>OLGD01000105.1_pt1 | contig 159603 bp, 134 predicted proteins | sample 1605311 | NCBI WGS metagenome assembly OLGD01 (sample SAMEA3888917, study PRJEB22519) | human gut metagenome | biome: human gut; feature: human-associated habitat; material: faeces | place: Denmark | collected 2010 | reverse complement strand
GTAGCCGCTGTACACGCTGTCGCGCGACAGGAGTTTGATCCGCCGCACCAGCGACCCGCGGTCGTCGCGAAGCTCCACGTAGACGTAGCGGCTCGCGGCCACGGGACGGTGCGTCGCGGCATCGGCGCAGTGCGCACGCAGCCAGATCGTATCTCCCGCGATATACGAATCCTTGTCCGTATGGAGATGCAATTTCTCTTGCGGATAACGCTCTATCTGAGCGGAAAATCCGTTAAAATCCTTACAGGGGGGGGGTAGTTCGGGAGTCTCCGAACGCATTCAGCGAGAGAACCAATGCTACCCCGATCGCAGTCGTGCAGAGATCGAGTTTCATAGCGCATATTGTTTTGGTTTTCGTAAAAATAGGTATTTTATTCCGAATTGCAAAAAAAATAGCACAAAAAGTTGCGGCGAGCAGTCCGCCGACCGCAAACAGCGACGGCTCCGTCACCGCTTCTCCCCCTCCAATCCGCGGGTGCTCAGCAGGCCGCATGCCGCCTGGATGTCCTCGCCGCGCGAGGCTCGGATCGTGGTGGTGATCCCTCTGGCCGTAAGCGTATCGCGGAAACGCTCCATGGCCGCACGGTCGGGCGAGAAATAGGGCGAATCGGGGATGCGGTGAAAACGGATCAGGTTGATGCGGCAGCGCAATCCGTTGAGCAGGCGGCACAGTTCGCGCAGATGCCGCGGCGAATCGTTGAGCCCCTGCATCAGGATATATTCGAACGACACGCGGCGCTGCCCCGTGAAGTCGTAGTCGCGCAGCACGTCGACCAGCTCGCGGATCGGATAGGCCCGTTCGATCGGCATGATCGCCGCACGCTCCTCGGCAAAGGGGTTGTGCAGCGACACGGCCAGATGTACCCGCGTCGTGTCCAACAGCCGCCGCAGCTGCGGGGTGACGCCCGCCGTCGAGAGCGTGATGCGCGTGGGCGACCAGCCGAAGCCCCACTCGGCCGTAAGCACTTCGATGGCCCGCAGTACGGCGTCGGGGTTGTCGAGCGGCTCGCCCATACCCATAAAAACGATGTTGGTCAGGCGGTCGCGTTCGGGCAGCGACTCGATCTGATTGAGAATCTCGGCCGCCGTGAGCGAATGCTGCAATCCCTGCCGGCCGGTGGCGCAGAAACGGCAGCCCATGCGGCAGCCCGCCTGCGACGAGACGCAGAGCGTGGCGCGGTCGCCGTCGGGGATATAGGCCGATTCGATGAAATGCCCCTGCACGGTACGGAACAGATACTTCTTCGTTCCGTCGGACGACGTGCTGACCCCGACGGGTGCCGAAAGCCCCGTGTCGCAACGTTCGGCGAGCCGCACGCGCGCCGCCGCCGGCAGGTCGGTCATCGCCGCCGCGTCGGTCGTGTGCCTGCGGTAGAGCCAGCGGGCGATCTGGCCGGCGGCGAACCGCGGCAGCGACAGCTCTTCGCAGAGCCGCCGCAATTCGGTCATGTCTTTTCCGTAGAGGTATTCCATAAAACAAACGTGCGCGGCGGCCGGAGTTCTCCGCCCCGGCGGATAGTGCCGGCAGGGGTCTGCACGCCCCCTCGCCGACGACAAAAGTAGATAAAAAACATCGATTTTTTCCGCCGACCGATTCGTTTTTGATTTTTTCTTTCTATATTTGTGGTGTGGAGTGAGCCGTAAATGCGCCGCAACGGGTTCGACGAAGCTGTGGGAACGGCTCGGGCCGGATGGCGGAAAACGAGCCAACCGACTGGATAACAATCAAAAAACAGAATAATGGAAATCAAAAAATCACCGAAAGCCGACCTCCAGAACAAGCGGGGTCTTCTGCTCGAGATTGGTTTGATAATTGCACTCGGCGGCGTTATCGCTGCGTTCGCATGGACGCCCAAGGAGCAGAAAATAGAAAAGCTCGATCTGAATATCGCCCCCGTCGAGGAGGAGATCATGGAGATCACGCGTCAGGAGCAGAAGCCGCCCGAGCCGCCCAAGAAGACGGAGATCACCGTGATTACCGATATTCTGAAAGTCGTAACCAACGATACCAAAATTACGACAAACGTCGATTTCGCCGAGTTCGAGGACGACGTGGAGATCGTACAGCAGGTAGCTGTCGAGGAGGAGGAGATCGTCGAGGAGCAGCCGTTCCTGGTCGCCGAGACGATGCCTTCGTTCCAGGGCGGTTCGCTCAACGATTTCCGCAACTGGGTTCAGAGCAAGGTCCGTTATCCGGCCATCGCTCAGGAGAACGGTATTTCGGGCAAGGTGGTGCTGACCTTCGTCATCGAGAAGGACGGCCGTCTGACCAACATTCAGGTGCTCCAAACGCCGGACCGCTCGCTCTCGGATGAGGCGATCCGCGTATTGCAGCAGTCTCCGAAATGGTCGCCGGGCAAGCAGCGCAACCAGCCTGTGCGTGTGAGGTACACCCTGCCTGTGGAATTCCGCATCCAGCAGTAAACCTTCACCGACCGCCGGAGACCGTGCCGCGAACCGTCCGACCTTCGGAAGTCCGAATCAATAATAAGGGTATCTCTTTTCGGGGGATACCCTTTTTTTCAATGCGACTTGAATTATGACAGAGAACAAATCCACCATACAAACCGTCGCAGGAGTACCGGAACGCGAACGAGCCGTACTGGTGGCCGTCGTGCGCGACAGCCAGGAACTCCGCCAGAGCGAGGAGTACCTCGACGAGCTGGAATTTCTGGCCGAAACGGCCGACATCACGACGGTCAGACGGTTCAGCCAACGGCTGCCGCAACCCTCGTCGCGCATCTACGTGGGACCGGGCAAACTCGAAGAGATCGCCGCCTACTGCGAAGAACACGCCGTCGACGTGGCGATCTTCGACGACGAACTCACGCCGGCGCAGACCCGCAACATCGAGCGGGCGATGCCCTGCCGCATCCTCGACCGCACGCGCCTGATTCTGGACATCTTCCTCGCGCGTGCGCAGACGGCCTATGCCAAAACGCAGGTGCAGCTGGCCCAATACGAATACATGCTGCCCCGGCTCGCCGGCCTGTGGACGCACCTCGAACGGCAGCGCGGAGGCACGGGTACGCGCGGCGGCGCCGGCGAACGCGAGATCGAAACCGACCGCCGTATCGTACGCAACCGCATCTCGAAATTGAAGGAGGATCTCAAAAAGATCGACCGCCAGATGGCCGTGCAGCGCTCCAACCGCGGACAGCTGGTGCGCGTGGCGCTGGTCGGATATACCAACGTGGGCAAATCGACGCTGATGAACCTCATCGCCAAGAGCGAGGTTTTCGCCGAGAACAAACTCTTCGCCACGCTCGACACGACGGTGCGCAAGGTGGTCTTCGACAACCTGCCCTTCCTGCTGTCGGATACCGTAGGATTCATTCGCAAACTGCCGACGGAGCTGATCGAATCGTTCAAATCGACACTCGACGAGGTGCGCGAAGCCGATCTGCTGCTGCACGTGGTGGATATTTCGCACCCCCGGTTCGAGGATCAGATCGCCGTGGTGAAGCAGACCTTGCAGGAGATCGGCGCGGGCGACAAACCGGTCTACCTGGTTTTCAACAAGATCGACGCCTATACGTGGACGGAGAAGGCCGACGACGACCTGACGCCCGCCACGGACGAAAACCGTTCGCTCGACGACCTGAAACAGAGCTGGATCGCCAAGGCCAACACCCCCTGCATCTTCCTCTCGGCCAAACGGCGGACCAACATCGACAAATTCCGGCAGGATCTCTACGGCATGGTGCGCGAGATCCACGCCGGACGCTATCCCTTCAACAACTTCCTCTACTGACCCGGAAATCCAACACCCCCGCATTATGGAGATCAACATTCTGAACCGACAGAACACCGTCCTCAACAAGTTCATCGCCGAGATCCGCGACCGCAGGATCCAGTGCGATTCGATGCGTTTCCGCCGCAATCTGGAACGCATCGGCGAACTGATGGCCTACGAAATCTCGAAACGGTTCCGCTACACGCCCCGCACGGTCGAGACACCGCTCGGCGAGGCCGAAGTCGAGCTCTACGACAACGAAATCGTCATCGCCACGATCCTGCGCGCAGGCCTTCCGTTTCACCAAGGCTTCCTGAACTATTTCGACGACGCGCAGAACGCCTTCGTATCGGCCTACCGCAAGAGCAAGAAGGACGGAACGTTCACCGTCAAGGTCGAGTACATCTCGTGCGGAAGTCTCGAAGGGAAGACGATGCTGCTGGTCGACCCGATGCTCGCCACCGGATCGTCGGCGGCGCTGGTCTACGAAGCGCTCGTCGAGAAGGGAGGTATGCCGGCCCACACCCACGTGGCGTCGATCATCGGTTCGGAGCAGGGCGTAGACTACGTGCAGCGCCACATGCCGCATGCGACCACTTCGCTCTGGTGCGCCGCCGTGGACGAAGAGCTGACCTCGCGCTCCTACATCGTTCCCGGTATCGGCGATGCGGGCGATCTGGCCTACGGAGAGAAGTTGTAACCGCCGCTGCCCCCGAACGGACGGCAGGCGGAGCGCACCGCCGCCGTCCGCTTCCGGCTTCGTCGGGGAGGATTGAAAAAACATGAAACGATTCATCGAAAACCGTCCGTCATCGGACACCGCCCGCCGGCCCCTTCCGCCGCTGGCCGGCAACCTGCTCTTTCTCGGCGCCCTCTTCGCCATGAGCCTGCTCGTGATGGCGATCGAGAAACCGCTCTTCCTGCTGTGGTACCACGCGCAGGCGGCCGAAGCTTCGGCCGCAGAGCTGGCGCTGGTCGTCTGGAACGGATTGAAACTCGACCAGACCGTAGCGGGATACATCACCGCACTGCCGCTCCTGGTCGTGCTCGCAGCCCTCTGGATTCCGGGGCGATGGAGCCGCAGCGTGCTGAAAGGCTACCTGCTCGTCATCGCCGCCGTCGCCGCCACGGCGTTCGCCGCCAACCTCGCCCTCTACGAATACTGGGCCTTCCCGCTCGACAGCTCCGTGCTGCAATACCTCGCCTCGCCCAAAGAGGCGCTGGCGAGCGTCACGGCCGGCCAGCTCCTGCTGCAACTGCTGGTCGCCGCGGCGGTCTTCGGAGGCATGGCGTGGTGCTACCTGCGCGTACTGCGGCTTTACAACCCCGCCCGGCGGTCGACACATCGCGCAGGCAGCACGCTGGTGCTGCTGCTGGCGGCAGGAGTGCTCTTCCTGCCGATCCGCGGCGGGGTGTCGGTGGCAACGGCCAACGTCTCGAAGGTCTATTTCAGCGGCCGGATGTTCCTGAACCATGCGGCGGTCAATCCGCTTTTCTCGTTCCTCTCGACCCTGTCGGACGGCGACGACGCCCTCTACGAATACGAATTCTTTCCCGAACCGGAGCGTGCGGCGATCTTCGAGCTGCTGCGCGGCGACCTGCCTGCCGGGATCGGAACCGACACGCTGCTGCGCACCCGACGGCCGAACGTCGTGCTGTTCCTGGTCGAAAGCTTCGGCCGCTCGACGGTTGACGAGCGTGTCGGAGGCGAACCCGTAGCCCCCGAATTCCAACGGTTGAAGGGCGAGGGAGTCTATTTCGACAACCTCTTCGCCAACTCGTTCCGCACCGACCGCGGCACGGTAGCCGTGTTGAGCGGATTTCCCGCCCAGACCAAGATGTCGGTCATGAAGCTGCCCGTCAAGAGCCAGCGGCTCCCCTCGATCGCCCGCTCGCTGCGCCGCGAGGGCTATGCTACGAGCTTCTACTACGGCGGCGACCTCAACTTCACCAACACGGCCTCCTACCTCTACGGCACGGGCTTCGACCGGCTCACGTGGCAGAAAGACCTGCACTTCGACGCCCCGACCTCGAAATGGGGCTATGCCGACGACGTGGTGATCGACGCCTTCACCGACCATGTGCTCGCCGAAGCCGCATCGCAGCGTCCCTTCTTCGCCGCGATGCTCACGCTGTCGAGCCACGAACCGTTCGACGTACCGTTCGCGAAGTTCGACGACCCGATGCTCAACGCCATGGCCTTCACCGACGCCTGCCTCGGCTGCTTCGTGGAACGCGTGCGGCAGACTCCCGTATGGAAAGACCTGCTCGTCATCCTCATCGCCGACCATGCCTACCCCTACCCCTACGGCATCGCCAACAGCGACGCGCTGCGTCACCGCATCCCGATGCTGTGGCTGGGCGGCGCCGTGCGCCGTCCGGCGGTAGTCGAAACCTACGGCTCGCAGAGCGATCTGGCGGCCACGCTGCTCGCGCAGCTGGGGATCGCTCACGGCGATTTCCTTTTCAGCCGCGACCTGTTCGATCCGGCGCGCCCCAAATTCGGCTACTGGTGTTTCAACAACGGCTTCGGCGTGGCCGACGCCGGCGGCACGACGATCTTCGACTGCACCTCCGCCCGCGTGATCTCGCCCGACAGCACGGCCGCGCAGCTGCGCGACGGAAAGGCGATGCTCCAAACCACCTACAAGGCGATACGGGAGCTGTAAAAATCCGGAGAATCGAAATCCGATCTGTGCCATCCGGTGCATGAATTTCGATTACGCAGAATTCAAGAACCGCCCCTTCCGAAGGGGCGGTTCTTATCGTTACCGGAAAATCGGGGAAGGGAGAGAAAACCGCCCCTACGGCACCGGATCATAGCCGCTGCCGCCCCACGGATGGCAGCGAGCCAGCCGTTTCAGGGTGAGCCAGCCGCCCTTGACGGGCCCGTATTTGCGCAGCGCCTCGACGGCATACTGCGAACAGGTCGGCGTAAACCGGCACGAAGGCGGCGTGAAGGGCGAGATGCAGAGCTGGTAGAACTTCACCACAGCGATCAGCGGCAGCGCCGCCGCACGTTTACAGACGCTCCGCAATCTGTTGAAGAATCCGGCGCAGGGCATTTTCGACGGTTTTATAGGGAACGATCTCCTTCGAGGAGTAGATCAGCGCCACGTCCACGGCAGCCGTCTTTCCGCCCTCCGCGAGCAGCAGCCTCTTGTTGAGCCGGTAAGCCTCCTTCGCCCGGCGGCGGAGAAGGTTGCGCCGGTTGGCGCGCTTGTGGAACTTCTTGGGAACGGAAAAGAGCACTTCGGCCGACATGCGGTCGTCGGCCTCGGCGAACCAGACGTAACGGAACGGATAGACGAAACCCGACTCGCCGCTCTCGAACAGGCGGCGGATCGCACCCAGCGTGCGCAACCGTTCGGCGCGGGGCAATGTACGGGACGGGATCATCGTATTCTCTCAATGGAGGCGGACGTACCGCCTCCGGTCGTTATTTCTTGTCGGCCGACGAACGGCGTGCGCGGCTCTTCTTGGCCAGCTTGTGCTGCTGCGAACGGATGAACTCCTCCTTCTGCTTGTCCTCGACGAACTGCGCCGCCTCGACCTCCTTGCCGGCGTGCACCTGGTCGATGTAGATGTCGATCGCCTTGACCATCGAAGGAGCTTCGGGCGTCGGGGCCTTGATCTTGACGGTCAGTCCCGCCTCGATGGCGCAGCGCAGCGTCGCCTCGCCGAAAGCGGCGATCGTCGGCAGTTCGTCGCCGAACTGCTCGATGAGCACCTTGACCTCCGAGGGCGAATAGATGCCCACCACGTCGTAGGAACGGATGTCGATCCCCTCGGGATCGGCCGCCACCGTACGGGCGAGAATCACCGGATGGAACGAGAATTTGAGCTTGGCCATCGTCTCAGGCAGATCGGGCTTGTGCGGCTCGCTGAGCGTGAGCAGGAACTTCTCCTCCTTGTGCTTGATGAGCAGTTCGATCAAATTGGTGAACGAACCGTCGGCAAACGAAATTTTACGCTTGCGGTAGACGATGTATTTTTGCAGGTAGAGCGCCACGGCCTCCGTCTGGCAGATGTACTTCATCGTTTCGGGAACGGTGATACGCGCCTCCTCGCAAATACGGAAAAAGCTGTCGACGGTCGTGCGCGACGTGAAAATTACGGCCGTATGATCCAATATCTCGACCCGCTGCTGCCGGAACTCCTTGAGCGAAACGCCCGCAACCCGAATGAACGGATGATAATCGACGGTTATGCGCTGTCTGCGCGCCAATTCGAAGAAAGGAGACTTTTCGGGGATAGCCGGCTGCGGCTGAGAGACAAGAATTCGACTGACTTTCGTTACACTCATTCTTAACTGTGTTTTATCAACATGAGCACCGCAAATGCCACCGGTGCGATTTCGATGGTGCAAAGGTACAAAATCCAATGCAAATTCGAAATATTTTTTGCGACAAACAACGAATGAATCTCTCTGAGAAATAGCAATATAATCATCGCAGACAACCCGACTATCCCGCATAACCAGCCTGATCCTGAACCGATTGGACAGAGTGCATAAAGCAAAATGAACGGCAGGACCGAGAGGCTCGCCAGCGCGAAATGGAACTGTTTGACATAGAGAAGCGTCTCGACGAACGACTGCGTGAGCGTCACTTGTCCGATGCACCACAATGCGATCGTCTGCATCAGGACGACGGCCTCGGCCGCCAGCACGGCCGCCACGCAGAGACCCTCCCGCCAGAGCGGAGGAAGGAGGTCGAACGTACCCGCCGGCAGCCAGTCGTCGCATAGGCGTACGGTCAGCACGCCGATCCCCACGACGCCGAGTATGCAGCAACGGCGCAGGAAATGGCTGTGGATCACGCCGCGCTTCTGCAACGTCCGCTGTCCGGCGTTTCGGTCGAACCCGAAACTCCCCGCCAGCATCCGCACTTCGCTGTAATTGGTATAGAGCAGCAACAGATAGGAAGCCGCCAGCAGCAGGACGACGGCCTGATAGACGACCGATCCGGAGAGGGGAGCTGTCGTTTCCGCGACCGCATGACCGACGTCGCCCAGCGTCGACGCCGCACCGAACAGCTCCGCCGCCGAAGCATCCGCCAGCGACGCGACGCCCTGCGCCGTACGCGCCGTCCAATCGCTGAGCCATCCGCCGAGCGTCAGCGCCCGTTCGGCCGCCGAGAGCGGCTCCACCTGCGGAAACGCGGCCGGAAAAGCGTCCGGAAGGGCGGCTGCGGTATGTACCAGCGAATCGGCCGCCGCGAACGAATCGGAGAGGGCTTCCGCCGCACGGAGCCCCCCGTCCAGCGTATCGGTGCAGACGCCCGCCGCATGCACGACGACCCCCGCCGGCCCGGCCGGCGTTCCGTTCGCCGCGAGCGAATCGGCGGCGACCGACAGATCGTCCGGCCGGATCATGCGTCGAAAAAGCGTTTGAGCGTAATGCGGATCATGGTACCCTTGCCCGGCTCCGACTCCACGACGGCGATCTTACCGTTGTGATACTCCTCGATGATACGGCGCGAGAGCGACAGTCCGAGCCCCCAGCCGCGCGTCTTGGTCGTGAAGCCGGGCTCGAAAATCCGCTTCCAGTTGCTTTTGGGAATGCCCTTGCCCGTATCCTTCACGTCGATCATCACGTTTTGGTCGTCCATCGAGAGCCGCACGTCGATCGACCCGTGTCCTTGCAGGGCGTCGAGCGCATTTTTCATCAGGTTCTCGACCACCCATTCGAAGAGAGCCGGATTGATGTTGGCCTCGATCGGAGCGATGGCCAGACCGTTGTAGTCGAGCGTGACGTTGCGCGGAATACGCTTGCGGAAATACATCACCGCTTCGCCCACCACTTCGTTGACGGTCGCCTTTTGGAGTACCGTCTCGGAGCCGATCTTCGAGAAGCGGTCGACGATTTTCAGCAGATGCGTCAGATCCTTGTTCATCTCCTCGACCGCCTCCTGATCGACGGGCTGGCTGCGCAGATACTCGATCCACCCCAGCAGCGACGACGTAGGCGTTCCCAGCTGATGCGCCGTCTCCTTCGCCAGACCGATCCACACGCGGTTCTGTTCGTCCTGCTTCGACGAACGGAAGGCGATGTATCCGATGAAGATGAAGAAAAAGATGACCCCCAGCTGTACATAAGGGAAAAGGTAAAGCCCTTTGAGCAGCTTCGACTTGCCGTAGAAGATGATGTGCCGGTGTTCGGGACCCCACCAGTAGTTGACCGTCTTGGGCTGGTTCTCCTCCGTGAAGCGGTCGATCTGGCGGCGCAGCCGGTCGGGATGGTCCAACACCTCGCGCGGCACCAGATGCGACTGGATGACGTTGAGCCGCTCGTCGGTGATGATGAAGGGGATGTTGTTGCGGTTCGAGAGGATGCCCTTGATGAGCGGATCGTTGACCGAGCCGCCGAAGGCGTCGCGGCTCGCCTGCTCCATGGCGTGCGCCCACACCTCGACGTCGTGCTGCTCCTTCTCGCGCAGGTCGTGCGCCATGCGGTTGGTGTAGACCAGCGACAGCAGGCAGATGACCATGCCCACGGCGATCACCACGATCCGGTTGCGGAACGAGAGCGTATAGCGGTTGAGCAGGTATTTCAACGACCGGCGTGCCATGCGGAATCGGGTTTATTTTCGGACGGTATCCTGTTCGTGCAGGATGCGGGCGTACTCCTTCCCGTCGTCGAGCAGTGCGACGGCGCGATGCACCTCGCGGTCCTCCGTGAGCGTATGCTCCGTAACCCCCTCCGCATAGCTGTAACGCAGGATGACGGCGCCGTTGAGCGTCTCCATGATCTCGCGTTTGTAGGTTTGCAGGTTGGTCGCCTTGTCGTCGCGGATGCCGGCCTCGATCGCCTCGATCTCCGCCGCGAGCGACTCCTCGTAGAGGTCGGCCCTGGCCGCCTCCTTGATCCGGTTGAGCGCCCGCCGCGTGTCCGACTCGTATTTGACCTCCTTGTCGGCCATGAACTGCTCGAAGCGCTCGTAATCGGCGTCGGTGAGGGTGAAGGTGCGCGGATCGATCCGCTGCATCCCGTGCTCGCGGAAGTAGAGGTCGGCGAAATCGTCGACGTAACCCATGGCATAGAGCGTCATGGCGAAACGGCTGATGTATTCGGGATCGATGCGTTCGTCGGGCATGATGCCGCCGCCGTCGTAGACCTTGCGGCCGCCGCGCGTGCGGAACTCGCGCACGAGCGAATCGGGCACGCTCTTCACGGCCCCCTTCTCGTCGCGCGACGAGTAGTCGATCGCCTGGATGCAGCGGCCCGAGGGGATGTAGTATTTGGCCGTGGTGACTTTCAGGAAGCTGTTGTAGCCCAACGGGCGCGTCGTCTGCACCAGTCCCTTGCCGAAGGTGCGCTGGCCGACGAGCACCGCACGGTCCAGATCCTGCAACGAGCCGGTGACGATCTCGGCGGCCGAAGCCGTCCCGTCGTTCACGAGCGCCACGATCGGCAGCGTCGGCGCGACGGGTTCGAGCTGCGTACGGTAGACCGTATGCTCGGTGCGCCCCTTGGTCGTCACCACCTCGGTGCCCTTGGGCACGAACATCGAGACGATCTTCACGGCCTCCTGCAAGATGCCGCCGCCGTTGTTGCGGTAGTCGAGCACGAGCGCTTTGAGCCCCTGCTTCTGCAACCCCTCCAATGCGGCGCGCATATCCTCATAGCACCCCTCCGTAAAGTCGCGGTGCTGGATATACCCGATGCTGTCGGCCACGAAGCCGGCGTAGCCCACGCCCGAAATGGCGATCCGCTCGCGGCGCAGCTTCACCTCCTCGACCTGGCCCGTGAGCAGCTTCTCGACCTTGATCGTGACGTTGGTGTTGGGCGTACCTTTGAGCAGCGCGCTCACCTGTTCGGTGGTCATGCCGCGGGCGTCCTTGCCCGCGATCTCGACGAAGCGGTCGCCGATCTGCAATCCGGCGCGGTCGGCCGGGAAGCCCTTGTAGGGCTGTGCGACGACCACGCCGTCGCCCTTCTTGCGGATCAACGCCCCCACGCCGCCGTACTTGCCGGTGGTGAGGAACTGGAAATCGGTCATCTCCTCTTCGGGCATGTAGACCGTATAGGGGTCGAGCCGCCGCACCATTCCTTCGGCGGCGTCGGTCATCAGACGGTCGGCGTCGACCTCGTCGACGTAGTAGACCGACAGTTCGCGCATCATGTTGACCAGCGTCTCCATGTTGCGCGCCAACCCGAAGTCGTTCTTCGCGGCAAAGGTCAGCAGGGCGGCCGCACCGAGCAGGGCGGTCGCCGTCAGGAGATAATTTGCGATTCGTTTCATTGCATCCTATTCTTTCGTTCGCGCATGAGCGGCGATGTAGCCTTCGAGACGGGGTGCCACGCGCGCTACCGTGCGCCGCTGACCGCTCAGTTCGATCCACTGGCCGAACTGGGCGACGCGCACCTCGTCGTCGAAGTGCAGCCACAGCCTCCGCAGCGGACTGGCCGCCCGAAAGGTCATGCCCTCGCCGTCGTCGTCCGCCGGTACGAACCCTTCGGCCCGAAAGGCGTTCACGACCCGTTCGCGGTCGTCGTCGAGAAATCCCTCCACACGCCGCGTGATGAACCCCGTAAAGGGATAGGCTGCCGAGAGGAGGACGACGGCCGCAGCGAGCACCCACCCCCGCCACGAGGCGAAGAGCAGCGCGGGCAGCTCCGCCGGCGCCACGGCCAGCATACCGGCCAGGTGCATCACCAGAATCACCGCTGCACACAGAACGCAGAGGTGTACGAAATATTTTACGGAACGAACGAAGCTATGCATATCGATCGGTTATTTGGTTGAAATCCTTCTCTAAATCCGCCGCACGCGATGCGGCGGTGCAATCCGGCGCTCAGGTACGGCCTGTGCCGAACCTCCCCGCAACGATCGCGTCGGCCACCCGCTGCATCAGCCAGCGGGGCGTCGACGTGGCGCCGCAGATCCCCACCGACTCGGCCCCCTCGAACCATTCGGCCCGCAGTTCGGCGGCCTCCTCGACCTGATAGGTGCGTGCATTGGCGGCACGGCAGACCTCGCAGAGCACCTTCCCGTTGGAGGATTTGCGGCCCGAAACGAAAATCACCGCGTCGAACCGCCGAGCGAAAGCCGCCAAATGTCCCTCGCGGTTGGCGACCTGCCGGCAGATCGTGTCGTGCACCACCACCTGCGACGCATCGGCCGCGCGGCGGCGCATCTCGTCGGCCAGCCGCTCGAATAGCGCGATGCTCTGCGTCGTCTGCGACAGGAAGTAAACCGGCCGCGTGAAATCGACCTGCGCGAGATCCTCCTCCCGCTCGACGACCAGCGTCGGCGCCGCCACCTGTCCCGTGAGCCCCACCACCTCGGCGTGCCCCCGTTTGCCCAGAATCACCACCTGACCGCCCGACTCCGCCATTTCGGCATGCGCCTTCACCACCCGCTCCTGCAATTTCGCGACCACGGGACATGTCGCGTCGATCACCTCCACGCCCGCCTCGCGGGCACGTGCGAAGGTCGAAGGGGGTTCGCCGTGAGCGCGGATGAAGAGCCGCCGGCCCCCCAGACCGTCCAGATCGGCGTGCGTCACCGTGTGCAGCCCCAACCCTTCGAGCCGCTGCACCTCGATCCGGTTGTGGACGATGTCGCCCAGCGAATAGACCGTACCGTAGTCGGCCAACGCCCGTTCGGCCTTGTCGATAGCCCGCACGACGCCGAAACAGAACCCCGATTTATCGTCGATCTCCACGCGCATAACGATGTCCGGTTACTCCAAAACCACCTTACCGGCCGTCGCCTATGGCGCGGCGGAACTCCTTCTCGAACCACTCCATCTGCTCGGCGACGGTCATGCAACTGTTGTCGAGCACCACGGCGTCGTCAGCCTTGCGCAGCGGCGAAATCGCCCGCGTCATGTCGGCCTTGTCGCGCGAGAGGACGTTTTGCAGAATCTCCTCGTAGGAGACTTCGTCGCCTTTGGCCCGCAGCTCGTCGTAGCGGCGGCGCGCCCGCACCGAAGGCCGGGCCGTCATGAAGATTTTCAGCTCGGCGTCGGGAAAGACCGTCGTACCGATGTCGCGACCGTCCATCACCACGCCCCGCCGGCGCCCCATCTGCTGCTGCATGGCCACCAGTTTGGCGCGCACCTCGCAGATCGAACTGACGGCGCTCACGCAGTTGCTCACCTCGATCGTGCGGATCTTGCCCTCGACGCGGTCGCCGTCGACATAGATGTCGCTGGCCCCGCGTTCGGGATTGAAGCGGAAATCGATGCAGATGTCCGGCAGCAGCCGCACGACGGCCTCCTCGTCGACCATTCCCGAACGGATGGCCCCGTGTTCGAGCGCATAGAGCGTCACGGCGCGGTACATCGCCCCCGTATCGATGAAAATATATCCCAGACGGCGGGCGATGGCCTTGGCGAAGGTCGATTTGCCGCATGATGAAAAACCGTCGATGGCGATGACGATCTTCTTGTTCGTATCTCGGTCAGTGCACATTGGGCAGGACATGGATGAAATTCGACAAAATGGTATAGATACCCAGCACGGCGATGACGATTCCCGCCACATGGTTGATCGTCAGCATGTGGCGCGGACGAAACCGGTGCCGGAACAGATTCAGCAGGAAGGTCAGCGCGAACCACCACGTCACGGCTCCGCCCAGGAACCCCGCGATGGTGAGCAATCCCCCGAAAAGGCTCCCCACGTCGGTCACGCCGAGCGTCGAGACCTTGAACATCGTGAAGAAGATCATGATGTAGGGGATCACGTAGATGAAATTCGTCAGCGTGATGCCGAACATCGAGGCGAAATCCCTCCACAGCGTCGTCTTGCCCACACGGTTGCGGCGGATCTGCGTCACGGGGTTTTGCAGGAAGATGTAGACGCCCACGATCACCACGATGATGCCGCTCACGACGCTTAGGATCAACCTGTTCGCCTCGATCGACCGTTGCAGGATCGACGAGAAGAGCATGGCGAAGATCGCCATGAGCGTATCGGCGCAGGCCACACCGAGCCCCGATGCGAACCCCGAACGACGGCTCTTGCTCAGCGTCCGCTGAATGCAGAGCACGGCTACGGGGCCTACGGTAATGGAGGCTGCGATGCCGACCCCCACCCCCTGCAACAGCAGGTAGAGAATGTTCGTTATCTCGTCGAATCCCATGAACGGCGTTTTTGAGACCCTGAGGCCGCGTCCGTCGCCGAGGCGTCGTCGACGCTTCGCGGGCGGCCCGAGTCGGGTTTGGAGGACAAAGATACGAAAAGTCGAGCGCAGAAGCAAGCGCAAGCTTGATTATGCCGAGACGGAGTATCTAAGACGCAGTCAAAGATACGAACGAGCGCAGAAGCAAACGAGGGCTTGCAATTAAAATCAGATTTCGTCATTCCGAAGGGAATGACTGTTTGGGGTTCGTCATCCCGAACGGGAAGCCGGCAAACAAAGGCTTCCGCCGCGAGGATCGCCCCGATCCTTATTCCGAAAGGGTGGAAGAACGCCGCTGCTTATCCGATGCGCTGCGGGACGAAGCCTCGGAGCACACTCCTGCGGCAGGCCTCCGCGGGCGGAGACTTCGGCCCGCGCGGGGCAAGCGCCGCAACGGTTTCCCGAACGACGGCGTTTCTCGACTCGATCCGGCTGTGCGGAAGAAAAGCGGATCGATTCCCGCACCTCGCCGCATCCCGCGCTGGACGGCAGCGCCCACCCTCCGCTCCGCCGCACCGGATCGTGCGGCGGAGGCAGCGGCTTTCGAATTTACCAGACCTTCCGGCAAAAAGTCGCCGGATCGCAATTATCGACTCCCGCACCTCGTCGCACTCCGCGCGAGACGGCAGCGCCCACCCTCTGCTCCGCCGCACCGGATCGTGCGGCGGAGGCGACGTACCAGTACTCGTCAGTTACGGATCGCGGGAACCGTATGGGAAGAGCAGCGGCATCGCCGAACCTAAAACTTTTACTTGAAAAAGAAACAAGGAGATGCCGCCGCCCAAAACTTTCGGCTCAGACGATACGCGCCTCGAAAGACGGAATCGTTCCGTCCGCGAGGTCGCGGTTCACCTGCGCCAGCACCTCGTCGTAGGCTTCGACGTCGAAAAGGTCGAACCGACGCAGTTCGTCCGCCGCATCGATCATGCGCAGCGTGAAGACATAGCTCAACAACGCCTGAAATTTATAGAACGTTTTCGTTAAGCCAAATGAGCAGAGCCGCGCTTGCGCGAGCTATGCCGTGGCGAGAAAACGACTGTTGAAAACAAACGAACCCTTCGATGAAGGCGAACGCCTGCGCACGGTAGTCGGCATCGCCGGCCAACTGCGCCTCCACCGCGGCCGCGGCATCTTCCGACCCGACCGCACAGTCGTCGGAGAGAAACGACGCCATCCCTTTGACGCGCTCGTAACGCTCGTAGTAGGCCGTCATGAAGATTTCCAACGGGATATGGAGCGGCGACTCCTCGTCGGAGCGGAGCTCGCGTTCGAGGCTGCGCTGTTCGGCTTCGTCGCGCCCGACGGGGCACATCCACCAGACGAGAAACCGGTCGGGCAGTTCGGTCGACCAGACACGGTAGTTGCAGGATTCGAGGTACTCCTCCGAGGAGGCGGAGCGGTAACGGTAGAGTTCGGGGTCGGTGTCCGCGGTGCTCGACGAGCTGCCGGACGCAGCGAGGATACGTTCCTGAAAGGTAGACATGGAAAAAAGGGGTTGAAAGATTCGTGAATCGCCCCCTCCGGCCGATAATGCAATATAATATTTGATAATAGCAAAATAATATTGCATGTAGGCAAAAAGAAAAGGGGCGCATTAACAGCCCCAGTAGCAGGTCTTGGGAACCCATTGCGCGGAAGCCGTCCTGCGCCCCAGCTGTGTCCTACCCATAAACGGGCAGGACATAACCGGGACTGACAACTATTATACCGCGCTAAACAACCTCCTAAAAGGAGGGTCCCAAGTTCGCTATTGGTATAAGTTGTGTACCCTTTATAAGTTATGCCCGTCGGCTATGCCGAGTCGTCGATATTCCGTTTCATAATCTGCATCGTCTCTTTTAAGCGGCACCCGCCGCCGTCGGAAACTTTTGCAGACTATTTGCAGGACGATAAGCAAATATAGCTGTTTTTTTATGGGATTTGCAAAACGCCGTGCCGGAATTTTCCATAATTTTGCGATGATGAAACGAAGCACCCGGTTTTTACCGCCCGACAAGCGACGGGATTTGCAGCAACTCGTCGCCCTGATCCGCGAGCAGATCAAACAGGTCGAGATGGTGATCCTGTTCGGCAGCTATGCGAAGAACAGCTACGTCGACTACGACCAGCGCATCGAGTTCGGCACACCGACCTACTACATGAGCGATTACGACATCGCGATCGTGACGCGCAAGCCGATCGGAGCGGTGGAGTATTCGTTGTACGAAAAGATCAAGGATCGCTTCTTCGAGAACAAGAACCGACCGTTCCACACCCATCCGCAGTTCGTCAACTACGGTATCGACGACTTCAACCATGCCCTGTCGAAAGCCCACTACTTCGAGACGGAGATCAAGCGCGACGGAATAATTCTCTTCGATTCGGGAGCATATAAGCTGGCACGGCGCAAGAAGCTCAATTTTAAGGAGATCAAGGAACGAGCGCAGAAATATTACGACGATAAATTCGGGAGGGCAAAACAATTTTTGAAAGGCGTTACTTTTTATTGTGAAGATGGTGATTATAATATGGCTTCATTCCATCTTCACCAATCGGCCGAAAATTTCCTGCGGACGATCCCTATAACCTTTATTCTCTACGGCCATAAGAGCCACGATCTGTCGGAGCTGATGAATGCGGCCAAGAAACATACACCGGAGATTTTCAAGGCGTTCCCCCGTGACACGCCGGAGGAAAAACGGCTGTTCGACCTGCTGCAACGCGCCTACATCGAATCGCGCTACAACCCCGATTTCGAGATCACGAAGGCCGACATCGACGCCCTGCTGCCCAAGATCGAGCTGCTGCGCGACGTGGTGGAGCAGGTCTGCAACGAACGGCTGGCCTACTACGACAGCCGGATCGAGAAATAAACGAATTCCGCAGGTATCCGGAAACATCTGCCCGTCCCTACTATCACCCGACCATTCCTCAGCACCCGGCCGGACGAAACTCCATCGCCGGCATTATCGTTTTCCCCGGCCGAGAATACAATATAGTATTTGATAATAGTAAATATAATATTGCACCACACAAAACAAGCCCGACCAATAATACAACAAAACATTGTACTGATACAAACTAACATTGTATAATATGAATGATCCCGACCGAGAATACAACACAATATTGCACCACGCAAAATAATATTGCACACCGACCCTGCCGAGTCGCCGATATTCCGTTCAGAATCTACATCTTTTAAGCGGCACCCGTCACCGTCGGAAACTTTTGCGGACTATTCGCAGAACCATAAGCAAATACAGCCGTTTATGGGATTTGCAAAGAAATCCGCGTCAAACCGATCCTGCCGGAACGCGCCGACGAGGACAACGCCCCGCGGTAAACGATCTTTCGGAAGATATGCCCGAGAAGCCGGACAACCTCTACGAGGCGATCGCCGCGCGCGGCGAAGGCGCCGCAGGAGCCCATCCGGAAACGCCGTCGTCCTTTGCGCGACGATCCGCATGAAAAAACCGTCTGCAAAAGATTTGCGACGGTTTTCGTTTCGTTCCTGCGCCTGCGACGCTTTCGCAGTTTCGAGCCGAAACCGAGATTTAACTTCGCTACGCTCGTTTTATCTCTTCTGCTTGCCGCAGGGGCGCTATCGAAAATGCGAAAGTCGCTATGCGACAAACGGACCGAAACGAAAAAACCGCTTTCAAGCTACCTTGAAGCGGTTTTCCCTTTCGTTCCTGCGCCTGCGACGCTTTCGCAGTTTCGAGCCGAAACCGAGATTTGAACTCGGGACCCCTTCATTACGAGTGAAGTGCTCTACCGCTGAGCTATTTTCGTAAACAATAGAAAATAAGCACTTTATTGGCATTATGTTGTTTTGTCCTACTCGTTATGGGAAGTCTATGGGAAATTTTGCCACCACCTGCAAGTGAATAAAATGTGTTATAAGTTTCTAAATTTCACTATGTTGTCCTTTCGATTACCCATAGTCCAATGTAAAGTGTATTTCCATAAGTTCATAATATTTTAATTGTGAATGAATTAAGTTGATTGTGAGAGGCTGGCTGACCCCTTCATCTATTTCTAAAAAACAGAGGACAAACCTTGCAAAAGGGGTATATTTAAACCCCCTTTGCAAAGTCTGTCCTCGTTGTCTGTCGAGAAAACGCGCGGGAAAATTTTCCCCTGCTCTCTCCTTTTAAGAATTGTTGTGTCGCTTTTGTTTCTGTGGAAACAGCAAGGACAAACATTGTCAAACGGTCTATATTAAGCCCCCTTGTCAAAGTCTGTCCTTGTTTCTTTTTATATGAACTGTTCCAAATACTTCTCGTTGAAACCCGTCAGCGGGAAACGGAACTCTTTCTGTTTACCCTCTACCGATGTATAGCCGAATACGGCCGTGTCGCTCTTGATATGGGCTTCGAAAAGATTAAGCTTGCAGCTGGACTTGGGTAAATCTATGATATTTGGCAATACAATGGCGAGATGACCCTCTTCTACGGCCTTTGGATTCAGCAGATAGGAGAATCCTACCATATAACGACCCCGTTTCTGGAAACAGACGGTCATATCTTTCGTAGGGTCGATGTCGAGTTCAAAAATATAGGTGAACTCTCGTGGTGTAGGATCGTCGGTTCTGCGTCCCACGAACAGACAGATGCCGTAATTATTATCATAAGATACGCCTTTGGCTATATACGATACTTGCACATCGTCGATCGTCTCCGTGCCTGTTTTTCAATCGATGCTTGGTGTTTTTCGTATCATTTTAGCTAAAATTTAAATTGTTATTAAATGTTTGATTATGATGTAAATATACGAAAAATTCATGAGATATGCAATAAAATATATAAAAAAGACAGACTTAGAAAAACGATTAAACAGAGACCGTTTGTCCAAGTCTGCCCTTTGATTATAGTTTCATCATTTATGTTTTTTCTCACATTTATTTCGACAATAATTGTAAGTGTAAAATGACAATGTAACTATTACAGAAAACGCAGCAAACATAAAGAGAAACCAACAAGCACAAGACAGATGACATAAATCGTTCAATTCTGAGTATGCTACTCCTACATAACAGACAATTAGAGTTATTAAATTTTGATTTACATATAGTCTTTCTGGCCAATGCATATTACATATTTTATACTTAACCTCTCCCGCCATGTCGAAACACAGCAGGAGAGGATCATTGTTTTTATTCGTCCAATTCAGAAATCGTTGTAAATTTGTTCCAGCCTGTTGCTTTTTTATATGCATCGACACATCCAGCAGGCACTTTCAGAACGGAGTAGGAATTTATACCCATAAATACATTATATCCACAACTCGGCGGTGTTCTCGTTCCGATCTTGAACAATTGGAGCTGGGAATCTTCGTAAAAGATATAGCCTCCAATCTCTGTTACTTGTGTACATGCAGACATATCCACAGTCGTCAATGCTCTACAACCAACGAAGGCTCCATTATCCATATAATACCCATCAACCATTAAAAGTTGTGATCCTTTCTCGAACGTTACGGTTTTCAGGGAGGTACAGCCATTGAAAGCATTAGCTTCAACCGTCTCCACACTTGCAGGTATCTCAATCGTGGTTAGAGAGGTACAATCACGAAAGGTGTTATATTGAATCATTTTCAATTTTGACCCTTTCTCGAACGTTACGGTTTTCAAGGAGGTACAGCCATTGACGACATTTCTTCCAATCGTCTCCACACTTGCAGGTATCTCGATCGAGGTTAGAGAGGTACAACCCGAGAAGGTGCTATCTCCAATCGTTTTGAGTTGTGATCCTTTCTCGAACGTTACGGTTTGCAGAGCGGTGCAATACGGGAAGGCATTATTTCCAATCGTCTCCACACTTGCAGGTATCTCGATCGAGGCCAATGCTGTACAACCATAGAATGCATTACCTACAATCGTCTCCACACTTGCAGGAATCTCGATTGAGGCCAATGCCTTACAATGCCCGAAGACAGACATTTCGATTGTTTTGAGTTGCGACCCTTTCTTAAACGTTACGGTTTGCAGGGAGGTGCAGCCATAGAAGGCTAACTCTCCAATCTTCTCCACACTTGCAGGGATCTCGATCGAGGTCAATGCTTCACAACCCTCGAAGGCGTATTCTTCAATCGTCTCCACGCTTGCAGGGATCGAAATTGAAACCAACAAAGTTTTTGAAAGAGCGTATGATTTGATTGCAGTTAGCGTGTTGGGAAGGATGAGGCTCTTAATATTGGTACATCCAGAGAATACTTGCTCTGGCAAAACCGAAAGGTTTACTCTCGAAATATCGAGGTGCTCCAAACTCGGAGTGGTCCGTATTGTCATAAAGTCAAATATGTTCAACGTCCCAGATAATTTCAATGACAAGGGCTCTTTCAGCCCCAATTCATTCAGAATCCCTGCAAGCATACCTCCCTCAGGAACATGAATCACATCCTTTGCATCTGAATCGGGGTCGGGCGGAGTGGTTTGTCCAGAATTGGAACCTCCGTTCGGGTCTGTATTCTCATCCGTATTGCTCTCTGTGCAACTGCAACACAAGGCTGCTAACAAGGCAAATAAGAATAGCTTTTTCATAATAATGAATTTTTAAGTTTGTCAATAACTCTAATCTCAGAACAGCCCGCTGCACAGGTCTATTCTGTAATGATGACGGATTAATAGTAGGTCAATCTCAAATAAACAAAACCGCCTGTATCATAGGACAACACTATCCCTGTGGGATAGCCTTCGTCATCGTATTCGTAAGATATTTTGCAAGAGTAATAGGGAGATAATTTGCCATCCACGTAGTTTCCTATCGAAGCTAGATAATTGGATGAGATGGAGCCTTTGAAATTGGTAAACAGAGAGTTGTATTCAAAGATTCCGCTGTCGGTGTACGACAATTCTCCATCAAACAAATTAACGTTTAACTTATTCGGTTTATCAGTGTATGTATAAGTGTATGTATGTGTATAAGTGTCATGAAGATTTTCAACGACCTGTCGGCATTCCATCAGATTACCGTTCTCCCAACGATAAGTCACAATATCTCTATCTCTATTGGAACTTTTTGAGGACACATAACCGTTTTCGTATTCATATCGCCAGCGGGTCTCGCCATTAATATCGAATTCGGTAACATAACCGTTATGATCAAGAATAAATGCAGCGTCATAATTCCATGGATCGTAACCATGATCGTTATATTTAACGCTGACACTATTGTCTGTATAGGTATAAGGATAATCACCACAGAAATCATGATCACCATTGATGGTAACTTTCGCAAGGCGGCCGCTGTCGTCATAACTGAAATTATAATAGCAGGTGCCATTCCTAAATATCTTTTCTATCTGTTTAAGTAGTTTTTGCGATGTCTGGTTCTCTTTGTTATCATCCTCGGAACAGGCCGAAAACAAAATACTCGAAAACATCACTGCGGCAAATAAGAATAGTTTTTTCATAATGAGTTTGAGTTTTAAATTTCTAAATCACACGCCAGTAGTTCATAGCTTTTCGATTTCGTTGATATGGAACACTTCATGTTTAAGATGGTGATCCCCATTAAACCACTTGCATTCAACTTTTTCTGGATGTTCTACACCATCCATTGTTTTGAATGGATACTGAGCGACTGTCATTTCATAGCCACCAGATTTTAGTCTGACAACATCTCCGATCTTAAAATCCATAATTTGTAAGATTTCTTACCGTATCAACTCCTGCTGCGGTGGGTTATGGGTAAAAAGAAAGTGTGGAGTTGTTCGTTTATCTACCGAAAGGTTCTGGAATACCTATGTGCAAATAAACAATACCCCACACCGAATAGAATATATCGAGAATGATATATGCCTATATGCGGTGATGAGCGTTGCGTTATCCCTGCACAATTGAATTTTCCAGATTCCTCGGTAAGGATTAGCGAAACACTTTCACTAAACTAATATGTCTTCGTCCGTTTGGGGACGATGCCACAAAGTTAGGAAATGTTTTTCAATACGCAACACTCTTGGGGTATTGTAGTTACAAAGTTCCCGAAAACAAAGTTATTCTGCAAGGTTTTTATGACTGGATTCTGAATTTTCTTTGTTGCAGTTTGGGAAAATCGTCTCCAAGACGATCCGCACTTCCCGATGTCTCTGCATCGACATACAATATTACATTGTGCTGAATCTTTGTTTTACGCTGTCTCGGTGGCGTGAAATCCATTGTTTGCAATCTGTTATTGCATGATATTCCAGCATTACGCTACCGAGAAAACAGAAATCAGAGGTTGCAAAATCTTCTCGGAATTGCAAAGCCCCTGATCTCTGTAATTTATGAATTTACTATGTCGATATGCAAGCCGAGTTTTACTCTCCTGCAATCTTCTGTATCACGCCGTCCATGTAGATAGCCTGTCCGCTGGTGGTACGTCCCCACCAATGGCAACCGAGTGCGTCGATTATGACCTCGCCCTGCTCTTTGAGTTCCCGTGCCAGGTAAGGCGATACCAGCCACCACTCGAAAACCTCGTCGTCCGTATCGACAAAGGGATACATGTATTCCTCGTCGATTTTGCCTGCACGGATGAGTTCCCCGACCACCTCGTTCTGCCCGTAAAACACATGCAAATCCGCGATGCGTTTTGCCCTTGTTTATCTGTCCATATTTTTAAGTTTTACATTCGACAAGGGGCGGGGGCTTTGATTCATGTATCTGTTCGCGGGGAGGATATACGGGATTTATTACCCAAATCTACCCATATAATGAAATAATCGCTATCTTTGTCACAAAGGAAACAGCCCATGTCATACCAGCCGCCTTATACCATCACGCCGAAGATTACCCATCTGGTCGCCCAGATCAGCGAGGCCATCGGTGGCTATTATGCGCAGGAGAATCTGCGTTTGCACCGCGTGAACCGTATTCAGACCATTCGGGGGACATTGGCCATCGAGGGCAACACGCTCACGACCGAGCAGGTTACGGCAGTATTGGAGGGGAAACCCGTCGTGGCTCCTATCAACGAGGTGCAGGAGGTGCGCAACGCACTCAAAGCCTATGAACTGCTCGATGTACTCGATCCCCATAAAGTCGATGATCTGTTAAAGACGCATGCCACGATGGAGGCAGGCTTGATCGACGATGCAGGACGGTTCCGCAGGGGTGGTGCTGGTGTGGCCGCAGGCAACCAGATAATTCATTATGCACCCGATGCCGAGCGTGTCCCGTACCTTGTCGATGACCTTTTCGAGTGGCTGCGTACCACCGAGGAGCACCCTTTGATTGCCAGCTGCGTATTTCATTACGAGTTCGAATTCATCCACCCCTTTGCTGACGGCAACGGCCGCACGGGACGTCTGTGGCAGACACTGATTCTCTCGCGCTGGCGTCCCATCTTCAAAAACCTGCCCATCGAGAATATCGTCTATAAATACCAGCAGGACTATTACAGGGCGATAGCTGTAAGCGGCGGCAAGGAGGGATGCACGCCCTTTATCGAATTTATTTTAGGGGTAGTTGCCGAGACATTGACTGCCCAAGAAGCTACCCCAAAAACCACCCGAGAAAGGATCGTGGATGAGATTCGAAAGAATCCCAAAATTTCACGCCGTGCGCTGGCCAAGGCCGTAGGCATAACGCCAGATGGTGTCAAGTATCATTTGCAGAAACTGACGAAAGCAGGTGTTATCCGCCACGTCGGTGCAACCCGCTCGGGGAAATGGGTGATATGCAAATAGGGACAGACTTGGGAAAAGGGGTTAATTATAGACCCCTTTTCCCAAGTCTGTCCCCGCTATCTACCCAATAATACCCAATCGTAGAAACAGATTGGGAGGACAAACTTCGTACAGCGGTCTATAAATCATACCACCGTACAAAGTCTGTCCTTGTACAATCACATATCCACAACCAACGAGGACAAACATTGGCATAGGGGTTTAATATAGACCCCTTGTCGATGTCTGTCCTCTTTCCTGTCTATAACAGATGAGCCATGGCTGCGTCGATCTGGCTGTTTTCGAACGAATCCAAGTAAATCTGTGTAGTGGATAGATCAGAGTGTCCCAGCGATTCGGAAATCAAGGCTACGCTCACACCTGACCGCTTTAAGACCGTGGCGTAGGTATGACGGGCAACGTAGGTCGTTAAGGGCATCTCCAATCCAATCATTTCTCCCAACACTTTCAGTTCTCGATTGACTTTCCGTAGAACCTTGTGCAGGCGATTGAAAATCTGTTGCGGGGTGGTGTGTTCATGGCGATTGAGGATAGGGAAGATATAATCTTCTCCGTGTCCTGCCGCACCGTACTTTTCGAGAATCTGCAACGCCATAGGAACGAGTTGAAAAGACAGTAGTTTCTGCGTCTTATGGCGGGAGTAGTTCACACGACCTTTTACGATGTCTTTATAACGCAATCGTGCAATATCGCCAAAGTTCATGCCCGCTGTGAAATAGGAAAAGAGGAATAAATCTTTGGCAAGGCGTCGATATTCCGTCGTATGGCCATCCGCAATTTCGAGGTCGATTAACCGTTGGATGTCGTCCTTGTCGATAGCCCGTTTGCGTGTTTTGGCCCATAAGCTACCCACTTGAAACAGTGTGAACGGATTTTGCTTCACCATCACTTTGCCCTCCTTGACCGCCTTGTTATAGATGGCCTTGAAGATGGCGAACCGTGTAGCGATGCTGTTGTCCTTGTTCCCACGCTGACGCAGGTACAATTCCAGCCCTTTCAGATAGTCGAGGTCGATAGCCTCTAACGCCATAGTGGTTGGTTTGTAGCCGTCCAGCACTTGCAGGGCGTATTTGTGCTTGGTGGCCGAGTTGATCTTGCCGAGCGATTCCAACCGTTCGATTTCTGTTTTGAAACCGTCCTCGATTGTAATTCTGACTGAACGAGCGGGTTTTGCATCGAACAACGTTTCGAAGTTCACGGGAATATCCAACGCTTCCAACCGCTGGATTTTCTTGCTGTACTCCTTGATTTTAGCTGTTATCTGAAACTGGATATTGTCCCTGTCGGGGCAGTCATCCGTTACTTTTTGAGCCTCTGCATTCCAGTATGCACAGGCTACGGATATACCTAAACCGATGGTTTTCTTACGACCGTCGTGGAGAAATTGAATGCAGAGAGGGGAGGTGTTGTTTTTATAAATTACGTCTTTGCGTAGTATCGCTTTGAATGTCATTGTGTTGCATCAAATTGATGCAGAGGGTGGCCAGACTTTTCTATGGGAAGTTCAATGGGAAGTTTATGGGAAATTACAGCCTTGAAAAGCCCCTTTCAGCCCTATTTTTCACCGTACGGAAACAAAAAAGCCAGCAATCACATCTCTGTAAAATGCTGGTTTTCAGAGCCGAAACCGAGATTTGAACTCGGGACCCCTTCATTACGAGTGAAGTGCTCTACCGCTGAGCTATTTCGGCGATTCATTTCTGAATTCGGGTGCAAAGATAGTACTTTTTATTATTTTTTCGCTATTTTCGCAAGAAATTTTTATCGCCGATGCTAACTTTCCTCGTCTGTCTCACGGCGCTCGTCATCGCCTATTTCACCTACGGCCGCTATCTGGAACGGGTCGCAGCGATCGATCCGGCCCACAGCGTACCGAGCGAAACGCTCTTCGACGGCGTAGATTACGTGCCCATGCCGCGCTGGCGGGTCTTTCTGATCCAGTTGCTCAACATCGCCGGTACGGGTCCGATCTTCGGCGCGATTCTGGGAGCGGCGTTCGGCCCCGTGGCTTTTCTGTGGATCACGCTGGGCGGCATCTTCATGGGTGCGATGCACGACTTCCTGTCGGGCGTCATGCTCGTGCGCAACGACGGCCTGAGCATCCCCGAAGCGGCAGGACGTTACCTGGGCACCGGAATGCGGCAATTCATGCGCCTCTTCTCGGTCGTGCTGCTCGTACTCGTCGGTGCGGTCTTCCTGCTCAGTCCCGCCGACATCCTCAGCGGCATGGTGCCTTCGGTGCCGCACACGGTGTGGGTCTGGCTGATTCTGGCCTACTACTTCGTCGCCACGCTGCTACCCATCGACAAGATCATCGGCAAGATTTATCCGATCTTCGGCGTGGCCCTCATCCTCATGGCGCTCGCACTGCTGGGCGTGCTGCTCTTCGGCCCCTACCGGATCCCCGAACTGACGACGCTGGCCAACGCACAGCTCGACCCGCACTCCGTGCCGATCGTACCGACGCTCTTCATCACCATCGCGTGCGGAGCCATTTCGGGCTTTCACGCCACGCAGTCGCCGCTGATGGCCCGCTGCGTGCGTAACGAGCGCGAGTGCCGCTCGGTCTTCTTCGGCGCGATGATCTCCGAAAGCATCATCGCCCTCATCTGGGCCGCCGTCGCCATGGCCTTTTTCGGCGGGGCGCATGCGCTGGCCGAGGCACTGGCCGCAAACGGCAACAGTGCGGCATGGGCCGTCAACATCATCTCGAACACCACGCTGGGCATCGCGGGCGGTATTCTGGCGCTGCTGGGCGTCGTCGCGGCCCCGATCACATCGGGCGACACGGCCTTCCGTTCGGCACGGCTGATCGTCGCCGACATCTTCCGCATCGAACAGCGCACGCAGTGGAAGCGTTTCGCCATCGCCCTGCCGCTCTTCGTCGCCGGCTACCTCATCACGCGGGTCGATTTCACCGTCGTGTGGCGTTATTTCGCATGGACCAACCAGACGCTCGCCACGATCGTGCTGTGGGCCGTCGTCGTATGGCTCTTCGCCGCGAAGCGCAACTATTTCGTCGCATTGCTGCCTGCCGTGTTCATGACCTTCATCTGTGCGTCGTTCGTCTTCGTTTCGGGCCAGTTCTTCGGCATGGAGAACCGTCCGGCAGCCTACGCTCTGGCAGGAGCCGCGACCGCAGTCGTCCTTTGTTTCATTCTGTTAAAACTCCGCCGCAATGGCCGAAGCAATCCTTAACCCCACCCCCGACCAAACATTCCGGATCGAAGGACGGGGCGACTACGATTTCTCCCGCACCCTCCGCCTGTCGGACGAAGCGCAGCGGCGCGGTGCGGTGGACGAAGCCTGCAACCTCCGTTTCCACGCCTTCCAGCACCTCGCCGATCTGATTCCCGACAACGAGGAGGTGATCCTCGAATGGGAGCATCCCAATACGCAGGCGGCGCTGCACCTCCTCTACCGTTCGGCCGTCGACCACTTCCTGATCGACGACTTCGAACTCTCGGCCGCCATGCTGGAATTCCTGCTCGACCTCGACCCCGAAGACCACGAGGAGGCGACATGGCTGCTGGCCTTCGACTACGTGGCGCTGGCCGACTACGACGCCTTCGACGAGGTCATCAACGACGTCTCGGACAAATACCCCGAAAAGCCGCTGCTGACGCTCTGGTCGGAGTATCGGCGCCACGGGTCGCTGCCCGCCGGCGAGGCGATCCGCCTGCGCAACCACTTCGCACCTTATTATAAGGAGTTCACCGCCGACAGCCATCCGGCCGACGACGCCTACCTGCGCGACATCGAAAGCGAGCGGCCCACGCCCCAGGCGCAGGCGCGCGAGCTGTGGCTCAAAACCGAAAATCTCTGGACGGCGTTCCCCGGCTTCATTGCCGCGCTCAAAGCGCTGTAATACACTCACGAAAGAGCGGGCGGCCGTCGCATTCCCTGCGACGACCGCCCGCTCGTCACCGAAACGGTCACTCCTTCCCTGCGCGAAGCCGGGCGAAGCAGTGGCGGCAGATCGGTTCGTAGGAATCCTGCGCGCCCAGCATCACCTGCTTCTCGTCGGCCGTCAGGCGGTGCGAATGGTGCGCCAGATTGCCGCACCGCACGCAGATTGCGTGCACCTTCGTGACGTACTCCGCCGTGGCCATGAGCGCCGGCATCGGACCGAACGGTTTGCCCGTATAGTCCATATCCAGCCCCGCGGCGATCACCCGCACGCCGCTGTCGGCCAACGCCCGGCACACGTCGACGATCCCCTCGTCGAAGAACTGCGCTTCGTCGATCCCCACCACGTCGACGTCGGAGGTCAGCAGCAGGATATTCTGAGCCGATTCGACCGGCGTCGACCGGATGGCGTGGGCATCGTGCGACACCACCTCCTCGTCGGAGTAGCGCGTATCGACGCAGGGTTTGAAAATCTCCACCCGCAGGTTGGCGAACTGGGCGCGGCGCAGGCGGCGGATCAGCTCCTCGGTCTTGCCCGAGAACATCGACCCGCAGATCACCTCGATCCACCCCTTCTGACTGGCATTTTCCAGAAACATAAGTCGTTAAATTGGTTCTCGTCCGCTGTACCGCCTTTGAAGACATCTCTATGCTTTTCGCTCGGTCGCAGCAGACTTATGTTTAAGTATTTACATTCCCTCCCCTCTGTCCCCTCCCTTTGTCAAAGGGAGGGGCTTTTTTTCCGCAAGGTAGTTCGGTTCTCGTCCGTCCGATCGTCTGCGAGGACGCCTATATTCCTTCCCCGACGATCGCAGCGGACTCACTTATGTTTGGCCCCACCGACAAAAAGCAGGGCTTTCCGAAGACATCCCAACCATCGGGATACTACCCGCACTCCTCGCAGCGGGTGATGCGGGCGCCCAGCGCGTTGAGCCGGCCGTCGATATTGCAATAGCCGCGGTCGATCTGGTCGATGTTCTGGATCGTACTGCGTCCCTCGGCGCTCATCGCGGCGATCAACAGCGCCACGCCGGCGCGGATATCGGGCGACGTCATGCGCGTAGCGCGCAGGCGGATGCGGTGGTCGTGGCCGATGACCGTCGCACGGTGCGGGTCGCACAGGATCACCTGCGCCCCCATGTCGATGAGCTTGTCGACGAAGAACAGGCGGCTCTCGAACATCTTCTGGTGGATGAGCACCGAGCCCTTGGCCTGCGTGGCCACCACCAGAAAGATCGACAGCAGGTCGGGCGTCAACCCGGGCCACGGCGCGTCGGCGATGGTCATGATCGAACCGTCGATGAACGACTCGATGCCGTAATGGTCCTGCTGCGGGATATAGATATCGTCGCCCTGCTGCTCGAAGCGGATGCCCATGCGGGCGAACTGCGCAGGGATGATTCCCAGATCGGCGTACGAAACGTCCCTGATGCGCAACTCCGACTGCGTCATGGCCGCCATGCCGATGAACGACCCCACCTCGATCATGTCGGGCAGCAGCGTGTGTTCCGTTCCGTCGAGCGCCTCGACCCCTTCGATCGTAAGCAGGTTCGAAGCGATACCCGATATGCGTGCGCCCATGCGGTTGAGCATCCGGCACAACTGCTGCACGTAGGGCTCGCAGGCAGCGTTGTAGATCGTCGTCGTCCCCCTGGCCATGACGGCGGCCATGACGATGTTGGCCGTACCCGTCACCGACGCCTCGTCGAGCAGCATGTAGCAGCCGCGCAACTCCTTGCCGTCGACCGAGAAGAACTCCTCGGCGGCGTCGAAATCGAACTTGGCTCCCAGTTTCTGGAAACCGATGAAATGGGTGTCCAGCCGCCGCCGCCCGATTTTGTCGCCGCCCGGCTTGGGGACGTACCCCACGCCGAAGCGTGCCAGCAGCGGCCCGATGAGCATGACCGAGCCGCGCAGCCGTGCGCAGCGGCGGCGGTAATCCTCGGTCAGCAGGTAGTCGAGGTCGATCTCGCGGGCACAGAACGCATAGGTGTCGTCCGCCAGCTGCTCCACCTCGACCCCCATCGCCCGCAGCAGATCGATGAGCTGCATGACGTCCAGAATCCGGGGCACGTTGTGCACGACGACCCGCCGGGGCGTCAGCAGCGTGGCGCAGAGGATCTGCAACGCTTCGTTCTTGGCCCCCTGCGGGGTGATCTCGCCGTGAAGGCGGTGCCCGCCTTCGACCTGAAAATATGCCATAACCCGTAAATTTTAATTCAAAGGTAGGAATCTTAATCAAGACCCGCAAGCGGGAAGGGCAAAAACCTGCGAAAAACGGGTGTCCCGCTCATGCGTCCGGTCGCGGCGATTCCGGCGCGGAAGTTGCGCGAACCGGCGGAGAGACGCCGTTTCGGCTCCGCCGAAGACACTCCCGCTCGGCAATGCGCAAATAAATTTGACATTGCCCTCGGCTTATTCGTTCTCTGGCTGCGCCGAAGATACTCCCGCTCGGCAATGTGCAAATAAATTTGACATTGCCCTCGGCTTATTCGTTCTCTGGCTGCGCCGAAGATACTCCCGCTCGGCAATGTGCAAATAAATTTGACATTGCCCTCGCTTATTCGTATCTTTGTCAAAGGAGGCGCCGACTGCGGTCGTCCTTCACGGCATAAAACTGTACACGACATGATGAACGGAATACGAATCCGCCCGTTTGAAGCCGCCGCGATCCTCGCGGCGCTGACGCTGCTGACAGGGTGCTCGCTGCTGAAATTCTCGGTCGATACGGGCGGCGAACCGCTCTCGAAAGAGGAGACACGCATGCGGCTCCTCACGCGCGGTTTCTATTACGAAGCCTCCGACGAGGTGACGGCCGCCGCCGACTCGATCGCCGCCGGCAGCGACGACGCCGAGCTCCAACGCCGTACGATCCGGTGGAAACTGCGCACGACGCGCGCCGCCGTCAACGCCGCCATGCAGCAGGCGCCCGAACTGGCCCTGCTCGACACGTGGATGCTCTACCGCAACTTGGATTCGCTCTTCGCCGCACGGCCCGACTCGCTGCTTTTCGGTGCGGGTTCGCCGCTGGCGCGGCGCACCGCATCGCGTCTCCACCGCAAAGCCCGACACCTGGCTTCCGACCTGCTGACACCCGAACGCTACGAGCTGATGCGGCAGTTCGTCGCCGCACAACCCCTGCCGGCACCCGGCGACGAGGTGCAACCCGACCGCACGATGCTGCCGTGGGTCGATTTCCTGCGTGCCCACGGCATCGAAGCGCTCTATCCGGTGGGAACCATCGCCGAAGTGATGGCCGACATGGGCGACCGCATCGGCGGCGTGACGCAGCAGACGACCAACGCGATCGACTGGACGGGCGACCTCCTTTCGCTCCGCATCCGCCAGGACAGCCTGCGCGACCGGCTGGCCATGCAGCTCGATTCGCTCGAACGCGACTTCAACCGTCTGACGGCCGTAGCCGAGGATCTGCCGGGCGTCTCGCGCGAAGTGGCCGCCGAACTCAACGCAGCGCTCGCCGAAGCCATGGCGACTTTCAACGCCGGCGTCGACAACGCCTTCGCCGACATCGACCGCCAGCGCATGGCGCTGCAACACTACGTTTCGGCCGAACGCGAAGCGCTCGTCGCGCAGGCGCAGCAGGCCGCCGACGACGCGATCGCCAAAACGCTGGCCGCACTGCCGGCGCTCGTAGGCAAGGTGGTGTTCTGGATCGTCCTGCTGGTCGCGGCGCTCGTCGGGGTTCCCTTCCTGCTGGGCTTCTGGGCGGGCGGCTGGCGCGAACGGGCACGCCGCCGCAAGGCCGATCGCGCGAAACAGGAGTAGCCGACACCCTTCCGAACCCCGTTTCACGGTCACCGAGGCGGCAGTCGGAAGCGTTTGCGCCGCTGCGCAGCAACGGGAATCTTCGACCGTCGGGACTTCGAAGCGGATAATCACGGATTTTATTGTATTTTTGCGGGCGTAAAGGGAAAAGCTATGGCTCGCAGGAAACAGAACTATCCCCTCATCGAAGGGTTGGAAATTACGACGCTCGCCGCCGAAGGCAAGGCGATGGGACGCTGGCAGGATCAGGTGGTCTTCGTCCCGATGACCGTGCCGGGCGACTTGGTCGACGTGCAGATCCGCAACCGTCGCCGCCGCTTCATGGAGGGGACGGTCGTACGCTACGTGCACCGCTCGCCGCTGCGGATCGAGCCCTTCTGCGCCCATTTCGGCGTCTGCGGAGGATGCAAATGGCAGAACCTTCCCTACGCCGAACAGCTCCGCTTCAAGACCGAGCAGGTGCGCGACCAGCTCGCCCGCATCGGCAAGATCGAGTTGCCCGAAATCCGCCCCTGCCTCGCCTCGGCCGAAACGCAGTTCTACCGCAACAAGCTGGAATTCACCTTCGCACCGCGCCGCTGGATGACCTACGAGGAGATCGCCGCCGGAGGCGACATCGACGCCGGCCCCGCGCTGGGATTCCATATCCCCAACCTCTTCGACAAGGTGCTCGACATCGAAAAGTGCTGGTTGCAGCCCGAGCCGTCGAACGCGCTGCGCAACGAGATCAAGCGCTTCGCGCTCGAACACGGCTATTCGTTCCACAACATCCGCGAGCACGCGGGGCTGATGCGCAACCTCATCGTCCGCACCGCATCGACGGGCGAGGTCATGGCCATCGTCGTATTCGGCGAAGAGGACACGCCCCGCATCGAGGCGCTGATGAGCCACGTCGCGGAACGTTTTCCTCAGATCACGTCGCTCTTCTACGTGGTCAACACCAAGTGGAACGACTCGCTGGCAGACCTCACGCCCGTACTCTACCGCGGCAAGGACCATATCCTCGAACAGATGGAGGGGCTGCGTTTCAAGGTGGGCCCCAAATCGTTCTACCAGACCAATTCGGCGCAGGCCTACGAACTCTACAAGGTGGCGCGCGACTTCGCGGCGCTCACCGGCGGCGAGACGCTCTACGACCTCTACACCGGCACGGGCACCATCGCCAACTTCTGCGCCGCACGCTGCGCCAAGGTCGTGGGCGTGGAGTACGTCCCCGAAGCGATCGACGACGCGAAGGTCAATTCGGCGCTCAACGGCATCGGCAACACGCGCTTCTACGCCGGCGACATGAAGGCGGTGCTCGACGACGCGTTCGTGGCCGCCAACGGCCGCCCCGACGTCATCATCCTCGATCCGCCGCGCGCGGGGGTCGACCAGCCCGTGATCGACGTCATCCTGCGCGCCGCCCCCGAGCGGATCGTCTACGTGAGCTGCAATCCCGCCACGCAGGCGCGCGACCTGGCGCTCATGGACGGCGCCTACCGCGTCGAAGCGGTACAGCCCGTCGACATGTTCCCCCACACGCACCACGTGGAGAACGTGGTCAAACTCGTGCGGCGATAGCGAAAGCCGTGCATTCGGGCAGGCCGGAGGCCTGCTAAAAACAGGACACCAGCAAATAATCATCGTTGCGCGAAGCGCACAATAACTTCCGCATTGCAAAGGATCGCTCGAAAAGTTTTCTTCTCACAGATTCTTTTCTTGTGCTTTTGGCTTGATCCAAAAGCACCAAAAGATCAAGCACAGCGAAAATAGCGGAAGCAGTGCGATCCCGCAGACCGGAGACCTGCTAAAACTGAGTAAAAGAAATCAAAATCATTGTTGCGCGAAGCGCACAACAGTCTCCGCATTGCGAAAAGTGCGGAAAAAGAAACGAGCAATGACGAGCGTTAAAAAACGGGGCCGGTTTGCTTGCAAACCCGCGACAGGCGCCCGTTTTAGCGAGGCGCTGTGAGTTTCCCGCAGCTTTTCGCCTGGCGGACGCTTTTGGCACCACCTTTTAGTGACAAAAGGTGGTAAACCTGCTCCCCGCAGGAAACGTCCAATCGGAGGTGCGGAATGCTTTCCGAAGTGAGAATTGGGTTGTTTTCGCAGTGCGATCCCGCAGACCGGAAGCCTGCCAAAATACAATTTCGAAAGATTCGCTCTTCGGCTGCGGCCGAAGAGCGGCAGCCTCCGTCCGCCAGCGACATTAAATTTTTCGCCGCTTCATGCAAGATTCCGCACAAGGCGGCGTTTTATTTGCAAAGGAGTTACCTTAAAACGGAAATACGCTATGAAAAAACTCATTTTAATGGCTGCGGTCATGCTGTCGGTACTCCCCGCGGCGGCGCAGGAACAGGCTTCGAAATTCGACGCCAGTTATATTCAGGTCTGGGGCCAGGCCGAAAAGGAGATCACTCCCGACGAATTCTACCTCTCGGTCACGATCAACGAGAAGGATTCGAAGGGTAAGATCTCGATCCAGACGCAGGAGCGCGCCATGCTCGACGCGCTGAAAAAACTGGGCGTCGACACGCAGAAGCAGCTTCGCGTAGTAGACATGTCGAGCGAATACTTCAAAAAGGGCAACGCCTTGGCATGGAAACAGTTCCAGCTCAAACTGAACACACCGGAACAGGTGGCGCAGGTTTTCGGATCGCTCAACGATCTGGGCATTTCGAACGTCTCGATGGAGAAGGTGACCCACTCGCAACTGGATCAGTATAAGAACGAAGTGCGCATCGCCGCCATGAAGAGCGCGCAGACCAACGCCCAAACGCTGGCCGGCGCCATCGGGCAGAAGGCGGGCAAATGCTTCTACATCTACGATTCGAACAACGACGTCGTGCCCTACTACGGCAACGTCTTCATGGCCCGCAGCATGAAGGCTGCGGTAGCCAACGACGCAGCCGAGGCGGCGGGCGAAGCAGCCGGACTGGACTTCAAGACGATCAAGCTCAAATACAGCATACAGGCCAAATTCGTGCTCGAATAATTCCGGGCACAACTTCCCCCGAAAACGACTTTTCAGTTCCGGCCCGGCGAGACGACTCGTCGGGCCGTTTTCAAATCTCCGACCGATGAAAAAGACGCATCCCGCCGCATTTCATACGGGAGACTGCACTTCTGAAACGACCCGAAACGACGCCTCCGCACTGACGGATTCGCACGATTCCGCATGAAAAACGCGACATTCTTCCGAAAAATATCGGAATAGACGTCGAATTGTTCGAAAAAATAGTATTATCTTTACAAACTTTTCCACCTGATTTCAAGAGGAGGTGCCTATGAAGACGAAACTCTCTTACGATTACGAGCATTACGCCTCGACGGCCGAGCTGCCGGAAGCCGACCGGACACTTGTGGCCGAGGCCGAGCGCGCCACGCGCCGCTCCCATGCGCCCTACTCGAAATTCCGTGTGGGTGCGGCTGCACGCCTTGCCAGCGGCAAGGTGCTCCACGCCGGAAATTTCGAGAGCGAAGTCTTCCCCGCGGGGCTGTGCGCCGAACGCTCGCTGCTCTTCTACGTCCAGACCAACTTTCCCGACGATCCGATCGAGACGCTCGCCATCGCCTCCGACCCGTCGCTGCGCGAATGCTATCCCTGCGGCCAGTGCCGGCAGGTCATGGTCGACGTCGAACGCCGGCAGAGGCGGCCCATGCGCATCGTCATGTCGGGCGGCGGTACGGCCAGCGCGGTCGATACGGCCGAGAAACTCCTCCCCTTCACCTTCAAGCTCTGAGATGTTCTCTTCCGACGATATTCTCTACGAAGACAACCACCTGCTGGTGGTCAACAAGCGCTGCGGCGACCTCGTACAACCCGATCCTTCGGGCCAAAGCGCCCTCGAAGACCAGATCAAGGCCTACATCAAACGCCGCGACGCGAAACCCGGCGAGGTGTTTCTCGGCGTCGTGCACCGCATCGACCGTCCCGTGAGCGGCGCAGTGCTCTTCGCCAAGACCTCGAAGGCGCTGGTGCGGCTCAATGAAATGATCCGTTCGGGCGAAATCCGCAAAACCTACTGGGCCGTCACGGAACAGCGGCCCGACCCGCTCGAAGGGGAACTGCGCCACTGGGTGCTGCGCGACGGCCGCACCAACCGCTCGCGCGCCTGCGACGCCCCGAAACCCGAAGCGAAGGAGGCGCGGCTGCGCTACCGCACGCTCGGCGCCTCGACCAACTACACGCTCGTCGAGGTCGAACTGCTTACGGGCCGCCACCACCAGATCCGCGCCCAGCTCTCGAAGATCGGCTGCCCGATCAAGGGCGACTTGAAATACGGCGCCCGCCGCTCGAACCCCGACGGCGGCATCTCGCTCCACTCGCGGGCGATCGAATTCACGCATCCCGTCCGTCGGGAGCCGGTGCGCATCACGGCCCCCGTCCCCGCCGGCGACAACCTCTGGGCCTTCTTCGCCCGTAACGCCTCCGAACCATGCGCCTGCTGATCCAACGCGTCCGCCGCGCCTCGGTCACGATCGACGGCACACTCCATTCGTCGATCGGAGCGGGACTGCTGTTGCTCGTCGGCATCGAGGAGGCCGATACGCAGGAGGACATCGATTATCTGGCGGGCAAAGCCTCACGCCTGCGCGTCTTCGACGACGAAGCGGGGGTGATGAACCTCGACGTGCGGCAGACCGCGGGCGAGCTGCTCGTCGTGAGCCAGTTCACACTCCACGCCTCGACGCGCAAGGGCAACCGCCCCTCCTATTTCCGCGCCGCGGGCGAAGCCTTCGCACGACCGATGTACGAGCGGTTCGTCGCGGCGCTCGCAGCCGCGAGCGGCCGTCCCGTCCGCACGGGCGAGTTCGGCGCCGACATGGCCGTCGAACTGGTCAACGACGGGCCCGTGACGATCTGGATCGATTCGAAAAACAAAGAGTGAAACAACTTATACGATGAAACGCTTTTACCTGACTTTCACGCTCCCGATCCTGCTTCTGGCAGTGTCTTGCAGCGACAGCGACACGCCGGGCGGCGAACCTTCGCCCTCCGATCCGCGCGAAGAGTGCCGGTTTTCGAACGTAAAGGCCACTCCGGCGGCCACCTCGGCCGACTTCTCGGCCAGCTATCTCTATCTGGGAGGATTCCTGGTCAAGGAGAACGGCTTCGTCTGTACGCCTGCGGGGGGGGGTGCGCCCGTGACGGTCGTCTGCGAACGGTCGACCGAACCGGCCTGCACGCTGCAAGACCTCGCGCCCGAAACCGACTACGAACTCTACTGCTATGTAGTTGCCGGAGGCCATACCTTCCGCAGCGAAACGATTTCGTTCACCACGCTCGAAAAGGGCGAGGAGCCCGAACCGACACCCGACAACAATACCCGCCACAAAGGCTGGGCGGAACTGCCGAACGAAGTGTCGAACGGCGACTACCTCTACGTCGACCATGAATGCGCGATGGAAAAGGGGGCCAGAGCCCGCAACTTCACCGCCTGTTACAGCAAATCGAAGCTCTGCCCCGTGTGGGTCGCCGCGCCGTTGCACGACGCCTATGCGAAGAAGAACGTCGAGCGCAAAAATTCCTACAAGGACGATCCCGACCTGCCCTATGAACAGGTCGGGAAATGGGACGGTTACACGCGCGGGCACATGCTCGGATCCGCCGAGCGGCTGGTAAGCCGCGAGGCCAACAGCCAGGTGATGTACTTCTCGAACATCGGCCCCCAACTCGGCCAAAACGACTATTTCAACGGCGGCGGCGGTCAGTGGAACACCGCCGAAGACTGGGTGGACGAGCAGTGGCGCGGATTGGCCGATACCTGCTATCAGGTGGTGGGCTGCTATTGGGCCAACACCAACAAGAAGGTCTCCGGTACGACGATCCCGACCCACTATTTCACCGTGCTGCTCAAAGCCAAGAAGAGCGCCGGAAAGAAATGGGTGGTGAACTGCACGCGCGACGAGCTGCAATGCATCGCCCTGTTTATCGAGCACAAGTCCTACTCGAAGAACGCCGTGACGAAACCCGCTCAATTCGACTCGAAAGGCATCTTCATGCGCGTCTCCGATCTCGAAGCGAAGACCGGACACAAATTCTTCATGAACGTTCCCAACGCTCCGAAGGACACCTACGACACACGCGACTGGAACTTTTGATCGTATCCCGGCATTGCCCCTCGACACCCGCCACAGAGTTCGGACCGTCGAAGAGGCAATGCCGGGAAACACGACGGCCGTCGAAACGGGGAGCGGTCCTCGTATAACCGCACCGAACGATAAAACAAAAAACCGATTTTCGACCCTGACATGTACCCCTGGGGCGACGCACGACCCTATCACAGCTATGCGGCCTACTGCCGCCGCACCTTCGGCCGGCCGATACAGAAACTTCCGGTCGACGGAGGTTTCACCTGCCCCAACCGCGACGGCACGGTAGGACACGGCGGCTGTTCGTTCTGCTCGAACGAGGCCTTCACGCCCGCCTACTGCGACCCGCGCCGCACCGTCCGGCAGCAGGTCGACGACGCGATCGCCTTCCACCGGCGCGGGTTTCCGGCCGGAACGGGATTCCTGGTCTACTTCCAGTCGTACAGCAATACCTATGCACCGCTCGAACGGCTCCAACGGCTCTTCGGGGAGGCGCTCGCCTGCCCCGGCGTCGCGGGAATCGTCGTGGGCACCCGTCCCGACTGCGTGGATGCGGCCAAGCTGGACTATCTGGCCGACCTCGCCCGCCGCACCTACGTCTGCGTCGAGTACGGCATCGAATCGACCTCCGACGCCACGCTGCGCACGATCGACCGGGGCCACGACTTCGCCGCGGCACGACGCGCCATCGAGGCGACGGCCGCACGCGGCGTCGCCGTGGGCGCGCACTTCATCCTCGGCCTGCCCGACGAGAGCGACGCGGAGCTGCTCGACCGCACGCGCATCATCAACGCGCTGCCGCTCGCCACGGTCAAGTTCCACCAGTTGCAGTTCGTCGAGGGGACGCGCATGACCGACCTCTACGACGCGGAGCCCGCGCGGTTCCGCCGCTGGACGGCCGCCGAATACGTCGACCTGACGGCCGAAATCCTGCGCCGCCTGCGGCCCGACATCGCCGTCGAACGCATCGCGGGCCAGACGCCGCCCCGCATCCGCTGCCGGCGGCCGTGGGGCAACCTGCGCGGCGATGCGCTGTGGCGGATGCTCGAAAAAAGACTCGTCGAAAAAAACGCGCATCAGGGCGAATTTTTCGTATCTTCGCAGCGTTAATCGTTCGCTGTCATGAAAAGACCCAGGGTAAACCGTCAGGCGGTCGTCGGAACCGTCCTCGAATATGTCTGGATGATTTTCGGCATGTTCATCTACTCGTTCGGGTGGCTGGCCTGCATCATGCCCGCCAACACGCTGGGAGGCGGTGCAGCCGGTCTGTCGCTGCTGTTCTACCATATCACGGGACTACCCATCGGCATGTTGACGCTCATCGTCAACGGCGTGCTGCTGCTCATCGGCGGCACGATCGTGGGGTGGAACTTCGGCATGAAGACCATCTTCTGCATCGCCATGCTTTCGGTCACGATGTCGGTGCTGCAACCGCTGCTGGCCGCCGTTACGCCGGCCGGGCAGACGCTCTTCGCGCTCGATCCCGTCAGCGACCGCATCCTGCTGGTCATCCTGGGCGGCATCATCGCCGGCATCGGCATCGCCATCTGCTTCCGGCAGGGCGGCTCGACGGGCGGCACGGACATCATCGCCATGATCGTCAACAAGTACAAGACGATCAGCTACGGCCGCATCGTGATGACCGTCGACTCGATGATCATCCTCTCGTCGCTGTTCGTGGGCGACATGGGCGTCGACTCGGTCATCTACGGCTTCGTCGTCACGGCGGTGCTGGGCTATACGGTCGACGTGATCCAGGCCGGCAACCAGCAGTCGAGCCAGATCTTCGTCTTCACGCGCCGTTACGAGGCGATGGCCGACCAGATCATCGCCACCACGCGCCACAGCGCCACGATCCTCGACGCTACGGGCTGGTACTCGAAGGAGGACATCAAAGTCGTGGTCGTGGTCTGCCGCAAGCGCGAAACCTCCCAGCTGCTCAAACTGGTGCGCGGCGTCGACGGCGACGCCTTCATCTCCGTGGGTTCCGTCATGGGCGTCTACGGCAAGGGCTTCGAAGCCCTCAACAAGGTCTGACGACCGCTCCTCAACCGAAACCTCCGACCGTCCGCCGCGACGGTCGCCAATCGATAGCGCCTATGCGAAACATTGCCTTCCCCAACCTGCTGAAAACCTTTCGGGAATATGTTCTCATGACCGCGGGCCTGCTGATCTACTCGTTCGGGTGGATCGCCTGCATCAAGCCCATGGAGGTGGCCGCCGGCGGCGGCACGGGGCTGGCGATGATCGTCAGCCACACGGCCGCCGAAATGTGGGGCGTCGACATCCGCATCGGTACGGTCTTCCTGACGATCAATGCCTTCCTGCTGCTCCTGTCGGGGCTGACGGTGGGGTGGAACTTCGGTTTCAAGACTCTCTTCTGCATCGTCGTGGCATCGGGATTCATGGCGCTCATGGAACCCTATTTCATGGTCCACTACCCGCCGTCGGGCGACGTGCTGGGGCTCGACGACAAGCTGCTCACGATCATCCTCGGCGCACTGCTCGCAGGCGCCGGCATGGCCGTCTGCTTCACCGCCGGCGGCGCCACGGGCGGCACGGACATCGTCGCCAAAATCTTCCACAAATACTGGGGCGTCGCCTACGGCAAAGTCATCATCTACACCGACATCCTCATCATCGGCTCGACGCTGCTGGTAGGCTACGGCCTCTCGGACGTGGTCTACGGCTACATCGTCACGGTGGTCGTCGGCACGTCGGTCGACCTGCTCATGGCCGGCAGTCAGCAGTCGAACCAGATCTTCATCGTCACGGCCGACTACGACCGCATGGCCGAAGCGATCCTGCACGAAGCCGACCGCGGCGTGACGCTCATCGACGCCACGGGCGGCTACTCGCGCCACGAAATCCGCATCGTCATGGTCGTCTGCTACAAGCGCGACGCGGGACACGTCCTGCGCATCGCCCGCGACGTCGACCCCAAAGCCTTCGTCACCATCGCATCGGTTTCGGGCACCTACGGCGAAGGATTCCGCAAACTGACCCAACTCCGCTGACCTGCCCGATGGAGCGTTACGCCGATATCGTCCTGCCGCTGGCGCAGCCCGCCTACACCTACGCCGTCGCCGACGGTCTCGACGTGGAGGAGGGGCAGGCCGTGGCCGTGCAGTTCGGGGTGCGGCGCATCTACACGGGCATCGTCTGGCGCATCCACGGCCGGCGGCCCGACTTCCCCCGCATCAAGACCGTCTCGCGGGTACTCTACGACCGTCCGCTGCTCGACGCACGGCAGCGCGCCCTGTGGGAGTGGATGGCCGACTACTACCTCTGCACGCTGGGCGAGGTGATGCGCTTCGCCCTGCCGCAGACGATCAAACCGTCGGGCAACAGCGAACAGGAGTTCGCCGACCGCGAATACCGCCCCCGCACCGAGCTCTACGCGGCGCTCGACGCCTCGCTGCACGACGAGGAGCGGTTCCACGACCTCATGGAGCGGCTCTCGCGGCGGGCGCCGCGCCAGTACGCCGCGCTCCTGGCCATCGCTTCGGCCGAGGGCGGCGACCGCATCTCGACCGGCGAGGTGCCCCGACGGCTCTTGGAGGCCGACGCCGCGACGCTGGCGGCATTGCAGAAGAAGGGCCTCGTCACGCTCACCCGCCGCGAACGGAGCGTCGAACGCGGCTGCGTGCGGTTCCAGCTTCCGACACTCACACCGGCCCAACAGAGCTGCCTCGATACGATCCGCGGCCACTTCGACGCCGGACGCCGCACCGTGCTGCTGCACGGCATCACCGGTTCGGGCAAGACCGAGCTCTACATCCACCTGATCGCCGAGGCGCTCGCCCGCGGCGGCGACGTGCTGCTGCTCGTGCCCGAAATCGCCATCACGGCGCAGCTCATCGCGCGGCTCGAACGCATCTTCGGCAGCCGCGTGACGGCCTACCACTCGAAGCTCACGCTCGCGCGCCGCACCGAAAGCTACCTGCGCCTGACGCGCTCCGACGGCGGGGAACTGGTCGTCGGCGCCCGCTCGGCGCTCTTTCTGCCGCTGCGGCACCTGCAACTGATCGTCGTCGACGAGGAGCACGACACAGGCTACAAGCAGACCGACGCGCAGCCGCGCTACAACGCCCGCGACGTGGCCGTCGTCATGGCACGCCTGCGGGAGGCCCGCACGGTGCTGGGCAGCGCCACCCCCTCGCTCGAAAGCTACGCCAACGCACTGAGCGGCAAGTACGGGCTGGCGACGCTCGACGAGCGCTACGGCGACGCTCGGACGCCGCTCGTGCTCGTTTCGGACACGCTGCGCGCCGTCAAGCGCAACGAGCGCAAGACCCATTTCAACCGCCTGCTGCTCGACAAGCTCGCCGACGTACTCGCCCGCGGCGAGCAGGCGATGCTCTTCCAGAATCGCCGCGGATTCGCCCCCTACGTCGAGTGCCGCGCCTGCGGCTGGACGGCCCGCTGCCCCCGCTGCAACGTGACGCTCACCTACCACAAGCGCGACCACCGCCTCCAATGCCACTACTGCGGCCACGTCGAAACCGTCCCCGTCCGCTGTCCGGCGTGCAGGGCCGGTGAGGTAACCCCCGCGGGATTCGGCACCGAGAAGGTCGAGGAGGAGTTGGCGCGCCTCTTCCCCGCGGCGCGCATCGAGCGGCTCGACCGCGACACGGCGACCTCCGAACGCGCCTACCGCGCCATTATCGACCGCTTCGAGAGCGGGCAGAGCGACCTGCTGGTCGGCACGCAGATGATTACCAAAGGGTTCGACTTCGCACGGGTCTCGCTGGTAGGCATCCTCAACGCCGACAACCTGCTCTTCGCACCCGATTTCCGCGCCGCCGAACGCGCCTTCCAGCTGATGACGCAGGTGGCCGGACGCGCCGGACGGCGCGACGCGGCGGGCGAAGTGGTGATCCAGACCACGGAGCCCGAACACCCCGTCATCCGACAGGTCGCCGCGGGCGACTACGAAGCGATGGCGCGCACGCAGCTGGCCGAACGCCGCGCCTTCGCCTATCCGCCCTACGCACGGCTGATCCGCCTGACGCTCCGCCAGCGCGACCGCGACCTGCTCTACCGGGCTTCGGCGGCGCTCGCCGTGGCGCTGCGCGGCCGTTTCGGCAGACGGGCCATGGGGCCGGTCGCTCCGCCCGTCGACCGCATCCGCGAGGAGTACATCACCGAATTCCTGCTCAAAATCGAGAGCGGCGCCTCGGCCTCCCGTGCCCGGGAAGTGCTGCGCGAGGTGCTCCGGCAGACGCTCGGTGCGAAAGAGTTCCAAACCGTAACCCTCAGCTGCGATGTCGATCCTCAGTGATACGGTGCGCGGCGTCGGACGGCTACTCTTTCCCGTGCGGTGTCCGGTCTGCGGCGGCAAGATGCCGCCCGGCAGCCGCGTGGTCTGCACCCGCTGCCGCTATGCCGTGCCGCTTACGGGTTTCTGCTACGCGACCTACAATCCCTTGTGGGAGCGGCTCTCGGCGCTGGTTCCCGTCGAACAGGCTTCGGCCTTCCTCTACTTCATCCCCGGCAGCGGGTGGCGCGAACTGATCCACCGCTTCAAATACGACGGCGCATGGCGCCTTGCACGCGATATGGGCGTATGGTACGGTCACTGCCTGGCCGACAGCGGCCTCTACGACACGGTGGACCGGATCGTCCCCGTGCCGCTCCACTGGCGCAAACGGTTGCGCCGCGGCTACAATCAGGCGGAGTACCTGGCCGAGGGGATCGCCCGCGCGCTCCGCGCCGAAGTCGACCGCCACAGCGTCCGCCGCATCCGCAACAACCCCGCGCAGGCGCTCCACCGCCACACCGAGCGGTGGGACAACGTCGAGGGAATCTTCGCCGTACGCCGTCCCGAAAGGCTCGCGGGGCACCATCTCCTGCTGGTGGACGACGTGCTCACTACGGGCGCCACACTGCTCTCATGCGCCGAGACGATCCTGCGCGCCGCGCCCGACTGCCGGCTGAGCGTCGCGGTGCTGGCCGTCCCGCAGCGGGAGTTCGGCCTCGACGGATGACGGGCGGGAAAATGTACCGTCAGACGCTCTGCGAACGGTGCCGATGCGGCTTCGGTTGGCCGTCGGCGAAGGAGCCGCACGAGCCGGAGCGAGTTGCAGACCGCCGCGCGGGGGCGGTGACGGACTGCCGACATCGCCGGGCGATGCTCCTCTCGGCACGAAACGTCTCCGGCCGTTTTTGCGGACGGATATTTTATTTTTCACGCTTAATTTTATTTATTGCGCAGCTTTGCGTAATTTTGAATCCGAAACCGAATGCCATGTCACAGGAAAACAATACGACACCGTCCGCACGCAACCGCGAAGCCTACGCCGCACTGACCGAAATGGGCGGCAACGTCCCGCCGCAGGCCGTCGAACTGGAAGAGGCCGTGCTGGGTGCGCTGATGCTCGAAAAGGACTCGATCATCACCGTACAGGAATTCGTCACCCCCGAAGCCTTCTACACCGAGGAGCACCGGTTGATCTACCGCGCCATCGAGGAGCTGTCGTCGGAGTTGAAGCCGATCGACCTCTACACCGTCACCGAGCGGCTCAAAGTCAAGAAGGAGCTCAAAAAGGTGGGCGGCGCCTCCTATCTGGCGCAGCTCACGCAGAAGGTCGGTTCGGCCGCCAACGTCGAGTTCCACGCCAAAATCGTGGCGCAGAAGTACGTGCAGCGCGAACTGATCCGCTCGGCCACGGAAATTCAGCGCCGTTCTTACGACGAATCGACCGACGTGACGGACCTGATCGGCTTCGCCGAGCAGGAGATCTTCAAGGTGGCCGAAGGACACGTGAAACGCTCCGTGCAGTCGGCAGCCGACGTGCTGGCGCGCACGCTGGCGCAGATCGAGGAGAACGCCAAGAACAAGAGCGCCTTCAACGGCGTGCCGTCGGGCTTCATGGCGCTCGACCGCGTGACGATGGGCTGGCAGCCGTCGGATCTGATCATCATCGCCGCCCGCCCCTCGATGGGCAAGACGGCCTTCACACTCACCATGGCGCGCAACATGTCGGTCGACCACGAGCAGGCGGTCGCCTTCTTCTCGCTCGAAATGCCGGCGCACCAGCTCATGATGCGTCTGGTGGTGGCCGAGACGGGCATACCGGGCAACGACCTCAAACTGGGACGGCTCTCGCCCGAACAGTGGCGCCACCTCGAATCGGCCACCAAGCCGCTGGGAAGCGCCAAACTCTTCATCGACGACACGCCGGCGCTGTCGGTCTTCGAGTTCCGCTCGAAGGCGCGCCGTCTGAAAATACATAACGACATCAAGATCATCATGATCGACTACCTGCAACTGATGACCGGCGGCCCGCAGGCCGCCAAGGGAGGCAACCGCGAGCAGGAGGTGTCGTTCATCTCGCGCACGCTCAAAGCCATCGCCAAGGAGCTCAACGTCCCGATCATCGCCCTTTCGCAGCTGAACCGTTCGACCGAGTTGCGCGGCGGCTCGAAGCGGCCGCAGCTGTCGGACCTGCGCGAGTCGGGCGCCATCGAGCAGGACGCCGACATCGTGGCCTTCATCCACCGTCCCGAATACTACGGCATCAACCAGGACGAGAACGGAATGCCCACGGCGGGCATGGCCGAGCTGATCATCGCCAAGCACCGCAACGGCGCCGTGACCGACGTCAAGCTGCGCTTCCTGAAAGACCAGGCGCGCTTCGCCGACATCGACGACGCCGACCTGCTGCCGGGCGGCGCGCCCGCACCGGGGCAGCAGTACGACGATTTCGCCAGCGATTCGAACGCACCGGCAGGCTTCGCCCCCGGCCCCGCATCGATGGTCTCCACCGAATTCGACATCACGCCCCGCCCGCTCGGCGACGAAGCCCCCTTCTAAGGCCATGTTCGTCCGTATCGCAGCAGGAGCCGTCGCAGGCATCGACGCCGTGACGGTCTCGGTCGAGGTCAACGTCGCCGCGGCCGGACAACTGGGCCTCTTTTTGGTCGGGCTGCCCGACAACGCCGTCAAGGAGAGCGAACAGCGCATCCGCTCGGCCTTCGAAAACACGGGGCTGCGGATGACGGGCAAGAAGCTGGTGGTCAACCTCGCTCCGGCCGATCTGCGCAAGGAGGGGGCGGGGTTCGACCTGCCGATCGCCGTGGGCATCCTCGCCGCCACGGAGCAGGTTCCGGCCGAGGCGCTCGACGGGACGATGCTGGCGGGCGAACTGTCGCTCGACGGGACGCTCAAACCTGTGCGCGGCATCCTTCCGATGGCCGTCAAGGCCCGCGAAGAGGGGCTGCGGCGTCTGATCGTCCCGTGCGACAACGCCTGCGAAGCGGCCGTGGTCGAGGGCGTGGAGGTGATCGGTGCGGCATCGCTGGGCGAGACGGTGGAGTACCTGCGCGGCGACCGGACGATCGCACCGGCGGCAGCTTCCGCCGCCTTCGCGGAGGAAGAGGGCGGCTACGCCGAAGATTTCGCCGACGTCAAGGGGCAGGCGGCCGTCAAGCGGGCGCTCGAAATCGCGGCGGCGGGCGGCCACAACGTGCTGATGATCGGCGCGCCGGGTTCGGGCAAGACGATGCTCGCACGCCGGCTGCCCTCGATTCTGCCGCCGCTGACGCTCGACGAAGCGCTCGAAACGACCAAGATCCACTCCGTCGCGGGCAAGATCGGAGCGCACCGCGGCCTGCTCGCCGAACGGCCCTTCCGCGCACCGCACCACCTCTCGTCGCAGGTGGCGCTCATCGGCGGCGGACAGTCGCCCCGTCCGGGCGAAGTGTCGCTGGCGCACAACGGCATCCTCTTTCTGGACGAGCTGCCCGAATTCGGCCGCAACGTGCTCGAAGTGCTCCGGCAGCCCCTCGAAGAGCGGCGCATCACCGTCTCGCGGGCGCGTTACAGCGTCGAGTATCCGGCCAACTTCACGCTGGTGGCGGCGATGAATCCCTGCCCGTGCGGCTACTACAACCATCCTACGCGCGAATGCACCTGCCCGCCGGGCGCCGTACACCGCTATCTGGGCCGTATCTCCGGCCCGCTCATGGACCGCATCGACCTGCACATCGAGGTGACGCCGGTATCGATTCAGGAGATGGCCTCCGCCGAACGCGGCGAACCGAGCGCCGCGATCCGCCGGCGGGTCGTCCGCGCCCACGAAGTGCAGCGCAACCGATTCAGGGGCGTGGCCGGCGTCTACACCAACGCGATGATGACGGGCCGCATGGTGCGCGAATACTGCCCGATCGACGCCGAAGCGCGCACGCTGCTCGAACGGGCCATGGAGCGGCTCAGCCTCTCGGCACGCGCCTACGACCGCATCCTGAAAGTGGCGCGCACGATCGCCGATCTGGCGGGCGACGAGCGGATCGGCACGGCGCCGATCGCCGAGGCGATCGGCTACCGCTCGCTCGACCGCGAGTCGTGGGGACGATGACTGAAAAAATTAAGAATGAATATTACATACAGATGAAACGGGTGATTCTTTCAGGCGGCGGCACAGGCGGCCACATCTATCCGGCCGTCGCAGTGGCCGAAGCACTTCAACGCCGCTGCGGCGACGGGGTGGAACTCCTCTTCGTCGGCGCCGAAGGCAAAATGGAGATGGAGAAGATTCCGGCGCTGGGCTACCGCATCGTAGGGCTGCCGACGGCGGGACTGCAACGGCGGTTCGCGCTGTCGAATCTGGCGCTGCCCTTCAAGGTACTCAAAAGCGTCGGCCGTGCGCGGCGCACGATCTGCGAGTTCGGCGCCGACGTCGTGGTGGGATTCGGCGGCTACGCCTCGGGGCCCGTGCTGTGGGCCGCGCAGCGATCGGGAATCCCGACGCTCATTCAGGAGCAGAACTCCTACGCCGGTCTGACGAACAAGATCCTCGCACACGGTGCGCGGCGTATCTGCGTGGCCTACGACGGCATGGAGCGCTTCTTCCCCGCCGAGCGGATCGTGCACACGGGAAATCCCCTGCGCGGACGCTTCGCCGTGCCGACCGAGGCCGACCGGCTGGAAGGACTGGCAGCTTTCGGATTGGACGCCGCACGCCCCACGGTGCTCGTCGTGGGCGGCTCGCTGGGCTGCCGCACGCTCAACGAGACGATGAAGGCGTGGCTCGCGCGGCAGGAGTTCCGGCCGCCGTTCCAGGTGATCTGGCAGACGGGCAAATATTACGAGGCCGAGATGCGGCGCTTTCTCGAAGAACATCCCGCGCCGGGCGTCTGGCAGGGGGCCTTCATCGACCGTATGGACCGCGCCTATGCCGCGGCCGACGTCGTGGTGTCGCGCAGCGGCGCCTGCTCCGTCTCGGAGCTGTGTCTGGTGGGCAAGCCCACGCTCTTCGTCCCCTCGCCCAACGTGGCCGAAGATCACCAGACCAAGAACGCGCAGGCGCTCGTCGACCGGCAGGCTGCCGTTCTGGTCGCCGACGCCGAAGCGCCCGCACGGGCCATGGAGACGGCGGGCGAACTGCTCGCCGACCCCGCACGGAGGACGCTGCTCGCCCGCAACATCGCGGCGCTGGCCGTGCCCGACGCGGCGGAACGGATCGTCGACGAAATCGAAAAAATCTGGTAAGATGGAGATACAACGCATCTATTTCATCGGCATCGGCGGTATCGGCATGAGCGCGCTGGCCCGCTATTTCCTCCACGAAGGCCGCGAGGTGGCCGGCTACGACCGCACGCGGTCGGCACTCACCGAGGCGCTCGCGGCCGAGGGAGCCGCCATTCACTACACGGACGACACGGCGGCCATTCCCGCCCCGTTCCGCGAGCGGGAGGGCACCGTGGTGGTCTACACCCCCGCCGTGCCGGACGACCACGCCGAACTGAGCTGGTTCCGAGACCACGGCTTCACCGTCGAGAAACGGTCGCAGATGCTGGGCCACCTCTCGGCCGGCAAATACGTGATGGCCGTGGCCGGCACGCACGGCAAGACCACCACCTCGACGCTCGTCGCATGGCTCAACCGCGAGGTCGAAGGGGCCGGAAGCGCCTTTCTGGGCGGCATCTCGAAGAACTTCGGCAGCAATCTGGTGCTGGGCGACGGGCCGCGGCTCGCAGTCGAAGCCGACGAGTTCGACCGCTCGTTCCTCCGCCTGCGGCCCGACGTGGCGGTCGTCACGGCCGTAGACGCCGACCATCTCGACATCTACGGCACCCACGAAGCCGTGAAGGAGGCCTTCGCACAGTTCATCGAGCGCATCCGGCCGGGCGGCGCGCTGGTACTCAAAGCAGGCGTCGACGTGGCGCTGCGCAACGACGCCGTCACGGTCTACCGCTACGCCTACGACACCCCCTGCGACTTCTACGCCCGCGACGTGCGGCTCATCGAGGGCGGACACTACCGCTACGATCTGGTCACGCCGTCGGGTGTGATCGCCGACTGCACGTTGGGGATCCCCGGCTGGGTCAACGTCGAAAACGCCGTGGCGGCCGTCGCGGCGATGTGGTGCGCCGCCCGCGCCGAAGGAGGGACGCTCGACACAGAGCGACTGCGGCGTGCGCTGGCGGCCTTCGAGGGGGTCAAACGCCGCTTCGAATTCTACGTCAATACCCCGCGGCAGGTCTACATGGACGACTATGCCCACCATCCGCGCGAACTGGCCGCCGCGCTCACCTCGGTGCGGCGGATGTTTCCCGGCCGGCGCGTGACGGCGGTCTTCCAGCCGCACCTCTACACCCGCACGCGCGACTTCTACCGCGAGTTCGCCGAGGCGCTGTCGCAGGCCGACGAAGTGCTGCTGCTGCCGATCTATCCCGCACGAGAGGAACCGATCGAGGGCATCGCCTCCGAGATCATCGCCGAACGGGTCACCGTACCGTGCCGCATCGTCGGCCGCGAAGCGCTGGCGGCGACGCTCGGCGCAGCCGCGACCGACGTGGTCGTCAGTTTCGGGGCGGGCAACATCGACGCCTGCTGCGATGCCGTGGCGGACGTATTGCGTAAAAAAGCCTGACGGATGCCCAGACCGCTGCGATACACGCTCATCGGGCTGCTGTGGGCCGCCGTGGCCGGGTACATCGTCTACTCGGCCGCACGGGTGCGGACTCACCGGCGACAGCTCGTCGTGCAGCGGCTCGATATCGAGATCGCCGACAGTTCGTCGCACGGGCAGCTCGTCACGGGCGGCGCAGTACGGCAGTGGCTGGCGCGCAGCGGCGTGAAAACCGTCGGTGCGGCGGCGCGCGAGGTCGACCTGCGGAGCATCGAAGGACTGATCCTGCGCAACGGGTTCGTGGCCGACGCCACCGCCTCGATCGACTACGGCGGCGTGCTGCGCATCGCCGTGCGCCAGCGCCGTCCCGTCGTGCGGCTGCTGTTCGACGGCTACAACGCCTACGCCACCGACGAAGGGTATCTCTTCGCGGCGCCGCAGTCGTCGGCGCTCTACGTTCCGGTGATGACCGGTTCCTACGCCCCGCCCGCTCCGGCTTCCTACACGGGATCGATAGCGGATTACACCGCCGCGCGGATCGCCGAATCGGAGGGCCGCATCGCCGAGATCGAACGCGAAAAATATCCGCTCTACCGCGCCGAGCGCGAGAACGACGAAAACATCAAGGCGCTGCGGCGCATGACGATCAAGAAAGGGCTGTTCGAACGCCGCGAAAATTTCGAGCGCCGCGTGAAGGAGCTGCGTGAAAAAAAGGCGCGGCTGCGCCGCGAATACCGCTATACGGCGCGGGTCTTGCAGGAGCGCATCGATAAAATCTCCGCCCGGCAGGCGGCCGAACGGGAAAAACAAAAAAAGTTGCGGAAAAGCTACGAAGATTTCCTGAAACTGCTTAACTTTGTGGTGCTCGTCGAAAAGGACGATTTCTGGCGATCGGAGATCGTCCAGATCGTCGTGGCGAAAGGCCCGGACGGAGCGCCCGAGATCGAACTGGTACCCCGCACGGGCAGCCATACGGTGATCTTCGGCAGCCCCGACGACGCGGAGGAGAAACTCGCGAAACTGCTGACGTTCTACCGCCGCGGATTGCGGAACATCGGATGGGAAGAGTACCGCACGATCAACGTCAAATACAAAGAACAAGTGGTGTGCACAAAATAGAGCGTCTGCACCGGAGCGGCGGCCGAAAGACCGCCCGCAAGGCAAACGCCCGATGAAACAAAGTTGACAAACGTGGAGAAGAAGAATTACATCGTCGCAATCGACCTGGGATCGTCGAACGTCGTGGTGGCCGTCGCCGAACGCGACGCCGAGGGACGTCCGGCCGTCCGCAGCATCGTCTCGAAACCTTCGCAGGGAGTGAAGGCGGGCATGATTACGAATATCGAGCAGGTGAGCAATTCCATCAAGGCGGCCGTCGAGGCCGTTGGCGAGGAGCTGGGCATCCGCATCACCGAAGCCTACACCGGCATTTCGGGCGATTTCGTGCGCTGCGCCCGCCACACCGACCACGTCTTCACCTCCGATCCGCAGAACGGCGTCAACCGCACCGACGTGGAGGCGCTGTTCGACCGTATGCGCAACGTGCAGGCTCCCGACGACGAGACGATCATGGAGCGCATCCCGCAAAACTACCTCGTGGACGAAAACCAGGAGGTGGCCGACCCCGTCGGATCGTTCGGCAAGCGGCTCGCATCGACCTTCAACTTCATCCTTTGCGCCAAAACCCCGATCGAACGGCTCAACCTGGCGCTGCGCCGGCTGGGCATCCGCTCGCTGGGGATGTACGCCAACGCGCTGGTGACGGGCGCCGCCGTCCTCTCGGCGGACGAGAAGGAGGAGGGTGCGGCCGTGGTCAACATCGGCGGCGGCGTGACCGACGTGGCGGTCTACTACCGCAACGTGCCGCGCTACATCGCCACCATCCCCATGGGGGCGGGGGCGATCAACAACGACATCCGCACGCTGGGCATCCTCGAACGCCACGTGGACAGCCTCAAACGCAAATTCGGTTCGGCGGTCGCCGAGTTGGCGCCCGAAAACAAGATGGTGAGCGTCAAGGGACGCACCGCCAAGGAGACCAAGGATATCCTGCTGCACAACCTGGCCGTGGTGATCGAATCGCGCGCCCGCGACATCGCCGAATACGTCGCGCAGGAGATCCGGGATTCGGGATTCGGCGACAAGCTGGCCTACGGCATCGTGCTGACGGGCGGCTCGGCGCAGTTGCAACATATCGACGAACTGTTCCGCCGCGTAACGGGCATGGAGGTCCGCATCGGCACGGCCGAAGAGGCCGTCGACGAGACGTCGCGGGAAAAGGTCGCTTCGCCGGCCTACTCGACGGCCGTCGGACTGCTGCTCCGCGGCGCCGCCCACGGCGACTGCGCCGTGACCGATATCCCGCGTCAGGGAGGTGCGGCACAGCCCGCCGGGCCGACGATTCCGCGCGCGACCCCCTACTCTGCCGGGAAGCCCGCGACAGGCGTTTCGGCAGCGCCCTACACACCGCGGCCCGCGGCCGCACCGACTCCCCCGCCGACGACACCCGCGGCGAACGCCGCAACGGAAGGGGCGGCGCAAGGGGCCGCAGCCGAAACCGCCGAGACGCCGCATCGTCCGAAACGGGGCCTGCTCGACAAGCTCAAACAGAAGTTGGGAACCCGCCTGGACGACTTCTTCACCGGATCGGAAGACGAAGAAATCTGAGTCGCCCGACCGGGCAAGGCGGCGGGAAGCCGAAACAATATGAACGAGAAAACGCAAAACCGGCCGGCAACCGGAACGAACGCCCGACGAAAAAGAGGTTAAGGAATTATGAGTGACGATCTGATGAACGAAATTGCTGCGGCAAAAGATAAATCTTCGATAATCATGGTGGTGGGCGTCGGCGGTGCCGGCGGCAACGCCGTGAACCACATGTGGAACCTCGGCATCAAGGACGTCGGGTTCATGGTCTGCAATACCGACGCACAGGCGTTGGACAACAGTCCCGTCGAGGAGAAGGTGCAGTTGGGGCGTGAAGGTCTCGGTGCGGGCAACGATCCCGAAAACGGACGCAAGGCGGCCATCGAATCGCTCGACGACATCCGCCGCAGGCTCGAAGCGGCCGGCACGCGGATGCTCTTCGTGACGGCCGGTATGGGCGGCGGCACGGGCACGGGCGCATCGCCCGTAATCGCCAAACTGGCGCATGAAATGGGCATCCTCACCGTCGGTATCGTCACCTCGCCGCTGGCCGTCGAGGGCAAGATCCGCTACGAACAGGCCTTTCGGGGCATCGAGGAGCTGAGCCGCAACGTCGATTCGCTATTGGTCATCAACAACGAGAACATCGTCGAGATGTACGGCCGCCTCTCGCTCAAACAGGCCTTCGGCAAGGCCGACGACATCCTCGCATCGGCTGCCAAGGGCATCGCCGAGATCATCACCGTCGAAAGCGACATGGTCAACGTCGACTTCGCCGACGTGTCGAAGGTGATGCGCGACAGCGGCCGCGCCCACATGTCGGTGGCTACGGCCGAAGGCGAACACCGCGCTGCGGAGGTGGCCCGCGCGTCGCTCGAATCGCCGCTGCTCGACCATACGCTCATATCCGGCGCGAAAAACATCCTGCTGAACATCTCGACCTCCGACGCCGATTCGCTGGCGCTGGACGAGGTGATGGAGATCCTGAAATACATCCAGTCGCACGCCAGCGTACAGGCCCCCGACGGCACGGTGCACGACGCCAACATCATCTGGGGCACGAGCGTCAAACCACAGCTGGGGCGGCGCATCGAGCTGGTCGTCGTGGCGACGGGATTCGACAGCGCGGCGATCGAGCGCGCCGCGAAACCGGTCGTCCCGCCCGCCGACGTCCTCGCCGCGCAGCCCCGCGAAGAGAACACGGTGCTCGAACCGATCAAACCGCGCCCCGTGCCGACGCTGCGGCCCATGACGCAGGTGATGCTGGGCGAACGGCCGACACGTTACAAGAACATCGAGGCGCAACTGGCCGTACCGGCCTACCGGACGCGCAAGGCCGAGCTGATCGTCGAGACCTCGACCAGCCGCAAGGAGGTGCTCAAGGAGGAGGGCGACGCCGCGGCGAAACCTCCGCAGGAGAAGGGCGGCTCGCTCTTCGACTGATCCGTCGGCAGGCAGTGCAAAACGAAAATAGACGAATTTGGAAGGCAGTCTGGTCACACTCAACCCCGTAGACATCGGTCTGCTCCTGCCGGGAGCGGTCGCGGTGTGCCTGCTGGCGGTCTCGGCCCTCGTTTCGGGCGCCGAGACGTCGTTTTTCTCGCTCACGCCGCACGACATACGGGACATCAAGGCACATCCCGAAAAATCTTCGAACGACGCCATTCTGCGGCTGCTCGGCGACGTCGATCAACTGCTCGCTACGATTCTGGTGGTCAACAATCTGGTGAACATCTGCATCGTCATCCTGGCCGCACGCATCATCAACCTGCTCTTCACGTTCGGCTCGGCCGGCATGCGCTTTCTCTTCGAATCGGTCATCGCCACCTTCCTGCTGCTGCTTTTCGGCGAGATCATCCCCAAGGTATTCGCCCAGAGCCGCCCCCTGCGGTTCGCCCGTACGGTAGCGCGCCCCATCCTGCTGATGCGCTGGCTGATGCGCCCCTTCGCCTACATCCTGATCCGCACGAGCAGCACGATCAGCGAACACGCCGCGCGTCGCAACGAGATTTCGCTCGACGAGCTGGCCGACGCCGTCGACATGACCGCCACCGCCTCGGCCGAGGAGCACAACATGCTCTCGGGCATCGTCAAGTTCGCCAACACCGAGGTGCAGGAGATCATGCGTCCCCGCGTGGATGTCGTCGCCGTCGGAATCGGCGACAACTACCTGAGCGTCAAGGAACGCATCATCGCTTCGGGTTTCTCGCGCATTCCGGTCTGCGACGAGGATCTGGACAATATCAAGGGAATCCTCTACGTCAAGGATCTGCTGCCCTACATCAACAACGGCGACGAATTCGGCTGGCAACAACTGTTGCGAAAAGCCTATTTCGTGCCCGAACACAAGAAGATCAACGACCTGCTGGAAGAGTTTCAGTCGAACAAGGTACACATGGCCGTCGTGGTCGACGAATACGGTTCGACGCTGGGCATCGTCTCGCTCGAAGATATTCTCGAAGAGATCGTCGGCGAGATTTCGGACGAGAGCGACGCCGTCGAAAGCGCCTACACCAAGCTCGACGACCGCAACTACCTCTTCGACGGCAAGACCCACATCGGCGACTTCGAACGCATCCTGCAACTGCCCGAAAACACCTTCGCCGACGTCAAGGGCGAGGCCGAGACGCTGGCGGGGCTGATGCTCGAAATCAAGCGCGATTTTCTGAAAAAGGGCGACGTCGTGACCACGCACGACCTCCGTTTCACGGCCCACACGATCGAAGGCCGACGCATCGACAAGGTACAGGTGACGCTGCCCGAATAGAGGGCCGCGCACCGGATTCCCCAACCCGCTCAATCCCGAAAAGATGACCCTCCGCTGCATCCTCGCCCCGCTGGCTTCGCCCGACACGCTTCGCGGGCAGGTGACCGATGCCGATTGGGCCGCTGCGGCCGTATTTCCGCCCCGCCGACGGGCCGAATACCTCACATGGCGCGCCGTCGTCTACCGCGAACTGGGTGCCGTGCCGATCGGCTACGACGCCGCGGGCGGCCCCGTACTGATCGGCGATCCGCGCCATATCGGTGTCTCGCACGGCGGCGGGCACGCGGCCGTCGTGATCTCCGACCGCCCCTGTGCGGTAGACATCGAGTCCGAGACACGTCGTTTCACCCGCGCGGCGGCGCATTTCCTTACTCCGGCCGAGGCCGCACTCGGCGACGATCCGCGCGTGGCGGGCGTGGTCTGGTGCGCCAAGGAGACGCTCTACAAGCTGGCCCGCCGTCGCGGAATCGACCTGCTGCGCGACCTTGCGATCGAACGGATCGACTTCGCGGCGGGCGAGGTCGTCGGCCGCGTCCGCGGCGGCGAACCGATCCCGATGCGGCTGGAACTGCGCGAAGGGCTGATCGTCGTCCACACCCTTTGATCCGCAGCGACATCCGCCGCACCGCCTTCTCTATGCAGCGACCGATCCGGAAATCGACGGCAACATACGCACCCGAACCGGGCGCACACGAAATCACCCCTGCTGCAATGTATCGCAGCAGGGGTGAAAACCGTTTCCGGCGGCGGAAAGCCCGCGTCGGTCAACTCCCGTGCAGGGGTTCCCAGCCCAACCGCAGATCGGGAAGTCCGGTCAGTTCGCGCACCGCCCGACGCCCCTCTTCGCCCAATGCAAGCGAATAGCGATTGACGAAGAGCGCGATATGACGGTCGATCACCTCGTCGTCCAACTCACGAGCGTGTTCCCTGACGAACGGCCGCGAAACCGTCGGGTGTTCGAGCGCGTAGGCGATGCTGTCGTGCAATACCCGATCGAAGGTGCGACGCACCTCCGCCGGCAGTTCCCGACTCGCCACGATGCCGCCCAACGGCAGCGGCAGTCCCGTCTGCTGCTCCCACAACGCTCCCAGATCGGCCACCAGTTCCAGATTGTGCCGCTCGTAGGTAAAACGCCCTTCGTGAATGAGTACGCCCGCGTCGAACGCACCCCGTTCGACCGCTGCGGCGATCTCGGAAAAGAGCACCGGCGTACGGTCGACGATCGAGGGAAAAAAGCGCAGCAGCATGGCATTGGCCGTCGTGAGTTCGCCCGGAATGGCTACGCGCCGGATCGGCGACCGGTCGCCGCGGCGCCGCACGAGCAACTGCCCGTTGCCCCGTCCGAGCGCCGATCCGCTGTCGAGCAGCGCATAACGGTCGACGACGGCCGGCAGCACGGCATAGCTGATCTTCGAAATATCGGGCCCGTCAGGCGACGAGACGCCTTCGTTCAGCTCCTCGATATCCTGGAATCCGACCTCGAACGCGAGGCCCTGCGTCGGGATACGACCGTTGAGCAACGCCTCGAACATGAACGTATCGTTGGGGCAGGGCGAAATACGGAGGCGCAACCGGTCAGTCATCGTCGTCGGCCGAAAGCCGTTTTTTCGCGACCGCCTTCTCCGACCTGCTCCGACCGCCGAAACGGCCGATCAGGAAGCCCGCCAGGAAGATCACGGCCCAGATGACGAGCGTCGTGATCTTGCCCATGGCCCAGACGTAGATCTCGCTCGAATAGAAAATCAGGAGGAAGAAGAGCACCAGCGCGGCGGCGATGCCGATCATCCATTTGGTAGATGTTTTCATAAGCCTATCGGTTTGAATTTCAAGTTTATCACCCCTTTCCGACACCCCCGGCGGATCGGCGAAAGGGAAGTCAATCCAGCGAAGAGACGGATCCGATTTCGCCGACGAGCAGCGCCAACTCCCGTGCCAGCGCCTCGCAGGCATCGGCTACGCGCCACACGCCGAAGGGTTCTCCCACGCGGTTGGAGACGGCACGCACCTCGGCGGCCGGTACGCCCAGCGCCGCAGCGACGGCGAAGAACGCCGCCCCCTCCATGTTCTCCACCTCGGCTCCGGCAGGTGCCGCCCCGCTGCGTGCGACGCTGTTAGAAACCGCCGTGCGCAGCCCCGGAACAGCGAACGTCGGACGATAGGCGTCGGCGTACCGTTCCGGCAATCCCTCCACGCGCTCCTCGGCGACGGCGACGACCTCGCCGACGGCAACCTCCGATGCGGGATAGACGCCGGCGATGCCCGCCAGCAGCAGCAGATCGGGGCGTTCGTCGACGATCGCACGCGCCGTCGCGGCGGCAGCAGCGGCAGGGCCTACGCCCGTGATGCGGTACGCGACGCCGGGACAGCGGCGCCGGAAAGCCTCGGCTTCGCCCGCCGTGGGGAAGAGGACGACCGTGCGCATACGTCTACCGGCCGACGACGGCTTCCAGCTCTTCGACCGTCACGGGGATCGTACGGTCGCCGAGGATGCGGCAGCCGGTGTCGGTCACCAGCAGGTCGTCTTCGATGCGGATGCCGCCGAAATCGAGATAGCGGCTGCGCAGCAGGTCGTAGTCGACGATCCCGCGGAACTTGCCTTCGGCTTCGCACTTGTCGACGAGCGCCGGGATGAAGTAGATGCCCGGTTCGTCGCTCAGGATCGTCCCCGGGCGCAGACGCCACGTGGCGCGGTGGAGGCAGGTAGCCGACTGCGCGGCGCGCTCGGCCACGAGCGAATAGTCGAAACTGCGCTCGCCGATGTTTTCGCAGTCGTGCACGTCCATGCCCAACCCGTGTCCCAGTCCGTGGGGCATGAAGAGGTACATGGCGCCCGCGGCGACAGCGTCGTCGGCCGAACCTTTGAGCAGCCCCACGCCGACGAGCCCCTCGGCCAGCTTGCGGTAGGCTTCGAGGTGTACCTCCTGCATGTACATCATTCCCGGGCGCACGATGCGTGCGATGTGGTCGTGGCACGCCAGCACGATGTCGTAGATCTCGCGCTGCTGCGCCGTGAAACGGCCGCTGACAGGGTAGGTGCGCGTGTGGTCGGAGCAGTAGTTCATCCGATTCTCGCCGCCGGCATCGACCAGCAGCAGCCGTCCGTCGGCGAGCACCCCCTCCGAGTTGAGGTTGTGCAGCGTCTCGCCGTGCTGCGAGACGATCGACGGGAACGACACGCCGAGCCCCATCGACTTGGCGACGCCCTCGATCGCACCGGCGATCTCGCGCTCGACGACGCCCGCGCGGCACATCCGCATGGCGGTGGTGTGCATGGCGTAACCGATGTGGAAGGCATCCTCCATCTGCGCCACCTCCTCGGCGCTCTTGACCTCGCGCATCTCCGCGACGGCGAACATCAGGTCGACCGACTTGTAGTCGTGCAGCAGCGCAGGAGCGATCCCCAGCAGCGCCGAGAGTTGCAGCTTCGTTTCGCCGCGGTAGGGCGGCAGGTAGTGTATGCGGCGGCCGAGCCGGATCGCGGCGGCCAGATAGTCGGCCAGCGCCGCCAGCGGGCGGCAGTCGGCGACGCCCGCGCGGGCGCCTTCTTCGCGCAGCGTGGGCTGCGGCCCCGTCCAGATGATGTCGTCGACGGTGAAATCGTCGCCGAAAAGCACCTCCTCGCCCGTATCGGCGTCGATGACGCCCGCGAGCGACGGCCGGTCGAGGCCGAAATAGTAGAGGAACGTCGAATCCTGACGGAAATAGTAGGCGTTGTTGGGATAGTTGTTGGCTGAGGGCTGGTTGCCCGGCAGCAGGATCAGCCCGCCGCCCGTCTTCGCGCGCAACTCGGCGCGGCGCGAAACGTAGGTTTTGACCGGAAACATGTTCGTTGATTTTTTTCTTCCATTTCTCGCCTCGGCAATTCGAGCAAGTTCAATTGCGCTCGGCTTGACGAAATGGTTGTCTTTTTTACGTCGTCTCCCTACCGGCGGTTGCCCAGCAGCCGCAGCATGTAGAGAAACAGGTTGATGAAATCGAGGTAGAGCGACAGCGCACCCAGCAGCGCCATTTTCTGCATCGGCTCGTCGACCTCGGCGCCGGAGTAGATCATCCGCTTGATCGTCTGCGTGTCGTAGGCCGTCAGCCCGACGAAGAGCAGGATGCCGACGTAGGTGACGATCCACATGAGCATCTCGCTTCGGAGGAAGAGATTGACCACCGAGGCGAGGATCACGCCCACGAGGGCCATCGTCAGCAGGTTGCCCCACGACGAGAGGTCGCGCCCCGTGACGAAGCCGTAGAGCGACATCGCGCCGAACATGCCGGCCGTGACGAGGAACGTCAGGCCGATCGATCCCAGGTCGTAGACGAGGAAAATGGTCGACAGCGTGGCGCCGTTGACCACCGAATAGGCGATGAACATCAGCGTGGCCGTCAGGAACGACATGCGCATGATGTTGGCCGCCAGGACGAAGACGAGCACCAACTCGGCGACGATGAGGCCGAGGAAGACGAAGCGGCTGCTGAAAATCGCCTGCAACAGCGTTTCGGAGCCGGCCACCGTATAGGCCGTCAGCGCCGTCAGTGCGAGCGCCATAGTCATCCAGAGATAGACGTTGCGGAAAAGCGTCGCGCGCGCGGCATCGGGCTGCGCGGCGGCAAGGGTCGGTTTGGTTGTTTCCATTTTCGTGTCGAATGATTTTGTTATTTTGACATTTCTTTTCGTTTTCCCTGCAAAAGGCGTGCGGCGAATCAGTCGGGCTGCGAATTCGAGGCGTCGGCCGGCACCATGCGGTAGAGCTGGTCGCCGCGCCGCACGAGCGAAGGGGTTTTCAGCGAACAGAAGACCCCTTGCACGGCCTCCTGGGCAGGAGCATTGCCCACATAGGGGTCGGCCGTCAGTTCGACCACGCCCGTCGTCGGCCCCTGGAAGAAGAGCTCGTCGCCGCGCCGCACGGGCGACGCCTCGACCCATACCTCGGCCACCGACTGCTTCTTGAAGAAGTTGGTCACCCGCCCCACGTAGACCTTGCGGTGCGTGGCCGACGATCCGTAATGCTCGCTATGTTCGGCCATCGGCGCACCGGCATAGTAACCCTGCCAGAAGCCGCGGTTGAAGACCGTCGCCAGCTCCTCTTTGAGCGCCGCAGCCAGTTCGGGCGTATATTCGCCCGTCTCCATCGCCCGCAGGGCGCGGTCGTAACACGCCACCACCCGTTTGACATACTCCGCACCGCGGGCACGCCCTTCGATTTTGAGCACGCGCACGCCGGCGCCGACGAAGCGGTCGAGGAAGTCGATCGTGCAGAGGTCTTTGGGCGAAAGGAGGTATTGCCCCTCGGCGGCGAGCTGCGCGCCCGTCTCCACGTCGGTGAGCGTATATTTGCGGCGGCAGATCTGGCGGCAGGCGCCCCGGTTGGCCGAACACCCCGTCTCGTGCAGCGACAGGTAGCACTTGCCCGAAACGGCCATGCACAGCGCGCCGTGGGCGAACATCTCGATGCGCACCGGATCGCCCGAAGGGCCGCAGATCTGCTGCTCGTCGATCGCACGGGCGATGCGGCCGATCTGGTCGAGCGACAGTTCGCGCGCCAGCACCACCACGTCGGCCCACTGCGAAAAGAACTTCACCGCCTCACTGTTCGTGAGGTTGCACTGCGTGGAGATATGCACCTCCATCCCGATGCGGCGCGCGTAGAGGATCGCCGACAGGTCGGAAGCGATCACGGCGTCGACCCCCGCCGCGCGGGCACGGTCGACGAGCGCGTGCATCTGCCGCAATTCGTCCTCGTAGATCACCGTATTGACCGTCAGGTAGCTCTTCACCCCCGCCGCGCGGGCGATCCCGACGATGCGTTCCAGATCGTCCGGCGTGAAATTCGCGGCCGACTTCGACCGCATGTTGAGCTGCCCCACACCGAAATAGACGGCGTCGGCTCCGGCCTGCACGGCCGCCTGCAACGCCTCGTAGCTCCCGGCCGGAGCCATCAGTTCTATGTCGCTTCGTTTCATCTCGAATGTTTTTCTCGTGCCGCCGCTCTTTTCCGACAGCGTTCTGCATCGCAGGCGGTTCGCCCCTCCCACACGACGGACTGTAACCCGCGGAGACTCGTCCGATTCCGACCTCCGAGGCCGAATCGCGAGTTTTTTCGGGAAATCGAATCGTCTATTTCCTGCGCCCCATCAGGCTGCGGGCGTACTCGCGCAGCGGCTCCTTGCGCGCATCGGGAACGTTCAGCCCGTCGAGCGTCGCCAGCGCACGGTCGAAACGCAGCGAAATCTGCTGCTCCGTGAGGCGCGGCACATCCAGCGCGTCGAAGACGGCGCGCACGCGGGCGATCTTCTCCGCAGGGGCAAGCGCCGCATCCTTGTAGGTGTGGCGCAGCACCTCGCGCTGCTCCTCGTCGGCACGGCTCATGGCCGTGACCATCAGGTAGCTCTTCTTCCCTTCGAGAATGTCGCCGCCGATGGTCTTGCCCAACTCCTCGCCGCCGTAGCTGTCCAGCAGGTCGTCCTGCAACTGGAAGGCCATGCCCAGTTCGATGGCGAACTGGTAGAGACGGCGGCTCTGCTCCTCGTCGGCACCGCCCAGAATCGCACCCATCATGGCCGAACCTGCCACCAGCACCGACGTCTTCAATTCGATCATCGACATGTACTCCACGACCGAAACCTTCTGCTTGCTCTCGAAATCCATGTCGTACTGCTGCCCTTCGCAAACACCCAGCGCCATCGTGTTGAAGACCTCCAAAATACGCGGCAGCAGTGCCGGCGGTGCCTGCGCCAGCAGCCGGTAGGCGCTGATGAGCATGGCATCGCCCGACAGAATCGCCACGTTGCCGCCCCAGCGGGCGTAGACCGAAGGTTTGCCGCGGCGCACGGCGGCATTGTCCATGATGTCGTCGTGCAGCAGCGTGAAGTTGTGGAATATCTCGACGGCGGCGGCGGCGGGCAGCGCGACGTCGACGTCGTCGGCAAACAGCCCGCACGACAGCAGCAGCAGCATCGGGCGCAGGCGCTTGCCGCCGCCCGCGAGCGAATAGCGGATCGGATCGTAGAGCCGTTCGGGTTCGGTAGGCAGCTCACGCTGAGCGAGATAATTTTCGAGAAGGTCGAGAAGCTGTTCGTTGGTCTGCATTTTTCTTACGTTTGATCGTTCGTTCGCGACAGCCGTTTTCCCGCCTCGGCAAAACCCGAACGAAGTTCGGCATTGCGCTCGGCTTATCGAAAACGTCGGCGAATACACGTCCAAAGATACGAATAAGCGAGAGCAAAAGCAAACTCGTTTGCATTTTGCCGAGCGGAAGTATCCAAGGCGAAGCCAAAGATACGAAAAGTCGGGCGCAGAAGCAAGCGTCGGCTTGATTATGCCGAGACGGAGTATCTAAGACGCGATCAAATATACCTAAACTCTTTTGCAAACACATCAAATTTGATGATAACATATCAAGTCGGCGCCTCACAGCAAACAAATTATCGACACAAATACCTAGCTTTGCCCTCAAAATAACGATAGATGAAAACAGACTGTTTGAAAGGAATTGACACCTTGCGCTACTCGGATATTTTTTTGGCTATGTATTCTGACAATGGAAGCAGTTGCCTGCATCGCAACCATTCTCACGTATTGGTCTATATGTATTCCGGGGAACTGGAAATAAAGGAACACAAGAAAATTACCCGATTGCACAAAGGGGATTGCGCATTTATTCGTAAGGATTTCAGCGTGCAGCTCACCAAACAAGCATGCAAAATGGAGCAGTTCAAGGCCGTATTCCTAATGTTCACGGATAAATTTCTGCGTAACTTTTACTGCCGCTTGGACAAGGAAAGTCTGCCGGAAAATGCACGACGAAGCAAAGTCAGTCTGTACAGACTGCCGTCCGACCGTCCCGACATCGTAAGCCTGTTCGAGTCGATGACCCCATACTTCAATTCCGGCATCCGACCTACGGACGAACTGTTGGAATTGAAGATGACAGAAGGATTGTACGTACTCCTGAATACGGACAAGAACCTGTATGCCTCGCTTTTCGACTTCGCCGACCCGTGGAAAATCGACATCATGGACTTCATGGAACAGAACTACATGAACGACCTTACGCTGGCGGAAATGGCCAATTATACCGGGCGGAGCCTTGCCACGTTCAAACGTGACTTCAATAAAGTAAGCGACCTGTCTCCTCAAAAATGGGTGATACGCCGCAGACTGGAAGCAGCCCATGCGCTCATACTGTCCGGCACACGGAAAGTGACCGACGTTTGCTACCGTGTAGGCTTTAAAAACCTTTCCCACTTTTCAAAAGCATACAAGGGACTGTACGGATATTCCCCTGCCCACAGCTATTGATCTTTTATTCAAACGAACGGACTTATGGATATTCAAGGACAAGAAAACCAACTTATTCTCGCATTCCCGGACAGGGAAGTACGCTGTTTGGATACGGCAGACAACAGAATCAACCGGATGTTGGAACGGTCGAACATATCTATCATCGGGAACAATAACCGTGTGCTGTTGCATTTCGAATCGGAAGATAGTGCGGAAGAATTGCTAACGGGAGCCGGATTCCTGCTTATCGTCAAAGGGGATGGAAACGAAGTGGACATGGGAACGGTCATTGTACGTTGTTCCTCCATATTGGGCATGACCGGGCTGAAACTCATCATCGGGCAGCTGCCCGGACTGGGTGCAGGCGTATCCCGGACAGCAAACGGATGCAGCGTCACCATAGGCGACCGGGTGGTCATCAACGGAGTCACCCTCTATCTGCAAGAAGACCATTCGCGTGTCAGCATCGGCGATGACAGCCAGTTGAGCTGGGGCGTGGATGTGTGGTGCACAGATGCCCACACGATTACCGACCTCGAAGGAAACCCTGTCAATTATGCCGAAAGCATTGAGATAGGCCGTCACGTATGGGTGGGCAAGGATGTCAAGATAGGCAAGAATGTGCGAATCGCCGACAACAGCATTGTAGGTTGGGGCAGCATCGTTACCAAACGGTTCGACGAGCCGAACGTAATCCTTGCAGGCACCCCGGCCAAGATAGTGAAGCGTGGCATAAACTGGGACCGCAAGTGCATCAACAAGTACACGAAAGGGTTGTAACTGCATTTCCGTTCTTCTGAACTGTACGGCAAAACACTTTGAGCCGACGGGCAAAGCCTTTTCATAACAAACCCGCTACCTTTGCACCGGAATCTTAAAAACAAATATACAATGGACATTTTTGAAAAAGACCTTTCTGGCGCTATGGTCTCACCCGATGAACCGGGCTATGACAAACTTATCAGTACCATATTCGACACAATGGCTGCAACAGCGGAAATGAATGCAAAAGGCTGGCTCACGCCGGAAGAAGTGCATGAGTATCTGCGCCGTATTACGGGCAGGGAGATTGATAAGAGTACGACACTGCTGCCTCCGTTCTATGTGGATTACGGCAAGAACATCCACATTGGCAAAGGATGTTGGATTCAGCAGGGCTGCACCTTCTTTGACCGTGGAGGTATAACGATCGGCGATGGCGTATTCATCGGCCCGAAAGTGAATCTTATCACCATCAACCACGATCCGAATCCCGACAATCGCAACGCCACGTACGGTCGTCCCATTGTCATAGAGGACAAGGTGTGGATTGGCATCGGCGCTACCGTTCTGCCCGGTGTACATATCGGCTATGGTTCTATCATCGGTGCCAACAGCGTGGTTACACACGATGTACCGCCTATGACAATTGTCGGCGGTAATCCGGCAAAAATAATTAAAGCGATTGAAACAAAAGACAAGGAGTAAACGGAATAGTAAAGAGTACGATTGTTAAGGCCGACGAAAGGAGGCAGCGTTTTCTTTTCTTCTGCTTTATTTTTACAATTTGCATCCGTAAGAGTCGCCAAACGAGCAAAGCAATGCAGGCCGCAGCAATTGGGACGGTTGCCAAACCATTGTCCAAAAAATGAGGCAATTTTCACAACTATCTTAATTTCAAATATCTATATTCCCTATACAGATTTACGGAAAAAGTTTGGAGTTGAGGGAAATTTTCGTAACTTTGGATGCGAATAAACGGCGCCCCGCGCCACAAACCAACATTCTGCAACGATGAAAAAACTTGCAATAGGAATCGACATCGGCGGCATCAACACGGCCTTCGGGCTGGTGGACGAGAACGGCGACCTCTATGCCGATTCGGTCGTATCGACCAAGAAATTCCCGCTTTTCACCGACTATCCGGCCTATGTGGCCGAGCTGACCGAATCGCTGCATGCGCTGGCCGACAGCCTCTCGTTCGAATACGAGCTGGTGGGCATCGGCATCGGCGCGCCCAACGCCAATTACCACACGGGCGTGATCGAACACCCGGCCAACCTGTGGAAGTTCCCCGTCGGCGAAACCAATCCCGACGAGAGCCGCCGCATGTTCCCGCTGGTGGACGACATCAAGAAGGCGTTCCCGGGCGTCGAGTGCCGGATGACCAACGACGCCAACGCCGCCACGATCGGCGAGATGATCTACGGCAACGCCAAGGGGATGAAGGATTTCATCATGATCACGCTCGGGACGGGACTCGGTTCGGGATTCGTCGCCAACGGCGAGATGATCTACGGCCACGACGGCTTCGCCGGCGAATTCGGCCACGTGATCGCCGTGCGGGGCGGCCGCCAGTGCGGCTGCGGACGCCGCGGCTGTCTGGAAACCTACGTTTCGGCCACCGGCATCAAGCGCACCGTTTTCGAACTGATGGCCACCATGACCGAACCTTCGGAGCTGCGCGACATCCCCTTCGCCAATTTCGACGCGGCGATGGTCTCGACGGCCGCATCGCACGGAGACCCCATCGCGCTCGAAGCGTTCCGCATCACGGGCGAGTTGCTGGGATATGCGCTCGCCGACGCAGTGACGATCACTTCGCCGGAGGCGATCTTCCTCTTCGGCGGCCTGGCCAAGTCCGGAAAATACATCTTCGAGCCGACGCAATGGTACATGGAGGAGAACATGATGAGCGTCTTCAAGAACAAGGTAAAGCTCCTGCCCAGCGGTATCCAGAGCCAGAACGCCGCCATTCTCGGCGCTTCGGCGCTGATCTGGCAAGAGGTGAAACAGCTCGGAGCCTGATCCGTCCGCAACATCCGTACAGGAGCTATCCGCATGTCGGACGGCTCCTGTTTTTTATGCCGCGGTCACGCGCCGTGCCACCGGAAACGGCCGGTACACGGGACGACTTCCGGCAATATTTCCGCGAAACCATAGAACCGACCCAAAACTTTCCCTCATGAAACGAACCTTCACCCTGCTGGCGGCCGCCCTCGCGACGACGGCCGCAGCCCAGAAACCCTACCACCGCGACCTCGCCGTGCTGGAAGTCAACCGCGAAGCGCCCCGCACCGAATTCGTGGAGTTCGCCTCGCGCGACGAGGCGCTCACGCGCTCCTTCGAGCAGAGCGATGCCTACCGCTCGCTCGACGGCGTATGGAAATTCCGCTATGCGGACGACGTCCGCGCCCTGCCCGCCGACGCGACGGCCGCCGACGCCGACACTTCGGCGTGGAGCGACATCCGCGTTCCGGGCAACTGGGAGTTGCAGGGACACGGCACGCCGATCTACGTCAACACGCGCTACGAATACGCCACGATCGATCCCGCGCCGCCGCACCTACCCGAGGCGATTCCGGCAGGCGTCTACCGCCGCACCTTCACCGTTCCCGAAGCGTGGGCGGGACGCAGGATCTACCTGACGATCGGCGGCGCCAAATCGGGCGTCTACGTCTATGTCAACGGCCGCGAAGCGGGTTACAACGAAGATTCGAAGAATCCGGCGCAATACCGCATCGACCCCCTCCTGCGTCCGGGCGAGAATACGCTGGCGCTCAAAATGACGCGGTGGAGCACCGGTTCCTACCTCGAAGCGCAAGACTTCTGGCGCATCAGCGGCATCGAGCGCACGGTCTACCTCTCGGCCGAGACGCCGGATGCGCTGCGCGATTTCGAGGTCGTATCGACGCTCGACGACAGCTATCGCACGGGGCTTTTCACGCTGAAAATGTTCCTCGCAGGCGATCGGGAGGTCGAGGCGGGCTACGAACTGCTCGATCCCGAGGGCCGCACCGTCGCCTCGGGACGGCAGCAGGCAACGGACGAAGCCCTGTTCCGTGCCGAGATACCCGACGCAGCGCACTGGACGGCTGAAACGCCCCACCGCTACCGGCTCGTGATGCACGTGCGGACACCCGAACGGACGGTCTACGTTCCCTTCTCGGTGGGATTCCGCCGCTTCGAGTTCGCCGACGCCGCCGAGCGCGACGCCAAGGGACGCCCCTACCGCGTGCTGCTCGTCAACGGACAGCCCGTGAAATTCAAGGGCGTCAACCTCCACGAACACGATCCCCGCACGGGGCACTACGTCGACGAGGAGCTGTTGCTCCGGGACATGCGGCTGATGAAGGCGCACAACGTCAACGCGATCCGCACCTGCCACTATCCGCAACAGCGCCGCTTCTACGAGTTGTGCGACTCGCTGGGCTTCTACGTTTACAGCGAGGCCAACGTCGAGAGCCACGGCATGGGGTACGATCTGGCCGCGGGCCGCACGCTGGGCAACGACCGTGCATGGTGGCCGGCGCACGAGACGCGTCTGCGCAACATGTACATGCGCTGCCGCAACTATCCCTCGGTCTCGATCTTCTCGCCCGCCAACGAATCGGGCAACGGCTACAATTTCTACAAAGCCTACGAATGGCTCGAAGCCCGCGAGAAGGGCGAAGGCCGCATGAACCGCCCGATCTGCTACGAACGCGCACAGTGGGAGTGGAACACCGACATGTTCGTGCCGATGTATCCCGCGGCGGGAATGCTCGAAGAGTGGGGACGCGAGGGCACCGACCGTCCCGTCGTTCCGTGCGAATACTCGCACGCGATGGGCAACTCCAACGGTTCGCTGTGGCTGCAATGGCAGTCGATCTACAAATATCCCAACTTGCAGGGAGGCTTCATCTGGGACTGGGTCGACCAGGGATTCGAACGCCGCGATGCAGCGGGAACCCTCTATTGGACCTACGGCGGCGACTACGGCGACCGCGAGCCGAGCGACGGCAACTTCTGCTGCAACGGTCTCGTTTCGCCCGACCGCACGCCCCATCCCGCCATGGCCGAAGTGCGTTACGCCTACGCCGACATCGCCTTCCGTCCGGTCGGGCCGGCACGGGGATCGTTCGAAGTCGAGAACCGCTTCTATTTCACCTCGCTCGACGGCTACGACATCGTCTACACGGTCGAGGCCGACGGAAAAGCGGTGCGCAGCGGCACGGTGCGGTTGCAGACTGCGCCGCAGCAGCGCGAGACGGTCGACGCGGCCGTCGGGAAACTCAAACCCGGACGGAATTATTACCTGCGCCTGCGGGCCGTGACGCGCACCGACCGGCCGGGACTGCCCGCCGGCACGGTCGTGGCCGAGGAGCAGTTCCCGTTGCAGAAGGGCGCTCTGCCGGCCTATGAAAAGGAGGGCGAGAGGCTGGCGCTCTCGACGCAGGGCGACCGGATCGAAGCGGCGAACGACCGTGTCCGCTTCGCCGTCAACCGCACGACGGGAGCGGCGCTGAGTTATGAAATCGACGGCACGGAGCTCTTCGCCGACGGATTCGGCGTGCGTCCCAACTTCTGGCGGGCACCCGTCGACAACGACTACGGCGACGGAATGCCCCGCCGCACGCAGGTGTGGAAGGAGGCGTCGCGCGACGCCGACGCCGAGGTAACGGGCCGCATGGAGGGCGACGCGGCGGTGATCGCCGCGACCCGCGCGCTGGCCGGCGGCAACCGCGTGACGACGACCTACACCGTCTATCCGTCGGGGGCGGTCAACGTGCGGATGCACTTCGCCCCCGGCGAGGAGCCGATGCCCGAAATGCCGCGCTACGGCGTGCGGTTCCGCCTGCCCGAACGCATGGACGCCTTCGCCTATTTCGGCCGGGGGCCCGAAGAGAATTACTGGGACCGCAAGGCAGGCACCTTCGTCGGCCGTTACGAGACTTCGGCGCGGCGGGAGTGCTTCCCCTACGTGCGGCCGCAGGAGACGGGACACCACTGCGACACCGAATGGATCGATTTCGGCGAACTGCTGATCGTGGCCGACTCGACCATGGAGTTCAACGCCCTGCGCTGCACGGTCGAGGATCTCGACGGCGAACAGGCCGTCGGCCGCGACTACCAGTGGCACAACTGGACGAAAAGCGACTCCAACGAGGCGGACAAGGCGCGTAATGCGATGCGCCGCCAGACCCACGTGAACGACATCCCGGTACGCGATTTCGTGGAGGTATGCCTCGATTACCGCCAGATGGGGCTCGGCGGCTACGACAGCTGGGGCAAGCGCCCCGAGGAGTCCGTGACGCTGCGCACCGGAAAGCTCCGCGACTGGGGCTTCACCCTCGTCCCGAAGCGTGCGAGAAAATGAAGCGCCGAGAATCAGGATTCACGGGCCGGCCATAAAGGCCGGCGCCCTTCAAAAACGGACGGTGCGACTTCGCGAAGTCGCACCGTCCGTTCGTGTCGTGACGAAAGATTCCTCCCCCGCTATCCGTTCGTCCGGAAAGCCTTCTGCACGCCCTTGATGCGCAGGATGGCGTGGACGAGCGTGTCGACGACGCTCGTGGCAGGCACCTCCACGTCGACCGTACCCGTGAGCAGACCGCCCCGCGAAGCGAGGTTCATCGAACGGATGTTGAGTTTCAGGTCGCGGATCACCGTTTCGGTGATATGGTTGGCCATGCCCGTCGTATCGGCCGCCACGATGCGGATCGTCACGCGGAACGCCCCTTCGGCCGTCTGCCGCCAGCGGGCGTCGATGACGCGGTAGGGATAATTCTCGCGCATACGCCGTGCATTGGGACAGTCGGTGCGGTGGATCGTAATGCCCGAGCTGATCGTCACGAAGCCGAAAATATCGTCGCCCTTGATCGGGTTGCAGCACTTGGCGAGCTTGTACTCGATCTGGTTGATGTTGTCGTCGATCACGAGCGCGTCGGTCGAATGCGCGGGCCGCGCGGCGGCGTTCTGCAACTTGGCCTGCTCGGCTGCGGCGGCCGCTGCGCGCCGCTCCTCGTCGGCCTCGCCCGACTGCCAGCGGGTGAGAATCTCCTTGACCGTCGCCAGATCGATCTTTTCGGTGGCGATCAGCCCGTAGAGTTCGGTTCCCGCTTTGAGCTTGTAATATTTGCACAGATACCCCACCGCCTCGTCGATCGTGAGGCCGAATTTCCAGTTTTTGAGCTTGCGTTCCAGCTCCTCGCGTCCCAGCCGCGCGCTCTTGGCCTGCTCCTCGCGGATGAAGGCCTTGATCTTGCTGCGCGCCTTGGCGGTCTTGATCGCCGAGAGCCAGTCGGCCTTGGGCGTCTGGTTCTTCTGCGTGAGAATCTCGACGATGTCGCCGTTATGGAGCGTCTCCTTGATCGGCACGGCGCGGCCGTTGATCTTGCCGCCCGAACAGCTGCATCCCAGATTGGAGTGGATGTCGAAGGCGAAGTCGAGTACCGTAGCCCCTTCGGGGAGCTTGCGCAGGTCGCCGTTGGGCGTGAAGACGAAGATTTCGCCCGACGACGGCCGCGAATCGAACCGCTGCGCCAGCGCATGGGGCGTGTTCTCCATCAACTCGCGCAGGCGGCCGAGCCACATCTCGCTCGTGAGCGCCCCCTGATTGACCCCCTTGTAACGCCAGTGCGCCGCGATGCCGCGTTCGGCCACGGCATCCATCCGCTCGGTGCGGATCTGAATCTCCACCCAGCGGCCGCCGCCGGCCGAAACGGTGGTGTGGAGCGACTCGTAGCCGTTGGACTTGGGGATCGAAATCCAGTCGCGCAGCCGTTCGGTATTGGGGATGTAGTAGTCGGTGACGATCGAGTAGACGGCCCAGCACTGGGTCTTCTCCTCCTCGGGCGGACAGTCGAGGATGATGCGCAGCGCGAAGATGTCGTAGACCCCTTCGAACGGCACGTGCTGTTTGTGCATCTTCGTCCAGATCGAGAAGATCGACTTCGTGCGGCTCTTGACGTGGTAGTTGAATCCCTGCCGGTCGAGCCGCTCGACGATCGGCGCCAGAAAACGGTCGATGAAGGTCTGGCGTTCGCGCTCGGTCTCCTCCAACTTGCGGTGGATATGCTCGTACTCGGCCGGTTCGAGATAGCTCAGGGCGATGTCCTCCAACTCGCTCTTGATCGAATAGAGGCCCAGTTTGTGCGCGATCTGGGCGTAGAGGTTCATGCTCTCCCAGCTCTTCTTGCGCCACTTCTCGCGCGGGAACATCCGCAGGTTGCGCATCACTTCGAGGCGGTCGGCCAGTTTGATGAGGATCACGCGCGGGTCTTCGGAGTAGCTCACGATCAGGTCGCGGAAGTTGGCCGCCTGCTCCTTCGAGACTTTCAGCCGGATCTTCGAGATGTTGCTCAGCCCCACGGTAATGCCCAGCACCTCGTCGCCGAAGCGGCGGCGGATTTCGGACGTCACGCCCATCAGGTCGCCCGGCTCGCCGCAGGCGGCGAGCCGCACCACGTCGTGCAGGATGGCCGCCAGCGTGGAGTTGCGCCCCAGTCCGATTTCGGAGATGACGATGCGTGCGACGCCTGCGGCGTGATCCAGCAGCGGAGATCCGTCGTAGCGCACCTGTTTTTCAAGGCATTCGGCGGCATATGCCAGCGCCTCGTCGACGAGCCGCTGCGTGGTCTCGGAAAAATTTGCGGCGACGAGCGTCCGCAGCTCGTCGTAACGTGTCGTCTCCATAGCTCTGCACGATTTTAGCGGGATGCCCCGTTAACCTAACGCAACAAAGTTACAAAAATTTCACAAACCCCGTGCTTCGTCGCACCGTCGACACCTCTTTTCGTACGGGTTCCGTGCGGAAGGCCGGCGGAGCACGGCGAACGGCCGGCAGCACAGGCCGTGCCGAGACCCTGCCGGAGTCGGACGGAGGGGTGAAACCGCGGGCATTCCCCGAAATACCGTCCCGCAACGAAAGAACGGTGCAATCTTTGTTTCGACAGCGAAAAACTTAATTTTCCGCCAAGCCGGGCGCAGAGCCGAACTCGCACAGGCTACGCCGAGGCGGGAAAACGAAGAAGAAAATCTCGAAGACGATGATCCATACTACCGATTTTATCGCTACATTTGGCGTGAAAACCAAATGGAAGCACCTCATGGCCGAACAGAAAGTCTACGTCCCGACCGTCGGGGAAGAGGTCGCCAACGCCGTGTCGCACGGCGTGATGCTGTGTCTGACGCTCGCCGCTCTTCCCTTCGCCGCCGTGCGCGCCTACGTCCACGACGGAACGCTGGCCGCCGTGGCCGCCAGCGTCTTCGTCATCTCGCTGCTGCTGATGTTCCTCGGATCGACCCTCTACCACTCGATGCACCCCGCGTCACGCCACAAGGAGGTGTTCCACATCCTGGACCACATCTTCATCTACGTCGCCATCGCCGGAACCTACACCCCGATCGCACTGTCGGTCATCGGAGGCTGGCAGGGTACCTTCATTACGGTACTGCAATGGGCGATGGTGCTCTTCGGCATCATCTACAAGTCGCTCGCCCGCCGTTCGATTCCGGCGGTCAGCCTGACGATCTACCTGGTGATGGGGTGGACGATCGTCTTCTTCATGCCGCTTTTCGTGCGTCACGCCTCGATGCCGCTGCTCGTGCTGATCGCCGCGGGAGGCGTGCTCTACACCGCCGGCGCATGGGTCTACGCCCGCAAAGGGTTCCGCTATCACCACATGGTATGGCACCTGCTCATCAATCTGGCGGCGATCTGCCACTTCACGGCCATCGTCTTCTACCTCTACTGAGATACTTATCCGCGCGATACTCCGCGATGTTTCGTGTCGGACTGCCGGAAAGAACGGGGAGAAGACGAAGGTTAAATTTGCGTTAAGGAATCCTTACCTTTGCGTTAATTCTGCGCGCATTACGTGAGAGAACCGACTTTTCGGTCTAAATTTGTCCTGCCTAACGAACGTTTTCGGAATGTGCGGCGCACGCCGGGCGGCGGAAACGAATTAAAACGGATTTATGGACCCGATTTACACAGTGATTATCGCCATTCTGGCAGTACTGGCCGTCTCAGGCCTCTTCGTCGGCGTCACCAACGACGCCGTAAATTTCCTCAACTCGGCTATCGGATCGAAGGCGGCCCCCCGCCGCGTGATCCTGATCGTGGCATCGATCGGAATCCTGGTCGGCACGCTCACGTCGAGCGGCATGATGGAGGTGGCGCGCAACGGAATGTTCGATCCGGGGATGTTCTCCTTCCACGAGGTGATCCTGCTCTATCTGAGCGTGATGTTCGCCAACATCATTCTGCTGGACCTCTACAATTCGTGGGGGCTTCCCACCTCGACCACCGTGTCGCTCATCTTCTGCCTGCTGGGCGCCGCGATCGCCGTTTCGACCTTCAAGATCGCCGGCAGCGACGCACTTTCGATGGGCGACCTGGGCGAGTTCATCCACACGGGCCGCGCATTCGGCATCGTCGCGGCGATCCTGCTCTCGGTGGTCATCGCGCTGACGGTGGGTACGGCCGTGATGTACGTCTCCCGCCTGATCTTCTCGTTCCGTTACACGCGGGCCCTGAGCCGCTATGGCGCGCTGTGGTGCGGCGCATCGCTCACGGCGATCATCTACTTCGCACTCTTCAAGGGACTCAAAGGGCCGCTGTCGCAGACGGCCTTCATCCATACGATCGAAAACCATATCCTTCTCTCGCTGCTGGTCTGCTGGCTGACATGCAGCCTCATCCTTTTCTTCGTCCAGCGTTTCAAGATCAACATCCTGCGCATCACGATCCTGGGCGGCACCTTCGCCCTCGCGCTCGCCTTCGCCGGAAACGATCTGGTGAACTTCATCGGCGTACCGATCGCCGGCTGGGACGCCTTCCGGATCGCCCGCCACGCCGGCGACTCCGCGATGACGATGGATGCGCTCAACGAGAACGTTCCGGCCAACTTCGCCTTCCTCGTCGGTGCGGGCGTGGTGATGATCCTCACGCTCTGGACGTCGCGCAAGGCGATGCACGTCACCGAAACCGAACTCTCGCTGGCCAGCCAGAACGACGAGCAGGAGCAGCGCGAATACGGTTCGTCGGCCTTCGCCCGCGCCATCGTCCGCGCGACGCTCAACACCAACCACGCCATCGAGCGGGTCGTTCCCCAACGGCTCCGCGAGGCGATCTCCCGCCGCTTCGAAGTGACGGACATCGAGCACACCGGCGCACCGTTCGACATGATCCGCGCCACGGTCAACCTCACCACTTCGGCACTGCTGATCGCCATGGCCACATCGCTCAAACTGCCGCTGTCGACCACCTACGTCACCTTCATGGTGGCGATGGGTTCGTCGCTGGCCGACCGCGCCTGGGGACGCGAAACGGCCGTTTACCGTATTTCGGGCGTGATGACCGTCGTGGCGGGATGGTTCGTGACGGCGCTGGGCGGCTTCATCATCGCCTACGTCGTCGGACTGGCGCTCGTCTACGGAGGAACCGTCATGCTGATCCTGCTGACGGTGCTGGCGGGCTACATGCTCGTCCACAGCAACTTCATCAAAAAGACGAAGAGCGCCGAAACGACGACCGCCGTCACGAACGAAAACGTCGTCGAAGAGATCGCCACGGTGGTCAGCTCGACGATCAACACCGCCACCCGCATCTACGACCGCACGCTGCTGGCCGTCTTCAAGGAGAACCGCAAGGTGTTGCGCGACCTCAACCGCGAATCGTCGGAACTCTACGAGCGGATGCACGAACGCAAATACCGCATGATGTCGACGCTGCGGATGCTGCGCGAGAGCGATCTCGACACGGCGCAGTACTACGTGCAGGTGGTCGACTACCTCAACGAACTGACCAAGGCGCTCACCCACATCGTGCGCCCCGCATACGGCCATATCGACAACAACCACGAAGGGCTGACCCGTGAACAGACGACCGACCTGATCCGCGTGGGCGACGAAGTGGAGGCGATCTACCGCCGCATCAACGCCATGCTCACGACCAACGATTTCGGCGACATCGACCTGGTGCTCTCGATGCGCGACCGTCTTTTCGAGACCATTTCGGACGCGATCAAGAGCGAGCTGCGGCGGTTCAACACCTCCGGCAAGGGGAGTACGAAAGCCAGTATGCTCTACTTGACGATCCTCAACGAGACGCGCACGATGGTGCTCCAGCTGCGCAACCTGTTGAAGGCGCAGCGCCACTTCCTCGAAACGAAGGGCGTCATCAAGAGCTGGCTCTATTACGCCAAATAAGCGGAATCATTTCGTATCTTCGGCTGACGCCTCAGATACTCCGTCTCGGCAAAACGCAAACGAGTTTGCTTTTACCCTCGCTTATCCGTATCTTTGACTTCGTCGAAGATACTCCCGTTCGGCAATGTTCAAATAAATTTGACATTGCTCTCACTTATCCGTATCTTTGTCGGGCGCGTCCCGAAACCGGACCGTTCACCGCAAACGGTCCGGTTTTTTCATACAGTGCGAAGCCCGCCGCACATGCTGCGGCAGGCGAAACGGAACGCATCGCACGCTGAGCAACGAAACAAAGACGACATCATGGATATAGCCAAGACCAAACGGCGCGAAAACATCGCCGAATACATCCTCTACCTCTGGCAGCTGGAAGACCTGCTGCGGGCGCTGCAATTCAGCCCCGAAGCCGTTCACTCCCAGCTCATCGCCCCCCGCAACCTCTCCCAGCCGGAGCAGCGGCTCTATCTGGAATGGTATATGGACATCGCCGACCTGCTGCGGCAGGAGGGCAAGGAGCGGCAGGGGCACCTCGACCATACGCTGCACCTGATCGCCGACCTGCACAACCTCCACCTGCAACTGATGAAGCTGCCCGCCGGGGCCCGCTACCGCGAACTCTACGCCCGCCTCGAACCCGAACTGCCCCGCCTGCGCGCGGTGCTGGGACGCAACGAGACGAGCGACACCGAACTTTGCTTCCGGGCGCTCTACGCGGCGATGCTCTACCGTATCCGCGGCGAAGGAGGCCAGCAGGCCGTCGCCGACACGGTGGAGTATATTTCGCCCGCGATCGCCGAACTCGCTTCGATGTACGGCAAGGTGGAGCGGGGCGAGATCGATCTCTTCGAACGGGAAAAATAGCCGCAGTCTGCGGCGAAGCGGAAACTGCCCTGTCGCATGGAAGAAGGGGTTGTCGCAGCCAGCGACAACCCCTTCTTCGGATTACGGACTCTTAAAAACGGCGCAGACGCAACCCCGCGGCGTCGGACGGCTCGCCGCGCAACCCCTGCAACGGCAATTCGCGCAGGTCGGCCACCGAGGAGAACCGCGCGAGGGTGCCACGCGGAGAACCGGCGTCGACCAACAACCGTTTCTCTATGCTCCGGCGTTCCGGACGGAAGGCGCCGAGCGAACCGTGACGGCGGCTGCGCACGGTTTTCGCTACCGTACCCGAAGCCGCTGCGGAGGTGGTGAAAGGTTCCGACTCGAAAATCTTCGTCGTCCGTCCCCCGTTGTAACCGAACGCCACGGCGACATAGGTCGTCGACGGTTCGAGCATATCCGTGAAATCTACGGTACGATTGCCCGAATAGAGCGAATAATCGAATAATCCGTACGCTTTGAGAATATCCATATAGACCTCGGCATAAGCCTCCTTGCCCTCGTCGTAGGCCGTATACTCATCGTAGACGAAGACGTCGGCGAAATAGACCTCGTCGGTATTCGACGGCGTTACGTCGAATTTGGCGCCCGAAGCCGTAACGTCGCGGACGTTCAGGCCGATCGTCATCGTCGAAGGAACAAGTTCGGAGGTTCGCTGCACCGCGCTGGCGACCCCCGTCGTGCGTACGCCCTCGGTGCTGACGCCGAAGACGACGGCCACGTAATCGGTTCCCGCGTCGAGGTCGCCCATCGCCAGATCGGTATCGGTGTCGACCGTCACGTCGCCCGTCCAGATATATTCGTTGCCGGCCCAGTCGATCTCGTAGCCATTCTCCATCTCGATGAAGGCGTCCGCAATGGACGAAGGCGTATTTTTGTCGAACAGCTCCTTGCTGCACACGCCGATATAGTAGCGCGTAGCCGCATTGGACGGCCGGACGGAGATGTCGAATGCCGTCACGGAGACATTCCGGAAGGAGATGCCGAACGTGCAGTCGTCCGTCGGCACGAACGCTTCGGTACGCACCGTCTCGCGCGTCACGCCCGTCAGCGGCCTGCCCTCTTCGGTCAGGGCGAACGCGTAGACCACGTACTCCGTATCGGGCGAAAGTTTCGTGAATTCGTAGCCGTCGGGGCCGATCGAGAGAAAGTCGGTCCAGTCGAGATCGTAACCGTTGGCCTGGTAATAGGCCGCCGTCTCTTTCAGGTCGGCGACCACCGAAGCGACGATTTCGGCGTCGGTACCCCATGTGTCGAAATCGGCCTTCGCCGCCAGATCGAAATAGTAGAAGCAACCCGTATTGGAGGGCGTCACCTCCACGTCGCAGGTCGATTCGGTCTCTTCGTGCGCAATGGCGAACTCGCAGGAGAAGGGCCCGGTGCGGAACTCGGTCTTCGAGATCGCCGACGTGGCGACCCCTTCGGCTGTCATACCGTAGGCATAGGCGTAATAGTCGGTGTCGGAAGCGAGTCCGGAGATCGTCTGTTCGCCGGTGGGGCCTGTCGTAAGGAACATGTCCAGCATCTCGGCGAACGTCTTTCCAGCCAGGTCGGCCTGCCCCTGTATGTACTCGATGTCGCTGCGGATATAATCGGCCTCGGTCGCATAGCTGTCGAAAAGCGACTTCTCGACCACCATCGGAACATAGCTCGCGGTATCGTCCGACGGCGTCCACGCCACTACGGCGCTGCTTCCGTCGATACCCGACACCCGAATGTCGAAGGTGAGTTCCGGCGTTTCGGGCGCCGGCTGCAAGAGGGTCACCACTTTCTTCTCAGCACCCTTATAGGTCAACGCGACGTTGGCGATGCGTACCTCGCCCTCGCTCGGATCGAACGCAAAGCCGATCCGGCCGGAAACGGAGTAATCGAACGAATGCACCCACGCATCGGTCGTCGAAGCGGCGATAGCCTCGCCCTCGACCGGATTTTCGACCTCGTATTCGAACCACGACGTTCCGCCTTCGGGCGAAACCGAAAGGGGCGACGCTGCGACCGCCTCCGGAAGTTTGATAACGGGCGCCGGCGCCTCGGGCGGTGCGGGATCGTCGGTGTCGCTGTCGCTGCAACCGCCGGCAAGAAGCGCCGAAGCGGCGAACAGAAAAGTCAAAAAACGTTTCATAGGCAAAATGGATTTTGTGTGGCGGTAAAACGGGGCTTTCCGAAACGCCCGTCGCCCTGTCACGGTTAAAAACGATCGATCCGCCGTCCGGCCTGCGGTTTCGCTCCGGAACGGCTTGCGGCCGGATTCGGGATCGGGCACACAAGCAAATATAGCGTAAAATAATTTATATCCAAACATCGTAACCCATTGCATTTCCAGCAGTTGAATTACACTTCCGAGCCGAAAGCAGCGGTTTTCGCACGAATCGGAAGGAAGAATCGGGATTGTCGGGGCGGATCGGTCGCGGACGGAGCGATCGGGTTACGGATCGTAACCTTTCGTTTTTTCGATCTTTTCCGGAATCATCCCCCTCCGTTCCGTGCCCGAATTCCCCTTTTACTGCGGGATACCCCTTTCCGCCGGAGCATCAGTCCGTTGACGGCGGCTGTTCATAAAATGTTGATAGGTTTTCCCTGCGAACGGCTGCGGCGCTTGCAAAAGCACTATATTTGCATACAAAGGATGACGGTTCCTTGCCGCCGCGTCATGCGGCGGAGGGATGAAAAGGGAACGCCTGTGCAATTCAGGGACTATCCCCGTAGCTGTAACTTCCACGACAAAGGCCGCACAATCTCCGCCACTGCCGCCAGCGGGCGACGGGAAGGCGTGCCGGCCGGAACGAGTCAGAAGACCTGCCGTCCTCCCTTCGTTCGGAGCTTTCGGGTCGAAGAGCCAGACGATGCGATCTGCCCTGCGGGGATTATCTGCCCGTACCGGCGCGGTCGCTGTCGTATCGCATTCATTCCCGCAACACCGCAGCCGAAATCGCCCTTTCCGACCGTGACCGGTCACGGAGCATCCGTGCGCGCCGGAAGCGCCGCAGAGGACGATTCGACAGGGATTGTCGCCATGAAGGGCGGAGAGGAGACTCTCCGTAACGCAAGTCCGACGGGATTTCATGCCGACGCCCGACCTAAGATAAGTCACCCCCTTCCGTCGGACGCATGTCAACTATGAGCAGTTCCGAAATTTTCATCACCAAGCGCGACGGCAAACGCGAGCGTTTCTCGATCGACAAGATCCGTGCGGCCATCGCCAAAGCCTTCCTCTCGGTCGGGAGTTTCGCCACCGACGAGATGCTCACCCAGATTCTGGGACGCATCCGCGTCGCGGACGGCACGACCGTCGAACAGATTCAGAACCAGGTCGAGACGGCGCTGATGGCCGAACGCTACTACAAGGTGGCCAAAGCCTACATCATCTACCGGCAGGAACATACCGAAGACCGCGAAGTGCGCGACAAGCTGCAATTCCTGATGAACTACTGCGAGGCCAAGAACCCCGCCACCGGCTCGAAATACGACGCCAACGCCAACGTCGAGAACAAGAACATCGCCACGCTCATCGGCGAGCTGCCCAAGCATAACTTCATCCGTCTCAACCGCCGCCTGCTGACCGACCGGTTGAAGGAGATGTACGGCAAAGAAGTCTCCGACCGTTACCTCGAACTGCTCGACCGCCATTTCATCTACAAGAACGACGAGACGTCGCTGGCCAACTACTGCGCCTCGATCACGATGTATCCGTGGCTGCTGAGCGGCACGACCTCGATCGGCGGCAACTCGACGCGGCCGACCAATCTCAAATCCTTCTGCGGCGGCTTCGTCAACATGGTCTTCATCGTCTCGTCGATGCTCTCGGGCGCCTGCGCCACCCCCGAATTCCTGATGTACATGAACTACTTCATCGCGCAGGAGTTCGGCGAGGACTACTACCGGCGCGCCGACGAGGTGGTCGACCTCTCGCGCCACCGCCGCACGATCGACAAGGTCATCACCGACTGCTTCGAACAGGTGGTCTACTCGATCAACCAGCCCACCGGCGCACGCAACTTCCAGGCCGTCTTCTGGAATATCGCCTACTACGACCGCTACTACTTCGAATCGCTCTTCGGCGAGTTCCGTTTCCCCGACGGGTCGCGCCCCGACTGGGAGGGGCTGTCGTGGTTGCAGAAACGCTTCATGAAGTGGTTCAACGCCGAACGGCTCAAAACCGTGCTCACCTTCCCCGTCGAGACGATGGCGCTGCTGACCCGCGACGGCGACGTGATGGACGCCGAGTGGGGCGACTTCACGGCCCAGATGTACGCCGAAGGACATTCGTTCTTCACCTACATGAGCGACAACGCCGACTCGCTGTCGTCGTGCTGCCGCCTGCGCAACGAGATCCAGGACAACGGATTCAGCTACACGCTGGGAGCGGGCGGTGTCTCGACCGGTTCGAAGAGCGTGCTGACGATCAACCTCAACCGCTGTATCCAGTACGCCGAGCGGCAGGGCATTCCCTATCTGTCGTTCCTCGAAGAGGTGGTCGACCTTACGCACAAGGTGCAGCTGGCCTACAACGAGAACCTTAAAGAGCTGCAACGCAAGGGAATGCTTCCGCTCTTCGACGCGGGCTACATCAACCTGTCGCGCCAGTACCTCACCATCGGCATCAACGGCCTGGTCGAGGCGGCCGAATACAAGGGGATCGCCATCGTCGACAACCCCGACTACGTGCGCTTCACCGAGGAGATTCTGGGGTTGATCGAGCGCTACAACCACAAGTACCGCTCGAAGGAGGTGATGTTCAACTGCGAGATGATCCCCGCCGAAAACGTGGGCGTGAAGCATGCCAAATGGGATCGCGAGGACGGCTATAAGGTGCCGCGCGACTGCTACAACAGCTATTTCTACGTCGTCGAGGACACGACGCTCAACATCGCCGACAAGTTCCGCCTGCACGGCGCGCAGTACATCGCCCACCTCACGGGCGGCTCGGCGCTGCACATGAATCTCGAAGAGCACCTTTCGCAGCCGCAGTACCGCCACCTGTTGCGCGTGGCGGCGCAGGAGGGATGCAACTACTTCACGTTCAACATCCCCAACACGGTCTGCAACGACTGCGGACACATCGACAAACGCTATTTGAAGGAGTGCCCCCGCTGCCACTCGACAAACCTCGACTACCTGACGCGCGTGATCGGCTACATGAAGCGCATCAGCAACTTCTCGCAGGCGCGGCAGCAGGAGGCTGCGCGGCGGTATTACAACCGTCCGGAACGGATCGAGGGCGTCGTCGAAGAGCGCAGCGTGGCGGCACCGCGACGCGACGAATAGCCGACGGCCATGCTTCGTTACACCGACTACGACATCGTGTTCCGCGAGATCCCCGACGAGACGACGCTCGCCGTCAACCTCGCGGGATGCCCCAACCGCTGCCCGGGCTGCCACAGCCCGCAGTTGCAGGAACCGATCGGCGAACCGCTCACCGAGGAGGTCGTGGAGCGGCTGCTGGCGCGCTACGGCGCTGCGGTCACCTGCTTCTGCCTGATGGGAGGCGACGCCGAACCGCACGAGGCAGCGCGGCTGGCGCTCTTCGCCCGCCGGCTGCGGCCCGCCCTGCGCACGGGGTGGTACTCCGGACGTGCGGCGTTGCCCGAAGGGTTCGATCCGACGGGAGTTTTCGACTACGTGAAACTCGGCCCCTACATCGCTGCGCGGGGGCCGCTCGACGATCCGGCGACCAACCAGCGGCTATGGCGCATCCGGCCCGACGGCCGACGCGAAGATCTCACGCCGCGGTTCTGGCGCAAACGAGGCTGAAAAACCGATCGGGGAGAGCATTGCTCTCCCCGATTACGTCAGACCCCGTCTCCGCCGCCGATCGCCCCTCCTCGAACGGCCGGCGATGCTACGACCGCCTGCGGACAGACGCCCCGCGAGCGGCCGAACAGCGGACAAACAGACGAGAGAATCGGGCGATTCGAAAAAAATGCTTACCTTTACGCCTTGTTTTACAAGATTCGACGCCCGAAGGCTTTGTGTCCGGCGTCCGGTAACTAAAACTGAAATTTATGTCATTCAATCTGTTAAAAGGGAAGAAAGGAATCATTTTCGGCGCGCTCAACGAGCAGTCGATCGCATGGAAGGTAGCCGAACGCGCCGTCGAGGAGGGCGCCGAGATCGTGCTGACCAATACCCCCGTGTCGCTGCGCATGGGAACGCTCAACGAACTGGCGGCCAAATGCAACGCTCCGGTCATCGCGGCCGACGCCACGTCGGTGGCCGATCTGGAACACCTCGTGGACGAGGCGATGAAGCACTTCGGCGGGCCGTTCGACTTCGCGCTCCACTCGATCGGCATGTCGCCCAACGTACGCAAGGGCCGCACCTACGACGACCTCGACTACGATTACCTGCAAAAGACGCTCGACATATCGGCCATTTCGTTCCACAAGATGATCCAGGTGCTGCGCAAGAAGGACGCCCTGCGCGAGTGGGGTTCGATCGTGGCGCTGAGCTACATCGCCGCACAGCGCACGCTCTACGGCTACAACGACATGGCCGACGCCAAGGCGCTGCTCGAATCGATCGCCCGCAGTTTCGGCTATATCTACGGCCGCGAGAAGCACGTGCGCATCAATACCGTGTCGCAGTCGCCGACGCCGACCACCGCGGGCAACGGCGTGCTGGGGCTCAAAGACCTCATGGAGTTCGCGGAGAGCATGTCGCCGCTGGGCAACGCCTCGGCGAACGACTGCGCCGATTACGTGCTGACGCTCTTCTCGGATCTGACGCGCAAGGTGACGATGCAGAACCTCTTCCACGACGGCGGCTTCTCGTCGATGGGCATGAGCCGCCGCGCGATGCGCACCTACGAAAAGGGGCTGCGCTTCGAGGACGTACACGAGCATCAGTTCCCCTTCGGCACGGGCGACAACAAGGAGGAATAGGGCTTCGGCGTCGAACGCAAGCGGGGCGGCTTCCATCGTGGAGCCGCCCCGCCGGTTTTATCGCCCGTATCCGGCTATTTCAGCCGCACGACGATCTCGATGGGATAGTGATCCGAGATATAAGGCACGCCGTAGTCGCCGTCGAGCGTGCGGTACGACAGGCACTTCATGTTGCGCACGAAGAGGTGGTCGATGACCATCGAGTTGGGCGCCTGCCCCCAGCCGTTGTACGTTCCCTTGCGGTCGGTAACGGGGGCCTTCTCGCGCGCCGGCGTCATGAACTTTTTGAGCGGGTCGAAGATCCGGTCGTCGATCGTCGAGTTCAAGTCGCCGCCCACGACAACGGCCGCCTTGCGGCCCGCGATCTGCTGCACCTCCCGCACGACGAGCTTCACACCCTCGCGGCGCGCCACCACGCCCTTGTGGTCGAGATGCGTGTTGAAGTAGTAGAACTCCTTGCCCGTGGCCTTCTCGCGCAGATGCACCCACGTCATCGTACGGTTGCAGGCGCCGTCCCAGCCGCGCGACACGCGGTCGGGAGTCTCGCTCAGCCACAGGTCGCCGTGGTCGAGCAGATCGTAGCGGTCGCGCAGGTAGAAGACGGCCATGATCTCGCCGCCCTCCTTGCCGTCGTCGCGGCCCACGCCCACGCGGCCGTACTGCGGAAGATTCTCCTCGATGTACTTCACCTGGAAGAGGTAGCCTTCCTGGATGCCGAAGACCGTCGGCGCTTCGCGTTCGAGCATCCGCAGCGTCGCTTCGCGGCGGTGTTCCCAGCTGTTGGCACCGTCGTCGGCCACGCCGAGGCGGATGTTGTAGGAGATGATCTTCGCTTCGCCCTCCGGCGTCGCATCCGCGACGGGAGCCGCAAAGGCGGCGGCAGCGAATCCGGCCGCGGCCAAAAGAGTGAGAATAGATGTTTTCATCGATATTTGGATTAGTTTCGAATCAATATTTGTAGCGAATCCACCGGAACATCTCGCGCAGCGTCGGTTTCTTGCCGTACATGAAGATCCCCACGCGGTAGATCTTGGCCGAGAGCCACACCATCCCCACGAACGCGGCGTAGAGCAGCACGAGCGAGAGGACGATCTCCCACGTCGGGATGCCGTAGGGAATGCGCGCCATCATCACCACGGGCGAAGTGAAGGGGATGAGCGAGAACCAGAACGCGAGCGGCGAATTGGGGTCGTTGAGCACCGACATCTCGACGATGACGGCCAGAATGATGGGGATCATGATCGGCGTCTGCAACTGCGCGGCGTCCTGTGCGTTGTCGACCGCCGACCCGACGGCCGCGAACATCGCCGAATAGAGCAGATAACCGCCCACGACAAAGAGCAGCAGGTAGCCGAACAGCATCGCCAGATAACCCACGTCGGTAGCCAGGGCGATGGCGCCGAGCGTTTCGGGATCGAAATCGCCCGCCGCGGCTGTCGCCGCACCGCCGCCCTGCTGCAAGGCCGCGGCAGCCTCCATCGCGCCGTCGGGCAGCACATGGGGCATGACCGCCGCACCCGCACCGCAGACCAGCACGGCCCAGATGAGCACCTGCACCACCGCCACGGAGGCCACGCCGAAGATCTTGCCCATCATCAGTTCGAAGGGTCGTACCGACGAGACCACGACCTCCAACACGCGCGACGACTTCTCCTCGATGACGCTCTGCATCACCATGGCGCCGTAGATCATCAGGAACATGTAGAGCACCATGCCGAGCCCCAGCCCCACCATTGCGGCGACGGCCGACGAACCGGACGAAGGCGAACCCTCGTCGTTGCGGACGACCTGCATCTTGACGTCGGTCTTGACGTCGGCCAGAATCCGGTCGAGATCTTCGATCCGGTAAGCGCGCAGCTTCTCGCGTTCGAGCACTTTCGCGATCTGGCCCCGCAGATTCTCTTCGAGCATCATCGACGAAGCGGAATTGGCGTAGAGCTTCACGTCGGAGGGGTTCGTCAGTACGTCGGCGCCGATATAGAGCACACCGAACTTGTCGATCATCACGCGCCGTGCCGTATCGACGGGCAGGTCCGACGTTTCGAAGCGCACCTCGTCGCTGCTTTCGAGATGCTGCGCCACCAGTCCGCTGCGGTCGATCACGACGATGGTCTTGGTCTGGCCCGAAGCGTAGCGCATCATCAGCGCCGGCGCCAGCATCAGGCCGAGCATCAGCACGGGCATGAGCAGCGTGGTGACGATGAAGGATTTTTTGCGGACGCGCTCGTTGAACTCGCGCGCCACGATCAGCCATATATTCGACATGAAAAATAGTAAATTGTTTACGGTCTGCAACGAGCCGCCCACGGCTCTTATCTCGAAGCCACCCTTCGAGAAGGGCGGTTTGGAGGGATTGTCTACATGTCTTTATAACATATTTATAATGAACCGTCTACGGCTCTTATGAAGATATCGTTCATCGACGGAATCTGTTCGGCGAAGGAGCGCAGCGCCACCGTCTCGTTCGCAGCGGCGATCACACCGCGCAGCGCAGCGTCGTCGGCGACGTGAACCGTCAACGACTGCAATTCGGGAAGCCCCTCCGTCGAGGCGTGCAGCACGACGGCCGCCTCTTCGGCCGGCAGGTCGCCGCCCGACGCCACGACCTCGCAACGGCCAGTGAGCGCACGGCGGAGCGCCGCTTCGTCGCCGCGGTATTCGAGACGGAAAAGATTCTGGCCGTGCCGGCGGCGAATCTCGTCGACGGCACCCGAAAGGATGTTGCGCGAACGGTCAATGAGCGTGATATGGTCGCATACCTCCTCGACCGACGACATGTTGTGGGTCGAGAAGATGACCGTCGCCCCGCGGTCGCGCAACCCCAAAATTTCCTCTTTGAGCAGATTGGCGTTGATCGGGTCGAAGCCCGAAAAGGGTTCGTCGAAGATCAGCAGTTCGGGTTCGTGCAGCACCGTGACAATGAACTGTACCTTCTGCGCCATTCCCTTCGACAGCTCCTCGACGCGACGGTTCCACCACGACGCGATGTCGAACCGGTCGAACCACACCCGCAGGCGGCGCACGGCCTCGGCACGCGACAGCCCTTTGAGCCGTGCGAAAAAGAGCGCCTGCTCGCCCACCTTCATCTTCTTGTAGAGGCCGCGCTCCTCGGGCAGGTAACCGATGCGCTGCACGTCGGCGGACGCGAGAGGCCGTCCGTCGAAGAGCACCCGTCCTTCGTCGGGCGCCGTAATGCGGTTGATGATGCGGATGAGCGTCGTCTTTCCCGCGCCGTTGGGCCCCAGCAGTCCGTAGACCGAACCGCGCGGGATGTCAAGCGACACGTCGTCGAGCGCCGTATGGCCGGAGTAGTGTTTCGAAACATGTTCGACCCGCAATAAAAAATCCTCCATTTGGCGATAAATTTCGACAAATATAGCGAAAATCGCCGAATATCGACCGCATACGCAGCGCGACATCCGCTCCGACACGAAAAAAAATGCGACTATCGATCGCACGGCCGAAAAATGCACGAATGCATCGATTCGGCGGCGATGGCATCGAATCGGCGACAAATCATCGTCCGAATCCCACAACCAGCCTATAATCCGACATTTCAGGCCGATACGATTCGGAAAAAAATTGCGCGGAGATTTGCTCTTTTTAAAACGAAAACGTATTTTTGGAGACAACAAACAAAATGTTCCACTCTTAAAATTCTCTCTCATGATTAAAAAACAGACATGGATGGCAATCCTTGCCTCAGTCGTGCTCCTCGCAGGCGTAGGTTGCGGCGATTCGCCCGAAGAGATCGATCCCGACAAGGGGGGGGGATACCGAACAGGAGGGCCCTGAAAAGCCCGAACCCGAGAAACCTGAACCCGCACCGGCATTCGTGCTTATGCTCTCCGAGGCCGAAGCCATGAATTTCCGCATCTCCGTCGAGTCCGATGATCCTCAACGCAACTACTTCGTCGGCATCACCACACGCGCCGATTTCGACCGTTTAAAAACTGCACAGGCCGTAGCCGAAACCTTGGTCGAACTCGAAAAAGGATACGGCACAATCGACTGGACCACCCCCGACGATCAGCTCATCTACCGCGGCAACAAGACGATCGATGCCGGCAGGATATGGAGCCTCAAACCGAAGAGCGACTATGTCGTGGTGGTATTCGGCGTTGGTGCCGAAGGTGCAATTACGACCGACGTTTTTCATGATTTCATCTCCACGACTGCCGTCATGCCCTCCCAAAACAGACTCTCCGTCAGCGTTGCCCCCGAATCCGCCAACGTCTCGGTGACGACCACCAATGCCGATCCCTACTTTCTGGACTGCATCGCCACCTCGCGCATCGAAGGATACCCGACTGACAAGTTGGCCGAGTTTCTCATCGGCAGCTACGGATCCGCCATCAGCGAGTGCATCGAGACGGGCGACGTGACACGTGATTTCACCCGTCTGCTGGAAGAAGACACCGACTACTGCGCCGTAGCCTTCGGCTACCTGGGCGGTTACCCCACGACCGATATTGTCGTCGTCCCCTTCCATACTCCGGGCGGCGAACTCAAACCGCAGGACTGCACCTTCTCGTCAACGGTCGCCGACATCACGCTGCAAGGGGCCACCATCACCATCAAACCCTCGAATCCCGCTACCCCCTATTTCTGGCAGGTCTACAACACGACGCTTATCGAAAGCTACCGCAAGGGAGCCGGCGTCGCACAACTGATGGCCGACGGACTGGCAATTATCGCCGAAGCGCTCTCCGAGCAAGCCGGCATCGAGATCACGCCTGAAAAAGCGGCCGGCATGGTCACCAAAACCGGCAACGACAGTTTCGTCTACACCACACTCGACCCTGCTACGGAATACTGCGTTATGGCCGTAGGACTCGATAACAAAGCCCGCCAGACGACCGAAGTCTACATCTCCCAGCCCTTCAAGACGCTTGCTCCGGGCGGCGATGTCTTCGCCCCTATGGAGTGTACGATCACCGTCAACGGCATGACCGACGACGGTTTGAGCGTCACGGTATCTCCCGCCGACAAGCAGATGACCTATGTCGGCATGGCCGGTGAAGCCGAATATTACGCCGAATTCACATCTGACGCGGAGTACCTGACCGATGATCTGCTGCTATGGACCGAAATGGCCGCCGGCGAACAGATGTCCCTCGTAGAACTGCTTACGGAGTACGGTTTCTTCCTGCAAGGCGATCAAACCTATATTTTCCCCGAAAATTTCACACCCGGCAATCTCTACTTGGCATATACATACGGACTGAATCAACAGGGAGAGGTGACCGCCGGAATGCAGAAAACCTTCTTCACGATCGATGAGCAGGGAAAAGCGCATCCTGCCGCCGCGCCGGCCGTGTCGAATGTCCGCAAGCTGCACAGATCCGACCTGCACCTTGCCGCATACAGTTACATACCCGATGCTACCCGGCCGGCCTCGCCCTTTCTGAACGCATGGACGAACATCGCGCCCAAACGCACCGTCGGACTATTCGAATAAAATTCCCTCCCGATTCCCGCAGCCGAAAACGAAACTCTGGCTGCGGGAATTTGTTTTTCAGGAAAAAACGCTATCTTTGCCGCACGAAAGCAAGCGCCGAGGGGGCCCGCTGCAACGCGGGCCTGAGCGACGCCCGAGGTAACAACTAAAAAACAAAAAATTTATGCAGACTCTCAAAATCGAGGCAACTCCGCGCGCCGACTTCGGCAAGAAAGCCAGCCGCGCCATCCGCCGCGAGGGCCAGGTGCCCTGCGTCCTCTACGGAGGCGGCGAGACCGTATCGTTCAGCGTAGACGCCAAAGCGCTCAAACCGCTGATCTACACCCCCAACTCCTATATCGTCGAGCTGACGATCGGCGGCAAGACCGAAAAGGCCGTGATGCGCGAAGTGCAGTTCCACCCCGTGCGCGAGGAGATTCTCCACATCGACTTCTACCGCGTGCAGGAGGGCAAACCCGTGGCAATCAGCATTCCGGTGCGCCTGACCGGCAACGCCGAGGGCGTGAAGGTGGGCGGCAAGCTCGTCCTCTCGACCCGCAAGATCTTCGTCAGCGGCCCGGTCGACAAACTGCCCGACGAGATCACCGTCGACGTGACGACGCTGGGCGTGGGCAAGACGATCTTCGTGGGCGACCTCAAATCGGACGACCTGAAATTCCTGACCCCCGCCACCACGGCCGTTTGCGCCGTTCGCGTAACGCGTGCTTCGCGCGGCGCCGCAGCGGAGGCCGCCCAGTAGCCGTCGCTCCGGAACCGAAACGATTGTCGAAACCGATAAATTCCGGACGATGAAATACCTCGTTGTAGGACTGGGGAACATCGGCGCCGAATACGCCGACACCCGCCACAACATCGGATTCAAGGTGTTGGATTGCTTAGCCGAGCAGTCCAACATCGCTTTTACGACGGGCCGTTACGGCGCGACGGCCGAACTGCGCTACAAGGGACGCACGCTCGTGCTGCTCAAACCGTCGACCTACATGAACCTCTCGGGCAAAGCCGTCCGTTACTGGATGGAAGCCGAGAAGATCGCGCCGGAGAATCTGCTGGTCGTGGTGGACGACATCGCACTCCCTTTCGGGACGCTTCGGATGCGACCGAAAGGCAGCGCCGGCGGTCATAACGGGCTGAAAAACATCACCGAGCTGCTGGGCACGGAGGCGTACGCCCGCATCCGTTTCGGCATCGGCGGCGATTTCGCCCGCGGGCATCAGGTGGACTACGTGCTGGGGTCGTGGTCGGACGAAGAGCGCAAGGCGCTGCCCGAGCGGCTGAAAGTCTTCGCCGAGGCCGTTCTTTCCTTCGTCACGATCGGCGCCGAACGCACGATGAACCTCTACAACAAGCGGTGACCCGCCCCCGTCGTCATCCGTAAAAATCCCCGGCTCGCAAGGAGCCGGGGATTTTTATTTTCCGAAACGGATGCTACCGTACCCGCACCAAACGCGGCTTGGCGGCAGTGGCCGGAGGCGTATCCGAACCGGCCTCGGTCAATACGCGGACCGATGTGAGCGGCGTGGTAATCACCCCGTCGGCCGTACAGCCGTAGGCATAGACCACATAACCGGTCGAAGCCCACAGATTCTCGGCCTTCATTTCGATGTCGCCCGTCAGCAGCTCGTCGGAGAGCGTCCGGCCCGCTTCGAGGTTGTATTTCGTCCAGAAGAGGTCGTCGGCCGCATACTGCATGTCGTTTTCGAACTCATAATAGGTCGCACTCTTGTCGAGGTGGCAGATATAGGTCAGGTTCTTGTTCGACGGCGTGACCTTGATCGAGAGATTCTGACGCGATACCGTCACGTCGAGGTCGAACGTGCACTCCTCGGTCGGCGTGAAGGCCGGCGTGCGGAACTCCTTCTTCGCCACGTCCGTGCGCAGCTCCTTGCCGTCGACGCCGAAGGCGATCAGGCAGTAGTCCGTCTCGGCGACCAGCGGACGGATCGCCTCGTTGGCCAGTTCGTTTTCGCGAATCCAGACACGGGGAACGACCTGCCGCTGCGTACCGCAGGAAGAAAGATCGGTCCACTTGATCGTCGTCGGATCATTCAGGTAGAGTTCGTCATAATAACGATTTTCATACTCCTTGACATAGGCGGCGGCCACCTCCGCGTCGGTCAGAGGCTGCCCCTGCCCGCCGGTGAAGGCCGACTTCTTGACGATGCCGTGGAAATAGTGCAGGTCGTCGCTCGGCACCACACTGTACCCGGCGCCGTACCACGTGATGTTGTCGACCGTGACGCGGTATTTGGTATTGACCACCACCGGCGTAGTCGTCTTGAAGGGAACCTTCATTACGGCGGTATTGGGTATCAATGCGGTTCCTTCGCTGTTTTCCTCCAATCCGAAGGCGATCAGATAATAAGACGCACCGGCCGCGAGCGGCGTCGCCTCAGGCGTGGTATAGGTAGCCGTTCCCTTCGACATCAGCGTCTCTTTGTAATAATCCCACATTCCATACTGAACATAGAAATCGAACATCGCTTTCAGTTCGGCGACGACGGCCGCCTCGCCCTTTTCATCGAACGTCTCGGCATCGTAAGCCGAAACATAGTAATAGATCGAAGCGTCCTTCGGCGTGACGGTCGCCGTGACGCTCTTGTCGGTCACCTCGGTGATGTCGATCGTGAAGTCGTCGCCCTCGGTCACGCCGGTCTGGCTCTTGTCGACCACGACGCCCAACTTGGCCACCGAGCTGCGCTCCGCACCGTCGAAATAGATCACGGCCACCGTGCCTTCGGCCTCGAAGCCCGCAGCGTCGGCCGCCGGAGCCGTCACGCTCAACACGTCGTCCTTCAATGCCACGCGCCATCCGTCGGGCTTGGTGAGAATCGTCTCCGCCACGCCGGCGCTCTCGATCTCATAGGTCTTGGTCTCGCCGTAGACGAAGGGTGCCACATCGGGAGCCTTGCGCAGGATCAGGTAGAAATCCGTCCGCTTCGCGACCGTGATGACCGACCCGTCGGTCAGCGTGAAATAGACGTTGCCGTCGTCCTGCGTCACGGCGCTGAAAAACGAGTCCTGAATCGACGATCCGTCGTCCGTCACGGCCTTCACCGGCTCGCCCGCGGCATTCGTGATCCGCTCCCACGTATCTCCGCCGTCATAGCTCGCCACCCAGTAACCCTCTTCGTCGACCGACAGCCGGGGGGGGGTAACTTCGGCCGTCACGCGCAGTTTCTGCCCGTCGACTTCGAGGATCGTCGTCTTTCCGTCGATCGTCTGCGCCCAGTAGTAGACGCCGTCCTCCTCCTTCACGCCGATCACCGGAGCATCCTTGCCCGCGGCGCCGTCCTCGCCGTTGGCAATCACCGCTTTCGTGTCGTCCGAAAAGTAGATCGTGTAGCTTTTGCCGTCCGTGCCCGGCTCGACCTTCACCACCGAGACATTGCTCTCCAATTTCCTGACCAGCGCATCGATCGTCGTGATTTCGCCGTTGAGCTTCGTCAGCTGCGTTTCGAGTTTCGCGACGCGATCCCGCAGATCGTTCAACCCCGTGCGAAGCTCCGTGTCGTCGTAATCGTCCGAGCACCCGCCCAGCACCACGGCCGCGAGCGTCAGACCCCATAGGATAAAATGTTTCATAAACAGTTGAGTTAAGTGAATAAATAGGGTTTCTTTCATCTCTTCGCAGGCAGTATCCGCCCCGCAGGCAGCAGGCCGCCGAGGGCGATGAGCCGGCCGCCCTCCGGCGCCGGCTCTTCCGATAAAGATACGCTTTTTTCCGCAGAGATGCAAGCCGCACGCCGGCAGCATGTTCCGGCACGGAATAACGATCCGAACATTTTAAGCCACAAAAGGTTGCATTCCATCGGGGAAAGCCGGGGAAAGCCTTCATTCCGGCAGAAAAATCCCCGAGAAGCATTCCGAACCGATTTCCCCGAAAAAGCGTACGGCCGCGGCTGCGCATTGTTCTCCGGCATGGATTTTTCGGGAGGAACACCTTCGCCCGGAATCAGTGGCGGCGCAGCGAGACGTAACGCTCGATCTGCCGGTCGCACTCCCGGCGCAACTCCTCCAACGTCCGGTCGTAGGCCGGATCGGAGGCGAGATTGACCGCCTCCTCCGGATCGGCCGCCAGATCGTAAAGCTCCTCCCAACCCGGGATGAAGCGGTAACGCATGTATTTCCACCGCTCGGTGCGGATTCCCTCGCTCGAAGGGATTTCGTCCAGCTCCCAGAGATGTTCGCACAGGAACGCTTCGCGGTCGGCGGCCGGCGCCTCGCCGCGGGTGTAGCCCAGCAGGCTGACGCCCTGATAGGCTTCGGGCACGGCGACGCCCGCCGCATCGAGGATCGTCGCCGGAACGTCGATATTGAGCACCATGTCCTCCACCTCGCGGGGGTCGCGGCCGCGCGGGTCGTAGATGAGCATCGGCACCCGCAGCGAACGGTCGTACATCAGCCATTTGCCGGCCAGCTGCCGCTCGCCGAGGAAATAACCGTTGTCGCCCATGAAGACGATGATCGTATTGCGGTCGAGCCCCTGCTCGCGCAACACCTGCCGGATGGCCCCCACCTCGCGGTCGACCTCCGAGATCATGCGGTAGTAGCCCTTGACGCTGTGCTGGTACTTCTGCGGCGTATCGTAGCGCCACGTCCAGCGCACGCGGTTGTAGCCCCTGCGCACCGCCTCGGGCAGCTCCTCGAAGTAGCGGTCGTCGGCCAGCAGCGGCGGCGCGACGGTCAGGTCGCGGTAGAGCGAATCGGCCCACGGCTCCCAGAAATACTGCTCCGGTGCGGGATCGTGGGCATGCGGGGCACTGAAACCGAGCGACAGACAGAAGGGCTTCGACAGATCGACTTCGCGCAGGAATCGCTGCGCCTCGTAGCCCGTATAGCGGGTCAGGTGTACCGTATCGCCGTCGATCGTCTTGTAGAAATAGCCGCGGCGGTCGGGGAATTTGCCGCGGCGGTCGTAGAGGTCGGCCGCGTCGAAGAGCCGCTGCGCACCGGGATAGGTGACGCCGAACTTCCCGAAATAGGCGGTCGTATAGCCGCTCGCACGCAGCAGGACGGGATAGGACTGCTGCATGTAAGGCTCTTTGAGCGGGCCCTGCCGGAAGGTGTAGCCGTGCGTGCGCTCGTACATGCCCGTAAGCAGCGACGCGCGGCTGGCGGCGCTGATCGGCGTCGTGACGAAGGCGTTGCGGAAGCAGACCCCTTCGCGGGCCAGCGAGTCGATGTGCGGCGTGCGGACGATCGGGTTGACGTATCCCACGGCGTCCCACCGCTGGTCGTCGGTCAGAATGAAGAGGATGTTGGGGCGCTGCGCGGGGGCGGCTTGCTGCGCCTGCGCGGCACCTGCGGCCAGCAGCGGGCCGGAGCAGGCTGCCAGCCAGTACAGAAGGAGGGCTTTATCGGTCATCGGCCGGAGTGTCGAAGTCGGGGTGTCACTTTTCGCCGCGGGCGCGCAGGAAGGCGGCCAGTTTGCGCACGGCGCGGCCGCGGTGCGACACGGCGTTCTTCTCGTCGGGCGACATCTCGGCGAAGGTACGGTCGCAGCCGTCGGGCACGAAGAGCGGATCGTAACCGAACCCCTCGGCTCCGCTCTCCCGTTCGACGATGCGCCCCTCGACGACCCCTTCGAAGAGGTGCTCCTCGTCGCCCACAAGCAGCGAAATGACCGTGCGGAAGCGTGCGCGGCGGTTGGCCACCCCCTCCAAGTTGCGCAGCAGCAGGCGGTTGTTGGCCGCGAAGTCGTGGCCGTCGGAGGCATAGCGCGCCGAATGGACGCCCGGCGCGCCGTCCAGCGCCTCGACTTCGAGACCCGTATCGTCGGCGAAGCAGTCGAGCCCCGTGCGGGCGCGCAGGTAGTGCGACTTCTCGGAGGCATTGCCTTCGAGCGTCGGCTGGTTTTCGGGAATCTCCTCCTCCACGCCGCACATGCGCGGCGTCACCAGTTCGTAGGCGTCGCCCAGCACGGCCTGCACCTCGGCGAGCTTGTGGGCGTTGTTGGTTGCGAATACGATCTTCATGAGCGATGCGTTTAACGCGGGATTTCGAGCTGTTGCAGCTCGAAGTCGACCGCGATCTTGTCGATGATGAGTTTCACCAGCCGGTCGATCTCCGACCCTTCGGTATAATCGGCCGCACAGACGTGGTTGACGCGGTTGTCGCGGATGAGCGACGCCAGGTCCTTGCGCCCCACCTTCGCCGACGCGGGGTTGTAGACGGCGATCGAGTGCCCACCGAAGTTCTTCACCAGCCGCATACAGGGAATGTCGGTCGTCCCGTCGCCCACGTAGATCATACGGCTGAAAGGGACGGGACGTTCGCGCTCCTCGATATACTGATTGACCAGCTTGCAGTCCGACACCGACTCGACGCCCTTGTTGATCTTGAAGATGAACTGCGTCTTATTGGTATAGTTGACCGCCACGCCGGGCCAGTAGGCGATGCCGTCGACGTCGTAGAGGAACGAGCAGGCGTAGATCTTGCGGAACTCGGACGCGATGGGCGTCCCCTCGATCATCTCCTTCAAGCCCGACGAATTGATGTAGTGCAGCACGCGCACGCCCCGCGCGGCGGCGTAGGCGTTGATGCGGCCGAACCACTCCTTCACGCCCGGAAAGAGCCGGATGTTGCGTCCCGACTCCTGGAACGCCTCGCGGCGCAGCGACAGTTTGCGCGAGCGCGCCGCTTCGAGCATCTTGGCCATGTAGGTGAGCGTCATGTCGGCGTCCTGCTCCTCGGCCAGCGAATTGGCGTCGTTCCAGAACTCCCTGTTGCTCTGGCCGACGGCGGGAATGAAATCGTACTCCTGCATGTTGCCGGGCGCCAGCGTACCGTCGAAGTCGTAGATCAACGCCGCCGTGATTTTGGGTTCTTGTGTCATATAGTCGTCGAATCGTTAAACCATAGGGTCGTCAATAGTGGATTCCGCGCGGACGGAACATCGCATAGCCGAAATTGAAGGTCAGGAAGAGGTTGTCCCAGTTCTTGACGTTGTACTTCGTCAGCGAGAGGCTGATCGGGCCGATGCCCGTATGATAGACCAGCGACGCGTCGACGATGTAACGCATCCTGTCGTCGGTCGGTCGGAACCGCTCGGCGAACATCGCGTAGATGCCCGTCCGCAGGAAGAACCGGTCGCTGAAATCGAAGGTCGGCATCACGCTGACCGCCGCATAGCGCTTGGCACGGTACTCAGGCATGTAGACCGTCTGCGAATGGAGCGTAGGCCGGTAGGCCGGCATCAGCATGCGCGTCACCTTGTCGTTGCTCAGCGTGGGGATCGTCGTCACGACAGCCTCGGCGCCGTAACCCAGCGAAAACCATTTGCTGCCCGAAATCTGGAAATACTGGTTCCACACGATGCGGGCGCCCCACCACGAGACATCCCGCTTCGACTTGCGCAGCCGCTGCTCGTCGCGCGAATAGGGACTCGGCACGAAACGGTCGCGGCCGTAGAGATAGATGCCCGACAGCGAGAGCGACGTACCGGAGTGCGGGAAGATCATCCTGTCCAGCGAACTGCGCCGCAGCTCGATCTTCGGCGAAATGTAGTTGAGCGTGGTCAGATCCTCGTAGTAGTTCTCCTTGTAGGAGGCGCGGTCGAGGCTGTAATAGTAGCGCTCCTGTCCGCCGTTGAGCCGGATCACGAAGGCGCTGCGGTGCGTGACCGGAAAGCCGAATCCCAGCGAGAGGAAGTTTTCCAGAAACTTCATCGACTCGGTGTTCGACACCGACGTGAGGTTGCCGAAATTGCCGTTCTTGTAGTTGCGGGCCGTGAAGTTGTACGAATAATCGACGAACAGCGGCCGCCAGAGGAAGAAGTCCGTCCGTCCGCCCAGCATGACGGCCGACGACACCGGCCCGAGGAACAGGTGGGTGTAGTAGCGATTGGCCGCATGGCGGATGCGGTGGTATTCGAACCCGACGTAGGCCTGGTTGAAGGCCGTCGACGAGATGTTACCGCCGATCAGGATTTTGTAGTCGGGCTTGGTCGTCAGCCGGAAATCGATGCCGTAATAGCCCGACTTCGGATCGTAGCGCATATAGGGGTATTCGGTGGAGAAATTGCCGTCGGCCAGCACCGAGAAGTATTTGTCCTTCACCCGCTCGAACGAAAGGATCTTCGGTTCGCCGTCGTGCTGGTGGTCGAGCTGCATGTTGTCGCGCACGTAGGTCGTCTGGGCGGGATTCAGCCCCTCGATCGCGTAGCGGTTGAAAAGCAGCTCGGGGCAGCGTTCGCGGAAGGCGGCGCGGCGGCGCAGCGCCTCGCCCCGCGACATGCGGCGCGGAACGGCGCTTTTGAGCGAGTCCATCAGCGCCATCGTATCGTCATAACCCGACTGGATAATGGCGTCGGCCTGAGAAAAGTCGAGCATCGAAACGTCGACCGCCCGCTCGATAAGCGTGCTGCGGCCGGCCGGCATGTCGTAATCGGTCTTCTCCATGGTGAGCATCCACACCTGGTCCATGATGCTTTTGGCGTTGGGTTCGGTGTTGCCCGACGTGCATTTGCTGCCGATCAGGTAGTCGGGACGGAAGGTTTCGTCGAGGGGTTTCCACGGAAAATTGTCGTAGATACCTCCGTCGTAGAGCAGCATCGAATCCTTCTCGATCGGGTTGAACGCCAGCGGAATGGCCATCGAAGCACGCACCGCTTCGCCCAGGTCGCCCGTTTTGAGCACATAGGGTTTGCGCGCCACCAGGTCGCTGGCCACGCACCGGAACGGCACCATGAGCCGGTCGAAATCGCCGCCGGAGGCCGTCGAAGCCGGCGTCAGCAGTTCGGCGAGCGCCAGATCGATCTGCGACGACGAAATGAGATGGCTCGGCAGCACCAGCCGCGACTTGTTCTTGGCATCGCTGCGTTTCTCCTCGTCGCGCAGATTGAGCCGCAGCGTAAGCATCGAGGGCTGATCCTGCATCTGGCGGTAATAGGAGGCGTAACGCGAATCGATGCGGCCCGAAACCCACTCCCGAACCTGCCCCGAATCGACGATCGCGCGCATCTCCTCCGGCGAATAGCCCGCCGCGTAGAGCGCCGCGATGATCGAACCCATGGAGGTTCCGGCGACGTAATCGATCGGAATCTCGTTCTCTTCGAGCGCCTGGATCACCCCGATATGGTAGAGTCCCTTCGCCCCTCCGCCGCTCAGCACGAGCCCGACGCTCTGGGCCGACGCCCCCGCGGCGAGGAGGAGTGCAACGACGACAAAAGCGAGCGATTTGCGCAACATATCTCAAAAAATTTATAACTTTGCATTTTATATAGCGTATAAAATTAGGCAAAAAGTATAAAACCGCAAAATATGATTGGCAAAATCGAAGAACTTCTGCGGCGTGTCGAAGAGTTCCGCCCCAAAACGGCGGCCGAAGTCGAAGAGTTCCGCATCAAGGTACTGGGGAAAAAGGGCGAACTGAACGCGCTGATGGAGGAGTTCAAGAGGGTGGCTCCCGAACTCAAACGCGAAGTGGGGCAGCGGCTCAACGCCCTGAAACAGGCCGCCACCGAGCGGGTCGCCGCCCTGCGCGCCGAATTGCAGGAGAGCAGGGCCGACGATGCCGAAGCCATCGGCGATCCGACCCGTCCCGGTTCGGCCGAGCAGCTCGGGTCGCGCCATCCGATTTCGCTGGTGAAGAACCAGATCGTCGAGATATTCTCGCGGCTGGGCTATACGGTGGCCGACGGACCCGAAATCGAGGACGACTGGCACGTCTTCTCGGCACTCAACTTCCCGCCCGAACATCCGGCGCGCGACATGCAGGACACCTTCTTCATCGAGAAGAACCCCGACATCCTGCTGCGCACCCACACCTCGTCGATCCAGGTGCGCACGATGGAGCACCAGCGCCCGCCGATCCGCGTCATCTGTCCCGGCCGCGTCTTCCGCAACGAGGCCATCTCCTACCGTGCCCACTGCATCTTCCACCAGATCGAAGGGCTTTACATCGACGAAAGGGTTTCGTTCGCCGACCTGAAACAATCGCTGCTGTTCTTCGCCAAAGAACTCTTCGGCGAACAGACGGCCATCCGGATGCGTCCGTCGTACTTCCCCTTCACCGAACCCTCGGCCGAGGTCGACGTCTCGTGCAACCTCTGCGGCGGCAAGGGCTGTCCGGTCTGCAAGGGCACGGGCTGGCTGGAGATTCTGGGCTGCGGCATGGTCGACCCCAACGTATTGGAGGCCAACGGCATCGATCCGCAGAAATATTCGGGCTTCGCCTTCGGCATGGGCATCGAACGTATCGCCATGCTCAAATACGGCGTGGGCGACCTGCGGCTCTATTTCGAAAACGACGTGCGCTTCCTCCGCCAGTTCGATACCGAGTTGGATTGAAAACGCGAGGGGCGACGCATACGAAGCGCCGCCCCCGTTCCGTTTAACAGCATATGACACCCCCGACGATGCGAAAAACACTCCTTCTGCTCCTGCTCACTGCGGTCTTCTGCGGCGCTTTCGCCCGGAAAACCCCGCAGGTCGCGCCGGCGCCGCAGGTGCCCGACTCGCTCCGGGGATTCTACCTCTTCACCGAAGGGATCAAGCAGGCCTTCATCGAGCGGGACACCGCCGCGGCCCGCGCGTCGCTGGAACGCTCCGTCGAAGCCGATTCGACCTACGGGCCCGCATGGTACGAACTGGCCGAACTGCTGCTTTACAACGATGCTCCCGCCGCCCTGCGCCATGCCGAACGCGCCTTCCGCACCGACACGACCGACAAATGGTACCTGCTGCAACTGGGGCAGGCGCAGATTCTCAACGACCGCTACCGCGATGCGATCCGCACCTACAACCGGCTGCGCGAGGTCGACGCACAGAATCCCGACTCCTACCGCGTGCTGGCGATGCTCTACGACCAGGAGGGGCAACCCTTCTCGGCGATCGCCGTGCTCGATTCGGCGGAGGTGCGTTTCGGCAGGATCGACGCCCTGTCGGAACTCAAACGCCGCCTGCTGGTGGGAACCCGCCAATACGACCGCGCCGTAGCCGAAGCGCAGGCGCTCATCGAAGCCGCCCCCTACAAGGCCGAGAACTATCTGCTGCTGGGCGAGTTGTACGCCCGCCAGAAGAAAGATTCGCTGGCGCTGGTACAATTCGCCGAGGCCTACCGCATCGATTCGACGAGCGTCGCCGTACTGGCCACGTACAGCGAATTCTACAACGAACGGCGCGACTACGCCTCCTCGCTCAACTACACGCGGCGGCTCTTCGCGAGCGATGAAATGCCGCTCGACGACAAGCTCACCTATTTCGACCGGATCACCGGCGACCGGAATTTTTACAGCACCTTTTACCTGCAAATCAACGACCTGGCTACGACGCTGGCGATGAAATATCCGCACGATCCGCGCGTGGTGAAGCTCTACGGCGACCACCTGATCGCTTCGGGGCAGCTCGACGACGCGCTGACCTACTACAAGACGCATCTCGACGACCTCCCGCCCCGGATCGACTACTTCAACATGGTGATCGACATCGAGAGCTACAAGCAGCGGCCCGACTCGGTGGAGCGCTACACTTCCCGCGCGATGAAGCTCTTCCCCGAAAACGTCGACCTCCACCTGCGCAAGGGACAGATGCTCTCCTACGCCAAACGTTACGACGAAGCGCTGAAATTCTACAAGAACTCGCTCCGCCTGGCACCGGGAGACTCGCTGCGGGGCGCCGTCTGGGGCATCATCGGCGAAACCTATCACCTGATGGGCCAGCAGGCGTTGCAGAAGCAGTCGGGGGATCGACGGCCCAAAGCGTCGCTCTACGAGAGCCGCAAAGGCCCCGCGGCACGCTGCATGCGCAAGTGCTACGACGCCTACGACCGTTCGCTCGCGCTGCGTTACGACAACGCGATGGTGCTCAACAACTACGCCTACTTTCTCTCGCTCGAAGGGCGCGACCTGGAACGGGCGCTCGCCATGGCGGGGCGCGCGATCGTGCTCGAAGAGAACAACCCGACCTATCTGGACACCTACGCATGGGTGCTCTACCGGTTGGGACGTTACGACGAAGCGAAGAAAACCATGCAGCAGGCCCTTTCGCTCGACCGCAGCCAAAGTCCCGACCTGCAACTCCACTACGGCGACATCCTGGCCGCGCTGGGCGAGAAGTTCATGGCCGAAGTCTATTGGAAAAAGGCGCTCGAAGGGGGTTACGACGACCCCGACGCGATCGTCGAACGGTTCCGCCGCCTGAAAGAGGCGGCGCAAACGCCCGCCGCGCCATGACACGCTTCGCACTGATCCTCGGCTTGCTGCTCTGTCTGACCGTTCCGGCAGCAGGGCAAAAGGGCGACCTGCAACGGCAGATCGCCGAGAAGCAGCGTGCCATCGATGCGCTCGAAAAGCAGATCGCACGCGGCGAACAGGAGCTCACCTCGATCAAGAAGGGCAAGAATTCGGAACAGCAGAGCGTGCAGCGGCTCTCGCGGCAGATCGCATCGCGCCGCCAGTTGCTCGACGAAACCGAAAGCCAGCTGTCGCTGCTCGCCGAACAACTCGCCGCGAGCGACAGCACGGCCGGTGCACTCAACGTCCGGCTGGAACGCTACCGCGCCCAATATGCGGCGATGGTACGCGAAGCCTACCGCAACTACAAGCAGAACAGCTACCTGACCTATATCTTCGCCTCGAAGGATTTCGCCGACGTGGCGCGTCGCATCGCCAACATCCGCGGCGTGGCCAAACTGCGCGAAGCGAAGCTGCGCGAGATCGCCGAGACAGCGCAGGAGGTGGGACGGCAGCAGGAGCTGCTCGCCGCGCAGCAGCAGGCGCTCGACTCCACACGCCGCAAGATCGACGCCCAACGGGCCCGTTACGAACGCGACCAGCGCCACGCCAAGGCACGCCTGCAACGCATGTCGGCGCGCGAAAAGGCCGTATTGCGCGAAAAGGAGCGGCAGGAGGAGCAGCTCGACACGGCCATCGCCGAATTGCAGAAACTCACCAAGGGCAACAAGGCGGGAGCCTCGTTCTCCACGCGCACGTCGAACCTGAACCTTCCCGTCGAGGGCGGGCGCGTGAAACGCTACCGCGACAACATGGCCGAGATCACGGGTCCCAAGGGAGCACGCATCACGGCCATCTACGAAGGGAAGGTGGTCGACGTGAAGCGCAACCGCATCACCAACCGATTCGACGTCTACATCGCCCACGGCCAGTACATCACCTCCTACGCCAACCTCAATTCGGTGAGCGTCGCCAAGGGGCAGACAGTGGCCAAAAACAGCGCGATCGGCGTCATCGGCCCCGCGGTCGACATCCAGACCATGAAGACCGAATACAGGCTCGTATTCGGCATCTATCCGCCCGCAGGAGCCAAGAAGATGCGCGCCTCGGACTGTTTCCGCAAATAACCCCGTAAAGACTGCACGACAATGGCTGTACGATACCATACCGACGGATGCTCCTACCGGCTGCCGCAGAAACGACTCACCGCCGCGTGGCTGCGGCGCGTGGCCGAGCAGGAGGGCTACACGCTCGCCGAGGTCGACTATATCTTCTGCTCGGCCGAGAGGCTGCTCGAAATGAACCGTCAGTACCTCGGACACGACTACTTCACCGACGTCATCACCTTCGATTACAGCGACCGCCGCGGAACACGCACCGTCGCCGGCGACATCTTCATCGACGTGGAGACGGTGGCCGACAACGCCCGCATCTACGGCGCCACGACCTTGCAGGAGATGCGCCGCGTGGTGGTGCACGGACTGCTGCACCTCTGCGGACAGCGCGACAAGACGCCGCGCACCGAGCGGCAGATGCATCGCAAGGAGGACAAATACCTCCGATTCTGGGAGACCCCGCAAAAGTGACGCCGCCGACAGTCCGCGTGCCGCCCCGTCCGACGGGGCGACCTTCCGCACGGCCTGCGCGCGACATTCGCGATTCCGAACACGAAAACCGACAAGATATGACGCTCGACTACGATATTCTGGTCATCGGCGGCGGCCACGCCGGCTGCGAAGCCGCTTCGGCGGCGGCGCGCATGGGTTCGCGCACGCTGCTCCTAACGATGGACATGACCAAGCTGGCCAACATGTCGTGCAACCCCGCCGTGGGAGGCGTAGCCAAGGGGCAGATCGTCCGCGAAATCGACGCGCTGGGCGGCCGCACGGCGCGTATCACCGACCGCACGACACTCCAATTCCGGATGCTCAACCGCTCGAAGGGAGCGGCCATGTGGAGCCCGCGCGCGCAGTGCGACAAAGGCCGTTTTTCGGCCGAATGGCGGCACGAACTGGAAAATACGCAGAACCTCTATATCTGGCAGGATACGGCCGCAGAACTGCTCTTCGACACGGCAGGGGAGCGTCCCCGCGTGACGGGCGTGCGCACGTGCATGGGCGTCGAGTTCACTGCGCGCGCCGTGATCCTCACGGCCGGCACCTTCCTCGACGGCATGATGTACTGCGGCGAAGCGCACGCGCCGGGCGGACGTGCCGGCGATCCCGCTTCGACGGGCATCACTGCATCGCTCGCCGCGATGGGATTCGAAACGGGGCGCATGAAGACCGGTACCCCCGCACGACTCGACGCCCGCACGATCGACTTCGAGGCATTGGAGCCGCAATACGGCGACGAAAATCCGTCGAAGTTTTCATTTTCCACTGATACACAGCAAGTTAAATATCAAAGTCCCTGTTTTCTGGTCTACACTTCGCCCGAAGTGCACGCCACGTTGCGTACAGGCTTCGACCGGTCGCCGCTCTTCAACGGCACGATCCACGGCATCGGACCGCGTTACTGCCCCTCGATCGAAGACAAGCTGCGCACCTTCGCCGACAAGGAACAGCATCAGTTATTCCTTGAACCAGAAGGAGATAACACCAATGAATACTATCTCAACGGCTTCTCGTCGTCGCTGCCGTGGGAGGTACAGTACGAGGCGCTGCACCGGATCCGGGGGTTGGAGGACGTCCATATCTTCCGGCCCGGCTATGCGATCGAATACGACTACTTCCCGCCCACCCAGTTGCGCCATACGCTCGAAACGAAACTCGTCGACGGACTCTATTTCGCCGGACAGGTCAACGGCACGACAGGTTACGAGGAGGCTGCGGCGCAGGGCCTGCTGGCAGGGATCAACGCGCATCGCAAACGGGTAGGGGAGTCGGCGATCGTTCTGCAACGCGACGAAGCCTACATCGGCGTGTTGATCGACGATTTGGTGACGAAGGGCATCGACGAACCTTACCGGATGTTCACCTCGCGCGCCGAGTACCGCATTCTGCTCCGACAGGACAATGCCGACCTGCGACTCACTCCGCTCGGGCATGAAATCGGATTGATTTCGGAAAAAGACTTTGTGAATTTCGAGCGAAAAAAGTCGTGCGTAGAATCGCTTATTTCCTTCGCCCGCCGCACGAGCGTGCGTGCAGGCGAAATCGACGACTATCTGAAATCAGTCGATTCCGAACCGATGAAGCAGGGGAGGAAGCTCTACGACATCCTGCTTCGCAACGAAATCACCTTCGCCGGCCTGTCCCGCGTCCTCCCCAAGCTCGCGCAACTGATCGAGGAAAAGGGAATGACGACCGAAGCGATCGAAGAAGCGGAGATCCAGATCAAGTACAACGGATATATCCAGCGGGAAAAATTCATCGCCGAAAAGTTGCATCGGCTCGAAAATATCGCCATCCCTGCCGATTTCGACTATCATTCGATGCAATCGCTCACGATCGAGGCACGGCAGAAACTCACGCGCATCCGCCCGACGACGATCGGCCAAGCTTCGCGTATCCCCGGGGTTTCGCCCGCCGACGTGAATGTCTTGCTTGTGAAATTCGGGAGATAAGGCCGATTCGACCACAAAAAAAACCACGAGAGAGGCAAACCTTTGCGGTTCGCCTCTCTCGTGTTCCACGTGGAACAATCCACCAAAGGAGAGTAGGGGGGGGGTCAAAATGTCTCGACGAAATGCATCGGATAGCGATCCCAATACTCACGATACACCCGGTCCATCTGCCCATCTAAATTCAACTGATACAGACGAAAGATAACCGGAAAATTCTTGGGTTGCCACAACTCCTCATAAGAATAACAATAACGCATCCCTATGGCCTGCATCACCCTTCCGCTTCGCGGATTGTTCACATCGTGTGTCGCCGTAATATAGGGAAGCCCCATACGCCGCAACAGGTCGACGACAGCCCGACAAGACTCCGTGCAGAACCCATTATGCCAGAACTCTTTGCGAATGCAGTACCCCAGATCATGGCTATCGTCACCGCTCACATGAATGCAACCAACAGCTAAATCGCTATCTTTCAGGCAAATCGCATAATACAAACCGCCGTTTCGAATCCACGTCTCGATATACCGGAGGTAAGACCGAGCTTCCGCCATATCTTTTAACGGGAACATCGGCAGAAAGGCAGTGACCTCTTCGTCGCTTAAAAGCACGAATAAAGCGGACAAATCGCCGTCAGAAAAAGGGCGTAAAATCAACCGCTCGGTCTCAATACGAATCATGATCTCTTGAATTCAATTCATACATGCATATAGAATCACCGTACCCCCCCCAAAAAAAAAAACATGCGGTCACACAAGGAGACCACATGTTTTCCGTACCAAAATTCGTATTTCCGAAGGTCAAGAGAAATTCATACACTACCTCCCGAAATACGCTCCTTATACTATATACTACTCGACGACCAACGTCCAGCCGTAGGGATCGTCGCAGCGGCCGTACTGAATATCCTGCAATTTGTTGTACATCTCCAAGCAGCGCTTGCCCGGTTCGTCACCGAACTTCCATTCGCGACCCGTTTCCTTGTCGTAGATATAGCCGATAGGCGATATCACCGCAGCCGTTCCGCAGGCGGCGCACTCTTCGAACGTCGAGAGCTCGTCGACCGCAACGGGACGCTCCTCGACCTTCATCCCCATATCCTTCGCCAACTGCCGCAGGCTCTTGTTGGTGATCGAAGGCAGGATCGAGGTCGATTTCGGCGTAATGTAAGTATTGTCTTTGATACCGAAGAAATTGGCGGCGCCGCACTCCTCGATATATTTCCGGTGGACTGCATCGACGAACATCGAATTGGCATATCCCTCCCGGTTGGCCTCCTCGCCCGCTTCGAGGCTGGCGGCATAGTTGCCGCCGCACTTGACATCGCCCGTTCCACGTGGAGCAGCACGGTCATAATCGGGATTCACGATCACGCGAATCGGTTTGATGCCCTCCTTGAAATAGGCTCCGACAGGCGAGACGAAGACGCACACCATGAACTCTTTGGCGGGGTGTACACCCAGGAAAGCACCCATGCCGATCTCCAAGGGTCGAAGATAGAGCGTCGCACCCGTCCCGTAGGGAGGTACGAACCGCTCGTTGGCCTTGACCACCATGCGGCACATCTCGACGAAGGTTTCGACGGGCAGTTCGGCCATGCAGAGTTTGCGGGCCGTCGCGGCGAAACGCTTGCCGTTCTCGTCGGGACGGAAGAGCCGCACCTTGCCGTCGGCGCCGCGAAAGGCTTTCAACCCTTCGAACGACTCGACGCCGTAATGCAGGCAGGGGGCCGACATGTGCACCGAAATATATTCGTCCTGCGTCAGTTCCGGCTCGCCCCATTTGCCGTCCTTGTAGGAGATGCGGACGTTGTAATCCGTCTTGTGATAGTTAAACGGCAACGCCGCCCAATCCACGTTTTCCATAATCTTAAAGAGTTTAAGAGGTTTTTATCCAACGACCGCACCGCTGTTTACCGGAGCCGCCGGTTCCAGCAGCACGAGTTTGCCCACAGCATCCTCGCCCATGAGGATCATACCGCGCGACTCGATTCCTTTGAGCGTACGGGGTTCGAGATTGACGAGCACCAACACCTGCCGACCGACCAGCTCCTCGGGCGTATAATGTTCGGCGATGCCCGACACGATCTCACGCCGGTCGATACCCGTGTCGACAGTCAGCTTCAACAGCTTCTTGGTCTTGGCGACCTTCTCGGCCGCAAGAATGGTCGAAACACGTATATCCATGCGTTGGAAATCGTCGAACGATATACTATCTTTCTGAGGATCAATATTTTGAGACGACTCTACCGCCAAATTTGCCTCTTTGGTCGCCGCCAGCTTATCGAGCTGCGCCTGGATAACGTCGTCCTCGATCTTCTCGAAAAGCAACTCGGGCGTCCCGATCCGGTGACCGGCGGCAACGAGATCGGTCGCCCCGATACGCTCCCAGTCCAACGGTTCGAGCCGCAGCATCGCCAGTAACTTGGCCGCGGTGAAGGGCATGAAGGGTTCGACGACGATCGAGAGGTTGGCCGTGATCTGCAAGGCGATGTTGAGGATCGTCTTCACCCGTTCGGGATCGGTCTTGACGAGTTTCCACGGCTCGCAGTCGGCCAGATACTTGTTGCCGATGCGCGCCACGTTCATCGCCTCCTTCAACGCCTCGCGGAAGCGGTAGTTCTCGATATTCTGTTCGAGCGTCGCCTTCACCGCCTGCAATTCGGCCAGCGTCTCGCGGTCGTAATCGGTGAGGCTGCCGCATGCGGGAACCTCGCCGCCGTAGTATTTCTGCGTGAGCACCAGCGCGCGGTTGACGAAGTTGCCCAGCACGGCCACCAGTTCGTTGTTGTTGCGCGCCTGGAAATCCTTCCACGTGAAGTCGTTGTCCTTCGATTCGGGCGCATTGGCGCACAGCACGTAGCGCAGCACGTCCTCCTTGCCCGGAAACTCGTCGAGGTATTCGTGCAGCCAGACAGCCCAGTTGCGCGACGTGGAGATCTTGTCGCCTTCGAGATTGAGGAACTCGTTGGCCGGCACGTTCTCGGGCAGGATGTACTCGCCGTGCGCTTTGAGCATCGACGGGAAGACGATGCAGTGGAAGACGATATTGTCCTTGCCGATGAAGTGCACCATCTTGGTTCCGGAGTCCTTCCAATAACGCTCCCAGTCTGGCGTCAGCTCCTTCGTGGCGGATATATAGCCGATCGGCGCGTCGAACCACACGTAGAGCACCTTGCCCTCGGCCCCCTCGACCGGAACGGGGATGCCCCAGTCCAGATCACGGCTCACGGCACGCGGCTGCAATCCCAGATCGAGCCAGCTCTTGCACTGCCCGTAGACGTTGGGACGCCACTCCTTGTGCCCTTCGAGAATCCACTCGCGCAGAAATCCCTCGTACTTGTCGAGCGGCAGGTACCAGTGCTTGGTCTCGCGCTTGACGAGCGGCGAACCGGACAACGCGCTGTGGGGTGCGATCAGTTCGTCGGGCGAAAGCGTCGATCCGCACTTCTCGCACTGGTCGCCGTAGGCCTTTTCGTTCTGGCAGTGGGGACAGGTGCCCACGATGTAACGGTCGGCCAGAAACTGCTGCGCCTCCTCGTCGTAGTACTGCTCGGAGGTCTTCTCGACGAACTTGCCCTCGGCGTAGAGCTTGCGGAAGAAATCCGACGCCGTTTGGGCATGGACGGGCGACGAGGTGCGCGAATAGATGTCGAACGACATGCCGAGCCGTTCGAACGAACGCTTGATGAGGTTGTGGTAGCGGTCGATGATCTCCTTGGGCGAGACCCCCTCCTTGCGCGCCTTGATCGTGATCGCCACGCCGTGCTCGTCGCTGCCGCAGATCGACAGCACGTCGCGCCCGCGGCGGCGCAGATAGCGCGTGTAGATGTCGGACGGGATGTAGACCCCCGCCAGATGACCGATATGCACCGGCCCGTTGGCATAGGGGAGCGCCGACGTCACCAGATAGCGTTTGAACTCTTTTGCCATATTCTTGAATTTCTCTCTTCGTTTTCCTCTTTTTCGAAATACTATGTGACAAAATTACGAAATCCGCATCAAAAAGCCTAAGAAAAAGAAGAATGAAATTCAAGAGATGAAATAATCATGGTTGCGCGCAGCGCACAACACTTCCGCATTGCACCGGAGGAGGAATCAGATCGGACAGCGGTTCGAGCGCCCGGAGCGGGTGTGCAAAACAGCGCAGTCTTTTGTGCCCGCTCAGTGAGAACCGCCGTCCGATCCCGACGAAGGTGCCCTGCGGACACTTTTGGCGCCACCTTTTGGTGACAAAAGGTGGTAAAAACTGCTCCTCGCAGGAAAAATCGAATTGAAGTGCAGGATATTTCTGACATGTTCACAAACAAACTCTGCTAAAAAGATTCGTTCTTCGGCCGCGGCCGAAGAGCGGCAGCCCGCAATATGCCTCTTTCGCAGGTATCGACCCGCAAATAGAGCAGTTCTGCGGCGACCCGGCCGAGCCGTGCGGAAAGCCGAACAGCCGAAGCTGGACCGGACGCACCGCCGCAACAGGGTAAGGAAATCCCGCCGCAGTGTTATTTTACAAACAGACGAGTGCGTATTTCTGAAAATAAATGCGTACATTTGCGGGACGCGACCGGAGCCGCCGGACGAAGACGGCGACCGCCTGCGGATTCCGCCGCATCGGGCAGCGGGAGGCTCCGGCGCCGGCTCGAAACCTGAATTTGACAAGAGAATGGGATTCAACGCATTAAGATATACTTTAAAATTCAACGCATTATGGCAACAATCGATTCTTACGATTTCAAGGGCAAACGCGCGATCGTCCGCGTGGACTTCAACGTGCCTCTGGATGAAAACGGTAAAATCACCGACGACACCCGCATCCGCGGGGCGCTTCCCACGCTGAAAAAGGTGCTCGCCGACGGCGGCAGCCTCGTCATCATGTCGCACATGGGCAAGCCCAAAGGCAAGGTCAACCCCAAGTTCTCGCTGAGCCAGATCGTCGACGCCGTGAGCGAAAAGCTGGGCGTGCCCGTCAAGTTCGCCCCCGACTGCGCCAAGGCCGCCGAGGCCGCTGCGGCGCTCAAACCGGGCGAGGCGCTGATGCTCGAAAACCTCCGCTTCTACCCCGAAGAAGAGGGCAAGCCCGTGGGCATCGAGAAGGAGGATCCCGCCTACGAGGAGGCCAAGAAGGCGATGAAGGCTTCGCAGAAGGAGTTCGCCAAGACACTGGCTTCGTACGCCGACTGCTATATCAACGACGCCTTCGGAACGGCGCACCGCAAGCACGCCTCGACGGCCGTGATCGCCGACTACTTCGACGCCGGCAACAAGATGCTGGGCTACCTCATGGAGAAGGAGGTGAAAGCCGTCGACAACATCCTGAGCGACATCAAACGTCCCTTCACGGCCATCATGGGCGGCTCGAAGGTATCGACCAAAATCGGCATCATCGAGAACCTGATGGACAAGGTCGACAACCTGATCCTCTGCGGCGGCATGACCTTCACCTTCGCCAAGGCGCAGGGCGGCAAGATCGGCAACTCGATCTGCGAGGACGACAAACTGCAACTGGCGCTCGACATCATCGCCAAGGCCAAGGCCAAAGGCGTGAATCTGGTGCTGGGCACCGACTGCGTGGCGGCCGACGCCTTCTCGAACGACGCCAATACGCAGATCTGCCCCGTGAACGACATCCCCGACGGCTGGGAGGGCATGGATGCCGGTCCCGCATCGCGCAAGGCTTTCGCCGCCGCGATCGAAGGCGCCAAGACCATTCTGTGGAACGGCCCTGCCGGCGTATTCGAGTTCGACAAGTTCGCCGAAGGATCGCGCGCGATCGCCGAAGCGATCGCCAAAGCGACGGCCGAGGGCGCTTTCTCGCTCATCGGCGGCGGCGACTCGGTGGCATGCATCAACAAGTTCGGCATGGCCGATCAGGTATCCTACATCTCGACCGGCGGCGGCGCGCTGCTCGAAGCCATCGAGGGCAAGGAACTTCCGGGCGTAGCCGCTATCTGCAAGAAATAATGCGTCCCGAACGCTGATGTCCGAAAGAGCTGTCCTTCTGCCGAAGGCGGCTCTTTCATGTTTAAAACAAAGAACCCAGATGAAAAAAGTCATTCTTTTTGCAACGCTCGCCTGTATGATGAGTTGCAACGACAAAACAGCCAAAACGCCGGCCATCGACCCGTCGAATTTCGACCTGTCGGTAGCCCCGAACGAAGATTTCTACCAGTACGCCACCGGCGGATGGCAGGCCAAGAACCCGCTGAAACCCGAATTCTCGCGCTTCGGCTCGTTCGACGTGCTGCGCGAGAACAACGAGGTGCGCATCAACGACCTCTTTCAGGAGATGACCAAGATCGAGGCCGCGCCGGGTTCGGTCGACCAGAAGATCTCCGACCTCTACAAAATGGGGCTCGATTCGGTACGTCTGAACAAGGAGGGCGCCAAACCGGTCAAGGCCGACCTGGCCGCGATCATGCAGGTCGAAAAGGGACCCGCGCTGACCAAGGCGCTCACGGAGATGATGCTCGACGTGGGCAATCCGCTCTTCGCCTTCGGCGTGATGGCCGACCTGATGGACAGCAACACCAACGCCTTCTACCTCGAACAGAGCGGTCTGGGCATGGGTAACCGCGACTACTACCTCGAAGAGTCGAACGCCGCCCTGAAAAAAGGCTACGAGGAGCTGCTCGCCAAACTCTTCGTCCTTTCGGGCACGGAGGAGGCCGAGGCGAAGCGGGCCGCAGCCGACGTCGTGGCCTTCGAAACCGAACTGGCCCGCGCCTCGTGGTCGAACGTCGAGTTGCGCGACATCGCCCGCAGCTACAATCCGATGAGCGTCGCCGACCTCAAAAAGAGATACGACACCATCGACTGGGAGGTGCTTTTCGATGAACTGGGCAAGGTACAGGTCGCAGGGATCGACCGTGCCATCGTCGGACAGCCGAGTTTCTTCGAGGGGATGAACAAACTGGTCAAACAGACCCCGATCGAGACGCTGCGCTACTACCTGGCCGCTCAATACCTCACCAGCGCGGCCTCCTACCTGAGCGACGACTTCTATGCCGCTTCGTTCGACTTCTTCGGCCGTCAGATGGCCGGCAAGGAGGAGCAGCGTCCCCGCTGGAAACGCGCCATGTCGATCCCCAACTCGGTGTTGGGCGAGGCCGTAGGCGAGATGTACGTCGCCAAATACTTCCCTGCCAAGGACAAGGAGCGGATGCTCGAACTGGTCGGGAACCTGCAAACGGCGCTCGGCGAGCACATCGCCGCTCTCGACTGGATGTCGGACGCCACGAAGGCCAAGGCGCAGGAGAAGCTGGCGTCGTTCCACGTCAAGATCGGCTATCCCGACAAGTGGAAGGACTATTCGACGCTCACGATCGATCCCTCCGAGAGCTACTGGCAGAACATCAAGGCCGCGAGCCTGTGGGGCACGCTTGACAATCTGCGCAAGTTCGGCAAGCCGGTCGACAAGGACGAATGGCTCATGTCGCCGCAGACGGTCAACGCCTACTACAATCCCACGACCAACGAGATCTGCTTCCCTGCGGCCATTCTCCAGCCGCCGTTCTACAACCCCGATGCCGATGACGCGGTCAACTACGGCGCCATCGGCGTGGTGATCGGCCACGAGATGACCCACGGATTCGACGACCAGGGCCGCAACTTCGACAAGGACGGCAACATGAACAACTGGTGGACCGAAGAGGACGCCGCCGCGTTCAAGGCCAAAACCGACATTCTGGTCAAGCAGTTCGATGCGATCGAGGTACTGCCCGCCAAGGGGGATCAACCGGCCCTCTTCGCCAACGGCGCGCTCTGCCTGGGCGAGAACATCGCCGACCAGGGCGGTCTGCGCGTCGCCTACACGGCCTACCACAATTCGCTCGAAGGCAAGGAGAAGCCCGCACCGATCGACGGCTTCACCCCCGAACAACGCTTCTATCTGGCCTACGCACAACTCTGGGCGCAGAACATCCGCGACGAGGAGATCGCACGTCTCACCAAGCTCGACGTACACTCGCTGGGCAAGTGGCGCGTCGACGCCACGCTGCGCAACCTGCAAGACTTCTATGATGCCTTCTCGATCACCGACGGCGCGATGTACATGCCCGTCGAGGAGCGCGTGATCATCTGGTAACCTCTCCGAAAATCCGGTACGCAACCGCCCCGAAAGTCCCTCCGCGGAGACTTTCGGGGCTTTCTTACGGCACGGGACGGCGACAAAGCGAGGCTCCCGCATTCGCTTTTCGGAAAAGAATCCCTATATTTACACGACCTAAACCCATCCGAAATGAAACGTATTCTTCCGATCGGCATTCTGCTGATGCTGTCGTATTCCCTTCCGGCCTTCGGAACCTCCTCGCCGAGACCCGCCGGGATGACCGTCGAGACCTGCACGGTCGACGGACTGGAACGCACCTACCGCCTCTATCTGCCCGAAGGAGTGTCCGACGACGCGCCGCTCGTCTTCGTGCTGCACGGCTACGGAGGCAATTTCAACCTCGACCGCTACGGCATGAACGAAGCGGCCGACCGCCACGGCTTCGCCGTCTGCTACCCGCAGGGCGTGAAGGACGGCCGCGGCAAAACCTGCTGGAACGTCGGGTACCCGTTCCAGGCCGACATGACCGTCGACGACGTGTCGTTCCTCTGCGAACTGGCCGGTCTGTTGCAGGACAAGTACGGCCTGAGCCGGAAAAACACGTTCTGTACCGGCATGTCGAACGGCGGCGAGATGTGTTACCTGCTCGCCTACTCCCGTCCCGACGTCTTCGCTGCCGTCGCACCGGTTTCGGGACTGACGCTGGAATGGATGTACCGCGACTGCGACACGCCGGCGCCGATCCCGCTCTTCGAGATCCACGGTACCGAAGATCGCACCTCCGCGTGGGAGGGCGATCTGGAAAACAGGGGCGGCTGGGGCGCCTACCTGCCCGTCGAGATCGCCGTCGGCTACTGGGTCGCCGCCAACCGCTGCGTGCGCGAACAGACAGATACGCTGGCCCTGCGGCGGCATCCCGTGGTGGCGCACCGCTTCGTCGGGGGCACCGGCGGCAACGAAGTCTGGCTCTACGAGGTCGTAGACGGCGGACACAGCTGGGCCGAGAAGGATATGGATACCTCCGAAGAGATATGGCGTTTCTTCGGCCGGTTCGTGAAATAGCCCGCGGCGGCTGTACGACGACGGGACGGGGTGCGATGCCCCGTCCCGTCGTTTTTGGTGCGGTATTTGGACGACAGCGGTCAACGTCTTAAAATCATACGACTATGAAAAACTGGATTCTGACGGCCGCCGCACTCTTCGTCTTCACGACGGCCGCAACGGCGGCGGCAAACGCTCCCGACGACGACAAACGCCCCGACCGGACGCCCATGAAAGGGCGGATGGTCGAAAACCGCACGGTAAAATTCGATGCGCTGCCCGAAGCCGCACAGGCCTTCATCCGCGACTTCTACGCAAAAGACCGTGTCGAACGCATCCGCTTCGACCCTTCGGCACACCTCTTCGCCTACAAGGTGCGGCTCGACAACGGCGATGAAATCATGTTTTCGCAAAACGGTGCATGGACCGACATCGAGAGTGCCGACGGCATCCCGATGAAGCTGATTCCTCAACAGGTCGCCGACTATGTGAAGAACAAATACCCGGGCCAGACCGTCACCGACATCGGGCTCGAACGCAACGGAATTTCGGTGCGGCTCGCCGATCAGACGGAGCTGCTCTTCGATTCGGACGAGCACAACCTCCGGCAACACATGGCCGGCACACGGACGAAAGGCTCCGGTGACCGCATGATGCGGCACCACGGCAACTCGCGATAGCGCACCGGTTTCTCCGGATGAATCCCCCCCCCGACCTCTGTCCGTAAGCGAGCGCTCCGTCTGCAAATCGTTGCAGACGGAGCGCTCGCTTTATTCCTGCGGGAATCCGGAATGCCGTCGCACACATCCGGCATCCGACTCCATAAACCAGAAACAGTTATTTTAACGTCTTTTTATATTATTTTATATCGTTTTCAAACGAATTCTCATTATTTTTGTTCGAAAACGACCTGAAATGAACACGAAAACCGTTCAAGCAAGACTTGCGAAGCGCCTTCTCTGCATCGTCTGCGCCGTCGCGGGAGGATGCGACGACAGCACTACGCTCCATTACGATCCACAACCGCCCGACGCTTCTGCGCCGACATTGAGCGTCACGCCCGATACGCTGGTCTTCGATGCGGAGGGAGGAACTCTCGTTCTGAATATCGCGGCGACAACCGCCGAATGGAAAATCGAATCGCCGAACGAGTGGCTGACGATAAAAGTGGAATCTTCCGACGGCAGTCCGCACGGCTCGCTCGGAGGAGGTGCCGGTAACTTTTCCATCCGTATCTCCGCGACATCCAATGAAACGGATGCACGGCGCACCGCTTCGATCCGCGTGAGCGGCAACGACGCCGGCACCGTCACGATACCGGTCGAACAGAAGGCTTTCGGGGAGTCCCACACCCCTTCGCTGAGTGTCGAACCCTCCTCGCTGACATTCAAAGCCGACGGAGAGTCGTTCGACCTGGTCGTCACGACCGATGCCGCCGCGTGGACGGCGACCTGCGAAGCCGCGTGGATAACGATCACGAGCGACAACGACGCGACGCTCCGGGCGACAGCCATGCCCAACCGAACGGCTTCGCCGCGTTCGGCGACGATTCTGTTCACAGGAGAAGACGCCGAACCTTTCGAAGTCTCCGTGACACAGGCGGCACATTCCGAATCGTCTTCACCGCTCTCCACCCTCGAACGCGACGTACGCCCTTCGCTCGCCGTCGCGAGCGCGACCTTCTATGCCGACGACCGACTGCCGAATACGCTGCGGCTGCTGCAACTGAATCTTTACGGCGACCTTGCGCAGCGTGAAATCGACAACTTGATGCTGACGCTGTGCGTCGGCGCCGATACGCAACGGACGGGTGCGATCGAGGGTCGGTATGCGATCGCCGGAGAAGGGAATACGTCGCCCGATTTACCGGAACTCGGCGAAGGAGCGGTCATAGCCGGCACCCTGATCCGGCCTTCCGGCGGCGATCCGCTCTTCGAAGGAAGCTGGTACCGAATGTTGACCAATGAAGCGAACCAGGTACGGCTGACCGAAATGGCTCCCTGTACGGAGGGAGAAATCGTCGTCGAACGCAACGGAAAGAGATATTCGATCGTCTACCGCTTCGTCGACGACAACGAGGCCCGGCCGCATACGATCGCAGGCAGCTATGCCGGTACCGTCGAATTTACCAATCTCGTCCGCGACGCCGGATCGTCGCCTCTTTGAGCCCTCTCCCTTACGAATTCACCCCTGCCGCGACATGCTGCGGCAGGGGTGAATCCCGTTTCGGAATACGAACGCGCTACTCGAACGAGAAGACGTAGGGACAATAGGTCAGAACACCCTGCTGCGAAAGCGCGTTACGGACGTGGCGGTACTCGTCGTAGAGATCGAAAAGCTCCGTGTGTTCGACGTGTGCCTCGACCTGCGCGTTGAGGGCGGCCAGAATGGCGGCCAGCCCCTGCGGCGCTTCGCGCACCTCCTCGATGAAGTACTCCTCGCCCAGGCCGGCCTTGTCGACCGCAACGGCAATGGCGCTCTTCAAGCCGCCGTAAGAGTCGATCAACCCGATTTCGAGCGCATCGACGCCGCTCCATACGCGCCCGCCCGCAATATCGAGCACTTTCTCGACAGGCAGATTGCGTCCTTCGGCGACCAGGTTCGTAAAGGTCTCGTAGACCCGATCCACGCTTTTGAGCATCATGGCGCGCTCAGTCGAAGTCAGTCCGCGGAAGATGCCCAAATCGGCCGAGCGGTTGCTCTTGACCGCATCGACGGTGACGCCCAATTTCCGCTCCATGGCGTCGCCCGCATCGAGCAACATGCCGAATACGCCGATCGAACCCGTCAGCGTGAGCCGGTCGGCCACGATGGCGTCCGCCGGAGCGGAGATGTAGTACCCGCCGCTGGCTGCATAGGCGCCCATCGAAACGATCACCGGTTTTTCGGCTTTGAGCAGTTCCATTTCGCGCCAGATCACGTCCGAGGCCAGAGCGCTGCCGCCGGGCGAATTCACCCGCACGACGACCGCCTTCACCCCATCGTCCAGCCGCAGCTGCCGGATCTTCTCCGCCAGCGTATTGCCGTAAACGGCGTCGTAGCCCTCGCCGTCGACGATCTGGCCGTCGGCATAGAGTACCGCCACGCGATCCGCTCCCATGTGCCGCATGTCGGGCCCTACCTGTGCAGCATACCGGCCGAGCGATACGAAACGATACTGACCGTCAACGTCCGCCTCGACACCCGCCTCGGCGAAGAGATCGTTCATCTCGTCCTCGTATTTCAATCCGTCGACCATTCCCTTCGCCAACGCATCTTCGGGCTGGATCGCCGACAGCTCGTCGGCGTATTCGTCGAGCATCTCGATCGTCAGGCCGCGCGACTCGGCCACGTCGCCCGCAATGACGCTCCACATCGAGTGCACCAACTGCCCCAACTGTTCCCGATTGGCATCGGACAGCTTCGTGAGGATGTAGGGTTCCACGGCGCTCTTGTACTTGCAGGCCGTAGGACGGAATACCTCGACTTTGAGATCGAGCTTGTCGAGCAGCCCCTTGAAAAATAGCGTGTTGACGGCCATTCCGTGCCAGTCGAGCAATCCTTCGGGTTGAAGATAGACGCCGTCGGCCGCCGTGGCGAGGTAATAGCCTCCCTGCCCGTAGGCTTCGTTGTAGGCCAGCACGAACTTGCCGCTCTCCTGCTTGAAGTTGAGGATCGCCGCACGCAACTCCTCCAACACGGCCATCGAGACCGTACCCTGCCCGTTGGGCCGGATATAGATTCCCTTGATGCGGGGATCGCTCTTGGCAGCATCGATCGCACGCAGCGCCTCGAACAGGGTCACGTGGGGCGTGGCAGTCATCGTACGGAAATCGACGCCGGCGAAAGGATCGGCAGGAGGCGCCTCGACGATGTTCTCCGAAAGGTCGATCCGCAGAATCGAATTGTCGTCGATGCCGGTCGTCGCCGACAGCGCACCGACGATCCCCATGACGAAGAGGCTCCACAACACGGCAATGAGGATATTGCCCACGATGAAGGCCAGCAGGCCGGCCAGAAAGGTCTTCGAAAAATTCATATTCAAACTGTTTTACAAATAATTGCCGAATTTTATGTTTTGTTTTCAACAGTCGTTTTCCCGCCGCCGGCAAGCACCGCTTCCGCCGGTCGAAAACGCCTCGGACGTTCCGCATCGGGATGTCCCGCAGGCAAATATACGCAAAAGCAACCGGAATATTTCGTATCCCGGCCGAAACAATCCGTTTTGCGGCGCTTCGCACTACAACGTTTCGCGTTCCTTCGCCGGAAGAGAATCGCGTACCAGCCGGTAGGAGTTCTCCACCAGCCGACAGACGAGTGCGTCGGATACGTCGCTGCCGAAATAGACATCGCTCCACATCCGCTTATTCATGTGCCATGCCGGACGCACGCCCTCGTACCGCGCACGCAGTTCCGCGGCCTCCTCGGGCGTCGACTTGACGCAGCAGCGGTCGAAGAGCACGATATTGACGTAACAGAACCACTTGCTCCCGACATAAAAACAGAGCACGTCGCGGCTGTAAGCGTCGTTCAATGCGGTAAACGGCATCTTTTCGGTCACACCCGGCAGCGACAGGCAATACTCCCTGAACTCCTCGATATTCATCGCGTCTTCGGTTTTCGATTTCACCTCCGTCAAATTTACGAAATTTTTCAAACGGCCGCACATACCCGCATCCCTAAAAATATCGTCCCCTCCGGCTTCGCCGAAAAAACTCCCGCCCGGCAATGTTCAAATAAATTTGACATTGCCCTCGCTTATCCGTATCTTTGTCGGGAAAAGTCATATTCCGGATACGTTATGGAGCAAAAAATCAAAGCGCTGCTCGCACGCATCGTCCACCCCGAAAGCGGGCGGAACATCGTCGAGAGCGGCATGGTGGAGCATATCGACGCCGGCGAAGGCCGCGTGACCGTCACGCTCCGGTTCGAAAAGGCGCGCGACCCCTTCGCCGTGAAGATCAAACGCCAGGTCGAGGAGGCCATCGCCCGAGAGCTCTCCCTCGACCGGGAACACGTCGCCGTCATCGTCCGAGAAGCCGCGCCGAAAGCGGCGCCGGCGGCATCGCAGCATACCTTCACGGGCGGTATCGGCAAGGTGCTGGCCGTCGCATCGGGCAAGGGCGGCGTGGGCAAATCGACCGTCACGGCCAATCTGGCGCTCACGCTGCGCAACATGGGTTACCGCGTGGGCATCCTCGACGCCGACATTTACGGACCGTCGCAGCCCAAGATGTTCGGCGTGGAGGGCTACCTGCCCGATGCCGAACGCATCGACGGCGAGGATTGCATCCTGCCGGCCGATGCGATGGGGATCAAACTCATGTCGATCGGCTTCTTCATCAAACCCTCCGACGCACTGATCTGGCGCGACGCCATGGCGACCAACGCCCTGCGCCAGATGATCCACCAGACCAAATGGGGCGGGCTGGACTTCCTGCTCGTCGATCTTCCTCCCGGCACGGGCGGCGTGCATCTGGCCGTCATTTCGGAGTTGAAGGTCACGGGTGCGGTGATCGTCTCGACACCCCAGCAGGTAGCCGTGGCCGACGTGCGGCGCGGCGTGGAGATGTTCCGCGCCGACAAGATCGAAATTCCCGTCGTGGGCATCATCGAGAACATGGCCTGGTTCACCCCGAAGGAACTCCCCGAAAACCGTTATTACATCTTCGGCCACGGGGGTGCGCGCGCCTTCGCCGAGCAGAACGACGTGCCTTTCCTGGGCGATATTCCGATCGTTCAATCCGTTATGGACGGATCGGAAGAGGGGCGTCCGGCCGCGGGAACCGATCCGGCCGTCGAATCCCTCTATCGTTCGATCGCCGAAAAAGTTGTTGAAAACATGGCGAAAACCTGTTGAGAAGTTGTGTACAATCCCGCAATAACTCGTAATAAAAAAGAGGGTCGAAAAGTTGCAGAATCGCACAGAACACCGTGTGTACGAAACTTCGGAAAAAACAAGAAAAAGTTTTGAAAACTTGTTGCGCCGCCCGACCCGCCGGAAGATGAAGGAATGTTGAGAAAAAATAGCTGTCGACTTGTTGAAAAGAGTTACGGACAATTGTCGATTACTTTTGAATTTTCAGTTCAACGATCTACGGTTCAATAATTTGAAGGAAAAGAAGGAAAAACAGTAATCGACAAATGCCACTGCGGAACCGGCATAACTTTTTCTGCGGAAAACTTATCGACATTGTCAACAGGCATTATTAATCTTCTTTTTCTTTATTAAATTAAAATTGAATTAAAAAATAAAAACAAAAGATGGTCGATAACCTCCTCTCCCGCATCGAAGAGCTCAAACGCCGCAAGGGAGCCGTGATCCTCGCGCACTATTATACGCTGCCCGAAGTGCAGGCCGTCGCCGATTTTCTGGGCGACTCGCTCGCACTGTCGATCGAGGCGCAGAAGGTGGAGGCCCGCACAATTCTCTTCGCGGGCGTACATTTCATGGCCGAGACGGCCAAGGTGCTCTGTCCCGACAAGAAGGTGCTCATCCCCGTGCCCGAAGCGAGCTGCTCGCTGGCCGACGGCTGCGAGGCCGAGGCGTTCCGCCGCTTCCGCGCCCGCTACCCCGGCCATACGGTGGTTTCGTACGTCAATACGTCGGTGGAGATCAAGGCGCAGACCGACGTCTGCTGCACGTCGTCCAACGCCTTGAAGGTCGTCGAGTCGATTCCGGCCGAACAGCCGATCCTCTTCGCACCCGACCGCAATCTGGGCGCCTACGTGCAGAAACTCACGGGACGCACCAACATGGTGCTGTGGGACGGTGCCTGCCACGTGCACGAGGAGTTTTCGCTCGAAAAACTGCTCGCATTGCGCGAGGAGCACCCTGGGGCCGAGGTCGTCGCGCATCCCGAATGCCGCGCCTATATCACGGCGGTAGCCGATTTCGTCGGTTCGACGGCAGCGATCCTCGACTATTGCGGCCGCAGCGACGCCCAGGAGTTCATCGTCGTGACCGAAGCGGGCATCCTCGCGGAGATGCAGCGCCGCTATCCCCGCAAACGCTTTATTCCGGCGCCTCCCGACGACGATACGTGCGGCTGCAACAACTGCTTCTACATGAAGATGGTGACGCTCGAACGCATCGCCGCCTGTCTGGAAAACGAGTCGCCCGAGGTGGTGATCGACGAGCAGGTGCGGCGCGCCGCCGAGCGGTCGATCCGCCGCATGATCGAGATCGGATGACGGCGCGGTGCGGCGGCCCGTTTGCGGTCGTCTTCGCCGTCTGCGGATCGGACAGGGAAAAATAAATGACAGATCAATACCTATGAAAAAATTTTCGATGTTTTTGTTCGCGGCATTCTTCGCCGCGACGGTGGCTGCCGACGAGGGAATGTGGCTGCTGCCCTATTTGCAAAAGATGAATATCGCCGACATGCGGGCCAAGGGGTGCGAACTCTCGGCCGAGGAGATTTATGCCGCCGACCGTTCGTCGCTCAAAGATGCGATCGTCATCTTCGGCGCGGGATGTACGGGCGAGGTGGTCTCGCCCGATGGGTTGCTGCTGACGAACCATCACTGCGGCTACGGCGCCATCCAGTCGCTGTCGTCGGTCGAGCACGACTTTCTGAAAAACGGATTCTGGGCGCGTTCGCGTGCCGAGGAGCTTCCCGCCCCCGGACTCGAAGTGCGTTTCGTCCGCCGTATCGCCGACGTGACGGCCGATGTGCTGGGTGCCGTGCCGTCGACGGCCATGGGCGAGGAGCGCGCCGAACTGGTGAAGAAACAGGTCGCCGAGGTGCGCAAACGCTTCGGCAAGGAGTACTCCGGCATGGAGATCTCGGTCAAACCCTTCTTCGGCGGCAACCAGTATTTCGCCTTTGCGATGGAGGTCTACAAGGATATCCGTCTGGTGGGTACGCCGCCCAATTCGATCGGCAAGTTCGGCGGCGACACCGACAACTGGATGTGGCCGCGCCATACGGGCGATTTCTCGATGTTCCGCATCTACGCCGGCAAGGACAACCGTCCGGCGGAGTATTCGACGAAGAATGTCCCCTATCGCGCCGACGAATACCTGCGCATTTCGCTCGACGGGTACGACGAGGGAGATTTCGCCATGATCATGGGCTTCCCCGGCTCGACGCAGCGGTACATGACCTCGTATGAGATCGACCGGATGCTCACGATCACCAATCCGCAGCGCATCTTCATCCGCGGCGAGCGGCAGAAGATCCTGGCCGAAGACATGCTCGCGAGCGACAAGGTGCGCATCCAGTACGCCTCGAAATACGCCCAGTCGTCGAACTATTGGAAGAATGCCATGGGGATGTCGCGCGGCATCGAACGGCTCGACGTGAAGCGCAAGAAGCAGGAGCAGGAACGCGCCTTCCAGCAATGGGCCGAGGCGAACAGCGTAGACGGGGAGCGTTACGACGAGGCGTTGGGGATGATCCGCGACGCGATAGCTGCGAGCAACGAAGCCTATGCTGCACAGCAGTACCTCAACGAGGCGTTGCAACGCTCGGTCGAAATCATGACGCCGGCCTCCTACGTGATCGCCGCGGTCGGCAAGAAGGGCAAGAAACTCGAAGATCCGGAGGCGCTCAAAGAGCGGCTGCGCGGCTTCTACAAGGACTACAACCCCGCTACCGACCGTCGTGTGGCGCGCCGCATGTTCGAACTGGTGATGGAGCATGTCAAGGAGTTGCCCGACGTATTCGTTGCGGCCGAAGGGCAGTTCGACGATCTGGACGCCGCGGTCGATTACCTCTACGACAATTCGGTGTTCGCCGACGAGACGCGGGCGTTGGAATTCGTGGACCGCTTTTCGCGCGAACGGCTCGACGAAGACCCTGCGGCGCTGCTGGCGCTGTCGGTAACGGGCAAGATGCTCGAATTGCAGCAGGCGCAGAAGGAGGCGAACCGCAATTACGCCGACGGACATCGTCTCTATATCGAAGGGTTGATGAGGCAGTACCCCGACCGCGCGTGGGCGGCGGACGCCAACTTCACGATTCGCCTTACCTACGGGCAGGTGCTGCCCTACGATCCGGCCGACGGCGTGACCTACCACTACTATACGACGCTGCGCGGCGTCATGGAGAAGGAGGACCCGAAGAATCCGACGGAGTTCACCGTGCCCGACAAGCTCAAAGAGCTCTATGCCGCGCAGGATTTCGGCGCCTATGCCAACGGGCGGGGCGAACTGCCGGTCGCTTTTCTGGCGAATCTCGACATTACGGGCGGCAACTCCGGTTCGCCGATCATGAATGGCCGCGGCGAGTTGCTGGGGCTGGCCTTCGACGGCAACTGGGAGGCGATGTCGGGCGACGTGGCTTTCGAGCCGGCGTTGCAACGCACTATTTCGGTCGATATCCGCTACGTGCTGTTCATCATCGACAAGTTCGCCGATGCGGGATATCTGGTGCGCGAGATGACGCTCGTGCGCGACGGCAAGCCCGTTGCGGAGTGATCTCGGAAAACGTATTTCGAACGGCGGAAGGAAGTCTCCTTCCGCCGTTTTTTCACGGGAAACGGAAAGATCGATCCTGCTTGAACCGTAGATTTGCAGGGGATGAATCATCTTTTATAAAACGTCGCTGTTCCCTGCTTTCCGATTACCGTCGCTTCATCCGCTATTTTCGCAGTGCGATCCGGCAGGCCGGAGGCCTGCTAAATCGAGTATAGAAGAATTACATCGGAATAAACCATCGTTGCGTGGAGCGCACAACAGCCTCCGCATTGCACCGGAGGAGGCAACGGATCGGACAAAGGCTGGAACGCCCGGAGCGATCGTGCGACAAGCGGAGTCTTTCGTGATCGCTCAGTGACAGCCTTTGTCCGATCCCGACGGAGGTGCCCTGCGGACACTTTTGGCGCCACCTTTTGGTGCCAAAAGGTGGTAAACTTGCTCCTTGCAGGAAACGCCGAATCGAAAGTACGGGATACTTCCCGAAGTAAGAATCGATTTATTCTGTGCTTTTGGATCAAGCCAAAGCAAAAGATAAACCGCGGCGAAAACATTTGTTTTTTTATGATTCCGGACAAAAACAGGATCGAAAACCGGCGTTTTTCATTTTAAATTTTTACCTTTGCTTTCAGATCATAAGATATCTCCAATGAAATCTTAAAACTTTTAGTCGATGTACGGGAAAATCAAGGAATATCTCCAACGGGAACTCGCTGATATCAAGGCGGCGGGACTGTATAAGACCGAACGGGTGATCGCCTCTCCGCAGCGTGCCGAGATCGAAGTCGCGGGCCGCTCCGTGCTGAATTTCTGCGCCAACAACTATCTGGGTCTTTCGGACGACGAACGCCTGATCGAAGCGGCCAAACGGGCCATGGACGAGCGGGGTTTCGGCATGTCGTCGGTGCGGTTCATCTGCGGCTGCCAGGATATTCACAAGGAGCTGGAACGTGCGATCGCCGATTATTTCGGCACGGAGGACACGATTCTCTACGCCGCCTGCTTCGACGCCAACGGAGGCGTTTTCGAGCCGCTCTTCACGGAGCAGGACGCCATCATCTCGGATGCGCTGAACCACGCCTCGATCATCGACGGCGTGCGGCTCTCGAAGGCGGTGCGCTACCGCTACGCCAATGCCGACATGGAGGCGTTGGAGGATTGCCTCAAACGTGCGCAGGCGCAGCGCTTCCGCGTGATCTGCACCGACGGGGTCTTCTCGATGGACGGCAATGCCGCTCCGCTGGACGAGATCTGCCGCCTGGCGCGGCAGTACGACGCGCTGGTGATGGTCGACGAATGCCACTCGGCCGGCGTGCTGGGCGCTACGGGGCGCGGCATCACGGAACTTTACGATCTGCGCGGCGAGGTCGACATCCTGACCGGTACGCTGGGCAAGGCCTTCGGCGGTGCCGTGGGCGGATTTACGACGGGTCGCCGCGAGATCATCGACATGCTGCGGCAGCGGTCGCGGCCCTACCTCTTCTCCAACTCGCTGCCCCCTGCCGTGGTGGGCGCCGGCATCGAACTGTTCAAGATCCTCGGCCAGAGCAACGAACTGCACGACCGGCTGGTGACCAACGTGGAGCATTTCCGTGCGGGGATGATGGCCGCCGGATTCGACATCAAGCCCACGCAGTCGGCCATCTGCGCCGTGATGCTCTACGACGCCAAGCTGTCGCAGGATTTCGCTGCGCGTTTGCAGGAGGAGGGCGTATTCGTCACGGGGTTCTACTACCCTGTCGTGCCGAAGGGGCAGGCGCGCATCCGCGTGCAGGTCTCGGCGGGACATACCGTCGAACAGCTCGACCGCTGCATCGCCGCCTTCGTCAAGGTGGGCAGGGAACTGAATGTGTTACAATAAGAATAAGGAGGAATTATGTCACAGGTTGTTATCGACGCGATCGATCGGAAAATTCTCAAATATCTGATTACCAATGCGCGTATGCCCTTTCTGGAAATCGCCCGCAAATGCGGCATTTCGGGAGCGGCCATCCACCAGCGCATCAAGAAGCTCGACGAGTCGGGGGTGATCCTCGGCAGCCGGCTGGTGGTCGATCCCAAGATGCTCGGTTTCGACGTCTGCGCCTACATCGGCATCCGCTTGCAGGACGTGTCGATCCTCATGCAGACGGTCGACCGGCTCAAACAGATTCCCGAAATCGTGGAGTGCCATTTCATCACGGGGACGTACAACCTTTTCGTGAAATTGTACTGCGTCGACAACGAGCACCTGATGACGACGCTCTGCGACCGGATTCTGGCCATTCCGGGCATTTCGACCACACAGACCTACATCTCGCTGAACGAAGCGTTCCAGCGTCAGATTTACGTCGATTGCCTCCACGATTGACCGCAGCAAGACGGACGGAAGTTCGGAGCGGACGTTTCGGCGTCCGTTCGGTGTGAAAACACGATCCGACGGGCCGAAATGAAGCGTCATTCCGGCCCGCTTCGTGAAAAAGGATAAACGTATGACGAAGATAAGACTTACCAAGGAGTTCTCGTTCGAGGCGGCGCACCTGCTCGAAGGTTACGACGGTGCGTGCCGCGAAATACACGGCCATTCGTACCGGTTGTTCGTGACCGTGCGAGGCGTTCCGGTCTGCGACGGACGGAATCCCAAGCTGGGCATGGTCATGGATTTCGGGCAGCTCAAACGGATCGTCGGCGAAGAGGTGGTGCAGCGGCTCGACCACGCCTTCGTCATGCGCCGCACGCCTGCCGGCGAGGCGTTTGCGGAAGCGCTCGGCACGCGGTTCGAACGGATCGTGTGCGTCGATTACCAGCCGACGTGCGAGAACATGCTCGCCGACTTCGCCGCCCGCATCGCGCCGCGGCTGCCCGAAGGAGTGGAACTTTATGCGCTCCGACTCCACGAGACGGCCACCTCCTACGCCGAGTGGGTCGCCGACGACAACAACTAACGGTGCCGGCAGCCGGCCGCGCAACCTGTGCCCGACCGGACTGCGGCGCTACAAATCGGATAGTGATGAAAAAACTGTTTCTGGTCGATGCCTACGCACTGATCTATAAATACTATTATGCGTTTCTGACGCGGCCGATGCGCAACCGTACGGGGATGAATACGTCGGTCGTTTTCGGTTTCGTGAAGTTCCTGCGCGACATCCTCAAACGCGAAAATCCCGACCTGCTGGGTGTGGCGTTCGATCCAAAGGGCGGAAGTTTCCGCCGCGAACTCTACCCCGAATACAAGGCCAACCGTCCCGCCACGCCGGAGGACATCGCTCTGTCGATCCCCTATATCAAGCGGATTCTGGATGCGATGTGCGTGCCGGTGCTCGAAGTCGAGGGGTTCGAGGCCGACGACGTGATCGGTACCCTGTCGCAGAAGGCTGCCGCCGAAGGGTACGAGGTCTTCATGGTGACGCCCGACAAGGATTACGGGCAGCTCGTGCGCCCCTGCTGCAAGCTCTACAAGCAGAAGGGCGACGGCATCGAGATCGTCGACTGCGACGCCATCCGCGCACATTACGGATTCGACGATCCGACGCTCGTGCGCGACGTGCTGGCGTTGTGGGGCGATGCCTCGGACAATATTCCCGGCGTGCCGGGCATCGGCGAGAAGGGTGCCTGCAAGCTGGTGCAGACGTGGGGAACGGTCGAGAACATTCTCTCCAACGTGGAGCGGATCAAGGGCAGGCAGGGCGAGAGCATCGCCGCGTGGGGCGACAAATTGCTGCTTGCCAAGAGGCTCACGACGATCCGGCTGGACGTGCCGATCGAATTCCGCCCCGAGGAGTTGACGATGTGTCCGCCCAATCTGGACGAACTGCGTGCGCTTTTCGCCGAACTGGATTTCACGATGTTCCTGCGCGATCTGCAAAATGTGGCGCCGCTCGAAGAGAGCGACGGGCCGCGGCAGGACCCGCAGCGTCAGCTGGCCGAGATGGCGCGGGCCAAATCGGCTGCCGCCAAGAAGGCGGCGCTGGTCGGGCAGGGCGATCTCTTCGCGCCGGCCGATCCGGCGCCTGCGGCGGCAGCGCCCGTGGAGGACGATGAGGAGGTCGACGAAACGGATGCGCTGCCTGCCGAACCCGAGATGGAGAGTGCGCAGACGACGCCCCACGACTACCGGATCGTCCGCACGGCCGACGAACTGCGCGCGATGATCGCCGAGATACGCCGTTATCCGGAGTTCTGTTTCGATACGGAGACGACCGGTTTCGACCTCTTCAACGACCGCATCGTGGGCATGTCGTTCGCCGTCGTGCCGCACGAGGCCTGGTATGTGCCCTGCGACGAGCGTTCGACGCCGGAGTATGCCGGGCTGCTGCGTCCGTTGTTCGAGGACGAAACGATCGCCAAGATCGGCCAGAACATCAAGTTCGATCTGATGGTGCTGCGGCGTATCGGTCTGGCGGTGAGGGGCCCGAAGTACGATACGATGATCCTCCATTACCTGCTCGATCCCGAGTCGCGCCATAACATGAATGCACTGGCGGCCAAGTACCTCAACTACAAGCCGATCGAGATCGAGACGCTCATCGGGCGCGGGCCGCGTCAGCTGACGATGGATCTGGTGGGCGTGGAGCGCGTGGCCGAGTATGCGGCCGAGGACGCCGACGTGACGCTGCGGCTCAAACGGGCGCTGCTTCCCCAGATCGAGGAGGCGGGGCTGCACGATCTCTATTTCGACATCGAGGAGCCGATGATCGAGGTGCTGGCCGACGTCGAGATGGCCGGCGTGCGCATCGACTGCGACGCGCTGGCGCATTACGCCGTGGAACTGAACCGCCGCATGGCGCAGCTCGAAGCCGACATCCGCAGCGAAGCGGGCGAGGCGTCGCTCAACATCAACTCCACGCGGCAGTTGGGCGAGGTGCTTTTCGCCAAAATGCGCATCGCCGAGAAGCCCAAGATGACGCGCACGAAGCAGTTCAGCACAGACGAAGAGTATCTGCAAACATTCGCGCACAAACACCGGATCATCGATCTGATCCTCGAATACCGCGGCGTGAAGAAGCTCCTGTCGACCTATGTCGAGGCACTGCCGCAGCTGGTCAACCGCCGCACGGGGAAGATTCATACCTCGTTCAACCAGGCCGTGACGGCTACCGGACGGTTGTCGTCGACCAATCCCAACTTGCAGAACATTCCGATCCGCGACGAACTGGGCAAGCCCATTCGCCGCGCCTTCATCCCGTCGGACGACGACCATGTGCTGCTGTCGGCCGATTACAGTCAGGTCGAGTTGCGCCTGATGGCGCATCTGAGCGGCGACGAGGCGCTGATCGCGGCATTCGAGCACGGCGAGGACATCCATGCCGCGACGGCCGCGCGGCTCTTCGGCAAACCGATCGATACGGTGACGGGCGACGAGCGGCGCAAGGCCAAGACGGCCAATTTCGGCATCATCTACGGCATCTCGGCCTTCGGGTTGAGCCAACGGCTCGACATTCCGCGCAAGGAGGCCAAAGAGATCATAGAGGGCTATTTCGCCTCCTACCCCAAGGTGAAGGAGTATATGGAGCATGTGGTCGAGCGGGCGCGCGAGGTGGGTTACGTGACGACGATCTTCGGGCGGCGGCGTTACCTGAACGACATCGCGTCGCGCAATGCCGTGGCGCGCGGGCTGGCCGAACGCAATGCCGTCAACGCCCCTATTCAGGGCAGTGCGGCCGACATCATGAAGATCGCGATGGTGCATATCGCCGAAGCGTTCCGCCGCGAAGGAATCCGCTCGCAGATGATTTTGCAGGTGCACGACGAAGTGGTGATCGACACGCTGCGCAACGAGTTGGACCGCGTGCGCGAAATCGTCACCGAGGCGATGGAGCAGGCGGCGCATCTCAAAGTGAAACTGATCGCCGAATGCGGTGTGGGCGAGAACTGGCTCGACGCACACTGATCCGGCGGCGTACGTCCGGCATCCCCTTCTCCGATAGAAAGCCCCCTGCCGCAATGCTGCGGCAGGGGGCTTTCTATCGGAGAAGGCGCTCCGTCAGCGGACGACGTGCGCCGTCCGTTTGAGCGGTGCGGCCGGTGTTACGGCACGCAGCATGACCGGTGTACTTTGCGTTCCGGCGTCGGCGGTCACGAATCCGAGGTCGCTGATCGGGGAAACGCCGCTGAGCGAGGGCGTGATGCTCTTGCGGAAGACGGGGCCGTAGTGGCCTTCGGCATCCTGCGCCACGGCGAGGATATAGGCCTTCGCGTTCCAAGTGAGGCCGTAGCGGCGCTCTTCTCCGTCGGGGGTTCCCTGTGTGACGAGGTACTGGATCAGCAGGTCGTCGGTGTAGAGTTCCGTGTCGCCCACGTCGGTGCCCGTGTAGAGCGTGTACCATTTGACGGCGTCGGCCGAATGGAGGACCTTGGCGGGGAGGTAGGCTTTGTTGTTGTAATTCTTATAGGTCACGTCGTCGATTGCGTAAAGTTCGCTGCCGTTGTAGTATTTCTCGAATTCGACGGTGGCGGTAGCAGTCGATACGACGGCGGCTTCGGTGGTGAAAGCGGGGCTTACTGCCGGTGCGGCCGTGGCATTGCCTGCGGCGTCGACGCAGGCCGCCCACACGTAGTAGGTCGTGGCGGGTTTGAGCTGCTCATAGTCGAACCACTGGTCGCCGCGCACGCCGATGACCGAAACGACCTCCTCCGGCGTGGTGAAGAAGTCGTCGATCTGGCCTTTGATGTAGTCGGCCAGATAGCTCCGGATGCCCTCGGCGTTGCTGCCGTATTTCTTATATTCGGCGTCGGTGACGATGTCCCAGATGTAGCGGACGCTCTTGTCGGAGGGTTCGACCTGAATCGAAGCGCTGCGCGCCGTGACGCCGGAAATGTCGAAGGCGAAGGTGTTGGCCGTGGGATCGCCCTCCGGATCGGTAGTGAACTTGTGTTTGGTCAGTTCGGTCGCAGCTGCTCCGTCGGCATAGCCGAATGCCAGCACATAGTAGTCGGTGCCGGGGACGAGCGTGCCGAAGTCGCCGCTCGACGTAATGGTCGTAGGGCCCGTGTAGGTGAACCATTCGGCCATGGAGCCGTAGAGATTGAGTATCTCGGAGATAATCGCGTCGTCGGTCATTGCATCGCAGACGGCAGCCTCCTTCACCTCGGCGAAGTAGGGGACTTCGGCCGCCAGCGGCGTGATGTCGATGACCGTGTTGTCGAAGCTCTTCTCCTTGACCTCGAAGGTGAAAGCCGCAGGCCCTGCGGGCGGTTCGACGGCGAAGGCTTCGCTCAGGGCGATGTCGCCCGTGAACTCCTTGTCGTCGTATCCCGCCACGACGATTTTGTAGGAGGTGACGGGCGTGAGCGTTTCGGCGATAGTGAACTCCTCGGTGCCGGTGTGGAGCCGTTCGTCGAGGTCGTCGAGCGACGCGATCTGCCTGAGCAGCGTGGCGGTGGGGATTCCCAGCAGCGACGCCTCTCTGTGGATGCCGCAGTAGTAGGTCGCCGTTTCGTCGGAGGGCGTGACCTTCACCGCAGCTCCTTGTTCGGAGGTTTCTCCGAGGGTAATAGTGTAAGTTACAGGCTCTTTTACGGGCGGATCACCCCCCCCCTCGGGGTCGGGGTCATTGGTTTCGGAACAGCCGCCCGAAGCGGATAACAGGATTGCGGCCGTGAGAAGCCGGAGCAGAGAAAGCGATTTTTTCATACTGAACATTGAATAAAGGGTGAGAAATGTTCCATAAAGGTAAGAAAAAATATCGGAACGAAAAGAGAGAAATCCCGGAATCGGGCGACTCGGGGATTTCTTGGTTAGGTTAGTTAGGTTAATGAGATGCGGAGATTTCCGCTTTGTGTAAGACAAAAATAAAGAGGATTTTTCAATAATCCAAATATTTCGTAATGAATTTATCGATAAATCCGTTCTTTTCCGACAAATCGTATCGAAATTTTTTAAATACGGATTAAATTATAATTTTTTAAAATCTGTTTCGGCAGCGTGCCGGCGACCTTCGCCAAGCGTGGGGAGACGGCACGCTCCGGATACGCGCAACGGCCGGGAATCATCGTTCCCGGCCGTTGCGCTCGATTTCGTGTGTTTCAGGCTTTCGCCGCTGCGATTTCGGGAGTAGGCTTCAATTCGGCATTGTGCCGGCTGCGATAGGTCGCCGGCGTCATCCCGTATTCCTTCTTGAAGAGCTTGATGAAATGCGACGTGTTGGGAAACGCGCACTCGCTGCCGATCTGCGAAATGGACTTCGAGGTCGAGATCAGCAACATGCGCGCGTGCATGAGCCGCTGGCGGATGAACCACTGGTGCGGCGGCATCAGGAACACCCGTTTGAACTCCTTCTTGAACGAAGTGAGCGACCGGTTGCAGAGCGCGGCCAGTTCGTCGATCGAAATATCGTCGAAGATGTGGTCGTACATCAGTTGTTCGAAATTCTCCTTCGCCGTGTCGATGTTGCCGAGGATCTTGCTGCGCAGACAGCATTCGTCGTGCGAGACGATCAGGTAGACCAGTTCGGTCATCTTGATGTTTTCCGCCGTTTCGTCGTGGAGGAACCCTTCGCCGCGGAGGTAGTTGGCCGTATTGCTGAAAAATCCTTTCAACAGTTGCCATGCCGGCGTCGAAACGGCGTTGGCGCCCTGGCATTCGGGACATGCGTGGTTGTAGGAGATGTTCAACCCGTAGGTGAGGTTGAGGTACATCAGGATCTTGTGCAGATCCGCCGGTTGGTAGTAGAAGAGAATCTGTTCGAAGGTATTGCTTTCGTCGGGCACCTCTTCGGTGTAGTGCGTGCCGATTCCGAGGAAGAATACGTCCCCTTTCGAGATAGTCTGCCGTTTGTCTCCGTTATAAATGTGCTTCTCTCCGCGGACGATATATCCGATCGCATAACGCGACAGCGTGTGCGACTGGACTCCGTTGTGGAAATGCTCGACGAATTTCACGATCATCGGTAAACCGGAGCTGTGGCGTTCGTAATTTGCCATAAGATTTAATTTTAATTACAACTACTTAAAAGAGGCTCTCCATATGCTTGCAAGACAAATGTATAATAAAACATTGTATTATACAATGCGTAATTGTACAAATGTATCGCCAAACGATACAAAAATCTATATTTGCTACTATTGAGACTTTTCGTGTCTCTATATCAGGCCGAGAACGAGGCTCAGTAAAATAAGAACCGTATAGAACATCGATGCGGCCGCACTGTTGAATTTGGTCAGCACGACGGGGATGAGCGTAGCCGCGGCCGGTGCCGCAAGGGTCAGTGTAACCGGTGAAGAATACGGTACAAAATAGATGCCGGCCACGACGCACAAGACGTATAAATTGTAAAAAAGGATATTACGCGGTTTGGTTTTCAGCGTACGGATATCCAGCAGGACGCCGGCGGCAGAACAGATCAGCAAAAAGAAAATCACTCCCCATGCGATGAGCGAAAAGAGCGTATTCCCGTCGAAAAATCGGTATCCCGAATCGCTCGTTATCGCCGCTGCGACCTGCCGCACGGGGCCGTCGAATCTCCCGCCTGCCGCCCAATGGATGAAACCGGCGAAAAAGAGCGGCAGGATCGCGCCTGACAGCGCGACGACCGCTTCGCGCAGCGTGCGCCGGAAAAGCAGGACGACGAGCGGGATGAGCAGCAGCAGTCCCGCGCCCGGCGCATAGAGCAGCGGGATCAGCCCCACGTAGAGCGATCCCCGAAACATCCGGTCGAAACAGTAGTGGCGGTGAAAACTGTTGTAGTAGTTGCGCGATGCGAGTGCCAGCAGCAGCAGCGTGAGGCTCTGCGTCAGGTAGTCGCTGCTCAGCAGAACGCCGCAGCTTACGACGCCGAAGAGCGGCATGGCCAGGAAGCAGCGGGTCGCGTAGAGTTCGGCGCGGACGCTGCTGCGGCCGATGAGGAATCCGGCCACGAAGAGCATGACGATGCTCGCTGCCGCCGACAGCAGCGGCCATGACAGGCGGAGCGCTGCGGTATAGTATCCCAGCGGGGCGCTGACGGCCGGAATTTCGCCGGCGAAACGCTGTGTGACCCATGCGCGCACGAATGCGACGATCACGACCACGAGGAACGTGAAGGTCGCTACGGGAAGCGGTTGCCGGATGATGTCGCCGAATTTCATACGCAGACAAAAGTAGCGAAAAATGACGAATGGTCGCAAATAATTCGTAACTTTGTTCCTCCTCGGATCCATCTGCGGGGCGATCGGAAGATGTTGGAAACCTGTTATCAGTACGAACGGATCGAAGCCGGCTGTGACGAAGCGGGCCGGGGGTGTCTGGCCGGTGCGGTCTTCGCGGCGGCCGTGATTCTGCCGCCCGATTTCCACGATCCGCTGCTCAACGATTCGAAGCAGATGAGCGAGCGCAACCGCGACCGGCTCCGGCCGATCATCGAACGCGAGGCGGTGGCGTGGGCCGTCGCTGCCGTCCCGCCCGAACGCATCGACGAAATCAACATCCTCAACGCCTCGTTCGAGGGGATGTGTCGGGCGGTCGGGGAGCTGCGCACACGCCCCGAATTTCTCGCCATCGACGGCAACCGCTTCCGTTCGTCGCTCGATATTCCCTATCGGTGCATCGTCAAGGGCGACGGCAAGTACGCCGACATCGCGGCGGCGTCGGTGCTGGCCAAGACTCACCGCGACGAGTATATGCGGCGGTTGGCCGAAGAGTTCCCCCAGTACGGCTGGGCGAAGAACAAGGGCTATCCTACGCGCGAACACCGTCTCGCCGTGAGGCGTTACGGGGTGACGCCCTATCACCGGCTGACGTTCAATCACGAATCGGGACAGCTGGAACTTTTCTGATCGGGTCGGCCGGGGATGTGCGGCTACCCTATTTTATCGTATTTCGAGGAATCGGACAGACAGACGATCGACGTGGGAATGCGGACGCTGTTGTTTCGCCCGCTTGTGCTGCGTGGCCGCTTCTGCAAGAGGGGCGGAGCGGTATGGCTGCGGTTGCGGAAAAGGAACGGGTTCCACCGCCGAAGGGCAGGTCTGTGCGCACGGTCCGAGTTCGGGTGCGGTCGGGCACGGCGTTCCGCCGGCATACGGCCGCTCCGTGTCGCGGAGCAACCTTTGGCGGGGTTCGAGCCGCTCCGGTCGGGACAGCGCGAGTTCTTCCGAACGATGGTGCGGATGTGATCGCGGCCTATAAAAAACGATCCGATGCAACAGCATCGGATCGTTTTCGTATAGGATCGGGAATTATTAATATCCCATCGACTTCGAAGCGGCGTAAGAGAGCTTCAAGGCGTTTGCCCGGCGAAGTTCCTGCTTCACGTCGGTGATGATACCCATTTTCGTCTGGTCGTCGGCTTTCAGACACACGGTCATCAGCGCTCGGTCCGACTCGTTGAGTTTGTCGCGTTCGGCGGCGATGAAGTCCAGAATATCCTTCTCCGTACGATACGAGTCGTTGAGCTGGATACGGGGTGCCGTACCGAATTTAGCTTGCATGATCGGCGTAGGCTGGCCGATGTGGATGAAGCTGACGAGCGATTTCTTCTCCAATTTCTGCACCTCGGTCGCGGTCGGAAGCTTGTAGCGAACCAACAGCTCCTGATCGCGCATCGTGGTCGAAATCATGAAGAAGAACAGGATCATGAAGATCACGTCCGGAAGCGATGCCGTCGAGATCGGGGGCAGACTTTTGCCGCCCTTCTTTTTCATTACTGCCATTACTTCTTTCCTCCCACGTTACGCGGCTCGGCCTCCGAGATCTTCAGCGGAACCGCCTTGGTTAATATATTTCGCTGATCTTCGTTCAGATCTTCGAATTTCACTCCGAACTTGCGCATGGCCACCTCGTTGCGCACCTCGTTGAAGGCGCGTGTCAACTCGTTCTGCACCATGATGTAGGTTTCGTAACTGGTGCCGCGGTCCGTCTGGAGGGAGATCACGCCCAGGCTGACGGGATAGTTCCACTTGCTGCCGTCGGGAAGTTCGAACTCCTTCACCTCTTTTTCGGGGAGGTTTTCGTCTTCCATCGGGTTGAGGATAAACTCCTTGGCCTTGTCTTTCAGCTGGTGGATGTCCATTTGCTGGCCGCCCGCCATGATGTTGTTACCTTTCGAAACGAATACCAAGAGAAGGTTGCGTTCCTTCACCTTGACATCCTCCTGTTTCTGGTTGGGATCGGGCATCGGCGGCAAGACGCGCGTCAGACCCGTATCCGTGTTCATGGTAGTGGCGACAAGGAAGAAAATCAGCAGCAAGAAGGCGATGTCGGCCATCGAACCGGCATTGATCTCCTGTACTTTTCTTTTATCTCCTGCCATTGTTTACTCCTCTCTTATTTGAATAATTTCGCAACCTCCGAATAGAGAGCGACAACGACTGCCGCGATCATTGCGACATAGGTTACGATGATACCGCAGTCGGCGATCACCGTCGGAGTGCGAGGGAAGACGCCGCCGCTGGCGAAATCCGGGATCACGGTGTCGTGGCTGGCAGCGATGAAATAGGATACCAGTACCACTACGACGATCAAGGCGAACGAAAGGAGCGTCCCCTTGACTCCCGCGGGGTTCTGAATCATACCGAAGATGGCGCAGAAGATAGCGGAAGCAATCGCCAGAGCCAGCAGGACGTAACACCAGATCAGGTTCAGGCTGATCGAAGCCTCCGAACCCCCTGTGGCTATTGCGTAGATTCCGAGAACCGCCATCACGGCCAGCAGAACACCCAATATGATATTTAAAATCTTCTTCATAATTGAATAATGTTCTTTTTACGCTGGATTATTTCTTGTTGTAAGCCGTCAGGATGTCGGTCAGCGTGATCGACGTATCTTCCATTTCGTTTACGAGCGAATCGATCTTCGAAACGATATAGTTGTAGAACAGCTGAAGAATAACCGCAGCGATCAGACCCATGAGGGTCGTCAACAGGGCGACCTTGATACCGCCGGCAACCAGCGTCGGGGAGATGTCGCCCGCAGCCTGGATGGCGTCGAATGCGTCGATCATGCCGACGACGGTACCCATGAATCCCAACATCGGCGACAGTGCGATGAACAGACCGATCCACGTCAGGCCCGACTCCATCTGGCCCGTCTGAACCGAACCGTAGGATACGATCGACTTCTCGACGGCGTCGAGGCCCTGGTTGTAACGCAGAAGACCCTGATAGTAGATCGAAGCGATCGGGCCGCGGGTGTTGCGCGCAACCTCCATGGCAGCGTCGATGCCGCCGTTTTTGAGCGCCTCCTCGATCTGTGCGATGAATTTCTTCGAGTTGATCGTCGAGAGCGACAGGTAGAGAATACGCTCGATGGCGACAGCCAGACCGATGATCAGGAAGATCAGGATCGGGAGCATCCAGGCCCAACCGCCTTCGAGGAACTTCTGCATCATCACGTGGTGCATCGACTCGCCTGCGATCGTGGCTTCGGCGTCGACATCGGCGACGGTCGTCGTTTCGGCAACGGCTGCCTGCTCGGTTGCAGCTGCCTGCTCGGTTGCGGCTCCTTCGTTTGCGTTGTCCTGAGCGAAGGCATCAACAGTGCCAAGCGAGAACATGGCCACTGACAGAATCAAAAAAAGTTTTTTCATACGATTAATTAATTAATAAAATTTGTTTAGTGTTTTTTGCTATTGCTTGCTGTTGTTTTAAGTTCGGTTTTGGGTCTTATTCCGTCAATTTTTTTCGGTTATTTTTCATTTTCCGTCCGTTTTCGCCCGAAATGCTTCGTTCCACCGGTTTCAGGCAAGTTTCCCGTTACATGACGACTCTGCCTGACAAAAATCTGAGAATCAATATTTTGTCTTGCGTTTCGTCTGGTCTGCAACCGGTGAGTCTTTCATTTTGGCAGCTAAACTGTGCGAAATATAGAAAAAAAATTCGGTTTATGCAATGCCGGCATCGGTAAATTCTCCGCGCAAAGCGTGTCGCAGAAGTCGCTGCGTCCGTTCTGCGGGGAGATTTTGCCCCAGCACGTACATCAGTTTGGCGACGGCCGCCTCGGTGGTGATGTCGTGGCCGCAGATGACGCCGGCCTCCTGCAACTGCCGGCCGGTTTCGTAGAGCTCCATGGCGACCCTGCCGCCGCTGCACTGCGTCACGTTCATGACGAGCAGGCCCCGTGCGACGGCTTCGCGCACGGCGCGGATGAATTCCGGTGCCGTGGGGGCGTTGCCGGCGCCGTAGGTTTCCAGCACTACGGCCCGCAGCCCTTCGATCGAGAGCATGGCGCGGAGCACCTGTTCGCGCAGACCGGGAAAAAGGCGGATGACCAGCACGCGGTCGTCCAGTGCTGCGGCGACCCGGAGTTCGGCGTCGGCGTGTGCCGGGCGGTGGATGTAGTCGCGGTGGAAGGTGATATTGACGCCCACTTCGGCCAGCGCCGGATAGTTGTAGGAGCGGAATGCGGCGAACTCCTCGGCGCTCTGCTTGACGGTGCGGTTGGCGCGGAACAGCCGGTTCTGGAAGTAGAGCGACACCTCGGGCACGAGCGGTCCCTCCGCGTCGTGCGCAGCGGCGATTTCGATCGCCGTGATAAGGTTCTCGCGTCCGTCGGTGCGCAGTACGCCGATCGGGATCTGGCTGCCGGTGAAGACGACCGGCTTGGCGAGGTTCTCCAACAGGAAACTCAGCGCCGAAGCGGTGTAGGACATCGTATCGGTGCCGTGCAGGACGACGAATCCGTCGTAGCGCGCGTAGTTGTCGCGGATGAGCTCCGCCAGATGGAGCCACAGCGCCGGAGTGACGTTCGACGAGTCGATGACCGGCGTGAGCGACTGCACGTCGATGCGTACCTGCAACGAACGGATCGCAGGAAATTCGTCGTAGATGCCGCGGAAGTCGAACGGCACGAGCACACCCGTGGCGGGATCGGTCTTCATGCCGATCGTTCCGCCGGTATAGATGATGAGGATGGAGGAGAGCATATCGTTTTCCTTTGCTAATCTAAGGTTTCTATCAGGAAGCTCACGGGCCGGAAACCGTCGTTGCACGAGATCATCGCCGAGGCGGGATTCTTCATCCAGCCGTCGTAGAGGTCCGTCCCTCCGTGCGCCAGAGTCATGACGAAGGGCGAGATCGTCTGCCACGCGCTTTCGCAGAGCCCGTCGGGGCGCTGCCAGCCATTGGCGACGAAGACCTGTCCCTCGCGCATGTCGCATGCATGGTCGATCGGATTTTCGTAGCGTTCGATCAGGTCGCGGTGGCAAACCTTGCGGACGACCGTGATTTTTATCTTTTTCATCGTCGTTCTGTATTCTTTTCCGTGTAACGGATGCCGAACAGCGCTTCGGCGTTGGCCGTCGTCGCGGCGGCGACCGTTTCGGCGGCGAGGCCTTTGAGCTCGGCGATCTTGTCGCAGATCAGCCGCACGTAGGCCGATTCGTTGCGTTGCCCGCGGTAGGGTGCGGGCGTCAGGTAGGGGCAGTCGGTTTCGAGTACGATCCTATCGAGCGGCATCGTGCGGACGATCTCGGCCACGCCGCTCTTTTTGAATGTCACCGTACCGCCGATGCCGAAGCGGAAATCGCCGCAGCCGCACAGCCGTTCGAAGGCGGCGGCACCCTCCGAGAAGGCATGGAAGACGCCCCGCAGCCGACGGCCGTCGGCGCGGGCGCGCTCCGTCTCGGCTTCGATGATCCGGCACATGTCGTCCCACGCCGCGCGGGTGTGGATCGCTACGGGCAGGTCGAATCGTGCGGCCAGCCGCAGCTGGGCGACGAAGGCCTCGGTCTGTTGGGCGACGAAGGCGTCGCTCCAATAGTAGTCCAGCCCGATTTCGCCGATCGCGCAGAAGCGGATGCCTGCGGGCGGTTCGAGCAGGTAACGCTCCACGCGGGCCAGCTCCTCGCGCCAGGCGGGGTTGTCGTTGACCGACGTGGGGTGCAGCCCGATCATCGGGAAGCAGTATTCGGGGTGGCTGCGGCAGAGGTCGAAGAGCCGGCGGTCGCTCGCGGTGTCGATGGCGGGCAGCAGCAGCGCCGCGACGCCGGCCTCGCGGGCCCGTGCGACAGCCGCTTCGCAGTCGTCGTCGAACTCCGGTTCGTAGAGGTGCGAGTGGGTATCGATCAGTTTCATCGTGCGCGGTTTATCGGATTCGTTGAATTTCTTTCTTCGTTTTCCCGCCTCGGTAAAGCCCGAATAAGTTCGGCTCTGCTCTCGGCTTATCGAAAACGTTGAATTTCCTTCTTCGTTTTCTCGCCTCGGCAAAGCCCGAAGAAGTTCGGCTCTGCACTCGGCTTATCGAAAACGTTCGTAACGGTTGCCGGGCAGCTGCCGGACCGCCTGCGAGAGTTCGAGCCCCATGAGCAGGACGCTCAGCGCGGCGTAGTCGCGGCCGCTCGCGGCGATCAGTTCGGCCAGCGTGCGGGGTTCGTCGCCCAGCAGCGACAGCACCTCCCGCTCCTCGGCCGTCAGTTCGGGCGTGGGTGCGGGAGCGGTCTTTTCGTCGCGGGAGAGCGCGAACTCCCATTGCAACTCTTCGGCGATGTCGTCCGCCGAGCGGATCAGAAGTGCCTTGCGGTTGCGGATCAGGGAGTTGGTGCCGAACGAGTTGGCATCGGTCGTTCGTCCCGGAGGCGCCATGACCGTGCGGTCGTATCCGTCGGCGTAGTGCGCCGTGGCGAGCGATCCGCCCGAGGCGGGCGATTCGATGACTACCGTGCCGGCACTCAATCCGGCGATAATACGGTTGCGTGCGAGGTAGAACGTTCCCCGCTGTTTGCTCTGCGAGTGGAGTTCCGAAATCAGCGCCCCGCCCCGTTCGATCATGTCGAGCGCTACGGAGGTGTGCTGCGCCGGTGTCACATCGGGCAGCGGGTTTGCCAGTACGCCCACGGTCGGGATTCCTGCCGCCAACGCCGCACGATGGCAGGCCACGTCCACCCCGAAGGCCAGGCCGCTGACCACTACGACCTGCGGGATGCGTGTCAGCCCCCGCACCAGCTCGTCGCAAAGCCGCTGGCCGTAGGTCGAAATGCGGCGCGTACCGACCATGGAGAGACAGCGCTGCGACAGGACTTCGGCATTACCCTTTATATATAAGACATGGGGGTAGTCCGGAATTTCGCGCAGCAGCGCGGGATAGGCGTCGTCGGTCGACGCGAGGGGCGTAATTCCGTGCCGGCGGCAATGGCGCAGTTCGCGTTCGGCCTCCGGATGGCTTTTACGGGCTGCGATGCTGCGCGCGACGTCGGGACGCAACTCCGCCCGTCCGGCCAGTTCATCGGCCGATGCGGCGAAGATCGCCTGCGCCGTACCGAAAACCTCCAACAGGTGAACGACCCCCTTGACTCCCAATCCCGGAACCAGCGTGAGCGCAATATCGTCGATGGCCATCGTGCAATTTTTGTAACGTTTTCGTTAAGCCGGGCGCAGAGCCGAACGTATTCGGGCTTTGTCGAGGCATGAAAACGAAGGATGAAATTCAACGTAAAGGTAGGGATTTTTCAGTGAAAACCGAAAGTTCCCCGATAAGTTTTGTAAAAATGAGAAATGTTTGTATATTTGCAATCTCAAAACCGATCTTATCGTTCGGAGTTGCCTGCAAGGAGGGTTGGCAGGAGTGTCCGGAGTTTCGAGATATTCGCGATCCGGGATGTTCCGAAGGATGAGAGATCGGCGATTTGGTCTGATGGCCGAGTGGCTAGGCAAAGGTCTGCAAAACCTTGTACAGCGGTTCGAATCCGCTTCAGACCTCAACTGAGGCAGCGGATGCTGCCGGAAAGTCGCCGGACAGCGTGCGCTGAAATGGCGCGTGAGCAATGCCGGACGGCAATTTTCCACCAAGAAAGTCCTTAGAAGCTAATAACTTCTGAGGACTTTTTCTTTGTCAGGGCCCGAAGTCGGGCCCGCTTCGGGGCTACGATATACCACTTTGTCGCATGCAGAATAGGTTGGTTTTATGTGAGTTATTGTCACAAGATGTCGTCTTCGCAATAGTCTGTTCGATTCCGTAATAATCTGGCTTTCCGGTTGTGGATCGTGGTCCCGATGCGGGCCCTTATCAGCCTCGGCTATTTCGTTATTGCTTGTAATTCAGCAATAACAAGGCGTCGGCCTGCTCGTCGGCATCTTCGACAATGTCCCATACCAACCCATCTCCGAACAGGATTTGTATGGCACCGCAAATGCGGTAAATCGTTCCGAAATCCAACGGGTTGTTCTCTTTTGCAATGAATAGCAGACGGTTATTCCGGTAGAGTGAAATATCTCTGTTCCCTATCGCATTGTGCAGCGCTTCGGCATAGGGTTGCAGTCCGTCCAGTTCGACGAGGTTATCGAATTTGTCGTTATCCGTGATATGGATGGTTAGTCGATGCATTGTTCGTTCCATAGATTAGTTCATTATTCGGGTGTAAAATCAAAAAACCGCCGCAGTCCGAAGATTGCGACGGTATTGACCGAAAGAGGTCTTTCAGTCAGCGTTTAGCATCGACCAACTCATGCAAATAACTTTCGTGGCTCGTTTTCTCCTCTTTGGTAGGCTTGCGGACAACGCCGTTTTCCTCGACGGATAGGCGGCCGGTCTCGGAATAGAGATACCATTTTCCGATGCGGTTACCCGCTGCATCTTCCTCTCCTTTGGCTTTCACGGACGAATTGGGATAACGGTAGACACAGTTGTACCCCTCCTTCGACCGGCAGCCGATCCACCGTTCCTGTTCGTCGTACATGACGATATAGGATCTGTCTGCCGATGCATAGGCCTTGCGGTTGCCGTTGGGATATATCCAATATTCATTTCCGTTATCCGCCCGTTCGTAGACGGATCTGCCGTTTTCGTACTTCGTTACGGTAAGTTTATTGTCATCGCTGTCCATTTTCCCCTTTTCGATTACGTTTCCCTCGCGGTCATAACATTCGTAGGGATAGTGTCCTTTGTAGTCGGCGGGTTTTATCCGTTGCGAGACGATCTCCGTGCCGGGGAATACGTAAACCAGCGTGCCGTCATAGTCGTACAGCGATTCCAGCTCTCCTTTTTCGTTATAGGTGCAGGCGCGGTATTTCTTCGATCCGTTACGCGTCCATGACTTGTGCAGCGTGCCGTCGGCGCGGTATATTTTCACTTCCGTACCTTCGTCGGAATAGGAGGAGGCTTCGTGCCAGTTCTGTATCAGTTCCGCCGTTTTCGAGGCCGTGATGCTGTCGTAGCGGATGGTCAGGAATTCGTTGTCTCCCGTGCGGGTGGTCTCCGAGCGCTTGTTGCCGTTGGCAAAATAAAGTACGCAGGTTGCGACCTCTCCCGGTATCTCGAACGTGTATTTTTCGGCCAGCCTGCCGTCGGGGTGATAGCCGACCATTTCGCCTGTGAGTTTTCTATCTGTGAAGTGCTGTATGGTGCGGAGTTGCCCGTTTTCATAGTATTTTTCCAGCTTGCCGTTCAACTCGCCGTTTTTGTAATAGCTTATCTCCGCAATACTCCCGTCGGGGTGATACTCGACGAATTTGCCGTTAGGCAATCCCTTTACGACCTGACATTCGCGATATGGCTTGCCATTCTCGTACCACGAACGATTGACGCCGTTCATGCAACTGTACTCTTCCTTTGCACCGGTCGATTCGTGTCAAGTCGTCTCCTCGATGATGATGCCCTTGTCGTACGTCCGCTCGATGCGGGGCTTGCGCTGGCCATTGAGGATCATGTACTCCATATAGTATCCGTGCAACTTGTCGTTGAGGTAGTTGGCCTCGATGCGGGGCTTGCTTTGGTCGGCGGCCGAGCCGTCGGCAAAACCGTATTGGCGGTAGAGGCCGTTGAGGGCTCCGTTCGCATAGGTCATGGTGATACCCAGTGTGCCGTCCTCCATGTAGAGGTTGTAGGTGCCGTGCTTCTGCCCGGTTCGGGCGTTTACGGTGTAGACCTCGTAAGGTCTGGTGCTGAACAGGTCGTAATACGTGCGCACGGTCTTGAGCGCCTGCGCATAGCCCTGCGACAGTCCCAGCGAAAAGAGAGCTGTCAGTAATAATGAAATTTTCTTCATGATATTTGTTCGAATGTTTCTGGTTTCTACTGTTTTATTTGTTGTTGCTCGCTAATAGTGAGCGCAAAATTAAGCAAAATCGGTTCTTTTGCAAAGAATAATAGGTATGAAATCGGAGCTTGACAAATATGTGATCGCCCGTGTGCGCGAAAAGCGCTTGGAGCAAGGCGTTTCCCAGCGGGCAATCGCCTTTACCATCGGTCGCTCTGCCAGCTTTGTGGGGCAGGTCGAAAGCGACCGGTTCACTACCAAGTATACCGTTCATCAACTCTATCTGATCGCTAAGGACCTCGGATGTTCTCCTGCGGAGTTTTTCCCTCCGTTGGATGATCCCCGCTTCGAAAGCGAGGAATAAGCAGAGTGTATTTCATAATTCCGGGTTGTTCAGATTTTACTCCCTTGTTATTCGGTCGGATTTCCATTAACGGGGAACAAACTCTCCGGCACGTCCGGCACTTGGGGCATCGGAGTTGCCGGTTCGTTCTGTTCCTGTAAATTACAAAAGGAGTACGGAGCCATTCCGGAGCCGGGATTATCCGCTGCAAAGGGATAAGAGGCGTAGAATTGTTCTTCCTCGATCTGTTGGAGAACGAAATCGGCAATCGTAAGTTGGGCGTCCGATGTCATACCGGTTGTCAGTTGTTCCGCCGCATTGCTTATCGTAGTGTCGATACCCTGTTCCTGCATGCGGTGGGCAATCGGCATACTGGCGTCATAGAGACCGGAGGCAGGATAGAGCGTTATGGATCGTCCGCGTAGTACCTCCATGATGGCAGGGTCGGTTAGACTATATCCGTTCCGATTGCTGTTGCCGGTTGCCAGCCAGAGCCGTGTATCATCGGCAAGGGTCATTATCAGGATGTCGCGCAGGTCACGCAGGATTCCGACGGGCTTGCCGGGATATTCGGGCAACAAGTGCGTACCGCATAATGCCGGTGCGGATTGCAGATCGTATCCTTTCATCAGCCGTTGGCCGATCGGTTGCTCGCCGGTCTGTCTGCCGGTTGCGGGGTCGTACTGCATCGAGAGCAGTTGCCGTGTCTTGTCGTCCTGAAAGGGGAAAGCAATGCCGTATAATCCGTCCTGTTCATACTCCAAGTCTGCCAGCAGGCCGTAACGGGAAAATACGCGGCAGATGGCGTCCGTTGCGAAATAGCGGGACAGGTAGGTAAACAGTGTCGTTCGTTCGTAATATCGTGTGTCGCCCAGCCGGGAGCTGCGAAGCCTATCCCGGTGGATGAAGCGGGCGATGGGTTTATGGTTGTTTTTCATGGTGTCGTGTCTTTTTTGCACGGGCGGCTCCCGACAGGCTCTCCGTAGGTGAGATAATTGCCATGTATTCAATGGGAATTATTCGTAAGAGCCCGCCGTGCCGTAAGTGCTTATTCGGATATTTCTACATAATTTTTACGGTATTCACCTTTGACGATGCGGGTGAAGTAGCGCTGTTTGCCTAAAAATTTCTTGACCTGATCCTTCGAGAATCCTACCTTTTTCTCTAACAGTTCGTAAACTGCGGCGATTCGGAACGAGGGCGGCAGTGCATCGTAGGCTTTGCGCTGTTGCTCTGTCATCGAAATACGGATATCCTTGCCGTAGACGAGTTTGTGAATCTTGATTGCCTCTTGCCGGAAATACTCCACCAGTCGGATCGCCCCTTCGACCGAATCCATGCCGACCGCAACGGGCTCACGCTCTTCGAGGGCGGCCCGCATTACCTCCAAGATAAGAGCGAAACGCAGCGCATAGGTGTCCAACTTACAGCAGGCGTCGGCGTAGGTGTCGCCCATCTCCTCCTGTGTCCGGGGCCGGTATTCGTCATTATGCCATGATAGCATCCGTTGCAGGGCTTCGGGTGTGAATCCGATCTCTGTGGGTTGCGGGATTCCGTCGGCATCCTTTCCCATCTCACGGTCGAGCAGTCGCAGAATCGCTTTTTCATACTGTTCGGTCAGTGCGGGGTCGATCTCCGAGGCCGACCAGTGGGGCATGGCCAGGTTCTCCGGAGCGGTGAACAGAAAGCGCGAGGAGAATCCGCTACCGGCTTTGTCGCGCGTGAAGAACTTATGCATGATCGCCGTCTGCATCGTGCCGATGATAGACACGGCGACCCGATGGATGTAACGGGAATCGACCGAAGCTCGGTTGATCGACTGTGGAAGTCCCGACCAGATCGTATTGAACGCTTCGGCATCAGAACCGGTGTTGTAGCGGTTCATGTTTTCCAGAAAACCGTTCATCTCGTCGGCTACGATCGCCACGCCGCGCGGGTTGGCTTCCATGCTTCGGTAGAGCGCTTCCAGCGTCAGTTCATTCAGGATCGGAGTACGCAGAATCGGTTTCGGGCCGGGGTTCCCTTCGGCTTTGCGACGCCGGTATTCGGCCATCTCCTTTTTGTAGGCAGCAAAACGCCGGGCGCGAATCAATTCGAACGGCGCGAATGCCCGTTGGATGGGATGGCTCTTGCAGGTTCCGGGATTGCCGACCAGTACACAGTTGAGCGAGGCGATTGCCGTAAAGAGGTTTTTCATTTTCAGTTGGATCGTGCTTCCTATTGCCGCAGCAAAAGCCGTCAATATTGCCGTAGCGCTGAAATCGAACGGAAATCCCAGATCGCAGTGCAGGGCATGAATCAGTTCGGCCAGCGGGCGGGGAAAAACTTCCTCGAACGGAAATACATTCTGTTTCGCTCCGACAGCGGTAGTCTGAACCGCTGCCGGAGATTTTGCAACCTGTTCCATAGGGCTTATGCGTTTACGGGGATCATTGCCGCTTCGACATCGGACATCAGGAACAGGGTGCGTCTCCCGTTTTTCAGGCATCGGATCTCTCCCTGCCGCGTCATTCGATGCAAAGTTGAATAACTGATATGGAGCAGGTCGCAGACCTCCGAGCGGGAGAGGTAACGGTGTTCGGGCGGCTCCTTCATGCGGCGCAGTTCCGTAATCTCGGAGCGAAGCTCCTTCAGACAATCGTACAGGGCCGTGAGGTCGGCCTCCTGTAAAATCAAAGTTTTCATAATAAAAAAATTTTTTGGTTTACAGGTGCAAAGGAACAACCTGCCTCCGCCTCAGACACAATTTTGTGGTAGGACAAAAAAAGAAGCGGGTGGCCGTATGCCCGCTTCGTCTTGTCAGTTATCCGGCTGTATATCTTCTCGTCTGGCAATCATCGAAAGGCTAGCAACGTCCCATGCTCCGGTGAACTCCCGGCAGAAGCGTTCGATCTTCTCGCAGCTCTCGGATCGTCCGTCCACCCGTCGCAGGAGGGAGGCGACCATTTCCCGCGAATCGGTATAGTTGTCTATATCCGCATATCCGCACGTCGGGCCTCCCCGATGGCATTTGTCGATCAGTTTGCGGTAAACCTCCGGTGCGCTACCCCACAGCGAGGCCATAAGCGTTGCCGTGTGGGTGGCCCGCAGGTTGTTCAGGCCGAGCCGGTGCAACAGGAACAGCGTCAGGATTACTCGCTGCGTATCGTTGATAGCGATTGTGCCCTTTCCGTATTTTCTGTCTGTGAACCGGGATAGATGCGAGTTGATCTCCTCGCTTACACAATCGAATACGGCACTCGTGTAAGCGTTCTTTATCCGAAGTTCCATATTCCGAAGCCGGTTTTGCAATTTTTCGACAGCGACAAGGAATCCCTCCGTGAACTGGTCGTGTTGGCGGATGGTCGTATAAGCCCTTTTTCGCAGGGTGGCATAGAATACCGGATCGCAGAACAGGGCCGGTAGTTCCTGACTGCATCGGATAAACACGTTATTCCTGTAAAATGTCTGTGCCTCGCCATTTTCCGCCGGAATCAGTTCGTGCCGCCGGATTTCCTGTCCGGCAAGCAGGCGATAGCGTTGCAGGGCCGGAACGTCGGCAAAGAGATAGCCGCCGAAGATGGGATAGAGGTAGCTTGCTTCGGTAAAGCCTTGTTGCTGCCGATAGTCTGTTTCCCAATGCAGGAAGCAGGTGCAGAACAGGTCGGCAACAGACTGGGGCGTGGCTCGCTCCTCTTTGGCAATCAGGTCGAGGCCGAAGTCGAGCGCACACAGATATTCGGCCATCTCAACGGCGTGTTCGAAGACGACGGGCTGTCCGTCGCGGGTCTCTATGGTAGTCATGGGTTGTCAGTTGAAAAATTTGTATTGTTTGAGTGCGACCGCCTTTTCCTCGGCGGTACAGCGGATATAGCGTCGGAAATTGGCCTCGGTCGTGTGCCCGGTTGCCGACATGATAAGTGCGGCGGGAATATCGTTCTTGAAAGCGTTTGTGGCAAATGAACGGCGTGCCGTGTGGGTCGTTACGAGGTCACATTTCTCGTAACAGCGCATCTGCCGTTCTCCGCCCAATACCTCTGTCAGATAGACTTTGGAGGTAATACCCGCCTTACGGCATAGCTGTTTAAGCATCCGGTTCGTTGCCTGATTGCTTTGTGTCGGTGGAGGACAGTTGTTGTAACGGGCGAAGATGCTGCGCAGTTTCGGGCAGATCGGCACGGCGATCGTCCTGTTCGTTTTCTGGGTCGTGATGACGATGATTCCTTCGTCGAAACGGATGTGGTGCGGTTGCAGCCGTCCGATGTCGCTGAACCGCAGTCCGGTGTAGCAGCCGACCAGAAAGGCGTCGCGCACCTCGGCCTGCGAGGGCGGTAATTCCAGATCATAAAGCAGTTGCAATTCATCTTCATTCAGGTAGATGGTTTCGACCGTTTCCTGAAAAACCTTGAATTCGCGGCGCTTGAAATCGGAGTTGAGCGTATAGTTGTTGTCGAACGCGTAACGCAGGAACGTGCGGATATTCTTCACGAACTTGCCGATTACATTCGGACGATAGCGGCCCCGACTATGGGTCGCCTCGTTCAGATATTTGACGAAATCGTTGTAGAAATCCAACGTCAGCGATTCCAACGTCAGCCGGATGTGCCGTGCCTCGGCATAACGACGCAGGGCACTTTTGGTCGATAGGTAGCTGCGGATCGTGCCGGGTGTCAAGCGTGTGCCCGTGCTGTTGAGGATGGTTCCTTCCCGGCAGGCGTTGATGTAAAAGTCGATGTATTCGAATACGTCGCGGAATGTCCGGGCCTTGCTTGCCTCTTGTCCGAGTTCGCGTTGCAGTTCGTTGCGTACCTGATCCGCCGAGGCGCGGATGCCCTGCTGCTGGAACCGGGCGAGAACGGCCAGTACGGCGTTGGTGATCTTGTCGATTTCGGTGTTGATGTTGTCGAGCCGGACACGCAGACGGGGATTGCCTTTCAGATCGGCATTCCGTTTCGAATCGACGATCGCACGGCCCTCCGTGCTATCCCAATGTTTCGGCTCGATTTTGAACGTCGGAGCAAGGGCATAGGACATGCGTACGTGGTTGATGGTCATACGCATCCGGATCGAAGTGAGCGGCTGTGCCGGATTTTTCAGAGAGAAGCGGATCATCCGGCGGGTATAGAGGTCTTGTTTCTGACGCATAGTCATTCGATTGAATGGTTTCTGCGTACTTTTTTCAAGGGTCGTTCCTTGCAGTTGCCGCGTCTTGTCGCAGTCCGGGTGATTTGTCCGGAATAGCTCCTGCGGTATGACGTCGGCGTCGGATGCCGACGTCAGGCATGTCAGGTCGTTGATGTTGTAAATGATTTCCGGTTTCTTCATAATGGCTTTTGTTTGGCACGTTGCTACACAAAAGCCGCACCTTCCCGTCTGCCACTTGACATTTGTCAGTCATCGAATATCACTGAAAAAGTTCTCCAGCCCCGGACTGTCCGAAGCTGGAGAATCGTAAAAAATTTTTCTAAAAATTTCTATGATATTTGACAAAATAAAATTTGTCAGGCATTTTGTCAGAAACCGGGTGCCGGAGTTTGACACAAAGGCGGTTTCTTCGGAGGTTTTGTTATGTCGTAATAACGACTGGACGCTTGACCAGTTCATAATTTGCATCCGCAACAGCACCGTTCACAAAGGTTGTTCGGGATGTTTTATATACGCCGTATGCCTCGTGTATATGGCCGAACAAGTGGTAGCGAGGGTTGATAATTTCTACTTGCTTCCGTAAATCTTCATTCCCCATATTTGCGCCGAATGCTGATTTATCAAGAATTCCGAACGGCGGACAATGCGAAACCAGTATGTCGGTCTGTTGAGGAATCAGGGCGATCTTTTCCGGATAGAGGTCTGCCCAGTGGATTTCATCGGATAGAAAGAACGGGATTCCCCATATTTTCACACCCTCGATTTCTATACCGCTGTTGCATAGGTAGTAGCAGTTATGCGGCGTCTCTTCGATACCGGCTCCATCCAAACAATCGTCATGATTGCCTGCGATAAAGATTTTGTGTCGGTAATTCAATGTCCCGAACCATTCGATAAAATCGGTAATTTCTTCCTCCGTCCCGTTCCTCGACAAGTCCCCTGCATGAATCAACATGTCGGCCTGCGGCAGGTTTTTCAACTCGTGATGTTTTCCATGCGTGTCGGATAGAAAGGCGATTGTCATTCTTGATAAGTGATATGTTTGAGAGAACCGGTTTATATTGTGAACAATAATTTTGATGATTCGTCGCGAAAAACGGAACGGGTGTATTTTCTTATATCTCCATCTTACAGAGGGGGGGGTAAGCTTTTTAGTATTTAATTTCCTTTAATTTGTGACAGTTCATATTCTTTTCCAAGGATGATTATAATATGATCCCTTTTCTGTGATAGGAATAGGATTTTGTGATGTGTCACGAAATGTCATTCTTATGTTCTTATTTTGCGAATAAAAGTCTCCAGCCTTGAATCTTGAATGTTGAATATTTTTGTGACTGATTTAGTGGGCACTTCAGACTTCATCTCAACGGCATTGTAGACATATATAACACGTTTTTTGTTTTGTGCGGATTTTTTTATAGAATATCTAATTCTCTTGTGGTTTTTCAACGAAAAAGGCGTAAAAAAGAATTTTCACGCCTTAAGTTTGGTCAGGGTTGGACCGACAAATTGACAGTTTTTACCAAATACTAAAAAGCAATTGTCGGATAAATCATACAATTGACTTGTTACGCAAATACACGATCTACTCGTTCTTGGATTCGTGTAAAATTAATTGATAATTTCAATAGAAATAGATAAAATCCAAAATTACTAAGAGTAAACAAACGCGTTTCTCTCAAGTTTTTTCGACAAACAAGTCGATTATCTATGCTTGAAATTTTATCAAGAAAAACAATGTGTTCTTTTTTTAGTTTTTCTCCTGCAGGTAGATATAATGTATCTGTTATTTTTTGTTTTCTTACATCATTGATAATATTATCTGCTCGATCTTTTCCAAATTGTTCTTTTAAAGCGTTGTAAAAACGATCTAATTCAATCAGGGGTGCATAGCAGACATTTATCGGTCTCTTTCGTGTATTATCAAACGATATGTCACAAGTATTTGATAATATTATACAAGGGGCATATTTTGTTGCAGCAGAGCCTTTTCCATCTTCATTTAGTTTATATTGGAAAATGGGCAAATCGCAAATACCATCACCTTGATAAATTGTTTCATCATTACTTAATGGATATGCGTATACTTTATCTGTCGTCCCTTCTTTAGCATAGTCATCTATTTGCTGCAATAATACTTGTGTAGATTCCTCTGTTAGATATCTTGGGAGAAAATCCTTAATGTCGTCTGGTAGCTTCATTATATTAAATCCCAGAAATTTTCATTAATAAAATTAGCTACATCTTCATCCCAATACGTAGTTTCTTCAACAATAGAATGAATAAACTTAACTAAAATGTGCTCAATATTATTGGTTAACTCGTCATATGTATCCAAGACAGGTAAGATACTAAACTTATTTGCATCTGCTACATATGGAATCTCTACGCCATAGTTCCATTGCGGCTCAGGAATATCATAAGATGGACTCCCCGTTAGTAATGCTGCATAAGTTGCTAATTGAGGTATAACCCCTATGGTTGAAATATTATTCATACTGAGGGCCTAATTCGTTTAGATAATCATCCGACAACAAAGAGAAGAATACTGTTTTTGCTTCCAAATGAGCTGAATCTATTCGTTCTACAATATTCTCGAAATTTACATCTGTCAAATGGTTGTTGACCAATACAACTGTAATATCTATTAATGAGCCATCTGCATCAATATTCATTTGAGGATTTTGCAAATGTACTCCATTGGTTATTTGTAGTACATTTGTACAATAATCTTTTTTATATTCTGATTTAAAAACTGATGGAAATCCACGACTAAAATTATCCCCTCCAACATTAAGTTTGATTCTATCAAAAATATCAAATGCGAAGAAGTTCAAATATCTTAATCCAATATATTCAATCTTGCCAATAATATTAGATTGAATAGTTTGAATGAAGTCTGTGATATTGCTTTTAAATTTATTCCATCCTACATATTTTCCCGGGATCGTCAGAACTACCACATTAGAGCCAACGAGTGCATCATATTCTTTTGTATGCAGTCTGTGAGTTGGTTTGTATTTTAAATTAGGATCTTGACGTCTTATTTCTGCGGGAATTTGCGAAATTGGAAGGGCAGTTAGTTGTACCTCTGAATCTTTGCTTTGGAAAAGACTATATACAAAACCGACCATTGTATCAGGAGGTAGATTTGTTTGAAATCTAATTTCCAATGTTGATTCAACAATGGGGCAGGGCAATATAGTCTTAGGTAATTTCATGATAAATGTATTTTTAGCAAAAATAATACATCTCACTCAAAAAACGCGCAAAAATACGTATTTTTTATTATAAACTTCCTTTTTTCATCGTTATTACGTGTTTCATCGATCATAGACCCATTATAGTGTCCAAATAATAGCCACGATACGATATTTCAAGATTTAACATGAAAATGATTATCTGCAAACAGCAGAAAAGACAAGTGTTACGAGAGAACTGCAAATATTACAACAGTCTAATTTAGTGGGCGCTTCAGACCTCGAAGGTGCCTCTCTGCAAAATCGCAGAGAGGCACCTTGTTTTTATGTCTGATTTTTACTCCGGTGAATCTTTGTGAAGATACGAAATCCATCGTAGAAAGCGACCTTGTTTTCAGGTTCTGTCCGGCGATGTGAATTTCTACGTCGCCTTCTTCGTGAACCGTACTTGCTCGAAACGTCTCGCCTGCCTCGGTCGCAACGAGACTGTTACAGGGATCGAATCGATCGTCCGACGGCAGTCCTTGACGCACTCTTCGTCCGAGGCGTTCGTTGTAGTTGCCGTCTTCATTCCCGCTGCGGTCGGTCGCCGGAGACGGCGGTCGGTTCAGCCGGCAGGTTTCGTGCAATGGGTATGATTTAATTTGCAAAAGGGTGCGCCGTTTTGATTTTAATTCAAAATTGCTTCGTAATTTTGTCACATGAAGATTTTGATCGTGGAAGACGAACCGTCGCTGCGCGAGATCATGTACCGCGCCCTCGTACAGGAGCACTACGTGGTCGAAACGGCGGCGACCTACGCCGAAGCCGACGCCAAGGTGGCGGGATACAGCTACGACTGCATCCTGCTCGATATCATGCTCCCCGACGGCAACGGACTGCGGCTGCTGGAGCATATCAAGGAGCTGCGCAAGCGCGAGAACGTAATTATCATATCGGCGCGCAACTCGCTCGAAGACAAGGTTCTGGGGCTGGAACAGGGCGCCGACGACTACCTGCCCAAGCCGTTCCACACGGCCGAATTGCTGGCGCGTATACGCAGCGTGCTGCGGCGCGGCCGCAGCGGCGGGGATCTGTCGCTCTCGCTGGGCAACGTATCGCTCTGGCCGGAGGGCCGGCGCGTGGAGGTGGAGGGACGCGAACTGGCGTTGCTGAAAAAGGAGTTCGACATCCTGCTCTACTTCATGCAGCGCCCGAACCATCTGGTCGACAAGGCCGTGTTGGCCGAAGCCGTCTGGGGCGACCATGCCGACGACGCGGACAACTTCCATTTCGTCTATGCCCAGATGAAGAATCTGCGGCGCAAACTCGCCGAGGCCGGCGCGACCGTCGAGCTGAAATCCGTCTACGGCTTCGGGTACAAACTCTCGCCGCCGCAATCCGAATAACCCGCAGCGGGTACGCGACCGCACCCGCTTCCGAATACGCACCGCCGCATGAAACTCATCTCCCGCATCGCCCTGCGCCTGTCGCTCGCCCTGCTGCCTCTGATGGCGCTTTGGGGCGTATTGTTCTACTTTACGATGGTCGACGAGATCAACGACGAGGCCGACGATGCGCTGGAAGACTATTCGGAGCTGATCGTCAAGCGGATGCTCGCGGGACGCGAACTGCCGAAGCCGAACAACGGGTCGAACAACAGCTATTCGATCGTGCCCATCGGCGCTCCCGAAGCCGCCGTCCGTCCGCATATCGATTACTACGACGCCGAGGTCTACATTCCCGAAAAGGAGGAGACCGAGCCGGCCCGCGTATTGACAACGATTTTCCAGGATGCCGACGGCGCCTATTACGAATTGAAGGTCGCCACTCCCACCTTCGAGAAGGACGACCTGTTGCGGGCGATCCTCTATTGGGTGGTCTTCCTCTACCTGCTGTTGTTGCTGACCACCATTTCGCTGACCGTCTGGGTCTTCCACCGCAGTATGCGCCCGCTCTACGAACTGTTGCGCTGGCTCGACGATTATACGCCCGGCCGTCGCGGTGCGCCCGTCCCCTGCTCCACGCGGATCGTGGAGTTCCGACGGCTCAGCGCTGCGGCGCAGCAGGCCGTCGACCGTTCCGAAGCGCTGTTCGAACAGCAGAAACACTTTATCGGCAATGCGTCGCACGAGTTGCAGACTCCGCTGGCCGTGCTGGGCAACCGGATCGAGTGGCTGCTCGACAACACCGAACCCACCGAAAAGCAAATGGAAGAGCTGCTCAAAATGCAGCGCACGCTGCGTCAGATCGTGCGGCTCAACAAGACCCTGCTGCTGCTCACCAAGATCGACAACGGCCAGTTCCCCGAGAGCTCGGAGGTCGATCTGGCCGCGGTCGTCGGCGAACAGGTCGCCCTCTATGACGAGATCTACGCCGGTCGCGGCATCGCCTGCACAGTGTTCGCTCCGGAGGCGTTCGTCGTGCGGATGAACGAGTCTCTGGCGTCGACGCTGGTGACCAATCTGCTGAAAAACGCCTACCTCCATACGGCCGAAGGGGGTGCGGTCGGGGTCGAGCTGCGCGACCGCACGCTGACGGTGACCAACGACGGTACGGCGCCGCTCGATGCCGAACATATCTTCGAACGCTTCTATCAGGGCGCCCGCAAGGAGGGTTCCACCGGTCTCGGACTCGCGCTGGTCAGTGCCGTCGGGCGGTATTACGGATTGCGGATCGACTATCGTTTCGAAGGGGGGCGCCACCGCTTTTCGGTTCGTTGGCCGTGATTTTTTCGAAAAAACGGAAAAAAATTCGTTGCGACGGGGAATTTTCAAATTCGTTTCAAAATCGCGTATGAACTTTGCATCATCAAACAAGGACAATGTTCAATTCATTAAAAAAACGAAACGCCATGAAAAAGCTTCTGATTCTCGCCGCCGCAGTGTTCGCCCTCGGCACCTCTACCGTCAGTGCCGACAACGATCGTCCGATCAGCGTCAGCGAACTGCCCGAAAAGGCGCAGCAGTTCATCCGCCAGCATTTCCCCAACGAAAAGGTCTCCTTCGCCAAGATGGAGCGCGAACTCTTCGATACGACCTACGAGGTGATCTTCACCAGCAGCTCCAAGGTCGAATTCCTGAAAAACGGCGACTGGAAAGAGGTCGACTGCAAATATTCGACGGTTCCTGCCGCGATCATCCCTCAGCAGATCGCGCAGTACGTTTCCCAGTACTATCCCGATACGTCCGTCGTCCAGATCGACCGCGACAAACGGGATTACGAGGTGAAGCTCACCAACGGGTTGGAGTTGACGTTCGACCTGAAATTCAACCTGATCGACATCGACGACTGACCTTTTCGGACGGGTCGTCGGGCGATCGCCCGAAAATGAAAGCCGCCCCTGGCGCAACACATTGCGCCAGGGGCGGCTTGTTCGTGGCGTGCAGGTAGCCGGAGGTGTTTCGTACACGCCTTCTCGGAATATGGGTTTGGTTTTCCGCCGTACGGCCGTTCAGGCGTTGCCGGCCGGCTTGCCGCCCTGCGTCACGACGATCGTGACTGCGGCTACGCTCAGCACGACGCCCGCGATCCCTGCCGCGGTGAAGGGCTCGCCGAAGTGAAGCACGCCGATCAGCACGGCCGTGAGCGGCTCCATTGCGCCGAGAATCGAGGTGAGCGTCGGCCCGATGGCCTTGATGGCCTTCACGAGTGCGATGTTGGAGACGGCCGTGGCAGGGATCGCCAGTCCGAGGATGTTGCCCCAGGTGCGGGAGTCGTCGACCCAATGCAATCCCGATGTCAGACTGCCCGCCGCTGCGAACAGCGCGGCGCCGATGGCCATGACCAGCAGCGTGAGGGTCGTCGATTCGACCTGTGCGGCGCGGCTCTTGCGCACGCCGATGATATAGCCCGCGTAGGAGATCACCGAAAAGAAGGCCGCGGCGATGCCGAACGTCGCGTCGCCGCCGTTCGAACGGATGTCGCCCGACGAGAGCAGTGCGGCGCCGGCGAGCGAAACGGCGATGGCCGAGAACAGCCGCCGCGAACAGCGTTCGCGGAAAAAGAGCGTCATGGCCAGCGCGACGGCCAGCGGATAGAGGAAATGAATGGTCGAAGCGACGCCTGTGGCAATGTTGGCATAGGCGAAGACGAGGCTCAGCGAACAGCCGGCCCGGAAGAGGCTCAGCAGGAAGACGACGCCGAAGTCCCTGCGGGCGATGCGCAGCCGCCGGCCCGTCGCCAGCCCGAAGAGCAGCAGCGCCGCCGAGGCGACGCCCCAGCGGTAGGTCAACACCTCGAACGGTGAAAAACCGTCGCGGAGCAGCGTGACGGTGAACAGCGGTGCCAGCCCGAAGGTCGACGAGGAGAGGGCGGCGTAGGCGATTCCTTTGGGATTGTTCATGGTTCGGATGCCGCACGGTTGCGTGCGGCATACAAAGATACGAATAAGTGAGGGCAGAAGCAAGCGTCAGCTTGATTCTGCCGAACGGGAGTATCTAAGGCGTCAGCCAAAGATACGAAAAGTCAAGGGCAGAAGCAAGCGCCAGCTTGATTCTGCCGAACGGGAGTATCTAAGGCGTCAGCCAAAGATGGAAACCTTTTTCGGAAAAGCCGAGGTTCTCCGTCCGATTTTCGGCGGCAGGGCCGCACGGGCCGTTCCCGCGTCGGGAGGGCGGTCGCGCAAACGCGGATACTGCGGTTTCTCTGCAAACGTTTTCCGGTACATTTTTCCGCAAAAAGTGATGCGAAACGCAAAAAAACGAATATTGCGCTTTCGGGATCAAAATTTTTTGTACATTTGTTTACCTGAAAACCATCGCGCTGCGTCCGGTCGTCCGAAGCGCTGCGCCCCGATTAAAACTGCTACCCATGGAACACGCCTATGTAATAGGTTTGGACTACGGAACGGATTCCGTGCGCGCCCTGCTGGTCGATGCCCTCACGGGGCGGGAGATCGACTCCGAAGTGGCGCTCTATCCCCGCTGGAACAAGGGGCTTTACAGCGATCCCCGCGTGGCTCGTTTCCGCCAACATCCCAAGGATTATCTCGAAGCGCTGCGTCAGGCGGTGCGTGCCGTGACCGGCCGCCATGCCGATCTGGCGCCCTACGTCCGGGCGCTGTCGGTCGATACGACGGCCAGCACCCCCTGCCTGACCGACAGGGCGGGAGTTCCCCTCTCGCTGCACGAGGAGTACGCCGAAAACCCCGACGCGATGTTCGTGCTGTGGAAGGACCATACGGGGCAGGCCGAATGCGAGGAGATCAACGCTCTCTGTGCCCGCTCCGAGATCAACTACGCCTGCCATTCGGGCAACTACTACTCGGCCGAATGTTTCTGGTCGAAGGTGCTGCACCTGTTGCGCCGGGACGAAGCGCTGCGGCGCGACGCCTGGTCGGTCGTCGAACTGTGTGACTGGATTCCCGCCGTGCTGACGGGGTGCCCCGACGCCGCGAGCGTCAAGATGGGCCACTGCGTCTGCGGTTCGAAACTGATGTGGGCCGAGGAGTGGGGCGGCTATCCGCCCGAAAAGTTCTTCGCCGAGCTCGATCCCGTGCTGCTGCCCGTGCTGCATCATCTGCCGAACGTCAACTACGGCTGCGACGTCGCGGCCGGCACCCTGACCGGGGAGTGGGCCTCCGAACTGGGGCTTCCGGCGGGTATTCCCGTCGGCGTGGGGTGCATCGATTCGCATTCGGGAGCAGTCGGCGCCGGCATCCGCTACGGGACGGTGGTGCTCAACCTCGGCACCTCGGCCTGTTACATGGCCGTCATGCCGCCCGAAGCGATGGGCGATAAGATCGTCGAGGGGATTTTCGGACAGGTCGACGGATCGATTCTGCCGCGCATGATCGGATTCGAGTCGGGTCTGTCGGCTTTCGGCGACGTCTACGCCTGGTTCAAGCGGCTGCTCTGCTGGCCGTTGCGGGAGATTCTCGCCCGTACAGAACTGGTCGACGCGCCGACGCGCGACCGGCTGATCGCCGAAACGGAGGCGGGGATCATGGATGCGCTCACACAGGGCGCTGCCGCACTGCCGTTGCGCGCCGACGCGCCGCTGGCTACCGACTGGCTCAACGGCCGCCGTTCGCCCTTCGCCGACAGTTCGCTCACGGGAACGCTCACGGGGCTGAACCTCTCGACCTCGGCTTCCGAGATCTACTACGCATTCGCCGAGGCGACGGCCTTCGCCACGAAACATATCCTCGACCACATGCGCGACAACGGCGTGCGCATCGACCGGCTGATCGGCGTGGGCGGCATCGCCCAGAAGTCGCCCTTCGTGATGCAGCTGCTGGCCGACACGACCGGTATGCGGATCGACGTCTCGGACTGCAAACAGGCCGGAGCGATGGGGGCGGTGGTCCACGCGGCTACCATCGCGGGACTCTACCCTTCGGTCACCGAAGCGCAGCAGGCGCTCTGCGCCCCCGCGTCGCGCAGCTACGTGCCCGACGTGTCGCGGCAGGCAGTGCTGAACGAACGTTATACCCGTTACCGCGCCGTGGGCGCCTTCACCGAACGACTGAAAAACAACCGATAGAACTTCAATCAACCAATGAATCTACTCAAAGACCCGAACAAACGCAAATGGGTGATCGTGGCGACCATGTTCATCGCCATCATCTGCAACTACCTCGACCGGCAGCTGCTCTCGATCCTCAAACCCGAAATTCTGGAACATTTCGGCATCGGCGACATGCAGTACGCATGGATCGTCAACGTCTTCCTGATCTGTTACGCGCTGATGTACCCCGTATCGGGGATTCTGGTCGACCGGTTCGGCCCCAAGCGGGTGATGCTCGCGGGCATCGCCGTCTGGTCGCTGGCCTGCATCGGCGGCGGCCTGGCGCAGACGGTCTGGCAGTTTGCCGTGTGCCGCGGCATCCTGGGACTGGCCGAGCCGACGATCTTCGCCGGACAGCTGGTGGCCGTGACGCTCTGGTTCGAGAAGCGGCAGCGTGCGACGGCCAACAGCCTTTGTACGGTCGGCGGATCGCTGGGCGCGGTGATCGCACCGCTGGTGATCGCATGGCTCATGCGCTGGTTTTCGAACTGGCAGGAGGTGTTCCTCGTGGCCGGTGTGGCGGGTCTCGTCATCGCGGGGCTGTGGATGGTCGTCTACCGCACGCCGTCGCAGGAGATTCTCGACCGTACGGTCAACGTAGACCGGATGACCTCCTCCGGCGAGGAGCAGAAGTCCTTCACGCTGGGCGGGCTTTTCCGTACGCGCACGCTGTGGGGCGCCTTCCTGATCCGTCTGATAAGCGACCCCGTGTGGTATTTCTGCTGTTTCTGGCTGCCGGGCTACCTGCGCGGCATGGGCGAGGCGCAGAACCTCACGCACGAACAGACGCTCAACATGATCCAGTGGATCGGCGGCATCCCGTTCCTCGTCGGTGCGCTGGGCGGAATCCTCACCTCGGTCTGGTCGGATTCGATGATAAAGCGGGGTCGCAGCGCACTGTCGGCGCGCAAGGTCATGCTGATGGCGGTGGTCGTCGTCGCACCGCTCTGTGCGGCGGTGCCTTATGTCGGCGCCAGCGAGACGCTCTCGTTCGCATGGCGTGTGGGGCTGGTCGTGGCGATTTTCAGCCTCGTAGCGGTGATGTGCCTCAGCTGGCTCTATACGCTGCCGGTCGTGCTGGCCGAGACCTTCCCGATCAAGAATGTGGCCAGCGTGATGGGCATCTGCTGCGGTGCGGGCGCACTGGGCAGCGTGGTGTTCAACCAGTTCGTCGGGTCGATCCCGTCCGAAGCGTGGTATACGCTCTTCGCGATTATGGGTACGCTCCACATCATCGCGGCCGTCGTGTTGTGGAAGATGGTGCGTCCCGAGTCGCCGGAGACGAAATAAACCTTGAGTTCAACTTATAAATGCAACTTTTTGGGTGCGGATAATAAGCAATAAAAA
>OLGD01000104.1_pt1 | contig 160341 bp, 142 predicted proteins | sample 1605311 | NCBI WGS metagenome assembly OLGD01 (sample SAMEA3888917, study PRJEB22519) | human gut metagenome | biome: human gut; feature: human-associated habitat; material: faeces | place: Denmark | collected 2010 | reverse complement strand
TTAGGCGATGCCTTCCTGATTAAAATCAAAGATTTTAATCAGGAAATAGTATCAATACATTTCTTACCGCCGCCCAGGCGGTCTGCCGTGAAACGGCTTTCATAAAATGATGAAATCATTTTATGAAGAAATAGTGTTATCGGCTTACCGCCCGCTGCGGAAATCCGCAAACGCGGCGTATTTTCTGATTTAACAAAAAACCGGGGCTACATGCGCAGCCCCGGTGTTGCATCACAAATTACTCGGCGTCCTCTTCAGGCTGTTCCAGCAGAGCGCGGATAGACAGGGAGATACGCTTGTTCTCGGCGTCCACATCGGTGATCTTGACCTTCACATCCTGACCCTCGGACAGAACATCCTCGGGCTTGCCGATGCGGCGGTCAGCGATCTGGGAAATGTGAATCAGGCCGTCCACGCCGGGGAGAATCTCAGCGAAGGCACCGAAGGTCATCAGCTTGACGATCTTGGCGTCCACAACGTCGCCCACGGAATACTTGGTCATGAACTGATTCCAGGGGTTCATCTCGGCGGTCTTGTAGCCCAGAGAAATCTTGTGCTTCTCGGGGTCGAAGGAAATGACGTAAACGTCGATCTCGTCGCCGACCTTCACAACGTCAGCGGGAGTCTTGATATGGTTCCAGCTCAGCTCGGAAACGTGAACCATGCCGTCCACACCGCCGATGTCCACGAACGCACCGTAGGAAGTCAGGGACTTGACGGTGCCATGGTACTTCTTGCCCACTTCGATCTCGGACCAGATCTTCTCCTGCGCGGCCTTGCGAGCCTCGGAGTTGACGGCGCGGATGGAGCCGATAACACGGCGGCGGGCACGGTTGACCTCAGTGATCTTCAGCTGCACGGTCTTGCCGACCATACCGGCCATGTCACCGCCCTTGGCGATGCCGGACTGGGAAGCGGGGATGAACACCCGGATGCCCTTGACATTGGCGACCAAACCGCCCTTGTTTTCCTCGGTGATGGTGCCTTCAACAGTGGTCTTGTTCTCTGCCCATGCGGTCATGTCGTCCCAGACCTTCAGGCCGTCCAGCTTCTTCTTGGACAGCTGCACGGTGCCTTCCTGATCGTTGACGCGAACGACGAAAACCTCGATCTCGTCGCCAACTTTCAGGATGTCTTCGGGCTTCACGGAAGGATCGGTGCTGACTTCGTCATAAGGGATGTAGCCGGCATGCTTGGTGCCGAGGTCGACCTGGACTTCGGTGTTGCCGATTCCGGTCACGGTGCCGATAACCTTATCTCCTGTATTTAAAGTCTTGATGGACTGCTCGAGAAGCTCCGCGAAGTTCTCCTCCTGTACAGTCTCAACATTCGTGATTTCGCTCATAGTCTTGTTGACCTCCTTTATAATCCACGCCGGCGTCGACGCACCGGCAGTGATTCCAACATCGCTGACACCGCGAAAGTCCTCGGGACGCAGCTCGGAAGCGTTGTCCACCAGAAAGACCCGGCCGCAGTGTTCCCGGCAAATCATAGCGAGACGGCCTGTGTTGGAACTTTTGGGGTCTCCCACAACGACCATAGCCTGACAGATTTCACTCAATTCAGCTGCTTCGCTTTGCCTATACTCAGTTGCTCTACATATTGTATCAAAAATTTTCAGGTTAGTAAACTGTTTTTTTGCAAATTCACCGCACAATTTCCACAAAGATTCAGTCAAAGTCGTTTGTGAAACCATGCAAATTGACGAATTCTTAAGATTTTCTTTGGAATATGCCCAGTTTTTCAGGTCGTCAAGGGTCTCAAAAACCCGGCAGTCGCGGCACCATCCGGCAATGCCCTCCACCTCCGGGTGGGTGGGCGTCCCGATGATGACAGGCAGCTGCCCTTCTTCCTCGGCGCGGCTGACGATTCCGTGGATGCGTTTGACGAAGGGACAGGTGGCGTCGATGATCTCCACGCCCCTGCGCTGCAATTCCTCATACACCGCCCGGCTGACGCCGTGGGAACGGATGATCACCGTCTGGCCGGGGCAAGCCTGCTCAGGGGTGTCGATCACCTCCACACCCAAGGCGCGGAATTTGTCCACGACGTGGTGATTGTGAATGATCGGCCCCAGCGTGACCACCTTTTTCCCCGCTTTTGCCGCCTGCTCCACCAGCTCCACCGCCCGACTGACGCCGAAGCAGAACCCGGCGCTTTTCGCGACCCGGACGCTCATAGCGTCACCTTCCGGGCAATGATCTCCTTCATCGCGGCGATAACGCCGTCGATGTCCAGCTCAGAAGTGTCCAGCTTGATGCTGTCCCGCGCCATTTTCAGGGGAGCGATCTCCCGGTGGGTGTCCTGATAGTCCCGCTGCTGAATATCCTTGAGGATTTTATTGTAGTCCGCCTTCTGTCCCTTGGCAATCAGCTCGTCCGTGCGGCGCTTTGCCCGCACCTCCGGGGTCGCGGTGAGGAAAATCTTTACCGTGGCCTTGGGCAGTACCACGGTGCCGATGTCCCGGCCGTCCATGATGACGTTGTGCTTCTCGGCCATTTCCCGCTGCATGTCCAGCAGCAGGTCCCGGACGATGGCGTGGGCAGAAACGAGACTGGCCTTCTGGGAAAGGTCGGGGGTGCGGATATCGCCGGTCACGTCCATGCCGTTCATGATCATGTGCTGGACGCCCTCGTCGTCGTACTCGATGCCGATGGTCAGCTCGTCGATGTAGCGGGTGATGCCGTCGATGTCCTTGGGACTGACGCCCCACAGGTCAAAGAAATAGGCCACGGTGCGGTAAATCGCCCCGGTGTCCACGTAGTAAAAGCCCAGCTCTTTTGCAAGTCTTCGGGCGATGGTGGACTTTCCTGCCCCGGCGGGGCCGTCAATGGCGATGGAAATTGGTTTTGCCATATAGATTTCCTTCTTTCTATCTCTCTGAGCGCAGCTTGCTCAGGGCGTTTGCTTCTCTTGCGACCACCTCGTCGGGGGTCAGGTTCAGGCGCTTTCCCGTTTCCTCGGGGCTTAGGGGCATTCCGCCCTCCAGACCAAACCGCAGGGAGATCAGCTTTGCGTCGGTCTCGTCCAGCACCGACATCAGCTCCATGATGCGCTGGCGCATCTGGAAATAGGCGGTGTCCTCCACGGCCTGCTCTTCGGCTTCCTTTTCTTCCTCCGGCTCCGGCTGCTTCTTCGCCTGCGCCAGAAGACGGGCGTCGTCCAGCATCTTTTTCACCACGGATGTTTCCTCCGGGCTTATGTGCATGGCCTCGGCGATCTCCTCCAAAGTGGGATTTCTCCCCAGCTCGGACAGCAGCCGCTCGTCCACGGCGCGGTAGTCCTCCAGCGCCCCACGGAGCTTCTGCCCAACACCGTTGGCTCTCGCCTGCAAAAAGACCGCTTTCGCCATGTAGAACCGAATCCAGTAGTCCCGGTAGGCGTCATAATCCCCCTCCCGGTAGCCCTGAATGGCCTGCCACAGTCCGAGACTCCCCTCCTGAATCAAATCCAGCAGGAGCACCCCGCAGCCGACGTGATCTTTGGCGATTTCCAGAACCCGGTGCAGCCCCAGATTGGTCAATGTCTCCATAGCGCACTCATCCGCTGCCGCGCATTTTGCGGCCAGCGCCTGCTCGTCGCCGGTGGAGGAAAGCTGCGCTACCTCTTCCAAGTACAGCCGCAGTGGATCGTTGGGTTCCAGTTCCTTGGGGTTCAAGCCCTTTTCCACCAGCTGCGCTTCCTGACGCAGACGCAGAGCCGCCTCTCCGCTGCCCGACGTTTTGGGGAGGTCAAAAACATTCAGATTCAGTCCGCCGTCCTCCAGTGCCTGAAGGGCATCCTCCACGACCTGCTCGTTTTCTTCCTCCAGCATGGTCAGAAGGTTCGCGGCCGAAACCGTATCCCCTGCCCGTTTGGTTCGCAGAAAGGCTTCCCACGGGCTGTCCTCAAAGGAAAAATCCAGATCATTCATTCAAGAAATCCTCCAATCCAAGACTGGTACCCATTTTTTGCAGCTTGTCCATGGCCTGGCGCTCGATCTGGCGCACCCGTTCCTTGGAAATGCTCAGCTTTTTGCCGATCTCCTCCAAAGAATAGCAGTTGCCGTCCTCCATGCCGAAATGCAGCCGCAGGATCTGCTGCTGGCGCTCGTTCAGCGTACTCAGAAGCTGGTCCATTGTCTTGTCCAGCTCCCCGCGCACCACTTCCTCATAGGGCTGGGGTGCCTGGGCGTCTTCCAGCAGAGATTGCAGGGCAGTGCCGTCGTCATCCCCCGTGGGAACGTCCAGCGAGCAGATATCCGGCGTCAGCTGGGTCAGCTCCGCCACTTTTTCCTCGGGCAGGCCGCACTTTTCCGCGATCTGCGCGGCGGTGGGTTCCTCCCCCAGTTCCTGACGCAGGGCGGTGCGCACCGCTTCGATCTTCCGCATCCGCTCCGCCGTGTGCAGCGGTACCCGGATGGCGCTGCCGTGGTTCATCAGGCACCGGGTCACGCCCTGCCTGATCCATTTTGTGGCATAAGTGGAAAAACGGTAATCCTTGGTATAATCAAATTTCCGCGCCGCCACCAGAAGGCCGATACTGCCCTCCTGAATCAGGTCCATCAGCGCAACGCCACGCCCCGCGTACTCTCTCGCGATGGACACCACCAGACGCAGATTGGAATTGACCATCTGGCGAATGGCGCTCTCGTCTCCCTGCGCGCAGCGCATGGCAAGCTGGCGCTCCTCCTCCGGCGTCAGACGGGGATACCGCCGGATCTCATTCAGGTATTGGCGCACATCGTCCTCGCCGGCACTCACCGGAGAATTCTCTAACAGCTCTGTCATGCTTTCATTCCTTTTCTTTCCTTTAATCGTTCCCGCACCGCCAGCAGATCGTCCTCCGTCGTCACTTTGGACGCCTGGTACACGTTCTGGATGGTGCGGATGCAGTCCGTCAGCGCCTGCTCGTTTACAGGCCCCTGCTGTCTGTGCAGGATGCCTGCAATGTGGGACATTTCCTCCGGCGTCAAATCCGTCAGCCCCGCAAGAGAAACGTCCAGTCCCTGCTCATGGCGCTGTTTTAACTGGGCGTAGACCCGTCCCAGCAGCTCCGAGGAGAACATCTCCGCTTCCAGGCCGTCGGTGCTGTCCAGCAGGGCGCTTTCCCGCAGAACCAGCGACAGGAGCATTTCCTCCGCCATGGCGGATTTCATGTTGGTATAGCGGATGTCCCGGCTTTTGGGTTGTAGATTCCGGGCGGGAGACAAGTCAATTTTCTCCTGCTTTCTCTTTTCCTGATAGACCCGTCGCTCCCACGCCCGCTTGATTTCCATCTGCATGGCGTCGGCGCTGATTTTCGCGGCCTCCGCCACCCGCCCGCCGTAGACATCCCGCTGGACGGCACTGGGCAGGGAGCCGATCAGGTCGGCAGATTCCTGCAAATAGCGAACCTTCTGGTCGTCGTCCCGCAGATCGTACTTCCGGGCAATGGCGGCAAGCTGGTATTCCACCCGATTGGAGGATTCCTCCAGCAGAATCTTGAAGCGGTCGGCGCCGTACTTTTTCAGGTACTCGTCCGGGTCCTTGGCGTCCCGCATTTTCAGGACCTTGACCTGCAACCCCGCCTTTTCCAGCATGGGGATCGCCCGCTGAGTGGCGTTCTGTCCGGCGGTGTCGCCGTCGTAGATCAGCACCACCTGATCGGTATACCGGGACAGCAGCGTTGCGCCGTCGTCCGTCAGGGCAGTTCCCAAAGATGCCACCGCGCAGTCAAATCCATACTGATGCAGGGCGATGGCGTCCATGTACCCCTCCACCAGAATCAGGTAGCCCATTTTGCTTTTCTTGGCGTAATTCAGGGCAAACAGGTTTTTCCGCTTGTTAAAAATCAGGGTTTCCGGGGAATTTAAGTATTTTGCGGCATTTTTGTCCCGGTCGTTCATAATGCGCCCGCCGAAGCCGATGACGTTTCCCCGGACGTCGATGATGGGAAACATCAGCCGATCCCGGAACCAGGCGAAAAGACTGCCGTTCTTTTTGGACACCATCACAAGACCGGAATCCCGCAGCTCCTGATCGGTGTAGCCCTTTTTCCGCATGGCGTCCACCAGGTTGTCCCAGCTGTCCGGGGCGTAGCCGATGCCGAATTTGGTCAGGGTCGCCTGGGACATTCCCCGCCCCCGGGCGTATTCCAGCGCCGACGCACCCATGGGCGCGTACAGACAGCTGTGGAAAAACCGTGCCGCTTCCTTGTGCAGCGCCCAGAGCCGCTCCTGCTGGCGATACCGGGACTGGTACTGCTCGTCCTCAGGGACTTCCAGCCCCGCCCGCTTTGCCAGCGCCCGCACGGCGTCCCCGTAGCTCAGCCCCTCAATTTCCATCTCGAAATTGATGACGCCGCCGCCCTTGTGACAGCCGAAGCAGTAGAACATGCCCTTGTCCGGCGCGACGGAGAAGGAGGCGGTCTTCTCTCCGTGGAAGGGACACAGGCCAAACAGGTTGGAGCCAGAACGCTTCAGCGTCACGTACTGCCCCACCACGTCCTCAATCGGGTTCCGCGCGATCACTTCATCAATAAATGCCGGTGGAAATGGCATGGTCTCCCCTCCTTTCGTCAGATTTCTCCAATTATTCTCTAACCGTGAACCTGCCATCCCATGGGGATGAAGATCTCCCGGAACTTTTCGACGGCGTAATTGTCCGTCATTCCCGCTATGTAGTCGCACACCGTGCGCTCCATGCCGTCGAAGCTCAGCTGGGGCTGAAAATCCTCGGGCAGCGCTTCCGGATGGGCGATGTAGTATTCAAACAGCCGTTTCAGCATATCCTTTGCCTTGCTCTCCTCGCCCTTGGCCACCGGATTGCGGTAGACATTGGTAAACATGAACGAGCGCAGCTCCTTCAGCGCCCTGTCCACATCGGGCGACAGACAGACTTTCCCGAATTCCCGGGAGGTGCGGATGGCATCGCAGACAAGTGTATTGATTCTGTCCCGGTGGCTGTGGCCCAGCACGTCGGTGATTTCGATGGGAATGTCGTCGTCGGTGAGGATGCCCGCCCGGATGGCGTCGTCAATGTCGTGGTTGACGTAGGCGATCTGGTCAGAGCGGCGCACGGCCTGCCCTTCCAGCGTCTCCGGCCAGTAGTCCCCGGTGTGGCCCAGAATGCCCATGCGGACTTCATAGGTCAGGTTCAGCCCCTGACCGTCCTTTTCCAGAATGTCCACCACTCGCAGGCTCTGCTCATTGTGGCGGAAAGGCTTGCCAAGGCACTGGCTCAGAACGTCCTCCCCGGCGTGGCCGAAGGGAGTGTGTCCCAGGTCATGCCCCATGGCAATGGCTTCCGCCAGATCTTCGTTCAGCCCCAGCGCCCGTGTGATGGTTCCGGCAATGCGGCTGACCTCCAATGTGTGGGTCATCCGGGTGCGATAGTGGTCGCCCTCAGGCTGCAAAAACACCTGCGTCTTGTGCATCAGGCGGCGGAAGGACTTGGAATGGACAATGCGGTCAATGTCCCTCTGGTAACAGGTACGCACGTCCTCCGCCCGGGGTTCTTCAAACCTCAGACGTCCCCTGCTCTGGTCGGCGAAGGCCGCCAGAGGATTCAGTCGCTTATGCTCCTGCCATTCCAGTTCTTCCCGCACAGTCATGGTAATTCCCTCATTCCTTGTAGAAAATGACATCCGCTTTTTCTGCTTTTGTTTATGTAGTCTCCAACGGGAACGCACGGTATTCCTGCCCGGTCTCCATGCCCTCCACGGTTCCGCTGGACAGGTCGGTGAGTTTTTCCAGAAAGGCGCTGACCTGTCCCTCCGGGAACAGCAGCTCCAGCTCCACCTCCGCGCCGAAATCCGTCTTGCGGAGAATGCCCCCAAAGGCGGCGGCTTCCAGCTTGACCCGCTCGTAGAAGGGATAGGGGCACGGCACGTACACCGCCGTCCATACCCGCTTCATGGATTTGCCCGCAGCGTCCACAGCGATTTTCGCGCCTTTTGTGTAAGCCCGCACCAGTCCCCCGGCGCCCAGAAGAATGCCGCCAAAGTACCGGGTCACCACGCACACCACGTTAAAAAGACCTTCCCGCTGCAAAACCTGCAGCATGGGCATTCCCGCAGTGCCGCCGGGTTCGCCGTCATCGGAGAAGCGAACCGCGCCGTCTCTGATGATGTACGCCCAGCAGTTGTGGGTGGCGTCGTAGTGCTTCTTTTTCATCTCCTGGATTTTCGCCAGAGCTTCTTCCTCGGTGTCCACAGGCCAGACGCGGCCGATGAAGCGGGACTTCTTTTCCACGAATTCCGCTTCGCCAAATTGGGTGGGTATCAGATACTCGTCCAATCCTCAGCACTCCCCGATGATATATTCCCGGAGTCTGCCGTATAGGATTCCGTCCACGACGGCCTCGATCTCGATGCCCTCCGGGGTGTAGTCCACTTTCTTGACCTGAGCGCCGTCATGCAGCGTCTCCACCATGCCGCCCATGGCATAGGGCAGACGCACCACGATATGGTGCCGGGCATGGTTCAGGGCGCTCTCGATGGCTTTCAGCAGCCCGTCCATATTGATGCCCCGCTTGGCGGAGATGGCAACAATATTCTTCCCCACGGGAATGTCGTCGGAATACACCAGATCGGCCTTGTTGTAGCATTTCAGCACCGGGGTTTCCGGCTTGGCCAGCTGGGAGATCAGCTTGTCCACCACGGCGATATGCTCTTCCAGATGGGGGTCGGAAGCGTCAATGACGTGCAGAAGCAGGTCGGCAAATTCCAGTTCCTCCAACGTCGCCCGGAAAGCATCCACCAGATGGTGGGGCAGCTTCGCGATAAATCCTACGGTGTCGGAAAGGATCACGTCCAGATTGTCGGAAACCGTCAGAAGCCGGGAGGTGGTATCCAGCGTGTCAAACAGCCGGTTGTTGGCGGGGATTCCCGCGCCGGTGAGCTGATTGAGCAGGGTGGATTTTCCCGCGTTGGTGTAGCCCACAATGGCCACCACCGGAACGGAATTTTTCATTCTCCGCTCCCGCTGGACGGAGCGCACCTTGCGCACCTGCTCCAGCTCTTCTTCCAGACGGTTGATGCGCTCCCGGATATGCCGCCGGTCAGATTCCAGCTTGGTCTCGCCGGGGCCACGGGTGCCGATGCCGCCGCCCTGCCGGGAAAGGCTCGTACCCATGCCGGACAGTCGGGGCAGCAGATATTTGTACTGCGCCAGCTCCACCTGAAGCCGGCCTTCCTTCGTCTTTGCCCGCTGGGCGAAAATGTCCAGAATCAGGGCGCTTCTGTCCAGAACGGGAAGCCCGATGATCTCCTCCAGCGCCCGGATGTTGCCGGGAGAAAGCTCGTTGTCGAAAATGACCATGGTGGACTGGGTCGCTTCCGCCAGCATCCGCACCTCCTGGGCTTTCCCCTCGCCGATGAAGCTGTGGGAATCCGGGGTATGGCGGTTTTGCAGCACCTTGCCCGTGCAGAAGCCCCCTGCGGTCTCCAGGAGGTCTTCCAGCTCGTCCAGTGTGCTTTCGGTGGCGGTATCTTCCTCAGCAAAGCAGTCCGCGTTCAGTCCCACCAGAACCGCCCGTTCCTGCGTCTGTTTATCAAATCTTTCTTCCATGTTACCTCCGTTTTTCTCATGGGAAGCCCCGGTTTCTCCTCCGGCGGCACTTCCCCTCATACCATTTCTTCTATTATACCACACATCCGCGCCGCGAACAACCATAAAATACAAAAATCCCGCACTGCATCACGCAGTGCGGGATTTGCGGGTCTTACTTCAGGCCAAACCGCTTGTTGAACCGATCAACACGTCCACCGGTGTCAACCAGCTTCTGCTTGCCGGTATAGAAAGGGTGGCACTTGGAGCAGATCTCAACACGAATGTCCTTCTTGGTAGAACCAGTGGTAAAGACATTGCCGCACGCGCAGCGGATGGTGGTCTGTTCGTACTTGGGATGGATACCTTCCTTCATTTCGTTCACCTCTTTCTTATCAGTTAAAGGGCATAGTAGCCCCGGGCAATCTTTAATCGCCCGGATATCATATCATAAAGTGTCGGAGAATGCAAGCACTTTTTTCGATTTTTTCAAAAAATCGAAAAATCGTGGTGCATCAGCGGTTTTTCCGATCAGAATGCCCAGTTACCGCTACGGAAAATGGGTACGACCCTGCCGTCCTCGCAGATGCCGTCGATGTTCATGCTGTCGCAGCCGATCATGAAGTCCTCGTGGATCATGGAATCATTGATGCCCAGCGCCCGGCATTCGTCCAGCGTCTTATTCTGGAAATCCTTGATGGTATCGGCAAAGCCCATGCCCAGCGCCAGATGGCAGGCGGCGTTCTCGTCGAACAGGGTGTTATAGAACAGGATGCCGCTCTCCGCAATGGGGCTGTGCTGGGGCACCAGCGCGCACTCGCCCAGATAGGACGCGCCATCGTCCATGGCGATCATGGTCTTGAGCAGCTCCTCGCCCTTCTCCGCCTTGACCTCCACGGCCTTGCCCTCTTCAAAGCGGACGGAGAAATTCTCAATGAGCTGACCCTGATAGCTCAGGGGCTTGCTGGCATAGACGATGCCCTCGGCTTCGCCCCGCTTGGGAGAGATGAAGCATTCCTCCGTGGGGATGTTGGGGTTGAAGAAGATGCCCTGCAGGCTGGTGTCTCCGCCGCCCTTCCACTCGCCTTCGGGGATCATACCCACGGTCAGGTCGGTGCCGTTTTCGGCGGTGTAGTGCAGGCTGCGGATGTGCAGGCTGTTGAGATAAGCGCAGCGGTCATGCAGATCGGCGTTGTGCTCCTCCCAGGCCTTCACAGGGTCGTCGGTCACACGGGAGGTGAACAGAATGGCCTCCCACAGCTTCTCCATGGCGGCGCTGGTGCGCATTCCGGGGAAGACCTTCTTCGCCCACGCCGCGCCGGGGACGGCGGCGATGCACCACTGATCCTTGTTTTCCAGCTGGTCGCTGTAGGGCTTCACGATGGGATAGCGCAGCTGACGGGACTTGGCGAGCTTGCCCATGTTGATGCCCTTCAAGCCGTCGGGGTCTTCGGACATCAGGTGGATGCGGCAGGGGATCACGTCCACATAGTGCTGCAATCTGGCCTTCTGCCACTCGGGCACCTCGCCCAGCGTCTTGACGGACTGGTGGCGCACATGGAGCTTCTGCAGAGGCTGGTAGTTCCACTCCACCGTGACCTTCTTCGCCTTGGCCTTATAGGCTTCCTCCACGACCATCTGGACGAATTCCGGCTGGTCGAGATCGGCGTAAATCAGCACCTCCTGCCCCTTCTGGACATTGACGCCGCTGCGGACGATCAGGCGGGCATATTTTCTTAAAACCGTTTTCTTCATAAAATGTGTCTCCTTTTCCTTGAAATTCCGGGAAAGCCAAACTTGACGGCTTCCCAAAAATTCCCCAGGCTTTCGCTATAGTAGCAGATTTTCCTCAAAAGGTCAATGCCTGTTGCAATCCATTCAAAAATCGTTTATAATCACGTCAAATCCATTCTCCAGTTTTTGCCGGGACGCGCCGCATTATGCACATTCCCGGGCTGGTCATCAAGAGAGGTATCCTTATGCTTACAAAAGAAGAATTTCAGCAGAAGATTCAGGAGGGCGTCCGCATTCTGGACGGTGCCACCGGCTCCAACCTCCGCGCCGCCGGAATGCCCAAGGACTGCTGCACCGAGCAGTGGGTGCTGGAAAACCCGGAACCTCTGGTCACGCTCCAGCGCGCCTACGCCGCCGCGGGCAGCCAGATCATTTACGCCCCCACCTTTCAGGCGCAGCCCATCGCCCTGAAAACCGTTGGCATGGACGCCCAGACGGAGAAGATCAACGAAGCGCTGGTTGCTCTGTCCCGCTCCGCCGCCCCCGGATGCCTCATTGCGGGCGACCTGACCACCCTGGCCGTTTACTGCGAGAGCTGGAATCCGGACTGCTTCGACCTGCTGGTGGAGAATTACCGCCGCCAGATCCGCGGTCTGATCGACGGCGGGGCCGATCTGCTCATCGGCGAGACCCTGCTTTACGCGCAGGAGGCAGAGGCCATTCTCACCGCCGCCGAGCTGGAAGGCGCGGGAGCCGCCATGTACACCTTCACCATGCAGTCGGACGGGGCGCTGTTCTCCGGGGCGGACGGCGGAAAGGTGCTGCGCGATCTGGAAGCGGCTGGTGCGGCCGCCGTTGGCTTCAACTGCGTGGCGGCGGACGTGCTGACACCCCATCTGGTGTCAAAGCTTCGCCGCAGTGTGAAGATCCCCCTGATCTGCAAGCCCAATGCAGGCATCCCCACCATCAACGACCAGGGCGTCGCGGAATACGCCCAGACACCGGAAGAATTCGCCGGAATCATGCGTCAGTGCCGGGACAACGGCGCCGCATTGCTGGGCGGCTGCTGCGGCACGACCCCGGCGTTCATCGCGGCTCTTACGAAATCGCTGTAGATTTGGTGCGTTTTCCCCTCCGTTTTCGTTTCCCTTCGCCGGAAATCCTTAAGTTTTTCCAAAAAGCGGGCGTTTCGCCCGCTTTTCTTATTGCCAAGCCCGGTGAGGTTTGTTATAATTACATTGTTATGAAAAACAGAATTCATCTCTATGTCAGCCGCAAAAACGCGCTGACCTGGCTGATGGCGCTGTGCATGGTCTGCTCGGCAGTGGCCCGCATTGCGCTCTCCGGTTTGAAAGGGTCCGGAGACGCGCATTTCGTGTGGAGCCAAATCGTTCTGCCAATCGCGGCGGCCTTGCTGTACGCGCTCATCGCCCTCCTGTCCGGAAAAGAACAGTTCTATAAGACCGCCATTCCCGTCTGGCTCATGGCTCTGTACGCGGGCCTGACCTTCTCCGCCGGCGTTTCCAGTCGATTGATGGCGTTCCTGTTCTGGGTCGCGGTGATCTTCTTCGCCTTCCTCTACACGGATATCACCGCCGGACGCCGCAAGCACGCCGTGCTGCTGTTGTTTCCCATTCTGTGCTGCCCGCTGCTGTTCCTAATGTATTGCTACCGGGCGTTCCTGCTTCAACACGATTATTACGCGGGCGGCAAGTGTCTGCCGGACTTTCTCATGGTTCTGGGAATGCTGATCCTTCTTTTCGGCATCCGGGTGCATCCGGTGGACGAGTACCACCCCACATGGGGCGACCGCACCGACGGACGCCGTCTGCGCACCCTGCCCCCCATGGCGCAGGTTTCCCCCTACATCATGGTCACCCGGAACACCTCGTCCAATCTCTTTGAAGATTCTCTGGAGATCACTCACATTGACCGCTACATCCGCCGCAAACGCCGGGAGGGTCTGACCAGCTTCGGCATCACCCATGTTCTGCTGGCGGCCTACTGCCGGGGCGTGTGCCGCTATCCCGGCCTGAACCGGTTCCTCGCGGGGCAGAAGGTCTATACGCATGGCGACGACATTCAGTATTGCATGACCATCAAAAAGGAAATGACCGCCGACTCCCCGGACACCATCGTCAAGGTGCACTTGAATCCCCATGACACCGCCGACGATGTTTACCGCAAGCTGCAATCCGCCGTGGAGAACGTCAAAAACACGCCTCTGGATTCCAGCTTTGACAACACGGCGGGTGCGCTCACGCTGATTCCCGGCGTGTTCCTGAAATTCACGGTGTGGCTGCTGAAAACGCTGGACTATTTCGGGATGCTGCCCAAATTCCTGCTGGAGGTCAGCCCCTTCCACGGCAGCCTGTTCTTCACCTCCATGGGAAGTCTGGGCATTCCGCCCATTTACCACCACCTGTATGACTTCGGCAACCTGCCGGTGTTCGGTGCCTTCGGCATGAAGCGTCGGGCGGTAGAGGTGCAGGAGGACGGCTCCGTGGTGGAGAAAAAGTATGTAGACATCAAGTTCACCATGGACGAGCGGATCGTGGACGGCTTCTACTATGCCGCATTCTTTAAGCATTACCGCCGCATTCTCGCCCACCCCGAAATTCTGGACAACCCGCCCGAGGAAGTGCTGAGCGACATTGACTGACATGAAAGAGCAGATTCTCTCGTTCCTTCCCCCGGAATATCCGTGGAAAGATCGGCTTTTCGTATTTCCCGAGCTGGATTCCACCAATAATCGACTGAAAGTGCTTGCTTCTCAGGGCGCTCCCCACGGCACCGTCCTGATCGCCGACCGCCAGACCGGCGGCCGGGGACGGATGGGACGGTCGTTTCTGTCCCCGCCGGGGGTGGGAATTTATATGAGCATCCTTCTGCGTCCAGAGTGTGCGCCTCAGGAGCTGATGCACCTGACCTGCGCCGTCGCAGCCGCCATGTGCCGGGCGGTGGAATGCGCCGCCGGGCTTCGCCCCGGCATCAAGTGGACGAACGACCTCGTCTGGGGAAAGCAGAAATTCGCCGGAATCCTCACGGAAATGGGGCTGAACGCCGCCGGAGGCGTTGATTGGGCGATCGTAGGCATCGGCGTCAACTGCTGCCAGAAAACGGAGGATTTTCCCCCGGAGATTCGGGACAGAGCCTGCTCCCTCGCCATGGCGGCAGGTCGGGAAATTGACCGCTGCCGGGTCGCCGCCGCCATGATAGAGGCACTGTGGGAAATGGACGCCTCCCTGTTCACCGGCAAGAAGGACATGCTCCGGTTCTACCGGGAAAACTGCGTCACCATCGGCAAAGAAATTTCCGTGGTGGGCGCGGGAGAAGTCCGCCACGGGCGGGCGCTGGACGTTGACGACGAAGGCGCGCTGGTGGTGGAATTTCCCGATTCCCATGTGGAAGCTGTCAACGCCGGGGAGGTCAGTATCCGGGGAATGTATGGGTATATCTGACAAAACGCTGCCATTGTTTTCAATTTATTCCCAATTTACGTATTGCTTTTTTTAACGACATTGGTTATACTTGGAATGTAAAAATCACAGCGCCGCAGGTCTGCGCCGCTGTCCAAAAAATTCTGGAGGTCATTTCCATGAAAGCATTCAATGTAATCGTAAAAGTCCTGGCCGCTCTGGCTGCCGTTGCCGGTGCCGTCTACGTTGTTGCTACCTACGGCGATCAGATTGTCGCATGGGCGAAGAAGATTTTCGCTTCCCTGCCCAAGTGCCCCTGCTGCAAGGAAGAGCCGAAGGCCGTCGAAGAGACTGCCGCTGAGGAAGCTCCTGCCGAAGAGCCCGCCAAGGAAGTTCCCGCCGAAGCTCCCGCAGAGGAGGCCCCTGTTGAGGAAGCCCCTGCCGAAGAGCCTGCCGCCGAGGTCGCCGCGAACGAGCCCGTTGCCGAAGAGGCCGACTTCGCCGAGTGATTCCATTTTATACGCAAAAATCCCGGAAAGCTGTTGCTTTCCGGGATTTTTTCTTTCACTATTTCAGCTCCACCAGAACGCAGCTTCCCTCGCCGCGGATCGTGTGGTACATGTTGTCCTCCACAACGGGCAAGTCCATTTCCCGCAAATCCACATCCGGATTCCACACAACGTTCCGCATGCCATAGTAGCAGTAGAACCCATATTGGGTCAGGTCGTCTCCCCCGCCGAAGGTGCCGGGGATGAGACGGTTCAGCATCTGGTAGTTTTGCGGCATGTTCCGCAGAACCGGCGCGTTTCCGATGGAGCCGGACAGCTGCACCGTCACCGGCGTATCGGATTGGAACGCTTCCATTTCCTGCAAATCCGAAATCACCAGCTGGGTGCGGAAATCCGTGTAATCCTTCTGAACGCTCAGGGCGTTTCCGTAGGTGAAGGCAAACACGAAAAAGACCCAGCTGAGAACCACCGCCGGTATCTTAAGGGAGAAGCGTTTCTTCCCTTCCGCCGCCGTCATGCCGAACACGGTAAGCAGCACGCCGAAACCGTACATCGCCCGGGGTGCGAACACCGTGGCGGCCAGTGCGGGATACAGTCCAAAGCACATCAGCCCCATCAGGACAAGCGCCGCGGCAGTCATGGCGATGGCCGGAACTGTCTTCCGCCGGGAATCCAAAACCACGCGAACGCAGAAAGCGATCACCGCCAGCACCGCCGCAATCAGCCAGAAGGGCTTGAAATCCGACAGAACCAGAGAATAGTAACTCCGCAGATTTTTCAAAAAGTGGGGAATCAGCTCCCCCGCCGGGGGCAGAGCGTTGCCCACATAACTGGTGTCGGCGGGAATCATGATAACCAGCTTGAAGAAAATCAATCCCAGTGCATACCCCGCCGCAGATTTCAGGCAGAAAAGCCCGACCTCCCGGATGGATTCCCCGCGGTTCCACATCCGCAGTGCCAGTGCAACCACCAGCATGGGGAAAATCCCCGCCGCCGCCTGATAGCTGGTGCATACCGCCAGAATCCCCAACCCGGACGCAAGCACATACGCCGCAGTATTCCGGTTCCGGCACAGCAGCGGCACCACCGCCGCCAGCACGGAAAGCGCCATATACGGCGCGTCAAACCGAAAGCTGACACAGCCGAGGAAATAGGGATTCAGCCCCAGAATCGACAGCACCGCCAGTTCCCAGCCGGAAAATGTCGTCCGTTCATAGACAATATACCCCATGAGTATCCCGGAAACCGCCATGATGAGCATGGCAAGGATCTGGGGCAGCGACGCGGCGTCCGCCAGATAATCGCCTCCATGCACCAGCGTTGCAAGTGCCGTCGAGAGATACCGGCTGAAATAGTCCCACTGCTTGTACCCCAGCGCCGCCCGAGGGGAATCGTCCATATAGTAGAAATTCGCCCGAAGAATGGCGCTGATGCCCACCACGAAAACGGCAAACAGAATCAGCAGCGCCTTTCCCATGGGGATGCCGGTTTTCCCGGAACGAAGGGTTTCCGCTTTCGTCCTGCGGTAGTCCTCCTGACCGGCGGAGATATAATAGGAGATCACGCACCCCGCCGCCGGAGCCGCCGCGATGGCGAAGAACGCGGCGCAAAGGGGGACGAACAGCCCGTTCTCCATGCCGAGCACCCCCGCCACGCGCTGCATTTTCTGGGAATCGACCCAGTTGTGGTAGAAGTTCACCGCCAGCGCGCCGTTGAACGCAAGGCTCAGAGCCATGTGTACGGGATTGGAAAGCAGCGCCCGCACCCTCTGCCGGGAGACGGGCAGCCGCCACACCGCGGCGCACAGCAGCACCGCCGCCACGCCGCACCACACAAAGCCCGGCACCCACGCCGGGACGATCAGCAGCAGAAACGCGGCGCCGGAAAGCATCAGCAGTCCCTTTTCCGGGAAAAATCGTTTTTCTTTCATGTTGTTAGTCCTTTCCCCTACCCTTGGGGACTTTGGGAAGCTCTGACCGTCCGCAAGAGGTTCAGAGCTTCCCCCATAAATCACGCCGTCAGAATCTCCACCAGCATCCGGACGCACTTCTCCATGTCCTCGATGGGGATGAACTCAAAGCGTCCATGGTAGTTTTCGCCGCCGGTACACAGATTGGGACAGGGCAGCCCTTCGTAGGACAGCCGCGCGCCGTCGGTGCCGCCCCGGATGGGCACTTCCACCGGGTTCATACCCGCTGCAGCCATGGCCTTTTTCGCCCGCTCCACCACGTACATACACGGCTCAATGCACTTCTTCATGTTATAGTAGCTGTCCTTGAGGGTCAGTTCCAGCGTTCCCGCGCCGTACTTGCGGTTGATAAAGTCCGCGGCAGCGGTCATGACCGCTTTCTTTTCCTCGAACTTCTCCATGTCGTGGTCGCGGATGATATAGTGCAGCTCGGAACACTCCACCTCGCCCTTCATGCCCAGCAGATGGAAGAAGCCCTCATAGCCCTCCGTCAGCTCCGGACGCTGCCCAACGGGGAGCAAACTCTGGAATTCCATGGCGATCAGCTGGGAATTCACCATCTTCCCCTTGGCAGAACCGGGGTGGATATTCAGTCCATGGACAACGACCTTTGCCCCTGCGGCGTTGAAGTTCTCATATTCGATCTCGCCCACGGGGCCGCCGTCGGCGGTGTAGGCAAAGTCCGCGCCGAAGCCCTTCACGTCGAACCGGTCAGCGCCCCGGCCGATTTCCTCATCGGGGGTAAAGCCGATCTTCAATGTGGCATGCCTGCCGCCCATGGCGAGCAGCTGCTGCGCCGCCGTCATGATCTCCGCCACGCCTGCCTTATCGTCCGCGCCCAGAAGCGTCGTGCCGTCTGTGACGATCAGGTGCTTGCCTGCGTGGTTTTTCAGGTACGGATAGTCCGCTTCCCGCAGGAAAATGCCCTTTTCCTCGTTCAGGCAGACATCCCCGCCGTCATAGGCCACGACCTTTGCCTTGACGTTCGCACCGGAAGCGTCCGGTGCGGTGTCCATGTGGGCGATCAGACCAATGGTGGGAAACTCGGGGTCGCCGGGGACGGTGCCGTAGACATAGCCGTTTTCGTCCATTCTCGCGTCCGCAATGCCCATGCCCCGCATTTCCTCTACCAACGCGGCGGCAAGCGCCTTCTGCTTCTCCGTGGAGGGGCAGGTGTCGGATTCCTCGTCCGACTGGGTGTCAAAGGTCACATAGCGCAAAAAGCGCTCTACAACAGATTCCATGTGGTTCTCCTTCCAATCAAGGTAAAAATAGTATGCCCAAAGGAAAAGAGCCGCCGCCTACTGTGGCGGCGGCTCCTTGCTAAAAAACTTACTTGGCGGCGTTGACCAGCGCGGCAGTGTCCTGCGCGATCATCAGCTCTTCGTTGGTGGGGATGACCCAGACGGTGACCTTGGAGTCATCGGCGGAGATGATGGCTTCCTTGCCACGGGTGTTGTTCTTCTCGGGATCCAGCTTGACGCCCAGGAATTCCAGACCCTCGCAGATGCGCGCGCGCATGGAAGCGGAGTTCTCGCCCACGCCGGCGGTGAACACCAGGCAGTCCAGTCCGCCCAGAGCGGCAGCGTAGGAGCCGATATACTTGCGGACTTCGTAGGCGAACTTGTCCAGCGCCAGAGCGCAGTTCTCGTTGCCTTCCTCAGCGCCGTTCTCGATGTCGCGGAAGTCGGAGGACACGCCGGACAGCGCCAGCACGCCGGACTTCTTGTTCAGCATGTTCAGGCACTCGTCAGCGCTCATGCCGTACTTGTTCATGACGAACTGCACGACGGCGGGGTCGATGTCGCCGGAACGGGTTCCCATGGGAACACCGGCCAATGGGGTCAGACCCATGGAGGTATCCTGACACTTGCCGTCCTTCACCGCGGACAGAGAGGAACCGTTGCCCAGATGGCAGTTCACCAGCTTGATGTCCTTGCGGCCCATCAGCTCGATGGCGCGCTTGGTGACATACTTGTGGGAGGTGCCGTGGAAGCCGTAGCGGCGGATGGAGTCATTCTCGTAATACTCGGTGGGAATGGCGTAGCGGTAAGCCTTGGGGGGCATGGTCATGTGGAAAGCGGTATCGAACACGGCGACCTGAGGGGTGTTGGGCATGACCGCCTGACAGGCGCGGATGCCCATCAGGTTAGCAGGGTTGTGCAGGGGGCCGAGGGGAATGCACTTTTCGATGGCGGCGATGACCTCGTCGTTGATGATGCAGGAGTCAAAGAACTCCATGCCGCCGTGCAGGACGCGATGGCCGACGGCATCGATCTCGTCGGTGGACTTAATCACGCCGTCCACGGGATCGACCAGAATGGCCAGAACCGCCTGAATGGCCTCGGAGTGGGTGGGCATGGGGATATCCTTCACGATCTTCTTGCCGTTGGCGTTGTGGGTCAGACGGCCGTCGATGTAGATACGCTCACACAGACCCTTGGCAGACACGGCGCCGGTCTCGGGATCCATCAGCTGATACTTCAGGCTGGAGGAACCGGCATTGATAATCAGAACATTCATTGGGGAAAGCCTCCTAAATAAATATTTTCTTTTTGGTCAGTTTGTGATATGATAGCCATAGTCGTCGCTATTATAGTGCATTTATCCTGAATTCTCAAGCCCTCAAGGGAATTTTTTCAAAAAAAGGAGGGAGAATTTTGAAAACCGTTGGTATCGTTGCCGAATATAACCCCTTTCATGCAGGCCACCGCAAGCAGTTCGACCGGGTCAAGGCGGAGTTTGGCGGGGAAACCGCCATTGTGTGCGCCATGAGCGGCAATTACGTCCAGCGGGGCGCGCCCGCCGTCATGGATAAAACCCTCCGGGCAAAGGCCGCCGTCGCCTGCGGCGCCGACCTTGTGGTGGAGCTGCCAACCACCGTGAGCCTGTCCTCCGCCGAGGGGTTCGCCGCGGGAGGCGTCGGCATTCTGTCGAAGCTGTGCGATGCCCTTTGCTTCGGCGCGGAAACCGGCGAAGCAGAGCTTCTGATGGAGACCGCCCGGGCGCTGCTTTCGGAGGACTTTTCTCCCCTGCTCCGCCGGGAACTGGACGGCGGCAAGTCCTTCCCCGCCGCCCGGGCTGACGCTCTTTCCCGGATGGGACTGTCCGGGGAAATTCTGCGCCGCCCCAACGACATTCTGGCTGTGGAGTATTGTAAGGCCATTCTTGCCCAGCAGTCGCCGATGACTCCTTTCCCCATCCGCCGGGAGGGTGGGTATCATGACCAGACGCCCGACCGGGAAAATCCCTCCGCCACGGCGGTGCGCCGTCTCATGCTGACGGGAGAACCGTGGGATTCTTTTGTCCCGGAACCTGCCCGGGCGGTTTTTGAAAACGCCCCCCTGCACAGCCTTGCCACCGGAGAACGGGCGGTTCTCGTCCGGCTGCGCACCATGGCCGACGAGGAATTTGAAGCCCTGCCCTACAGTGGGGAGGGTCTGTGGCGCAAATTCATGCACGCCAGCCGCCGGGAAGCCACATTGGAGGACATCCTCACCAGTGTCAAATCCAAGCGCTACACCCGCACCCGCCTTGACCGGATGATGATGTGCGCATACCTCGGCATTACGGTGGAAATACTCGCCGCACCCGCCCCCTATGTCCGGGTGCTGGCCTTCAACGAAAAAGGCCGCGCCATTTTAAGCGCGGTCAAAAAAAGCGGCGTTTTCCGAAACGCCGGAGAAACCGTCCCCCACCCCTATCAGTCGCTGGAACAGCGCTGGGGCAACCTGTACGGACTGTTCGCTCTGGGGCAGCCGGAAGCCCCCGGCGGGGAGCAGCGCCGCAGAATCGTGCTTGCGGCGGACTGACGCGCCCTGTCCGGGGCCGTGTTGACATTTTTCATTCTTCATGATATTATATCCGTATAATAACAAAAAAAGGAGATAAAAGCCGAAAAAATGTCGTTAAAATTCCCGAAATTAAAAGCAACCAACTGTATCGTCGCTTTCCTCAGCTCCGCGCTGCAAGCCTTCGGTATGTACAATATCCACGCCCTGTCCGGGGTGACCGAGGGCGGCGTGCTGGGCGCCACGCTGCTGTTTGACCACTGGTTTGGGCTTTCCCCTGCCGTCAGCAGCTTCGTTCTGAACATCGCCTGCTACGTTCTGGGGTGGAGAACGCTGGGCAAGTCCTTCATCGCCTACTCCGCCATCGCCGCCTGCGGCTATTCCGCCAGCTATGCCATCTGCGAGCTGTTCCCGCCCCTGTGGCCGGGTATCGCGAGCCTTCCCCTTCTGGCCTCCGTGGTGGGCGCATTGTTTATCGGCGTCGGCGCTGGACTTTGCGTCCGGGCGGGCGGCGCCACCACCGGTGACGACGCCCTTGCCATGAGCCTTTCCCATCTGACAAAAATCCCCATTCAGTGGATTTATCTGACCAGCGACCTGATCGTGCTGGGGCTTTCCCTGACCTACATTCCCGTGCGGCGCATCGGCTATTCCCTGCTGACGGTCATTCTGTCGGGGCAGCTGATCGGTCTGATGCAGAGGATCAAAGGCCGCCCGGAAGCCGGTTAATCAGCCTTTCAACCCTCTGGACTGTCTATCCATGTCCTCTACCACGATGTCGTAGATCTCACCCAGCGACGCGCAGTATTCCAGCACCTTCCATGGCTCGTTTGTATGGAAATGGATTTTGATCAAATCCTCATCGCCCACTGCCAGCAGACAGTCGCCCCTAAAATGCTCCACAAAGTAGTCGTTGATGGCGTCTTCATCCAGATCATGCCCCTCAATGAGCAGCTGGGTGTCATAGCGAAATTCCGTCATAATAATCTTCCTTTCAAGTTTACTGGGCTGCCCTGTTTCAAGGTAGCCTAAACAGTTGATAAAATGATGCAGTTTCACAGGGCTTCAAAAGAGTTTATTCTTTAATTCTACTACATCAAATACTTTTATTTGCATCTTCCTTCCTCATAAATTGTAATTTTTTAGTCTATAATTTTTTTATTTTCAAAATATTGTGTCAAGATTAAAATTAAAGCAGTAATTGCAAGTATTCCATCCATTATTCCTGCTGGTAGCATAAACATCATTAAAGCCATTGTAATTACACAATTTATTACTGATAATACTAATCCCCACATTCTATTTTTCCATAATCCAACTGCACCGATAACTCTTACAACTCCGTAAATTGCTCCCATTACAAGCATCAAATTCATGTTATCTTTAAAATATGGAACAATAAAAGAAATATATTGATTTATATCAAACTTATCACTACCTATAACAAATACAGGTATGAGTGCTAAACATCCTCCTATTTCCATAAACGCTCCATGTATAAACATCAGCAATGATGCAATTTTATATTTTTTCATAGATTATACCTCACTTTCAAATTCCGATTTGTCAGGCTGATTGTATCACATAATCACGAAAATGTCCACAACGCAGAATCAGCACGATGGCTCCGTGTCAGAACCATCGTGCTGATCTGGTCTTTTACAGGTGCAGAACCCGATCCTTGATCTCCTGGGTGCGTCCCTGGTTCCAGAACTGGGTGCCGATGTAGCCGCAGGTTCGTCTGGCCACGTTCATCTTGTTCTGGTCGGTGTTGCCGCACTGGGGGCAGACCCATACCAGCTTGCCGTCGTCCTCCTTGATCTCGATCTCGCCGTCATAGCCGCAGACCTGACAGTAGTCGGACTTGGTGTTCAGCTCGGCGTACATGATGTTGTCGTAGATGAACTGCATCACTTCCAGCACCGCGTCGATGTTATTCTGCATGTTGGGAACTTCCACGTAGCTGATAGCGCCGCCGGGGGACAGCTGCTGGAACTCTGCCTCGAAGCGCAACTTGGTGAACGCGTCGATGGGCTCGGTCACATGGACGTGGTAGGAGTTGGTGATGTAGCTCTTGTCCGTAATGCCGGGGATCAGGCCGAAGCGCTTCTGCAGGCACTTGGCGAACTTGTAGGTGGTGGATTCCAGAGGTGTTCCGTACAGGGAATAGTCGATATTCTCCGCCGTCTTCCACTGAAGGCACTTGTCGTTCATCTTCTGCATCACGGACAGGGCGAAAGGCTTGGCCTCGTCGTCGGTGTGGGACTTGCCGGTCATGTATTTGACGCACTCATAAAGGCCGGCGTAGCCCAGAGAGATGGTGGAATATCCACCGTAGAGCAGCTTGTCGATGGGCTCGCCCTTGGGCAGACGCGCCAGCGCGCCATACTGCCACAGGATGGGCGCGGCGTCGGACAGCGTGCCCTTGAGCCGCTCATGACGGCACCGCAGTGCCCGGTGGCACAGCTCCAGACGATCCTCAAAGACCTCCCAGAATTTGGTCATATCCCGGCCGGAGGACAGCGCCACGTCCACCAGGTTGATGGTGACGACGCCCTGATTGAACCGGCCGTAATACTTGGGCTTGCCCGGCTCGTAGTTTCCGGCTCTGGCCACATTGTCCCAACCGTTGCCGGAACGGTCGGGGGTCAGGAAGCTGCGGCAGCCCATGCAGGTGTAGACGTCTCCGTGACCCGGGGTCTCCCCCTTGGAGAGCTTGTACTCCCGCATCTTCTTTTCGCTGATATAGTCGGGAACCATCCGCTTGGCAGTACACTGGGCGGCAAGCCGGGTCAGGTACCAGTAAGGCGTCCCCTCCCGGACGTTGTCTTCCTCCAGAACGTAAATGAGCTTGGGGAAGGCGGGGGTGATCCACACGCCCTTCTCGTTCTTCACGCCCTCGTAGCGCTGGCGCAGGGTCTCCTCGATGATCATGGCGAGATCCTTCTTCTCCTGCTCGCTCTTGGCTTCGTTGAGGTACATGAACACGGTGATGAAGGGAGCCTGTCCGTTGGTGGTCATCAGGGTGACGACCTGATACTGGATGGTCTGAACGCCCCGGCGCACTTCCTCCCGCAGGCGGTCTTCCACCACCTTGGAGATGGTCTCCTCCGCGGGCGCAACGCCGAAAGCGGCCATTTCCCGCTCCACGGTCTTGCGGATCTTCTCCCGGCTGACCTGAACGAAGGGGGCAAGATGCGTCAGGGAAATGGACTGTCCGCCATACTGGTTGGATGCCACCTGGGCGATGATCTGGGTGGCGATGTTGCAGGCGGTGGAGAAGGAATGGGGCTTCTCGATCAGGGTGCCGGAGATGACGGTGCCGTTTTGCAGCATGTCCTCCAGATTCACCAGATCGCAGTTGTGCATATGCTGGGCATAATAGTCCGCGTCATGGAAATGGATGATGCCGGCCTCGTGGGCGTCCACCACTTCCTTGGGAAGCAGGATACGACTGGTGATGTCCTTGCTGACCTCGCCCGCCATGTAGTCCCGCTGGACGGCGTTGATGGTGGGGTTCTTGTTGGCGTTCTCCTGCTTGACTTCCTCGTTATTGCACTCGATCAGGCTGAGGATGCGGTCGTCCGTGGTGTTGGACTGACGCAGAAGGCTGCGGGTATAGCGGTAGGTAATATATTCCTTGGCCACCTCGAAAGCGCCGTGGGCCATGATGGCCTTTTCCACCAGATCCTGAATTTCCTCTACGGACGGGCTGCGGCCCATTTCCTCGCAGGCGATCTGGACGCTCTGGGAAATTCTCTCGATCTGCAGCGGGGTCATACGTACCTTCTCATCCACCGCATCATTGGCCTTGGTCACGGCCATGATGATCTTATCAATGTCGAAAACGACTTCCGCACCGTTACGTTTAATAATCTTCATAGGCTTTTCCTCCTTGGGTTCCCGTTTCTCAATCAATTCGTGCATGGCCTATTATACAATATATTGTGGTTTTGTCAATAGCAAATCACAAAATATAGTATTTTCGTTTTCTACATCAAAAAGTTCCCCATTCTTCCCTCCGCCGCTGCCGGCCTGCGTCGGAGGGAAAGTTCCGTTTTTCCGGCAAACCGCAAAAGAAGGGTTTGAAATATGCCGCGGAATATAGTATAATCCAGAGAAGCGGTCTTTACATAATTCCCCTTTTTTCCCGACCAAAAATGAAAGGAGACTTTTTCATGAAAAAATCTTTCGGCACTTTGCCCTCCGGCGAAGAGACCTTTCTCTACACAATATCCTGTGGTAAGCTGTCCGCCGGCGTCACAGACTACGGTGCGACGCTGGTTTCCCTGCTGGTCCCCGACCGGGACGGCGTACTCGCCGACGTGGTGCTGGGCTACGACGACTGTGAGGGCTACCGCACAGGAAACGGCGCCTGTCTCGGCGCAACCGTGGGTCGGAACGCCAACCGGCTCAAGGGCGCGTCCTTCGATCTGAACGGGAAAACCTACCATATGCCCGCCAATGAGGGCAGCAACAACCTCCACTCCGGCCCGGACTTTTTCTTCCATCGGCTGTGGAAGCTGGTTTCCCACACGGAAAGCGCCGTCACGCTGGAGCTTACCAGCCCCAACGGCGATCAGGGTTTCCCCGGGAACGCCGTCATTCAGGTCACCTACGCCCTGAAAGCGGATGGAGCGCTGCACATTCTCTATAAGGCCGCCTGCGATCAGGACACCGTATTCAATTTCACCAACCACAGCTATTTCAATCTGGCGGGACACGACCGGACCGGCAGAGCCATGGAGCAGCTGCTCACCATTCCCGGGCGCTTCTTCAACCCCGACGACGCCGAAAACATCCCCACCGGCGAGCTGCGGCCGGTGGCCGGAACCCCCATGGATTTCCGCGCGCCCAAGCCCATCGGGCAGGACATCGGCGCGGACTACGAGCCGCTGAAGCTTCAGGGTGGCTACGACCACAACTGGGAGGTCTTCTGCAATCCCTGCGCCACCCTGTCTGACCCGGTCTCCGGCAGGAGCATGAGCGTCTGCACCGACTGCCCGGGCATTCAGCTGTACGCGGGCAACTTCTTAGACGAGACCGGCAAGGGCGGCGTACACTACGGCAAGCGCTCCGGCGTGGCGCTGGAGACCCAGTTCTACCCCGACAGTCTCCACCATCCCGGCTGGCCGCAGCCCATCACCCGTGCCGGTGAGACCTACCGCAGCGAGACGGTATACCGCTTCTCCTGGGATAGCTGAGGAAACTCTGAATAAATCGTCTGCCCCTAAATTACTTGTCCCCTCCCCGATGCTTCCAATTTATGCACTTCCTGACAGGCGGCGCATAAACTGTCCTATGGACAGCCGCGCCCACATTTTCACCAGCGACACCCGCATCGGAGAAGCCGACGGCTGCACGCTCTCTTCCTCCAATCGTCCTACCGCCGTGGTAGAGGTCACTGCCCCCAATCAGGAAGGCGACGTTTTCCCGATACATATTTGGCACATTACAAAGCGGAGGTACTCTCAAGCAGGAGTACCTCCGTTTTCGTTTCTGTCTGTCAGGCTCTCTCCGTATCCAGCCGGTTGTGGGAGAACATCCGCACATTCTGGCTGATATTTCGGTTGATACAGGCCGTGTACAGAATGTCGATCATATTCAGCTGGGCAATTCGGGAGGACATAGCGCCGCTGCGGTACAGTTCCTCCGAAGCCATCACGTTCAGGCAGCAGGCTGCCATCCGAGAAATGGGCGACAACTCAAAGCGGGTAATGGCGATGATGGGCGTTCCCTGCGCCTTCAGATATTCCGCGCAGCGGACAATTTCCTCGGTTCTACCCGAATAGCTGATGACAATCGCCACGTCGTTTGGTTTGGAATTCCGGGCGATGACGTACTGAGAGTGAATGTCCTCGCAGCAGGAGCAGGGCTTGTCGATCCGGAGGAATTTCAGATACGCGTCCTTGGCCACCAGCTGGGAAGCGCCCAGTCCGAACAGAAGGACGGAATCCGCCCGGCAGATCATGTCAACCGCCTGTTCCAGCACCTGCGGCTCCACGAGCTTCACCGTTTCTTCCAGTGACGCAATGTTCCGGTAGGTGATCTTGTAGACGATATCCGAAGTGCTTCCGGCGGTGACGCGGGCATTCCCCTTGGTCTGCTCCTGCGTCCGCACGGCGATCTCAAACAACAGCTGCTTCTGCAGATCCCGGTAGCCCTCAAATCCCAGCTTTTTGCACAGGCGCACAATGGTCGCCGCGGAGCTGAAGGAGCGCTGGGACAGCTCCTTTACACTGAGCTGGGGAATTTCCTCGGAATGCTCCAGAAGATACCGAAGCGCCCCCTGCTCCGCGCCGCTGGCCGTGGGCAGATACTGCTTCGCGCGAATCAAAACACTTTTCAAGTAAATCATCTCCTACCCGAGTTTCATCTGTGATAGTTTAGCACATTTTTTCCGAAAAAGCAAGAATCCGCCCCTGCACCCGGCATAACCGGTACGCAGGGGCAGTCTTTTACACATCTTTTACCCGTTCCGCGGGAACGGTGAAAAACGTCAGCACGAAGCCCATGACGCAGCTGATGGCAAGTCCCACGCAGTATAAAAGCATACCCTTGGTTCCCACCGGCCCCGCGCCCATCATGGGGATACCGAGCAAACCGGAAGCGCCCCAGCCGGAGGACGCCACGCCGCAGGCCATAATAAACGCGCCGCCAAGGCAGGCCGTCACAAAGGGTCTGCCAAGAGGCATCGTCACGCCGTAGAGCAGCGGAGACCCGACCCCCATCATGCCGGGAATGACCGGATCAAATATTTTTCCGAAAACTTCAAAATTCGGTTTTTTCCTGTTTTTAGGTTAGGGTCTATCTGGAAACCGGAAATATGACCAACAGCGAGGGATTTTTCGCCTGATGAAGCCATTTTTCCGCAGGAATACTTTGTGTATTGCAAGGAAAAATGGCGTACAGCAGGCGGAAAAGACCCGCTGTTTGGGCATGTTGACGGTTTTCAGATAGACCCTAAATTCTGTTTTCCATAGGCTTCTACAGGCTGATTTTCCCCATAACCACCGGATTCTTCGCTCCCGTGACCGTGGGAACGTTGTTGCAGCCGGCAAAAATTGCCTCGTTGGCCAGCACCGCGAAGGCCACGGCCTCCTTGGCATTGCTGTCGTAGCCCAGATCCTCGTTGGTCAGGACCCGGCACTCCGGCAGCGCTCTGGCAACCGCCTGCACCAAGGTCTTATTCATGCTTCCGCCGCCGCCGATGATCAGCTTATCCGGTTTCCGGGGGAAATAATGCTCCACACTGTAGCGGATGGTCTGCGCCGTGTAGTCCGTCACCGTGGCCATCAGATCCTGACCGGAGATGTTCTCCCTGCGGGCATAGTCCATGATCTTCTTCACAAAGTCGGGGCCATAGTATTCCCGCCCGGTGGTTTTCGGGGGCTTCTGGCTCAGGTAAGCGTCCTGCATCAGCATTTCCAGCAGTTTTTCATGCACCTTTCCCCCGGCAGCATAAGCACCGCCCTCGTCAAAGGTCTTTTCCCCGCCGGTCAGCTCCGTATAGACCGCATCCATGACCATATTGCCCGGGCCGGTATCAAAGGCGAACACGTCCTCCAGCCGACAGGCCGGGAGCAGACAGGTGATATTGCCGATGCCGCCGATGTTCTGCAAGGCCACGCACTCGGTCTTGCTGCGGTAAATCAGGAACTCGCTGTAGGGTACCAGTGGTGCGCCCAGGCCGTCCGCCGCCACGTCCCGGACCCGGAAATCGCTCACCACCGGGCAGCCAAACCGCTGCGCCAGCACAGAGCCTTCTCCCAGCTGGAATGTGCTGCGAAAGCTGTGTCCAAGGTATGTTTCCGGCAGCGGGATGTGCCAGAAGGTCTGGCCGTGGCTGCCGATGAGGTCGATCTGCTCCGCCCGGATGCCGGTCTCAGCGCAAAGCGCCTCCACCGCCTGAACGTACAGCTCTCCCAGAAGAAAATTCATTTTGCAGAAATCCGCCGCGCAGGCGTTGTTTCCGCTTGCCAGCCGCAGAATTTCCCGGCGAATCTCCCCGGAAAAGGGCTGAAATACAAAGCCCAGCTGCTCGATTTTGGAAGCCGTTCCATGCCCGGTGATCCGGCACAGCGCCGCGTCCACGCCGTCGGCCGAGGTGCCGGACATCAGTCCCACCACGAGACGGCTGTCTTTTTCCATACATTCTACGATCGGATGCATATTGTCTCCTCACAGCATTTCTTTTGCCAGCATCAACGCACCGGCTGCCGCGTCCTGCTCCGGTTCTGTGCAGACGAGGGCGGGATACTGCCCGCCCATTTCCGCGACAAAGGTCTCCCGAAGCTTGGTGTCATGCTCCAGCAGTCCGCCCAGCATGGCGACCTTTCCGGCTTTGATGCCCAGCTGCCGCGCCACCGCGCCCACCAGCCCGGTCATCTTGACGGCATTGTCCCGGATGATTGCCAGAGCGACTGCGTCGTCCTGTCCCGCCGCCTGCTCCACCAAGGGCGCCAGCGCCGCGATCCGACTCTTGTCGCCGCCGTAGGTGTAGGAAATGATCTTCTTCTGATCGTCCAGTTCCATCTGCTCGGCCAGCAGCTGAGACAGCAGAGTTTTCTCGCCCCAGCCGTCCCATGCGCGGGCAACTGCCGCCAGAGCATCCCTGCCCAGAGCGTAGCCGCTGCCCTCGTCGCCGATCAGATGTCCCCAGCCGCCGGAACGGGCATACTCCCCCGCCCCGTTCTTTCCGAAGCAGATGGAGCCGGTGCCCGCGATCAGGGCGATGCCCGCTTCGCCGGACAATGCGCCATTCAGGGCGATCACCTGATCGCCCACCAGATTCCAGTTCTCGATGCCGCCCCGGGTCATTTCCATCTCCACGATACGGGTCATTTCTTTGTTGCTGATACCGGCGGAGCCGATACAAAGCGCCCGACAATCACCCAGTCCGTTCAGATAGGCGCACAGCTCCTGCAGCAGCGCGGAGAACCGCTCCGCGCCGATGCTGTTCATATTGAAGGGGCCGAACACCGCGGTATCCAGCACCTTTCCCTCCGGCGAGGCGCAGACTACCTTGGTCTTGGTGCCGCCGCCGTCTACTCCTGCAATAAAGTCCATTGGTTTCTCCCTTTCGACTTACAGCAGATGATCCAGTGCTTTCCGAACGGCCGCATCCCAGAACTCCCAGTTGTGGATACCCGTCCAGTGTTCAAACCGGATGTCCGCGCCCAGCGCCGTCAGCTTGTCCGCCAGCCGCACATTGGCGGCGTACAGAGCGTCCTGCTCGCCGCAGGCCATATAGAGCTTCGGCAGCTGCGCCGCATCCGCTTTTTCCGCCAACGCCAGTAGATTGCAGTCCGCCGGAATTTCCAGAGACTGACCGAACACGGCCTGAAGCTCTCTTTTCTCCGCCGGTGTCTGCACGGCGACAAATTCCTCGATATCCGCCACTGCGGAAAAGGCCGCTGCCCCGGCGTAACGTTCCGGAGTTTGCAGCACGCATTTCAGCGTGCCGTAGCCGCCCATGGAAAGACCCATGAGATAGTTCTTCTCCCGCTTGGCGGAGAACCCGAAAAAGCCCCGGCAAATCTCCGGCAGTTCGTCGTGAATAAAGGTGAAATAGGAAATTCCCCGGTCCATGTCCGCGTAAAAACTTCGCTGAACCTCCGGGATCACCAGCGCCGCGTTCTTTTCCCGGGCATAGCGCTCCACGCTGGTATACCGCGCCCAGCCGGTGCAGTTGTCCTCCAGCCCATGGAGCAGATATACCACCGGCACCTGAGAGAGGTCGGTTTTCTCCGGCAGAATGACGGTCATGGAGGTATTCATCCCCATGGCGTCCGACCGGAAATCACAACGCATATGTGCCATAATCAGTTCTCCCCCACGGCCTGGGCGACCCGTCCCTCATGGGCTTCCAGCCGCTGCTCGGCCTCGTGCACATCGCTGCCGGTTTTCAGCATGACAATGGCGACCTTCGCCCGATAGCCGCACTTTTCCAGCGCCTCGGTAGCCGTATCGTAATCCACGCCGGTGGCTTCACAGACGATGCGCTTGCACCGCTCCACCAGCTTGGCGTTGGTAGGCTTCACGTCCACCATCAGGTTGCCGTAGACCTTGCCCAGCTTGATCATCGCGCCGGTGGAGAGCATATTCAGCACCATTTTCTGGGCGGTGCCGCTCTTCATCCGGGTAGAGCCGGTGACCACCTCCGGGCCGGGGGTAGGAGTAATGGCGATCTCCGCCGTCTTTTCCACCTGAGAACCGGGGTTGCAGGAAATGCCGATGACATGGGCGCCCTGCTTTCTGGCGTAATTCATAGCGCCCAGCACATAGGGCGTTCTGCCGGAGGCGGCGATGCCCACCAGCACGTCCTTGCTGCCAAAGTCGATTTTCTTCAAATCCTCCGCGCCAAGGGCTTCGTCGTCCTCCGCGCCTTCCTTTGCCCGGAAAATCGCCTCGTTTCCGCCGGCGATCAGGCCGATCACCTCTCCGGGATCGGTAGAGTAAGTGGGCGGGCATTCCACGGCGTCCAGAACGCCCAGACGTCCGGAAGTGCCGCAGCCGCTGTACACCAGCCGTCCGCCCTGCTTCAGCTGGGCAGCGATCACATCCACCGCCTGAGCGATGTGTTCGGCCTCGGCTCCCACCGCCGCGGCGACCTTTTTATCTTCTTCGTTGATCAGCTTCACCATGCTCAGCGTACTCATGGTGTCGATCTGCGCAGTCCGGCTGTTACGCTGTTCTGTCTTGATAGAATTGAGATCCATATCGTTCCTCCAGTTACGCTCAGCCACGGGCAGACGGTTTTACCGCCTGCACCGGCGCCGCGCTTTCATTATTCGTGATTCAATCGCAAAGAGAACAGGCAACAAAATGGTCCGGGCTGACTTCTTTCAGGCAGACATTAGTTTAGCATTGCGAAACGAGTTTGTCAACAGCCGCCAGCCGATGCGGAATTGCGTTTCACACTTTGTCATAATTTGATGGTATCTGCACGAATATGCGAAATATTTGCACTTGCGATTTGGCACAATGACGAAAATGTGGCCTTTGAACTGTGCAATTTGCTTTGGGTGGTTTTAGGGAAGCTCTGATTAAATCGGCAAGAGCTGGAGGCAGGAAATTCCGGCTCAGCCGCAGCCGATTTGTTCAGAGGTTCCCCAGTCCCCCTTTGTCCCCTCCCCTGATGCTTCCAATTTATGCACTTCCTGACAGGCGGCGCATAAACTGTCCTATAAGCAATTTTCGCTTAAATCACGCCATCAGGAGGGGTTTCCATGTCTGAGCAATGTCCGGACATCCTGCGCTGCGATCCTCAGAATCTGCGTCAGGCCATGTCCATTCACACACGGAAGATAACCGACGCCTGCCGGGATAAGGACTGCGTGGAAGACCTGCGGGTCTATCTTACCGCCGGTTCCCAGCAGACGCTTGACAACGCCGCCAACGTGCGGGTACGCAGCGCCCAGCTGCTGCACACCTACATCGATGTGGAGCCGGTCGCCTTTGACCGGAATCACTACTGTATCGACATCACCTTCTACTACCGCATTCTGGCGGACGCGGTGATCGGCACCTGCCGTCCCGCGGCACTGAGCGGTCTCGCGGTATTCTCCAAACGGGCGGTGCTCTGCGGTGAGGACAGCCGCGCCCACATTTTCACCAGCGACACCCGCATCGGAGAAGCCGACGGCTGCACGCTCTCTTCCTCCAATCGTCCCACCGCCGTGGTGGAGGTGCTTGACCCCATGGTGCTCAGCTCCAAGGTCAAAGATGCCTGCGAGTGCGGCACGGCGGAGTCCGTCACCGTCCAGATTCCCGCAGGCATCCGGGCGCTGTTCGACGAAGACCTGGTCACCTCCGGCGACCATCGCCGCCTGTACGTCACCCTGGGACAGTTCTCCATCGTCCGGCTGGAACGGGATGTGCAGCTGGTAGTGCCCATGGTAGAATACGCCATCCCCGAAAAGGAATGCTGCGACAGCGAGGGCTGCTGCACCGAAGACCCCTGTGAAATGTTCAGCCGCATTCCCTTCCCCGCCCGCCAGTTCACCCCCACCGGCTGCGACCGGAAGAAAGAAACTCCCTGCGATCAAGATTAAAAGACTGCCCCCAAAGGCCAATGGCCTTTGGGGGCAAATTCTGTTATCTAATGTTCCACATACTTCGGCAGAATCTCGTCCACGTCTACATAATAATGCTTAAAATTGTCATTTTCCACGTAGACCTTCACTTTTTTGCCGATCAGCTCCGGGTCGCGGAAAATGCGCAGGCTGGGGCTTTTGAAAATATGCCGCACACCGTGGGGGTCGATATACTGTACTACTATATAGTAGGGATACCGGCCGTTTACGTTGACGTTGATATTCGCGGCAATATCCACCACCTCGCCCAGGATGTAGTGTCCCGAGGCAAGCAGGGCATCCGACCGCTTTTTCTTGCAGAGTTCGACAATGAGAAAGATGATTCCCAAAATCAGGAATATGGCGCCGATCCCACCGAAAATGAGACCGACCATAAAGGCGTCGCTGTCCCGCAGAAGCGCCGCCAGCGCAATGCCCAATATCACAAACGTTCCGCCCAAGGCGGTATAGATGATGCCAATAATCAGCAGGGCGCTTCGCCCGATCCTCGCTTTTTTCTCCATATCAGCCACGCATCGCCCGTTTTCTGGCAATGTTGATGGGGCCTTCCTGCATGTGGTTGATCCATGCAAGGCTCTTGCCCGCGCCGTAGGCTGTGCAGGCGTCGGGGTCGTCCGCCAGAACGCAGCCGATGCCCGTGCGCTCGGCGATCAGCAGATCCATACCCCAGATCTGGCTGCACCCACCGGTGAGGGTGATGCCGTTTTCGGAAATATCCGACACCAGCTCGGGGCTTGTCTGCTCCAGAACCGCCAGCACCTCATCGGTGATCATCCGGGCGGGGCGGCGCAGCACCTCAAAAATCTCCGTGGAGGTCAGGGTGATGACCTTGGGCATACCGGTCTTGAAGTCACGTCCCTTGACGTTCATGCTCCGCTCCTCGTCCCGGGGGTAGACCTGACCAATTTGGATTTTCACATTCTCTGCGGTGACCTGACCGATCACCACGCCGTGCTGACGGCGGACATACCGGGCAATCATCTCGTCAAAGTAGTTGCCCGCCACCTTCAAAGAAGACGAAACCGCCACGCCGTTCATGCTCAGCACCGCGATGTCCGTGGTGCCGCCGCCGATGTCCACCACCAGATGGCCGCTGGGGCCGCGAATGTCCAGTCCCGCGCCCAGACCCGCCGCGAGGGGTTCCTCTATCAGGAACACTCTGCGCGCGCCGGCTTCGATGGCGGCGTTGATGACGCTGCGCTCCTCTACCTCGGACACGCCGGAGGGTACGGAGATGACCACACGGGGCTTGGGAGTGAAGAAGGACGCCTTCGTCGCGGTCTTAAACATTTCCTGAAGCATCCGGACGGTCATTTCATGGTCGGATACGGTGCCGTCCTTCAGCGGGTGCATGGCGACCACGTTGCCGGGGGTACGTCCCAGCATGTTCCGGGCGGCCGCACCCACCTGCAAAATCTTGCCGGTGTTCTTGTCCATAGCCACAACAGAGGGTTCCCGGACGACCAGTCCCTTGCCGTCGGCGTAAATCAAAACATTGGATGTACCAAGGTCAACGCCCAGATCATTGGAAAATAAAAACATAATGACACCTACTTATTCCTTTCCTGCCGATGCAACGGCAGCGCAATGTACTTCCTTCGCCCCGGCGGTTTTCAGCACACGGGCGGCTTCTCCCGCCGTGGCGCCGGTGGTCAGAATGTCGTCCAGCAGCAATATCCGCTTTCCGGCAATTTCTACACCTTGGGTCAGCCGGTAGACGCCCAGCACATTTGCCCGGCGTTCCGCCTCGCCGTGAATGCCGGACTGGGGACGATTGTGACGGACTTTCCGCAGAAGGGGCGTCGGGGTCATCCCCAGCTCCCGCCCAACGGTCTTCGCCAGCAGCTCCACCTGATCATAGCCACGACGCAGCTTCCGCAGACGGCTGACGGGGATCCATGTCAGCACATTGAACCCGTCGGGGTACTGATTCTGGATACGCATGGCCAACAGCCTGCCATAAGCAGCGGCGTAATTTCTCGCGCCGCCGAACTTGAAACGCAGAAGGCTCCTTCTTACATTCCCTTCATAGTACCAGACCGCAGCGAAACTGTCAAGAAATTGACACCTTCTTTTTCTATTAAGAAATTCCGGCGCTTCCTCCCGGCAGGTGCGGCACAGGTCAAGTTCCTCTTTTCCCAGGACTTTGCCGCACAGAACGCACTTTGGCGGGAACAGCACGCCCAGCAGCCAGTGAACCAGTCTCATTCGGTTTTCCCCTGTAAGCGAAGCTTCAACCCCGTGTAGCGGCGGTTTTTCTTCGCGTTTTCCACCATCGCCGCCACGGTTTCCTCACGACCTACAATAATCAGCAGTTCTCTCGCCCGGGTGATGGCGGTGTAGAGAATACTGCGGCTGAGCAGATACGGAGAACCGTTCCACGCCGTTAAAATCACAGCCCGGTACTCGCTGCCCTGACTCTTGTGGACGGTCATGGCGTAGGCGGGTTCCAGCTCGTTCAGCTGGGTAAAGTCGTAGTCCGCCGCCCGATCGTCGAAGGTCACCGTCAGGGTCTCCGCACCGGTGTCGATCCCGGTGATCGTCCCCACGTCGCCGTTGAAAATGCCGGTGCCCACGGCGCTGCCGTCGGTCTTCTTCCATAATATATCATAATTGTTGCGGATCTGCATCACCCTGTCGCCCTCCCGGAAAATAATATCTCCGAAAGTGCGCTCCTTTTTGTCGGGAGCAGCGGGGTTCAGGGCGGCTTGCAGCATTTTGTTCAGCGCGGCGGTGCCTACGCCCCCCTTGCGAGTGGGAGACAGCACCTGAATCTGCTCCGGTGGGATACCCATGTTCCTGGGCAGCCGGGTGGTGCATAATTCCCGGATCAGGGTGCTGACCGCATCCTCACTCTGCCTGCGCAGGAAGAAAAAGTCGCTTTTGACATTTTTCAGCTCCGGCATCTGCCCCTGATTCACCCGGTGGGCGTTCATGACGATCAGGCTCTGCTGTGCCTGCCGGAAAATCTCCGTCAGCCGTACCGTGGGCAGGCAGCCGCTGCGCAGCATATCGTTGAACGGGAATCCCGGCCCCACGGGGGGCAGCTGGTCGGGGTCGCCCACCAGAATCAGCCGTTTCCCTCTGGGGATGGCCTGCAAAAGATGGTGCAGCAGCTCCACGTCCACCATGGACATTTCGTCCACGATCACCGCGTCGCATTTAAGGGGGTTGTCCTCGTCCCGGACGAACACCATGTCCCCCGTGCCGGGGTCGATTCCTGCCTCCAGCAGCCGGTGGATGGTGGAGGCATTCTCCCCCGTCACCTCCGTCAGCCGTTTCGCCGCGCGGCCAGTGGGCGCAGCCAGCAGGCACGCCAGCTGCATCTGTCCCAACAGGGACAGGATACCATTTAATATAGTCGTCTTACCGGTGCCGGGGCCGCCGGTGATCAGCAGCAGCCCGGAGGTGGCCGCTTCCCGGATGGCGCGGGTCTGTTCCTCGGAATATTCGATGCCGCTCTCCTCCGCCACGTTGCGGATCATGCGCTCCAGACCCTTCGGCGGCGGGAAGCTGCCCTTCGCAAATTCCAGCAGCCGTTGACTGCAATTCACTTCCGCATCGTACAACCTTGGAAGGTAGTCAACGGTGATGCCCGCCAGCGTACTGCGCACCAGGCGGTCGGCTTCCAGCAGCCGGCCGATGCCTTCTTTTACCGCTTCGCCGTCCACGCTCAGCAGCTGACTGACCGCCAGCTGTAGCTTGTCCTCCGGCAGAAAGCTGTGCCCCGCCGTGAGATTGTAGTTCAGTTCAAACAGGATTCCGGCCTCCACCCGCCGGGGGTCGTCCCCCGCCACGCCCAACTCAATGGCAAAGCGGTCAACCGCTCCAAAGGGCGCGTCCAGTCCCTCGTCCATGAGTAAGTACGGGTCGTCGTACAGAAGCTCCACAGTGCTGTCGCCGTACAGCTTGTACGCCCGCACCGCCAGCTCCGCGGGAAGATGATGCACGGCGAAGAATTCCATCAGCTGCCGCATTCCCACCTGTAATCGGAATTCCTCGCCCATGGCTTTTGCTTTTTCCCGGGAAATGCCGGGAACCTCGGCCAGACGCTCCGGTTCCCGTTCCATGACCAGCAGAGTCTGCTCACCAAAATGCTCCACGATCCGCGCCGCCGTCTTGGGGCCGATGCCCTTGATGATGCGGCTGCTGAGATAATTCAGGATTTCCAGACTGGTCTGAGGCATCAGCCGCTCCAGAAATTCCGCCTCGAACTGCCGTCCGTAGCTGGAGTGGGTGCTCCATTTGCCCGTCACCATCAGCCGTTCGCCCACCGCGGGCAGAGGGATGGTGCCGACCACCGTCACATTCTGACCGCCGCCCACGTTCACGCGAAGGACGGCGTAGCCGTTTTCGTAATTCTGATATACCACGGCGCTGATGGCGCCCTGCAAAATCTCCAGATCTTCCGTCAAGTCGTTCTCTCTCCCATTCTCTCGGCCAGCTTTTCCGGTGCGCAGACCGTCACGCCCCGCTCCGTCAGCCAGTCCCGTTCGGCATCGCTAATGCCAAAATCCACCATGGTAAGCTCTTCCCGCAGCAGCCCCAGCTCCCGCAGCCAGAGATAGCGCCGGGCAAAGGAATCCTCCGTCACCCCCGGCCTTGCCGGAGCGTAAAGCCCGCCGCCCCGCTCTGCGGGCAGCAGGAATCCGTACAGCACCCACAGCGCACTTACCAGCCCAAAGGCCGCCAGCGTTCCCAGCATAATGTAACCCACCACCAGAACCACCTCCGGATATTGTATGAGGGACACAGGATTTCTGTGCCGGTCATTCTGGCAGAGCAGCATGTATTCCTTTTCATTTTACTATATTTCTTTGAAAATGGAAAGCCCTTTTTGCTTTCTTTCTCCACTTTCTGTCCTCTTAAAACCTGGTAAAGAAACTTTTGCCGGATTCTTCAAAATTGGTCTTGAATCTCGACAAAAAATCGGGTATAATAATCTGGAACGATTTTGCGGGTCATACATTTTTCCCCTGCGGAGGCACTATGAAGCTGCTGAATTTGCTTATGTGGGTGGTGCAGTTTGGGTTTTCCATTCTGTTTCCCACGGTTTTCTTTTTGATTCTGGCGGTCTGGCTCCAGGATAAATTTGGCCTTGGTCTGTGGATCGTGGTCGTGCTGGGCATTGTGGGTCTGCTTACCTCCGTCAGCACCGCCCGGTCGTGCCTGAAATCTCTGCGTAAGGCAGCCGACGAAAGCAGCGGCCACAAAGACCCGCCCGTCTCCTTCAATGACCACAAGTAAGAGGAATTCCCGTTATGAAATTACAGGCAGCATCCAAAAAAGAAATCTCCCGCATCGCCGTCGGCACGCTGGTGTGCGACGTTATCATGATCGCGGGGCTGTTTCTTCTGAGTCAGTTCGGCGTCGGCAAGTTTGACATTCTCCGCATTCTGCTGGGCGCGGCATGCGGCTCCGTGGTAGCGATTCTGAATTTCACCATTCTCTGCCTGACGGTGCAGAGCGCCGTGGAGATCGACAGCAAGAAGAAAATGCGGCAGAAATTCCAGATGAGCTACAATGTCCGCCTGCTTCTTCAGGCCGCTTGGGTCATCGCCGCATACCTGATTCCCCAGGTGCATTTTGTGGCCGGTGCGCTGCCCGTTCTGTTCCCCAACGTGGTCATTTTCTTCCTGCAAAGCCGGGGCAAGCTCGTTCCCAACGACGAAAAGCCGACTGCCGGCGAGGCGGGCAAGACCATTCCTGAGGAGGACGAGCCGGAAGATCATCCCGGCCCTTTTGAAGTATAAAAATACAAGATCATCGATTTTATGAGGTGAGTGTATGGAAGTTGAAATCAATGGCGCGCGAATTATAGCTACATTTGAAAACGTCCCGCTGTTCGGAACGGTGACAATCACCCAGACGCTGATTGTCAGCTGGCTGATTCTGATTCTGATCTCCGCTCTGTTCATCTGGCTGGGGTCCGGATTGAAGGTCACGGGCATTTCCCGGAAGCAGGCCGTCGCTGAGACGATCTACACATCTCTGGTGAAATTCATCCGGGGCAATATGGGGCCGGATTTCGACCGCTACATCCCACTGGTCGGCACCATCTTCGTCACCAGCATTTTCTCCAATCTGATCAGCCTTGTGGGCATCTGGAGCCCCACCGCCGATCTGATGACGGAGCTTGCCTGGGCGCTGGTGGTGTTCGTGCTGATTACCTACCATAAGATCAAGGCCTCCGGCATCGGCGCGTATCTGAAGAGCTTCCTGGATCCCCTTTTCATCCTGGCGCCCATCAATGTCATGAGTGAGCTGTTCACCCCCGTCTCCATGGCCTGCCGTCATTTCGGCAACATTCTCTCCGGCACGGTTATCAGCGCGTTGATTTACGCCGCTCTGGTCGCCGCCAACAATGCGCTGTTCCATCTGCTGGCATCCAGCATGTATGTCGCGCTGATCGTCACCATCGTTGGTCTGATTCCTCTGATTATCGGCTTTACAAAGAAGAAAAAGAAGCTGAAAATTCTGGGCATCATCGTTACGGTGCTGGGCGTTCTCGCCATTCTCACCTGTCTGGGTGTGCATTACCCCTGGCTGACCATTGGCATTCCCGCCATTCCCAGCCTGTATTTTGACTGGTTCAGCGGCTGCATTCAGGCATTCATCTTCTGCACCCTGACCACCCTCTTCATCAAACAGGCCGCGGGCTGATAACGCGGCGGCCATTTGAATAAACACGTAAACAAATATTTAGGAGGAAAATATTTATGGAAATTCTGGCTAAAGGCATTGCTCTGGCAGGTTGCGGCATTGGCGCCGGTCTGGCTCTGATCGCCGGTATCGGCCCTGGTATCGGCGAAGGTAACTGCGCCGCCCGTGCCTGTGAAATCATCGGCCGCAATCCCGAGTGCAAAAGCGACGTTACCAGCACCATGATTCTGGGTATCGCTCTGTCCGAGACCACCGGTATTTACGGCTTCGTTACCGGCCTGCTGCTGATCTTCGTCGCCCCCGGCATGTTCATGAAGCATCTGGGCTGATTTCCGGCGAGAAATTCGATCATTAAATTGTACGCCGGAAGGAGGCAACGCAATGGACCTTTACCAGTCATTGGTGACGGTAAACCCCGTAACTCTGATTGCACAGATTTGCAACCTGTTTATCCAGCTGCTTATCGTCAAGATCTTCTTCCTGGATAAAATCAAGGCCGTGCTGGACAAGCGCCGCGAGACCGCCGACAAGCAGATCGCCGACGCCGAGGCCGCAAAATCCGAAGCGGCGGCCATCAAGCAGACCTATGAGGAGAATATGCGTCAGGCGAAAACCAAGGCTGACGATATGATCCTCTCCGCCCAGAAGACCGCCGCCCAGCGCAGCGAGGAGATCATTTCTCAGGCGCAGAAGCAGGCCGCCCAGATCAAGACCAAGGCCGCGTCCGACATCGAGATGGAGAAGAAAAAAGCCATCAACGACGCCAAAAATGAAATTTCCGACCTGGCCATGGCCATCGCCGGAAAGGTCGTGGCCCGTGAGCTGAACGACGCCGATCAGGACGGCATGATCGACCGCTTCATTGAAGAATTGGGTGATCAGAAATGACAGAGGTTGGTAACGTCTACGGTCAATCCCTGTACGAGCTTGCTAAGGACGAGGGGCTGTCCCGGGAAATCGGGGAGCAGCTGACCGTCCTGCAAAAAAGCTTCGGTGAGGAGCCGGATTTTGTCCGTCTGCTCTCCAACCCCAGCCTTTCCAAGCCGGAGCGGTGCCGGATTTTAGACACCAGCTTCCGCGGCTCGGTGCATCCCTATATTCTGAATTTTATGAAAATCCTGACGGAAAGGGGCTATATCCGCCACTTTTCCGACTGCTGTGACGCTTTTTCCGAACTGTACAACCGGGATAACGGCATTCTGAAGGTGACGGCCGTCACCGCCGTAGCTCTCACCCCGGCGCAGGAGGAGAAGCTCACAGGAAAGCTGAGCCAGATCACCGGAAAGACGATCGCGCTCCACAATCGCATTGATCCCGCAGTCTTGGGCGGTGTCCGCCTGGACTATGACGGTCAGCGCCTGGATGACACCGTGTCCCATCGCTTGGACGCCATCCGGGAACTGCTGAACAAAACCGTACTCTGACGAGAAAGCAGGGACTGTATGGAACTGAAACCCGAAGAAATAACGAAAATCATTCGCAGCCAGATCAAAAATTACGAAAACAAGATCGAAGTCAGCGAAACCGGCGTCGTCATTCTGGTAGGCGACGGCATTGCCAAGGCCTCCGGCCTTGAAAAGTGCATGGCCGGTGAGCTGGTGGAATTTCCCGACGGCTCCTACGGCATGGCCCAGAATCTGGAAGAGGACACCGTCTCCATTGTCATCCTCGGTTCCGACCAGGGCATCAAGGAAGGCGATACCGTCAAGCGCACCGGCAGAGTCGTGTCCGTCCCCGTGGGCGAAAAGCTCATCGGGCGCGTTGTCAACGCCCTTGGCGAGCCCATCGACGGCAAGGGCAGCATTGAGGCGGAGGCCTACCGCGCCATCGAAATGCCCGCCCCCGGTATCATCGAGCGGCAGCACGTCTCCCGCCCCCTGCAGACCGGTATCAAGGCCATCGACTCCATGATTCCCATCGGCCGCGGCCAGCGTGAGCTGATCATCGGCGACCGCCAGACCGGCAAAACCACCATCGCCACCGACACCATTCTGAACCAGAAGGGCAAGGACTGCATCTGCATTTACGTTGCCATCGGCCAGAAGCGTTCCACCGTGGCGCAGGTCGTGGACAGCCTTACCGCCGGCGGCGCTATGGACTATACCATCGTGGTCTCCGCCACCGCTTCCGAGCTGGCGCCCATGCAGTATATCGCCCCCTATGCAGGCTGCACCATGGGCGAATACTTCATGTATCAGGGCAAGGACGTGCTGGTGATTTACGACGATCTGAGTAAGCACGCGGTGGCCTACCGTGCCATTTCTCTGCTGATCCGCCGTCCCCCCGGACGGGAAGCTTACCCCGGCGACGTCTTCTATCTCCACTCCCGTCTTCTGGAGCGGGCAGCTCAGCTGTCCCCGGAGCTTGGCGGCGGCAGTCTGACCGCTCTGCCCATCATCGAGACGCAGGCCGGCGACGTGTCCGCCTACATTCCCACCAACGTCATTTCCATCACCGACGGCCAGATCTTCCTGGAGACCGAGCTGTTCAACTCCGGCATCATGCCCGCCGTGAACCCCGGTATTTCCGTCTCCCGTGTTGGCGGTGACGCTCAGATCAAGGCCATGAAGAAGGTGGCCGGTTCTCTGAAGCTGCTGTACTCCCAGTACCGCGAGCTGCAAAGCTTTGCCCAGTTCGGCTCCGATCTGGACGCGGATACCAAGTCCCGTCTGGCTCTGGGTGAGCGGATCGTGGCCGTGCTGAAGCAGAAGAACGGTTCTCCCAAGGAAGTGGCGCAGCAGGTGTGCATCATCTACGCCGTGACCCACGGATATCTCACTTCCATTCCCGTGGCGCAGATCCCCGAGTTTGAAAAGCGGCTGGAAGAGCATATGAACAATCACCACGCCGACGTTCTCGAGGCCATTCGCTCCACCGGCAAGCTGGAGACCGAGACTGAGAACGCCCTGAAAGCTGCCCTGGACGAGCTGGTGGCTGAATTTCAGGCATAAGGAGGGATAAGCCATGGCTGGCGTTTCCACCAAGGAAATCAAAAACCGCATCCGAAGCATGGAGTCCACCAGGCAGATCACAAAGGCCATGGAAATGGTCGCTGCCTCCAAGCTCCGCCGGGCGCAGGCGCAGGTGCTTTCCTCCCGCCCCTATTTTGAAATTCTTTACTCCACCATTGCGGACATCGCGTCCTCCAACCGGGATTTCTCCTCCCCCTATTTACAGGAGCGTCCTGTGAAAAAAGCACTGTATATCGTCATTGCCGGTGACCGCGGTCTTGCCGGCGGCTACAACAGCAACATTCTCAAGCTGGTTCAGTCGGAGATCGCTGGCAAGGACGCCGTAGTCCTGCCCATCGGCAAGAAGGCTCTGGACTATTTCAGGAGCAGGCAGATCCCGACCTTTACGGAGCACTACGCCGAAGCGGCCGAACTGACCGTGGGTGACTGCTTCTCCGTCTCCAAGCAGGTAAGCAAGGCTTTTCTGGCAGGAGAATTTGACCAGATCGTCGTTGCGTATACCAATTTTGTCTCCGTCCTTGCCCAGACGCCCGCAGCCATGCAGCTGCTGCCTCTGAAAAAGCCGGAAAAGAAAGAGAGTACCAATCAGGGCGATATCCTGTACGAGGGCGACAGCGAAGAGGTTTTCGCCGCGATCATCCCCGAGTATCTGGGCGGCGTTATCTACGGTGCGCTGTGCGAAAGCCGCGCCTCCGAGCAGGCTGCCCGCCGGGCTGCCATGGATTCCGCGACCCAGAACGCCGACGATATGATCGACGACCTGAGCTTGAAATTCAACCGCGCCCGTCAGGCCGCGATCACGCAGGAGATCACAGAGATCGTCGCAGGTTCCTGAGTCCCCGCAGGGGCGGTATTCTGATCGCCCAATCCCCAGAAGTTACGAATTTGCGGTATCTGATGTGGGTTAAGCCCGGAATTTTGGGTAAAAGTGGGTATTCCCCCCGCATTTTGTTCCGCAAATATTTCAGCAGAAGGAGTTGAATTCCCAATGGCCAAAAACAAAGGAACTGTGATCCAGGTCATGGGTCCTGTTCTTGACATCCGCTTCGCTGACGATCAGCTGCCCGGTCTGCTCAGCGCCATCGAGATTCCCAACGGCGAGCATACCATCGTGGCGGAGGTCGCCCAGCACATCGGCGACAATGTGGTTCGCTGTGTCGCTATGTCCTCCACGGACGGCCTGCAGCGCGGCACCGAGGCCACCGACACCGGCGCGCCAATCTCCGTTCCCGTTGGCGAAGAGTGCTTGGGACGTGTATTTAACCTGCTGGGTCAGCCCATTGACAACAAAGCGCCTGTACAGGGCGTCGAGCGCTGGCCCATCCACCGTCCTGCTCCCTCCTACGAGGAGCAGCAGCCCGCTACCGAGATTCTGGAAACCGGCATCAAGGTCATCGACCTGATCTGCCCCTATGCCAAGGGCGGTAAGATCGGTCTGTTCGGCGGCGCGGGCGTTGGCAAGACCGTTCTGATTCAGGAACTGATTTACAACATCGCCACTGCCCACAACGGCTATTCCGTCTTCACCGGCGTTGGCGAGCGTACCCGTGAGGGCAACGACCTGTACAACGAAATGACCGAGTCCGGCGTTATTTCCAAGACCGCCATGGTCTTCGGTCAGATGAACGAACCGCCAGGAGCCCGTATGCGCGTGGGCCTGTCCGGCCTGACCATGGCAGAGTACTTCCGTGATGTGAAGCATCAGGACGTGCTGCTGTTTATCGACAACATCTTCCGTTTCACCCAGGCCGGTTCCGAGGTATCCGCACTGCTCGGCCGTATGCCCTCCGCCGTCGGCTATCAGCCCACTCTGGCAACGGAAATGGGCGCCCTGCAGGAGCGTATCACCTCCACCAAGGAAGGTTCCATCACTTCCGTTCAGGCTGTCTACGTTCCCGCCGACGACCTGACCGACCCCGCCCCCGCTACCACCTTCGCCCATCTGGACGCCACAACGGTTCTTGACCGCGGCATTTCCTCTCTGGGCATTTACCCCGCCGTTGACCCGCTGGACTCCACTTCCCGTATCCTGACTCCCGAAATCGTTGGTCAGGAGCATTACGAGACCGCCCGTGCCGTGCAGAGCATCCTCCAGCGCTACAAAGAGCTGCAGGACATCATCGCCATCATGGGTATGGACGAGCTTTCCGAAGAGGACAAGCTGACGGTCAACCGCGCCCGTAAGGTGCAGCGTTTCCTCAGCCAGCCCTTCCATGTTGCCGAGCAGTTCACCGGCTATCAGGGCAAGTACGTCCCCCTGAAGGAAACCATCCGCTCCTTCCAGGAAATCATTGCGGGTAAATATGACGACATTCCCGAATCCTACTTCCTGTTCGCCGGCTCCATCGACGACGTGGTTGCCAAGTACCGGGGCGGTGAGAAGGCATGACACCCTTCCACCTGAAAATCGTCACCCCCGACGGCCTGATTTATGACGGTCAGGCAGAAGAACTGCTTGTTCGCACCACCAACGGCGACGTCGGCATTCTTGCCCGTCACATGAACTATGTTGCCCCCCTGGGTATGGGACAGGCCACCATCGTATCCGACGGCCAGCGCCGGACAGCGGCGTGCATCGGCGGTATGGTCAGCGTCTCAAGGGGCGAGGTGACGTTAGTCCCCACTACCTTTGAGTGGGCAGACAAGATCGATGTTGCCCGTGCGGAGGCTGCCCTGGAAAAGGCAGAGAAGGTTCTCCACGATCAAAATGCTTCCGACACTGACCTGCGTCTAGCCGAAGCCAAGCTTCACCGCGCACTGGTCAGAAAGAGCGTTGCCTCCAAGTTATAAGCGATCACCCCGGTATCCGAATGGATACCGGGGTCGTTTCAGGATGCGGCCCGCAACGACCCAGACGCACGCCGCCGCTCCCGATAAAGAATGGCTGCGGCGGAAGAAAGTGAGCAATCCCAATGGTAATACAGAAAATTGACAGCGATATCGAGAAAAAGGGCATCGCAAGGGCCATTCTGGAAGTGCTTCCGGATTGGTTCGGCATCCCGGAAGCTACGGAAGCGTACATCGCGGACAGCAAAGGCCGCCCATTCTTCTGCGCCTTTGCGGACGATGTTCCCGTCGGCTTTCTCTATCTGAAAGAAACCGGGCGGCATACCGTGGAGCTGGCCGTCATGGGCGTGCGGCAGGAATATCATCGGCAAGGCATCGGCAGAGCGCTTTTTGAGCAGGCAAAAGCCGAAGCCAAACGGCTGGGATATTCCTTTATCCAAGTCAAAACCGTCCAGATGGGCAGATATGCTATTTACGACGACACCAACCGCTTCTATCTCTCTCTGGGATTCAAGGAACTGGAAGTGTTCCCAACGCTGTGGGACGAATGGAATCCCTGCCAGATTTATATAATGACTATATAGGCTCAAAATCACCCTGGTATCTGTTGGATACCAGGGTGACTTGTTTTGTATAGCTCGCCGTGACCGTTATTCTTCGGTGGCCTTCGGGTCTTCCTTCCCGTCCTCAAAGCCGTCGAACATGGAGGTGGAAGAAGCGTCTCCCACTTCCCTGCCCTGCATGATCGCTTCAAACTGCTCGCCGGTCATAGTCTCCTTTTCCAGAAGGAAGTCCACGACCTTGTGAAGCTTGTCGCTGTTGTCTGTCAGAATCTGTTTGCAGTGGTCGTATGCCTTGTCGATCAGCGCCCTGACCTCGTCGTCGATGGTTCCGGCGACCTTCTCGGAATAGCTCTTGGTGGTCTGGTAGTCCCGACCAATGAACACCTCTCCGCCGTCAAGATAAGACACTGTACCCAGCTTCTCGCACATGCCGTAGCGAGCGACCATGTCCTTCGCCAGCTTCGTTGCCCGGTCGATGTCATTGGAAGCGCCCACGGAAATATCCCCGAGGAACAGAGCTTCCGCAACACGTCCGCCCAGCAGCGATACGATCTGCTCATACATTTCGTTGCGGGTCAGGTTAGAAGAATCATCCTTTGGCAGATACCATGTCGCGCCCAAAGACTGCCCCCGGGGAACAATGGTGATCTGACGCACCGGATCATGAGTTGGCAGGTTGTACATGGCGACGGCATGGCCGGCTTCGTGGACAGCCGTCTCCTTCAAATCCTTCCGGGTCTGGACACGGCTCTTTTTCGCGGGACCGGCGGTGATCTTCATCAGCGCCTCGTTCATGTCCTCCATAGTCAGCACCGGGCGGTCCGCTCTGGCCGCCAGAATCGCCGCTTCATTGAGAAGATTGCTCAGGTCAGCGCCGGTAAATCCGGCGGTGGAGCGGGCGACGGTTTTCAGATTCACCGAGGCGTCCAGCTTTTTATCCTTGGCGTGGACTTTCAGAATTTCCTCCCGCCCCTTCACATCCGGCCGTCCCACGTGGATCTGCCGGTCGAAGCGGCCGGGGCGCAGCAGCGCCGGGTCCAGAATGTCCGGCCGGTTGGTTGCCGCCAGAACGATGACGCCCTCCGAACGGGTGAAGCCATCCATTTCCACCAGCAGCTGGTTCAGTGTCTGTTCCTTTTCGTCGTGACCGCCGCCCAGACCGGAGCCGCGCTTGCGGCCGACGGCGTCGATCTCGTCGATGAACACGATGGCAGGGGCGATTTTTCTGGCCTGTTCAAACAGGTCCCGGACACGTCCTGCGCCGACACCCACGTACATTTCCACGAAATCCGAGCCGGAAATGGACAAAAACTGCACGCCCGCCTCTCCCGCGACAGCCCGGGCAAGCAGGGTCTTGCCTGTGCCGGGAGGCCCCACCAACAGAAGGCCGTGGGGAATCCGTGCGCCGATCTCGGTAAATTTTTCGGGATTTTTCAGGAAATCCACGATTTCCTGAAGCTCTTCCTTTTCCTCGTCCGCACCCGCAACGTCGTCAAAGGTCACTTTCTTGTCTCCGGGAACGCCCAGAACCGTCCGGGCTTTGCTGAACCCATTCATGGGATTCCCGGCACTGCTCATGCGTCCCATCAGCAGCGCCCAGACAAACAAAATTACCAGGCCGACTACCAGCAGCGGAAGAATCAGGGTATAGGGCGAAAAGCCCTTGTCCGGAACAAAATTGTAGCTTTCCAGCACACCGGAGGCCGTCTGCTCCGCGAAAGTCTCGTGCATCTCCTGCCGGAAGCTCTCCGGGTCGGCCAACGGTGCGGTGATGGTGGTCTGGCCGTTGTAGGGTTTGTTCAGCTGCATCGTAATGGTCTGATCCTGCACCACGAACTGACGCACCTGTTCCTTATTGAACAGCTCAACGACCTTGGAATAGGGCAGGGTGTCCTGACTGGTGGTAAACAGGTTGCTGATCCAGCCTAAAAACGCCACCAGCAGCGCCGCATATACAATGAGTGGGATCCATCTCGTTCTTTTCAATTTGGGGTTACTCCTTATTTTTCATGAGAAAGCTCCGGAAAACCGGATTACTCAGAGATTCCGTAAGCCTCCGGCTTCAGAACGCCGACATAGGGCAAATTCCGGTAGTGTTCGTTGTAGTCAAGGCCATAGCCCACTACAAAGGCGTTGGGAATGGTAAAGCCGACGTAATCGGGCTTCAGGGTGATGCCGGGACGGCGGCGCTCGGGCTTATCCAGCAGGGTGCAGATCTTCAGAGACGCAGGCTCCCGCGTCAGCAGATGACGGTAGGTGAAGTCCAGCGAATTGCCGGTGTCGTAAATGTCCTCCAGAATCAGCACATGGCGACCCTTGATGTCCGAGGCGATATCCCGCTTGACCTCCATCTTTCCGGTGGAATTGGTTCCGGCATAGGAGGAGATCCACATAAAATCCATCTCGCAGTGGGTCTTGATCTCCCGGATCATGTCCGCATAAAACACCACAACGCCCTTGAGGACGCCGACGATAATGGGGTCTTTCCCCGCGTAGTCCGCCGTCAGCTCTTTGCCCAGCTCCGCGATGCGGGTATTGATCTGTTCCTCGGTCAGCAGAATCTCCTGAATGTCCTTTTCCATAGCTTTTTCTCCCTTATGCTGTGTATTTCATTCTATTTGCACGCTTAATCGTCGCTGCTTTCCGGAATATCCACGTCAAAATGGACAGTCACGGCGGGTAGCTCCCCGGCTGCGCGATCGGCGTGAACGCCAATGGAATATACGCCCAAAACGCCCCGTTCATCACACAATACGGGAATCCGCTCCCGCATGGCTGCGGGGATTTTCCGATCGATGAACAGCTTTTTCAGGCTTTTGGTTCCGCCGCTCAGGCGGATAGTGTCCCCGCTTTCCCGGGGGCGAAGGGTCAGCGTCCCAACGGGACGAACGGTGAAGGTGTCCGGCGTGTTGACGATTTTATCAGTGGGAACGCAGGTCACGCGGTAGTCTCCGTAAACCGCTTCTCCGGGGCAGGTCAGTGCCACCGGTTCCGGGCAGAGCCTGTGCGTCCAGGCTTCCAGACGGTCATACTCCCTGCTCACTGTCACGCCGCCGGGAAGGTTGGCCCGTGCGGAGGGTTTGTCGGAAAACAGCAGCCCTTCCACTGCGGAAATATGGGAATCCTCCGGCTCCCTCACGCCGCTGTCCTTCAAAAATCTCTCGATACAGCGGCTGCGCTGAGCCTTCGGTATGGATTTTAACGTCTGCACCCCGGGCAGGGTCGTAAAATCCGACTGCGCAGACAGAAAATCCTCGTCCTCCTGCAGCCGAAGCGCCATCAGGGAAAGATTCTCCGCCAGGCGGGGATTCTCCGATTTCAGCAGAGGCATCACGGTATGACGGATACGGTTTCGTAAAAAGGCATCGGAAGCGTTGGAGCTGTCCTCCCGGTGGGGAAGCCCCCACGCAAGCAGGAATTTCTCCACCTCCTGCCGGTTTATCAGCAGCATGGGACGGATGACATTTCCGCTGACCGGGGCGATGGCGCCCAGCCCTTTCAGGCCGGTGCCGCGGATCATGCGCATGATGACCGTCTCGGCGTTGTCGTCGGCGGTGTGGGCAGTGGCAATTTTCCCGTTTAAGCTCCGGAGAAATGCATACCGGGCGTCCCGGGCGGCGGCTTCCAGCCCCTTTTTCCCCGGGCGGACCTCCGCCGAGCCGACGTGCAAGGGGATATCATAGCGTCCGCAGAATTCCCGGACAAAGGCTTCGTCCCCGTCTGATTCTTCCCCACGGAGATGGTGGTTAAAATGCGCGGCTTCCAGACGGATGTGCAGCTTGTCCCTCAGCAGATACATGGCGAACAGGAGCGCCACGGAATCCGCCCCGCCGGAGACGGCGCAGACGACCGTATCCCCCGGCGCCATCATATCATACTGCCGGATCATCCGCAAGAGCTTATTCCGCATGTTTCCACTCCCGGTCGGCAAAGGTCTGGTACTGGCCGATCCACTGCATCTTCACCGCGCCGGTCTCGCCGTGACGGTTCTTGGCGACGATGCACTCCGCCACGCCCTTGTCCTCGGTGTTTTCGTGATAATATTCGTCCCGGTACAGGAACATCACCGAGTCGGCGTCCTGCTCGATGGCGCCGGATTCCCGGAGGTCGGACAGAATCGGCCGCTTGTCGGTGCGGCTCTCCACCGCACGGGACAGCTGGCTCAGGCAGATCACCGGCACGTCCAGCTCCTTCGCCATGATTTTCAGGGAGCGGGAAATTTCGCCCACCACGGTAACACGGTTGTCGCTGTTCCTTCCGTACCCGGAACCCTGCATCAGCTGTAAGTAGTCGATGATGACCAGCCCCAGATTGTCTAAGCGGCGGCACTTGGCGTTGATGTCCGCCACAGTGACGGAGGGGTTATCGTCAATACGGATGTCCGTCTGGCTCAGGGCGGCTGAGGCCATGCACAGCTTGCTCCACTCGTCCTCGCTGAGCTTGCCCGTGGCCAGCTTTTGCAGCTCCACGAAGCCCTCGCTGGCAAGCAGACGCATGGCCAGCTGCTCCCGGGACATTTCCAGATTGAAAATGGCAACGGTTTTCTTGTACTTTTTCGCCACGTTGACGCCGATATTCAGCGCAAAGGCGGACTTACCCATGGCGGGCCGGGCAGCAATGAGCAGAAGGTCGGACTTGTTCAGTCCGTTGATCCGGGTGTCTAAGTCCCGCAGGCCGGTGGACAGGCCGGGAATCAGGGAGTCCGACTGGCTCAGCTCTGTCAGGCGGTCGAACACCTTGTGCAGCGTCGTGCCGATGTGCTCCAGAGAGTCGCCCCGCTCGCCCTTGCGCAGGGCGTAAATTTTCTTTTCCGCAGATTCCAGCATCTCGGCGGGGGTTCCCACCTCTTCCGACACCATCTGCTGAATGTCCGTCGCGGCCTGATTCAGTCCACGAAGCATGGACTTTTCCTGCACAATGGCCGCATAGCGCGCCACATTGGCGGCGGTGGGGGTGATCTCCATCAACTGGAGAATGTAATCCCGGGAATTGTCGTGGTAATAGCCCAGCTCCTTCAGCTTGTCCAGCACCGTGACCGGGTCAATGGTCTGGGAGAAGTTGAACATGGTATAGATGGCTTCATATATTTCCCGGTTCTGCTGCAGGTAAAAATCCTCCGGCTTCACAATGCCCACCACATCCGTAATGCAACGGCTGTCGATGAGAATGGAGCCCAGAACCGCCTGCTCCGCCTCCAGCGACTGGGGCTGCTGCCGGGACAGAAGTTCTTCATCCATGGCAAGTTCTCCTTTCTCTATAGAATATAATGCTGCAAAATCTTATGCTTCTACGATCTTCACCGTCAGCGGCGCGGAAATCTCATAGCCCAGCTTGCAGGTGACGGTGTACGTACCCACGTTCTTGATGGGTTCCGCAATGATGATCTTCCGCTTGTCCAGCTTGATACCGGTCTTCGCCAGTGCGTCGGCGATTTCCTGATTGGTCACGGAGCCGAACAGACGTCCCGCGCCGCCGCCCTTGGCGGCCACGGTGACAGTCATCTCCCGCAGTTTTCCGGCGGTCTCCATGGCCTCGGCCTTTTCCCGGGCAATACGCTCCTGATTGGCCTTGTCGTTCATGCGCATGGTGTTCACGGCGTCAGGGGTCGCCTCGGTCGCCAGCTTCCGGGGCAGCATATAGTTCCGGGCGTAGCCGTCGGAAACCTCGATCATCTGTCCCTTTTTGCCCTTTCCTTTTACATCTTGCAGCAGAATTACTTTCATTGTAACAGTCTCCTTAATCGGTATGATATGTACGCCAAACAGCCGTTAAGACGGCGTTTGGCCTGGTTTATTCTTCGTAGAACTTATCAATGGACGCCACCAGCTCGTCCAGCGCTTCCTTGACGGTGGTGTCCTTCATCTGCGCGCCGGCTGTAGCGGTGTTGCCGCCGCCGCCCAGCGGCTCCAGAATCATCTGGACGTTGGCGCTGCCAATACTTCGGGCGGAAATGATGACCTGCTCCCCGTCCGGATAGAGGACGAAGGACGCGGTAATGCCGGAAATATTTAATAGCTCGTCCGCCGCCTGCGCCGCCAGCACCCGGGTCGTGGGGGTGTTCAGCGCCGCAATGGCGATCTCCTGCCGGTACAGGCGGGAGGATTTGATGATCTGATACTTCGCCATGGTGTCCTGGAAGTCGTTCTGCATCAGCTTCTTGACCTCCGTGGTGTCCGCGCCCAGACGGCGCAGGACGGCTGCGGCCTCAAAGGTACGCTCGCCGGTACGGACGTTGAAGAACTTGGTGTCCAGACAGATGCCCGCCATCAGGCTTTCCGCCTCAATAGGCAGCACGTCCTTCTTCTCCACGGCGTACATGAGCACCTCCGTCACCAGCTCCGCCGCCGAGGAGGCGTAAGGCTCGTGAAGGTTGACCACCACGGGGTTGATATAATCCGCCGCCCGGCGGTGATGGTCTACCACGCAGACCTTGGAAATGGCTTCAAGCAGCGGTCTGCACTCCACCTGATCCGGCCGGTTGGTGTCCACCACCACGAGGATGCTCCGGTTGTCCGCCATCAGCAGGGCATCCTGCCCGGACACGAACACGTCCCGGTATTCGGGAACCGCCTGAATTTCCTCGATCAGCTTTCCGGCGGCATTGTTTTCCAAGTCAATGACAATATTGGCCTTCTTCCCCCGCTTGCGGCACAGGCAGCTGATGCCCATGGCCGCGCCCACGGCGTCCAAGTCGGCGTTCTTGTGTCCCATGATGAACACCCGTCCGCTCTGGCCGATCAGCTCCATCAGGGAATTGGCCGTCACACGGGAACGTACCTTGCTGCGGTAATCCGCTTCCCGGTTCCGCCCGCCGTAGAAATTGAAGTTGACCCGATCCTTGATGACCGCCTGATCGCCGCCGCGGCTCAGTGCCATCTCGATGCCCAGCGCGGCAAAATCGTAGCTTTCCTCGAAGCTCTCGCCGTCCACGCCCAGACCGATGGAAATGGAGGCGGGCAGGCCGGAGGAATTGACAATCTCGTGAATGTCTTCCAGCAGGGAGAACTTATTTTCCTTCGCCCGTTCTAAGTCCCGCTTCTCGAAAATGAACAGGAAGCGGTTGCGCTCCAACCGTCGAAGCAATCCGCTGTAGCCCTCCGTCCACCGGGTGATGGTCTCGTTGAGCTTGGCGTTCATGGAGGAAATGGCGCTTTCCGTCAGGTTTTTGGTCAGTTCCTCGTAGTTATCAATGAGAATGATGGCAACCACAGGCCGGGAGCGGATATACTCGTCCCGCACCTGATACAGCTCTGTCAGGTCGGAAAAATACAGCACGCCCAGCATGGTGCCCCGGTTGTCCTCCGCCCGGATGGTGGTGCCGTATACCCGGTAGCGGCGGTTGCCCAGAACCGCGTCATGGGGGCTTTCCGTTTTTCCGGCGGTGAGCCAGTCCAGCGTGAAGTCCGGCAGCACCTCTTCCAGCCGCAGCTGGGTCATGGTGTCGGCGTACCCCGTCAGCTCGCTGAAACGATGGTTGCCCCAGACGATGTCCCCGTCCCCCAGACGAACCATCACCGCAGGCAGGGGCGCTTCCCCGCCGCTGGAAGCTTCCAGCGTATTGGAGGCCGACTGGATATACTGCTGAATTTTACGCTCCCGGCGTGTCCTGTCCAGAACGTACAATAGGAACGTGACCACCGTCACCGTCATTTCTCCGGCAGCCAGCCAGTAATGCCCCACCAGCAGCGCCGCGGCGCAGAAAGCAGCCATCACGAAAAAGTATGCACCCATCCCGGGTCTGAGCAGTCTTCCCAGCTTTCGATTCACTGCCAAACGTCCTCCTTCCGGCTGCGACCAGCCACAGATATCCATACTATACCCGATATTATAGCAAATCCAGCCAAAAGGTGCAACTCTTTTTCCGTCAAATCCGTAAAAAAGACCGCAAAAAAATTGTATACTTTTTCCCGGAATTGTGTTATACTATATGTGCCAGCGCCGGGGACGGGCTTTACCCGGGCATTTGGGAGACGCGGACGCGTATCCCACAAAGACAAGAGGAAAAACATTGCAGGCGTTTTCTTGGGAGAAGGCGATTCGGGGCCGGATTCTGAGGGAAGCGGCTGCCTGCTTGTTGTGCCTTAAAGGCATTTTCATGTACATTTTGAAAGGAGTTATTGATTCATTTGGCAGAAAAACTGAAAATTATCCCTCTGGGCGGCCTTGACGAGATCGGCAAGAACTGTACCGTCCTGGAGTACGGAAAGGATATGATCGTGATTGACTGCGGCGTGGGCTTCCCGGAGGAAGACATGTACGGCGTCGATCTGGTCATCCCCGATTTTACCTATCTTGTGGCCAACCAGAAAAAGCTGCGGGGCATGTTCATCACCCACGGCCACGAAGACCACATTGGTTCCATCCCCTACGCCATGCGGGACGTAAGCTGCCCCATCCACGGCACCTCCATGACCTGCGGTCTTATTAAGCTGAAGCTGGAAGAGCACCGGCTGGCAGACAAGGTCAAGCTCGTCACCCACAAGCCCGGTGACGTAGTAAAGGCCGGATGCTTCACCGTGGAGTTCATCCACGTGAACCACTCCATCCCCGACGCGGTAGCCTTCGCCATCCGCACCCCCGTGGGTACAGTGGTATTCACCGGCGACTTCAAGATCGACCCCACTTCCCACGACGGCATGATGGACTTGGCGCGGCTGGGCGAGCTGGGAAATCAGGGCGTGCTGGCGATGCTGGCGGACTCCACCAACGTGGAGCGGCAGGGCTACACCCCCAGCGAAAATGTGGTTGCCGACAGCCTTGACCGGCAGTTCCGCAACTGCGACCAGCGGATCATCGTCACCACCTTCGCCTCCAACATGCACCGCATCCAGTCCATTCTCTCCACCGCCCAGCGCTACGGCCGCAAGGTGGCCGTCTCCGGCCGGAGCATGGAGAACATGCTGAAGGTTGCGCAGGAGCTGGGCTATCTGAAAGTGAAGCCGGGAACTATCGTGGACTTAGCTTCCATCAAGAGCCTGCCCAAGAATAAGATTGTCATTGTCTCCACCGGCTCTCAGGGTGAGAATATGTCCGCCCTGTACCGGATGGCGTTCAGCACCCACAAGCAGGTGGACATCACTGCCGGCGACCGGATCATTATTTCCGCCTCCGCCATTCCCGGCAACGAAAAGTCCATCAGCAACATCATCAACGAGCTGTACCGCAAGGGCGCGGACGTGGTGTATGAAAAGAGCGAGGGACTTCACGTCTCCGGCCACGCCTGCCAGGAGGAGCTGAAAATCGTCCACGGACTGGTAAAGCCCAAGTTCTTCATCCCCGTCCACGGCGAGCAGCGGCATTTGCAGCTCCACGCCAAGTTGGCACAGTCCATGGGCATGAATCCCCGGAACATTCACATCGGCGAGATCGGCACCGTCTTCGAGTTCACCGGCAAGACCTGCAAGGTCAACGGCACCGTCCCCGCCGGGCGTGTGTTCGTGGACGGCAGCGGCGTGGGCGACGTGGGCAGCGTGGTGCTGCGGGACCGCAAGCATCTTGCGGAGGACGGCATGATCGTGGTGTGCGTGAACCTGAGCAGCGAGGACGGCAGCATCATCACCGGCCCGGACATCATCACCCGGGGCTTCATCTACGTCAAGGAGTCCGAAGACCTGATGGACGAATTGAAGGAGGTCGCCATGGAGGCCATCGACCGCTGCCAGCGCAAGCGGGTGCGGGATTGGTCGGCCATCAAGTCCGCCATCAAGAACGACCTGAGCGGCTACCTCTATAAGACCACCAAGCGCAATCCCATGATCCTGCCCGTGATCATGGAAATCTGATAAAATCATAAATGCAGAATGAATGCACCTTCAGGGCGATTTCCCGCCCCGGAGTGCTTCATTCTGCATTTGCGTAGGGTGTATCTGAAAACTGGCGAAATGACCAGCAGCGAGGGATTTTTGTCCTGGGCAAGCCATTTTTCCGCAGGAATACTTGCTGTATTTCAAGGGAAAATGGCGCAGCACTGGGCAAAAAGACCCGCTGATTGGGCGTTTTGACAGTTTTCAGATACACCCTATATTCAGGAGAACGCCTATGCGCTATTATTTTGCCCCCATGGAGGGGCTGACGGACAGCGTTTACCGCCGTCTTCACAACAAGTATTTCCCCGGGGTTGACCGGTATTACATGCCCTTCTTCTCCCCCACCGTCCACCGCCAGCTTACCCAGCGGGAAAGCCGGGAATTGCCAGAGGCGGACAGTGTGAGCTTTGCCGCCGTCCCTCAGGTGCTGACCAAAGTGCCGGAGGATTTTCTCTGGGCGGCGGAGGTCATCCGCAACCGGGGCTATGACGAGGTCAACCTCAATCTGGGCTGCCCCTCCGGGACAGTCACCGCCAAGGGCAAGGGCGCGGGGATGCTGACAGACCCGGAAGCCCTTGACCGGTTTCTGGACGACGTGTTTTCCAAGTGTCCCATTGCCATCTCCGTAAAGACCCGGCTGGGAATGCACACGCCGGAGGAATTCCCGGCGCTGCTGGACATCTTCAACCGCTACCCCATCCGGGAGCTGACCGTCCACCCAAGGGTGCGGCAGGAATTCTACAGAAGCCCCATTCATTTCGACTGGTTCGACTACGCCGTGGAAAACAGCCGAAACCGGCTCTGCTACAACGGGAATCTGTGCACCCCGACCCAAATCCGGGAATTTGAGAAAAAATACCCTCAGATCAATTCCGTAATGATCGGCCGGGGACTGATTGGCGACCCCGGAATGCTCACCCCCGGCGGCACCACCGCGGCGGCGCTGGAAAGTTTTTTCGGCGAGCTGCTGGAGGTCTACACCCGGGATTTCGGCGGTGCCCGGAACGCCATGTTCCGTCTGAAAGAGAACTGGTTTTACCTCCTGCGCCGTTTTGAGGGCAGTGAAAGGCTGGGCAAACAGCTGCGGAAAACCACGGATGTGAATGTCTACAAATCCATTACATCGGAAATATTCCACACGCTCCCTCTGGCAAAAGAGCTTCGGGCGGATTGGTGATTTTCCTAGGGTCTATCTGAAATCCGGAAATATGACCAACAGCGAGGGATTTTTCGCCTGATGAAGCCATTTTTCCGCAGGAATACTTTGTGTATTGCAAGGAAAAATGGCGTACAGCAGGCGGAAAAGACCCGCTGTTTGGGCATGTTGACGGTTTTCAGATAGACCCTAATAGCACAAACCGGCATCCCACTTTCTGTGGGATGCCGGTTTTGTTTTTATCTGCCTTTACTGCTGAATCAGGTCCCCTGCCATTGCGAACAGAGTATCCGGATTCAGAATGTTCTGATCCAGGAGGCTGTAGCAAATGCCGTCCTCCGTCCAGCACAGGAATGCAATGTCTTTTTCCTCCATCGCATCGGCGCCATAGGAAACATAGTTGCCCGGCTGCTTTGCCCACGCCTGCTCCGCTTCGCTGAGCTTGTAGCCTTCCGGCACAAACTTATAGTGATCCAGATAGTATCTTGCCGCGATCGTATCGACCGTTCTGCTGATGGACGGAATGCTCTCGGTTTCGGAAACCTCCTTCATGTCCGCTCTTATGAGGAGCGTCAGCTCCTGACCCTGGGGATTCTCATAGGAAACGCTGAGCTGCCGGTAGGTAAGAACCTTTTTGTCCCTAGCGTCCTTGCCGATCGTCTGACCGACGTCCACGCTCTGGAATCGGAAGCCGTTTTCAAATTCCTCCGGCACCGAAACCTCCAAGCCGACCTGAGCGATTGCCCGATCTACATCCGAGTAGCTTTCATAGTGCTTTGTTTTTCCGGATTCCAGCTTGTGAATGGGAAGCATCTCTGCGGCGTAGGCCGTAATGGAAAGAACACCGATCAATGCTGCCGCAAGTAAAATGCGGAACGCTCTTTTTTGGGTTTTCATGGGTTTAATCTCCTTACTTTCAGTTTCAATCACTTTGTACGGAGTGTCGGCTTCCATGAGATACGCATCATCTACATAGTTCAGTGCCCGGTTTAAGTCTGTTGCCTTCATATGCATATTCCTTCCTTTTCAAGACTGTGTTTCAGCTGTCTTCGCATTTTTTCCAGCCGGTATTTTATCTGACGGACAGAGCATTCATATTTTTGCGCCAGCTGGGGTGCCGTCATGGCATAATAATACCGGGACAGGAACAGCCTACGGTCATCGGGGTTCAATGTGCCAAGGAAACGATTCAGCTGTTTTCCAAGCTCCTTTGCCTCCAGCGTCTCATCCATGTCCCTGCCGGTGTCCGGAATACATTCCTCCAGTTCCGACAGAAGCACATCTGCATTCCCGCACCGCTTTTCCGCAGTCAGGTACTCGACCCTTTTGAAGCTGAGATTCCGGGCAACCCGGGACAGATAGTATTTCAGTACCGGCGGGCACTTGGGGGGAATGGAGTTCCAGGCCGCAAGATACACATCGTTCACGACCTCCTCCACATCCTGGGAATCGGGAAGAACATTGTGTGCAATGGTTCTCAGGTAGCTTCCGTATTTCCTGGATGTTTCCGAAATTGCCTCCTCTGACCTGGAAAAGAACAGCTCAACGATCTGCGTATCCTCCAAGTGATTCACTCCTTTGTCTGTAAGGACCTTACGCCTATATAATACGGAACGCGAATCCGGTGGACAATCTTTTTTTAAAAAGTCAGAAGCGGCGTGACAAAGGTCACGCCGCTTCATTTAGGCAATTTTTATCAGGCTCCCAGATTCAGGTAGCCCAGCTTGATGGCGCTGTAATCGACCTCCATGGGGTGATCCTCCGCCAGTTTCTTAATGAACGCATTCGTCTTTTCGTTGACCCAGCCGGATTTTGCGTAGGTCTCCCAGATGGGGGTGCTGCTGACGAAGTACATCACATGGTAGCCATATTTGGTCTTCACCAGACCGTAGTCACCGGCGGCGCGGGTTTCGTCAAAGCACCAATCTTCAAAGGGTTCCACCATCTGACCCTTCGCGACATTCTCATACAGGCCGCCATTGGTGCTGGAGCCGGGATCCTCGGACTTTTCCTCCGCCAGAGCCGCGAAGGAATCCTCGGTGGCGTCGCCTGCCAGCCACTCGTCCAGAATCTCCTGCGCCTTCTTTTCGCAGGCCGCCCATTCCTCGTCGGAATAGGTGGTGGTGCCGTCGTCTCCGGTGGTGCCGCCCTCGGGCATGACCAGAATGTGGCGGACGCTCACGTAGGTTCCGTCCTTGGTGACGCCGTTACCGGTGAAGTAGCTTTCATTCTCGGTGTAGTAGGCTTCCAAGTCCTCCTGAGTGGGTACCAGCTTCTCCGTCTCGGCGGTGTAGTAGGGCTTTCCCTGATAATAAAGCTCCTGAAAACCGGCGAATTCCTCCAGCCCCGCGCCGGGGCCGACATTTTTCAGAAGCAGTTCCTCAATGCCGGAAAGGCCGTAGTTTGCGGCAGTCTCCTCCAGAGAAGCCTCCAGACCGTCCAGATACTCCCGATCTTCCGCAGGCATTTCCATACCGGCGTTCTTGGCTTCCAGTGCAAGGGACTGATACATCTGCCAGTAGTTCAGCGCTTCGCCCAGGAAGAACTGCTGCCATGTCAGGCTGCTGTCCTCGCTGCACAGCTGGGTGTCCAGCGGCTGGGAATAGTCCAGCAGGCCCTGATACATCAGGCTGTAGCCATAGTTGGAGCTGAGGATACTTTGAACAACGTTCCAATAGTACACCTGCAGCTTGCCATTGGTCAGCTGCTCGTCGCCCATGGTAGCTACAACGGTGTCCTTCGCGGCAGCGGCTTCCTCGTCGGTGACGGTGTAGGTTCCCTTGCAGGTCACGTCATCGGGATTGCCGTCGGCGGGGACTGTAGCAGGTACCTGCGTCTCCGTCGCGGCGGGTTCGGAAACGGTCGTCTCAGGGGCAGTTGTTTCGGCGGGGGTCTTTCCGCCCTTCACACCGCCGATGACCAGCGCCGCCAGCGCGGCGATCAGGACGACCACGGCAGCAACAGCAGCAACGATTTTCCATGTGGCGGTTTTAGGTGCTTCCGGAATCTCGGCGGGCGTTTCCTCCGTCGCTTCTTCTGTAGCGGGCTGCTCCGCCGTATCGGCGGCTTCCTCCTCGACAGGCGTTTCCGTTCCGGTCTGCTCGGCAGCAGCTTCTTCCGGGGCAGCGGTTTCTTCGGTGACTTCCTCTGCGGGCGTTACCGTTTCGGTTTCCGGGGCATTGTCCTTCCCGCAGTGGGGGCAGACAGTGCTTCCTTCTGCCAATTCTTCCTGACAAAACTTACATTTTTCCATGAAATGTCCTCTTTCTCCATTCAGAGTTTCCGTATACACGGGCAATCGTACCCGCTTAGTTTACCACGCACATGCCCGGAATGCAAGCGGAACACAAAATATTTACAAATCCCCATGGACAGAATGCGGCAAATCTCATTTCTCCGCGACTGGCACTTGCAAAAGGGCGGAAAAAATGATATGATTTTATATTGAGATAGTATCTGGAGGATTTCCTACATGAACACCAAAACCACCGTCATTTCTCAGGCCGAACTGGACGCCCAGTTCGCCTGCTGTGATAAGATCGCCGCCTACTGGCAGACCAAAGGCCGTACTCCCACCGCCTACGTGGAGACCTATGGCTGCCAGCAGAACGAGGCCGATTCCGAAAAGCTGCGGGGCTTCCTCGCCCAGTGCGGGTACGCCATCGTCGGCAGCGCCGAGGGCGCGGATGTGGTCATCATGAACACCTGCGCCATCCGGGAGCACGCCGAGCAGCGGGTCTTCGGCAATCTGGGCGCGCTGACTCACACCAAGCGCCGCCACCCGGAGCAGAAAATCTTCCTGTGCGGCTGTATGGCGGGAGAAACCAAGGTCTCCGACCGCGTCAAGCACAGCTACCCCCACGTGGACGGCGTGTTTTCCACCCACCATCTGTGGCAGTTTCCGCAAATCCTGTGGAACGTCCTCAGCGGGAAAAAGCGGCAGTTCTTTATTGAAGACGAACCCGGCTCCATCGCCGAGGGCATTCCGCAAGTCCGGGATTCCAAGCTGAAAGCATGGGTATCCATCATGTACGGATGCAACAATTTCTGCACCTACTGCATCGTCCCCTACGTCCGTGGGCGGGAACGCAGCCGTCAGCCGGAGGACATTCTCGCCGAGTGCCGGGCGCTGATTGAGGGCGGCACGAAGGAAATCACCCTTCTTGGGCAGAACGTCAACTCCTATGGCAAGGATTTGAGCTGCGGCATGGATTTTGCCGACCTGCTGGCCGCCATTGCCCGGATTCCGGGGGATTTTCTCATCCGCTTCATGACCAGCCATCCTCGTGATGCCAGCGAGAAGCTCTTCGACACCATGGCGCGTTATCCCAAAATCGCGAAGCAGCTGCATCTCCCCTTCCAGTCCGGCTCCTCCCGTGTGCTGAAGGCCATGAACCGCCACTATGACCGGGAGACCTATCTGCAAAAGGTGAACTACGCCAAAAAGGTCATGCCCGATCTGGTGCTGACCAGCGACGTTATTGTTGGCTTCCCCGGAGAGACCGATGAAGAATTTGAAGAGACCATCAGCCTGATTCAGTCCGTGCATTACGACAGTCTGTTCACCTTCATCTTCTCCCCCCGCCCCGGCACCCCCGCCGCGAAAATGGACGATCCCACCCCGAAGGAAGAGAAAAACCGTCGCTTCGACCGGCTCTGCGCGGTGCAGAACGCCATTTCCGAGGAAATCCACAATTCCTACATCGGCAAAACCCTCCGCTGTCTTGTGGACGGCAAAGACAAAGACCTTCTCACCGCCCGCACCGAGGGCGGACGCTTGGTGCGCTTCCCCGGCCGGGACGACATGATCGGCACTTATCAGGACATCACCATCACCGCCGCCACCACATGGAGCCTGAGCGGAAAAACGGCGGATATCTGCTGAAAAACATAGAACAGGACGGAATCAACATATGGCACAGGCAACGAATGAACTGACCCCCATGCGGCGGCAATATCAGCAGATCAAGGACCAGCACAAGGACTGCATCCTGATGTTCCGGCTGGGCGACTTCTATGAAATGTTTGACGAAGACGCCAAACTGACGGCCCGGGAACTTGACCTCACCCTGACCACCCGTGACCGGGGCAAGCCCAAGGAGGAGCAGACGCCCATGTGCGGCGTCCCCTACCACAGCGTGGACTCCTACATCGCCCGGCTGGTGCAGAAGGGCTACAAGGTCGCCATCTGCGAGCAGATGGAAGACCCGGCCACCGCCAAGGGACTGGTGCAGCGGGACATCACCCGCATCATCACCCCCGGCACCGTCACCGAAAGCTGTATGCTGGACGAGAACAAAAACAACTACATCGGCTGCATTTACGGCGAAAGCGGAAAATTCGGCCTTGCCTTCTGCGACGTTTCCACCGGCGCGTTCTTCACCACGGTCTGCTCCGACGCCCAGAACGTGGCCTCCGAGCTTGGCCGCTTTGCCCCCAGCGAAATCCTCCGCTACGGTTCCAATGTGGACTGCGAGGTCATTGACGACGCCGTTTTCCGCCGCCTGAATTGCTGTGTCAGCGAGGGAAAGCAGGAGCTGTTCGCTCTGGAAAGTGCGGAAAAGTTGCTGGAAAATCACTTCCACACCACTCTTTCCCAGATGGGCATTGCGGGAATGCCCGCCGCCGTCATTGCCAGCGGCGCGCTGCTGCAAACCCTGCTGACCCTGCAAAAAAACGACCTTGCCCACATCCGGGAGCTGCAATATTACACAACCGGCCGGTTCATGGAGCTGGATCTGGACGCCCGGCGGAATCTGGAACTGACGGAGACCATGCGCTCCAAGGAAAAGCGGGGCACGCTTCTGTGGGTGCTGGACAAGACCCACACCGCTATGGGCGGGCGGATGCTCCGCTCATGGCTGGAAAAGCCCCTGCTTGACCCGGTGGAGATCACCCGCCGCCACGGCGCGGTGGAAGAACTGACGGACAACGTCATCGTCCGGGGCGAGCTGGAAGAGGCTCTGCGGGACGTCACCGACTTAGAGCGGGTGCAGACCCGCATCGTCACCGGCACCGTCAACTGCCGGGATTTGCTGGGACTTGCCCGTGGCTTCCGGGCGCTGCCCGACGTAAAGGCGCAGCTGCAAAAATGCGATTCTCCCCTGCTCAAGAAGCTGGAAGCGGCCATCGACCCCCTGACGGATTGCGCCGACCGCATTGAAAACACGCTGGTGGACGATCCTCCCCTGACCATCCGGGAGGGCGGCATCATCCGCAAGGGCGCCAGCGAGGAAGCCGACCGTCTGCGGGACATCATGGAGGGCGGCAGCGGCACCATTGCCGCCATTGAGGCGTCAGAACGGGAAAAAACCGGCATCCGCACCCTGAAAGTGGGCTTCAACCGGGTATTCGGTTATTATATCGAGGTATCCAAGTCCTTTATCGATCAGGTGCCCGCGAATTACATCCGCAAGCAGACCCTCGCCAACTGCGAGCGCTACATCACCCAGGAGCTGAAAGAGCTGGAAAATCAGGTGCTCACCGCCAAAGACCGGCTCACCGCGCTGGAATACCAGATCTTTACCCAGCTGCGGGAGTACCTTGCCAAGCAGGCCGCCCGGGTGCAGCAGACCGCTGCCGCCGTGGCCGCCGCGGACACGCTGTGCAGTCTCGCCGCCGTGGCGGTGCAGCGGGGCTACTGCCGCCCGGAAATCACGCTGGGGCGGGAAATTACCATTGAAAACGGCCGCCACCCCGTGGTGGAGGCCATGCTGAAAGACTCCCTGTTCGTCCCCAACGACACCCATTTAGGTGCTGAGGACAATCAGGTGTCCATCATCACCGGCCCCAACATGGCGGGCAAATCCACCTATATGCGTCAGGTGGCGCTGATCGTGCTCATGGCGCAGATGGGTTCCTTCGTCCCCGCCCGCAGCGCGAAAATCGGGCTGGTCGATCGGGTGTTTACCCGCATCGGCGCCAGCGACGATCTGGCTTCCGGACAGTCCACCTTCATGGTGGAGATGGCGGAGGTCGCCACCATTCTGAAATACGCCACCTCCCGCAGTCTGCTGATTCTGGACGAAATCGGCCGGGGCACCTCTACCTACGACGGCATGGCCATCGCCCGCGCCGTTCTGGAATACGCCGCCAATCCCAAGCGTCTGGGGGCAAAAACCCTGTTTGCCACCCATTACCACGAGCTTTCCACCCTGGAAGACAAGCTGCCCAATGTGAAAAACTACAACATTGCGGTGAAAAAGCGGGGAGAACAGATGATTTTCCTGCGGAAGATTGTCCCCGGCGCAACGGACGACAGCTACGGCATCGAGGTCGCCAAGCTGGCGGGCATCCCTGCCCCGGTCATCACCCGCGCAAGGGAAATTCTCGCCGAGCTGGAAAGTGAGGGCGTCGTGACTGCTCCTGCGGCACAGAAAGAGCCGGAAGACCAGGTCAGCATGATGGATCTGACCTCCCAGCAGGTGGTTGCCGCCCTGAGCGCCATTTCCGTGGAGACCCTGACCCCCATTGAAGCCATGAACGAGCTGTACAAACTGAAGAAAATGTTGGATTAAACTATGAAACGAAACCGCAGTCTCTCCGCCTGTCCTACTGCCCAGGAATCCGTGGCAGGCGGCGTCTACTTTATTTTCCAGCTGGTGCTGCTGCCCTCCATTCTCCGGTGGGTCAACGCCCAGCTTTCCCAGCCGCTGACCCAGACGGAGCTGAATTTTACCTACTACCTTATCAATTTTCTGGCGACAATTCTGATTTATCACGAGTTCTTGGGACGCAGCGCCCGGCAGGCGACCCAGCACCTAGCGTACTTCTGTCAGGCTGTCATTCTGGGGCTTGCCGCCTACTACGCCTGCAATTTCCTGACCCTGCGGCTGATAAGGCTGCTGGTTCCCGGTTTTACCAACTACAATGACGAAGTTATCTACGCCATGAGCCGGAGCGGACGCTATCTTATGGTCGTCAGTACCGTGATTCTGGTTCCCCCCGCCGAGGAGTGCGTCTTCCGGGGGCTGATCTTCCGCAATCTCTACGGAAAATCCCGGTGGGTAGCCTACGTTGTCTCTATTCTCGCCTTTGCCGCCATCCATGTTCTGGGCTTCATCGGAAAATACTCCGCGCTGGAGCTGGTCATGGCGGTGCTGCAATACCTCCCGGCGGGACTTTCCCTCGCCTGGGCGTATACCAAAAGCGACACCATTTTCGCGCCGATTATCATCCACGCCTGTATCAATCTGGTCGCCATCGGCGGCCTGAGGTGAATCCATTATGCCGAAAATTATCCAATTATCCCCCCATATTGCCAATCTGATCGCCGCCGGTGAGGTGGTGGAGCGCCCCGCCTCCGTGGTCAAGGAGCTTCTGGAAAACGCAGTGGACGCGGGCGCGTCCAAAGTCACCGTGGAGATTCGGGACGGCGGCATGACCTTCCTCCGGGTCACGGACAACGGCTGCGGCATGTCCCCCGAGGACGCCCGGACGGCCTTTCTCCGCCACGCCACCTCCAAGCTCCGCTGCGCCGAAGACCTGGCCGCCATCGGCACCATGGGCTTCCGGGGCGAGGCATTGGCCGCCATCGCCTCCGTCAGCCGCATCGATCTTCTGACCAAAACGGCGGGCAGCATGTCCGGCACGTCCTTAAAGCTGGAAGCGGGAAAAATTCTGGAAGAAACCGAGATCGGCTGTCCCGAAGGGACGACCATCATCGTCCGCGACCTCTTTTTCAACACCCCCGCCCGGATGAAATTCATGAAATCCGACACCGTGGAGGGCAGCCGTGTGACCGCCGCCGTGCAGATGCAGGCGCTGGCCCACCCGGAGGTAGCCATCCAGTTCCTCCGGGACGGCAAGCAGGTACTTTCCACCCCGGGAAACGGAGGATTGCAGGCGGCGGTCTACTGCGTCTATGGCCGGGACTTTGCCCGGATGGTGAAGGTGGACAGCCGCTGGGAATCCTACACCCTGACCGGCTACGTCTCCAAACCCACCGATGCCCGCCCCAGCCGGGGTCTGCAAACCTTTTTTGTCAACGACCGCCCCGTGAAATCCAGGCTGCTGGTTTCCGCTTTGGAGGAAGCCTACCGCAACCAGATCATGGTAGGAAAATTCCCTGCCTGCGTGCTGCATCTGACTCTGCCGCCCAACGCCGTGGACGTAAATGTCCACCCGGCGAAAACAGAGGTAAAGTTCCTTTCGGAAAAAGCGGTATTTGACTGCGTTCACTACGGCGTATTGGGAGCGCTGAACACCCAGACCGACCGCCCCGAAATCCGGTTCCGGACGCCCGCCGGGGAGTCCGCCGCACCGGTCACGCCCGATGCCCCCGCTAAGGTGTCCACCCCGCTCCAGATGCCGCCCCGTCCGGAAAATCCCGCCCCAAAAAGCAGCTTTTTCCGCACCATGACGCCACAGGAGTACAAGACCTTCTCCGCCGCCCTGAAGGACGCACCCCAGCCGAAGCAAACTGCGGCGGCAGCAACGGCGGCAAAAATCGAGCGTCCCGTCAATATGCCCCTGCGGGAGTTCGTGATGCTTCCTCAGGTTCAGGCGAGCCAGACCCCACCCAAAGCGGAAAAAGTTGCGCCTGTACCCCCCGCTCCCCCCAAAAAAGAAGAGCCGGAAGAAATGGAGCAGACCCAGCTGCCCATGCCCGCCGAGATTCCGTGGCGGATGGTGGGCGAGCTTTACAACACCTATATTATTGTGGAGCAGGGAGACGATGCTTTTCTCATTGACAAGCACGCCGCCCACGAGCGCATTCTCTTTGAAAAGCTGAAAGCCCACCCCGAAAAAATCAGCGCCCAGAGTCTGCTGTCCCCCATCCCCGTGCGCTTAAGTCCCGCCGCAGCCGGGGAACTTCTTGCCAATGCGGATATGCTGGACGAATTGGGCTTTGCGTTGGAGGAATTCGGCGAAAACACCGTGCTTCTGCGGCAAATTCCCATGGATTTAAGCCCGGATGACGCCGCCGAAGCTGTGGAAAGCCTGTCCGCCGACCTTTTGTCCGGCCGCCGGGAAAGCAAGGACACCGTCCGGGACGAGCTGCTCCACACGGTTGCCTGCAAGGCCGCCATCAAGGCCGGGTGGGTCAATGATGAGCAGGAGCTTCTCGCCGTGGCCAAAGAGGTCATGAGCCGGGAAGACCTGAAATACTGCCCCCATGGCCGTCCCATCTGCGTTTCTTTAAGCAAAAAGCAGCTGGAAAAGCAGTTCAAGCGGACGTAACGCCCTGTTTGGAGTTATTTATGAACAACATCATCTGCATCGCCGGGCCGACGGCATCTGGAAAAACCGCGCTGGCCGCAACACTGGCGAAGGAACTGAATGGCGAAGTGGTGTCCTGCGACTCCATGCAGGTGTATAAGCGCATGGACATCGGCACCGCGAAGCCCACCTTGGAGGAAATGCAGGGAATCCCCCACCACATGATCGACGTGGCCGAGCCGTGGGAGGATTTTTCCGTCAGCCGCTACTGTGATATGGCCGCCCCCATTGTGGACGATATCCTTTCCCGGGGAAAAACCGCCGTGATTGCGGGCGGAACCGGGCTTTACATGGATTCTCTCATCCGCGGCAACGCCTTTGCCCCCTTCCCCGCCACCGGTGTCCGGGAGCGGCTGGAAGCGCAGGCGGATACCGTGGGCATGGAGGCCATGCTTTCGCAGCTTCGCTCCGTAGACCCCGACGCCGCCGGGCGTCTGCATCTTTCCGACCGGAAGCGCATCCTCCGGGCGCTGGAGGTTTATCTGGAAACCGGCGAGACCATTACGGAACACAACCGGAAGACGCAGGCCGTTCCGCCCCGGTACTCCCCTATCTGGCTGGGGCTGGACTTTGCCCAGCGGGGCGAGCTGTACCGCCGTATCGATCTGCGGGTCAGTCTCATGCTTCAGCAGGGGCTGGTGGAGGAAATTCAGGGGCTTCTCGCCGACGGCATTCCCGAAACGGCCACCGCCATGCAGGCCATCGGCTACAAGGAATTCGTGGATGCTCTTGACGGCCGGTGTACAATAGAGGAAGCCGCCGATCTGGTGCGCCAATCCTCCCGCCGCTACGCCAAGCGTCAGCTGACATGGTTCCGCCGGAACAAGGCCATCCACTGGCTCATCCGGGAGGCCGGAGACACCGGGCGGGAAATTCTGGAAAACGCTCGACGGATTGTGAGCGATTTTGACAACTGAAACGTGTTAGGATGTGGATACCCTAAAAATACGGCAGTTCTTGGGGAGTTATGTACCTGCCGAATATGAGAAAGAAGGTATCCATATGTCTGACGCGATCAACTTACAGGAAGCTATTTTGAAGGAGGTGCGACGGGACAAGGTTCCCGTGACCCTGTTTCTGATGAACGGCTTCCAGCTCCGGGGGGTCATTACGGGCTATGACAGCTTCGTAGTGGTGCTGGTATCCGATGGCAAGCAGCAGATGATCTACAAGCACGCCATCTCCACCCTCGCCCCCATGAAACCGCTGAAGGCCGCAGCCGCAACTGCGTGACGCAAAAAGGGCAACGGAGCATAAGCCTTCCGTTGCCCTTTTTTCAGTGTAAACTCCGGTTCCCAATCTAAACAGAAAGAAGAATTCTTATGTCTATCGCCGAAAACGTCGCCGAAATCCGCCGCCAAATGGAAGTCGCCGCCCTCGCCGCGGGACGTGACCCAAAGGGAATCCTGCTCTGCGCCGCCACAAAAATGAACGACGCCGACGCCGTGCGTCAAGCCATTGCCGCCGGTGTGGACTGCTGCGGCGAAAACCGGGTGCAGGAGCTGACCGCCAAGCTCGCCCAGAACGCCTACGACGGCGCGCCGGTGCACTTCATCGGCCATTTGCAGACCAACAAGGTCCGGCAGGTGGTGGGCAAGGTGTCCCTCATTCAAAGCGTGGACTCGGAGCGTCTGCTCGCCGCCATCGACCGGGAAGCCGCCCGGCAGGGCATTGTGCAGGATATTTTGCTGGAGGTCAACATCGGCGAGGAAGCCAGCAAGTCCGGTTTTGCCGCAGAGGACATTCTCCCTCTGGTGGAAAAAATTGGTGAATTTTCAAACATATGTATTAAAGGTCTCATGGCAATCCCCCCAATCAGCCACATTTCGGGAGAAAATCAAAAATTTTTTCAAAAAATGTTCCACTTATCTGTTGACATAAGGCAGAAAAAATACGATAATGTCAAGGTGGACTGTTTATCCATGGGCATGTCCGGAGACTTCGCCGACGCGATCGCTTCCGGCAGCACGATGGTTCGTGTAGGCACCGCTATTTTTGGTGCCAGAGACTATGCCAGGGATTCATCAAAATGATGTGAGCATACATTAGGAGGACATATAGAATGAGCTTGTGGGATAATGTAAAGAAATTTGCCCAGCCCTACGCAGACGACGATTACGATGATTACGGCGAGGATGACGATTACCTCGATGATTATGAAGAACCCGAGAAGCCTGCTTCCGCCCGCCGCAAACCCCGCCGCGCGCCGGCACCCGCTCCCGCCACCGAGGAGGAAGAGGAGGAGGAAGCCGACGATTACGGCTTCGGTCCCATGACCAGCACCACGTCCGCCGCTCCCGCCGCCGGTTTCTCCGGTCAGGTCCTGAACATGAACACCGGCAACAAGCAGGAAGTGGTTCTGTTCCGTCCCGGCAGCTTCAACGACACCTCCAAGGCCGCCGATGACCTTCGCAACCGCAAGGCCGTCATCGTCAACATGGAGAATGTAGACAAGGCCATGGCCCGCCGGGTCGTGGATTTCCTGTCCGGTTGTGTATACGCTCTGGACGGCGATGTGAAAAAGATCGCCCAGTCTGCTTACCTGTTCTGCCCCCACAATATGGACATTGTGGGCGATCTGGAAACGTTGCAGGCCGAGGTTGAAAGCTATATCTAAAAGATAGGAAGGTAAGTCACCATGTTTACACCGCAGCAGATCGATCAGATTTCTTTCAGCAAGTCTACTTTCGGCGGCTACAATATGCAGCAGGTAGACGAGTTTCTGGAGCCTCTGACAGAGGATTACGTAACGCTGTACAAGGAGAACGCCCTGCTGAAAAGCAAGATGCGCGTTCTTGTCGGCAAGCTGGAAGAATACCGCAAGAACGAAGCGGCCATGAAGGAAAAGGTCGCCAACGCCCAGCGCACTTGTGACAAGATGGTCATGGAAGCAGAGGCCAAATGTGCCAAGATGCTCAGCAGCGCCAACGCCGCCGCTGCCGCGCAGGCTGCCCAGCCTGTCGCCCAGCCCGTCCAGAGCGTTCCCAACAACAGCGCCCTGATCGCCGCCGAGAACGCCCGTCTGGAAGAAGCCCGCAGAACCGCTTCCGCCCGGATCAACGAGATTCAGGATCAGATGCGCTCCTGCATTCAGGCTCTGGATCGGATCAAGACCGCCAACGCACCGGCCGTCTCCACGGCTCCCACGACCCGTGTGGCTCCCGTAGTGCCCGCAGCTCCCGTTGCCCCGGCCGCTCCTGCCCCCAAGGTCAGCAGCGACGACGTAGCCGACGAGATTTCCCAGAACATTGAAGCGATCATCGGCACCACCACGGACACCGCCCCCAAGGCCGCGCCCAAGCACCCCACCGCCAATGATTCCACCACCAGCCGCTTTGCCAGCCTGAACCTGCAATTCGGCCGTAACTACGATCCCACTTCCCGCAGATAAGGGAAAAACCTATACGTTTAAGCTTTGACGAGGACACGTAAGCCGTTCCGCCGCTTTCAGGGAGCTGCCGTTTTGGTGCAAGGCAGTAAGCAGGAGGCGGTTTGCATCACCTCCGAGCAGCGCGCCGAACCCGAAAGGCAGTAGACCGCGCCGGGACACGCCCGATACAGCGTAAGGGAAGCTCTGATTCAGAGATTCCCCGTGAGTGCCGGTTTTGCCGGAACGAGAGTGGTACCGCAGAGGTCAACGCGCCTTTGTCTCTTTTGACGAGACAAAGGCGCTTTCCTTTTGATCGCAGGGTCGCACTTCCCTGCCCCACATTATCATGAATTCATTTTTGGAGGTAAGTATTCCGATGGATTATAAAAACACGATCATCACACCGAAAACCGATTTCCCCATGAAGGCGGGTCTGCCCACCCGGGAGCCGGGTATGCTCAGCCGCTGGGAGGAGCAGGACCTCTACGAGGCCATGCTGGAAAAGAACAAGGATCTCCCCCCCTTTGTGCTCCACGACGGCCCTCCCTTCAGCAACGGCGACATCCACATGGGCCACGCCCTGAATAAGACCCTGAAGGACTTCATCGTCCGCAGCCACGCCATGATGGGCTATTACACTCCCTACGTTCCCGGCTGGGACAACCACGGTCTGCCCATTGAGACAGCCATCATCAAAAAGAGCAAGCTCAACCACAAGGCCATGCCCGTTCCCCAGTTCCGCGCCGCCTGCGAGGAATTCGCCGAGACCTATATCCAGCGCCAGATGGCGGGCTTCAAGCGTCTGGGCGTTGTGGGCAACTGGAAGCACCCCTACCGCACCATGGACAAGCACTTTGAAGCGCAGGAGGTCAAAGTCTTTGGCCGGATGTTCGACAAGGGCTATATCTACAAGGGCCTGAAGCCCGTGTACTGGTGCCCCGTGTGCGCCACTGCCGTGGCCGAGGCCGAGATCGAGTACCACGACGACCCCTGCACCTCCGTCTACGTCAAGTTCCCCATGAAGGACGATCTGGGCAAGCTGGCAGGCTTCGACCTGAGCCGCACCTACTTCGTCATCTGGACGACCACCATCTGGACGCTGCCCGGCAACCTTGCCATCTGCCTGCACCCCAGAGAGACCTATGTTCTGGTCAAGGCCGAGGGCGGCGAGACCTATATCATGGCGGAAGCCCTGATGGACAAGGTCATGCACATCGGCGGCTTCGAGCATTACGAGGTCATCGCCTCCTACCCCGGCCAGTTCTTTGAGAATATGCTGGCACAGCATCCCTTCCTGGACAAGACCTCCCGTCTGGTGAACGCCGAGTACGTCACCATGGATTCCGGTACGGGCTGTGTCCACACCGCCCCCGGCTTCGGTGCCGACGACTACCAGACCTGCATGCGCTACGGCATGGATCTGGTCGTCCCCGTGGACGACTACGGCCGCCACACTGACTACGCCGGCAAGTACGCCGGTATGAAGACCGAGGAAAGCAACCCCGTCATTCTCGCGGACATGAAGGAAAGCGGCGCTCTGTTCGCCTCCGAGGGGATCGTTCACTCCTACCCCCACCACGACCGCTGCAAGAAGCCCATCATCTTCCGGGCGACCCCTCAGTGGTTCTGCTCTGTGGAGTCCTTCAAGGACGAGGCCATCGCCGCCTGCAAGGATGTGAAGTGGCTGCCCGCCTGGGGCGGCGAGCGGATGATCAGCATGATCCGGGAGCGTGCCGACTGGTGCATTTCCCGCCAGCGCCGCTGGGGTCTGCCCATCCCCGTGTTCTACTGCCGGGACTGCGGCAAGCCCGTCTGCACCGACGAGACCATCGCCCACCTCTCCGAGCTGTTCGACGAATACGGCTCCAACGTCTGGTTTGAGAAGGACGCCATGGAGCTGATTCCCGAAGGGTTGAGCTGCCCCCATTGCGGCGGCAAATCCTTCGACAAGGAGACCGACACCTTGGACGGCTGGTTCGACTCCGGCTCTACCCATTACGCTTCCCTCATGCGGGACACCCCCGAGCTGTGGCCTGCCGACGTCTATCTGGAAGGCGCCGACCAGTACCGCGGCTGGTTCCAGTCCAGCCTTCTGACCTCCGTCGGCGCGCTGGGACACGGCGCACCCTTCAAGCAGGTTCTGACCCACGGCTGGACGGTGGACGGTCAGGGACGCGCCATGCACAAGTCTCTGGGCAACGGCATCGACCCTGCCGACCTGATCAAGGAATACGGCGCCGACATCGTGCGTCTGTGGGCCGGTTCCGCCGACTACCACGCCGACGTCCGCTGCTCCAAGGAAATCTTCAAGCAGCTGTCTCAGAGCTACCTGAAGTTCCGCAACACCGCCCGGTACTGCCTTGGCAACCTGAACGAGTTCGACCCCGACAACCTCGTTGCTCCTGAGGACATGGAGGAGCTTGACCGCTGGGCGCTGACCCGTCTGGACGCGCTGGTGCAGGTCTGCCGCAAGGCTTACGACAATTACGAATTCCATGTGGTGTCCCACGCCATCAACGATTTCTGCGTTGTGGAGCTGTCCTCCTTCTATCTGGACATCATCAAGGATCGTCTCTACTGCGAGGAAAAGGACGGCCTGCGCCGCCGCTCCGCCCAAAGCGCTCTGTTCCTGATTCTGGACGCCATGGCGAAGCTGTTCGCCCCCATTCTGGCCTTCACCTGCGACGAAATCTGGCAGTCCATGCCTCATCGCGCCAGTGATGACGCCCGGAATGTCCTGCTGAACCAGATGCCGGAAGGCTTCGCCCAGTACGCGCTGGAAGACGCCGCCATGGAAAAGTGGGACGTGGTCATGAAGCTGCGTCAGGACGTCAACGGCGTTCTGGAAAAGGCACGCGCCGACAAGCGCATCGGCAAAGCGCTGGAAGCCCACGTCACTCTGGCGACAGAGGACGCCGCCATCCGCTCCGCCTGCGAGGGCGTGAATCTGGCCGAAGTATGCATCGTCTCCGACTGCGTCTGGGCGCAGCCCGAGGAAGGCGCTGAGGTTGGCACAGGCGTCAACTATCCGAACCTGACCATTGGCGTATCCGAGGCCAAGGGCACCAAGTGCCCCCGCTGCTGGATGCACAGCCAGCAGGCAAACGCCGAGGGCCTGTGCCCCCGCTGCGCCGCCGTCGTGGCAAAAATGGACGTAGAATTCTGATTTTTCCCAAAAAAAGCTCTAAAATGTTGCTGTTCGGGAGCGGGAAATCCGCTCCCGAACTTTTTCCAAAAAGCCGCACGAAAAAGCTTGACAAATCGACTTTCCGTGCTATAATAAGCGTGTTCGGTTCGAGACGCCGGTATAGCTCAGTTGGTAGAGCAACTGATTTGTAATCAGTAGGTCGGGGGTTCGAGTCCGTCTACCGGCTCCACCAGAACCGGCGCGTTTCTTGAGCCAGAAACCGGACGAACAAAATATGGGGGAGTTCCCGAGTGGCCAAAGGGGACAGACTGTAAATCTGCTGCGTTTCGCTTCGATGGTTCGAATCCGTCCTCCCCCACCAATCAATCCCAGAGCCGTAACGGTTCTGGGATTTTTGCTGCGCAAAAATCCCAGTGATCTGTCGGACAGCCTTGGCTTTTTCTTAGTCGGTTTTGGTTGCAATCCCGCTCCGGCTGTGTTATACTGGACGGGTATAAGCTCATAATATGGTTGAGCGTTTCTACCAACCGCCGTAAATGGTTGACTGCAAAATTATACGTTGTGAGGTAGTCATGAATTACGATGTGATCATTGTCGGCGCGGGGCCCGGCGGTATCTTTTCCGCCTATGAGCTGACCCGGCTGCGCCCTGAACTGAAGGTCGCCGTCTTTGAGGCCGGACACCCGCTGAAAAACCGCAAATGTCCCATTGACGGTGTCCGGGTCAAGTCCTGCATTGCCTGCAAAAGCTGCTCTATTATGAGCGGATTCGGCGGCGCAGGCGCTTTTTCCGACGGAAAATACAACATTACCAACGATTTTGGCGGTACGCTTTACGAGTATCTCGGCAAGGCAAAAGCGCTGGAGCTGATGCGCTACGTTGACCAGATCAACATGGCCTACGGCGGCGAAGGCACCAAGCTCTATTCCACCGCCGGTACAAAATTCAAAAAGCTGTGTATGCAGAACGATCTGCATCTGCTGGACGCCTCTGTGCGCCACCTCGGCACCGACATCAACTACGTGCTGCTGGAAAATCTCTATGCCTACCTGAAAGAAAAGGTCACGTTTTACTTCGACACGCCGGTGGAATCCGTAGCCGCTGTGGATGGCGGGTATCAGGTCACCTGCAAAGCCGGGAGCTTTTCGTGCAGCCAGTGCGTGATTTCCGTGGGGCGCAGCGGCAGCAAATGGATGGAGTCCGTCTGCCGTGACATGGACATTCCCACCAAGTCCAACCGTGTGGATATCGGCGTCCGGGTGGAACTTCCCGCGGAGATTTTCTCCCACCTCACCGACGAGCTGTATGAAAGCAAGATCGTCTACCGCACCGAAAAGTACGGCGACCTCGTCCGCACCTTCTGCATGAACCCCAAGGGCGCGGTGGTCAACGAAAACACCAACGGCATCATCACCGTCAACGGCCACAGTTACGAAGACCCCGCCCGCCAGACCTCCAACACCAATTTTGCCCTGCTGGTGGCAAAGCACTTTTCCGAACCCTTCAAGGATTCCAACGGCTACGGTGAATCCATTGCCCGCCTCAGCAACATGCTGGGCGGCGGCGTCATCGTCCAGCGCTTCGGCGACCTGATCCGTGGTCAGCGGTCTACCCCCAAGCGCATTGCGGAATCCTTCGTCACCCCCACTCTGGACGCGACACCCGGCGACTTAAGTCTGGTGCTGCCCAAGCGGATTCTGGACGGCATCATCGAGATGCTCTACGCGCTGGATAAGGTCGCCCCCGGCACCGTCAACGACGACACCCTGCTCTACGGCGTGGAGGTCAAATTCTACAATATGGAAGTGGCGGTGGATGAACATTTGCAGACCCGGTATCCGGGGCTGTACGTCATCGGCGACGGCAGCGGCATCACCCATTCCCTGTCCCACGCTTCCGCCAGCGGCGTCGCTGTGGCGCGGAGAATCGCAGAATAAGATTTCCCACATATTATAAGGAGGGCGGATACCATGAAAGCACTGGCCTATTACGATGGCAAAATCGGCGCACCCGAGGAACTGACAGTCCCCTTCTATGACCGTGCCCACTTCTTCGGCGACGGCTGCTACGACGCCGCCATGGCAGCGGGCGGCACCATTTTCCTGCTGGAAGACCACCTGGACCGATTTTACGCCAGCGCCCGTCTGCTGGATATCCATATTCCTATGGAAAAGCAGGCACTGGGCGAGCTTCTCACCCAGCTGGCACGGCAGGTGGAGGGCGAAAGCTGCTTCGTGTACTGGCAGGTAAGCCGGGGCGTGGAGCCGCGGAGCCACACCTATGCCGAAAATCTGCCCGGCAAACTGTGGGTGCTGGTTCGTCCTCAGGTCATCCCCAACCCCAATATCCCCATCCGTCTGAACGACGAGGAGGACACCCGCTTCTTCCACTGCAACATCAAATCCCTGAATCTGCTCTGCAATGTGATGACCGCCCAGCGGGCGCACCGCGCCGGGTGCACGGAGACTGTGTTCCACCGGGGTGAGATCGTCACCGAATGCGCCCACTCCAACATTTCCGTCCTGAAGGACGGAGTTCTGTACTCTCATCCCAACGACGAGTTCATCCTCCGGGGCATCGCCAAGAGCCACATGATCCGGGTTTGTTACCGGCTGAATATCCCCGTGCTGGAAAAACCCTTCACGATGGATTTTTTAAAATCCGCCGATGAAATTCTTGTAACCTCCACCACCAAGTTCTGCCTTTCCGCCGATACGCTGAACGGTCAGAGCGTGGGCGGGAAGGATGCTGCCGTCCGCATCGCCATCCAGAACGCGGTCATGCAGGACTTCCGGGACTGCACAGGCTATGCAGGACAATGGAATTAATTGAAAAAAGTCACCTGCCGCAACTGCTTTGCGCGCACGCCGGTACATCGGTGTGCGCCCTTTTGTAATGTCGCTCAAGGACGTTTGCTTTTGCTGTATGAACACTTTTTTATGTTTCTGTTACAAAAATTCGTGAATTTATCGAGACATATCATGAAATCTGCTACTTTACTTGAGACGGAAAATGTGATAAACTATTACCATTCTTTTAAATTTTGAATTTTCCAGTTTTGGAACTTTCATTTTGAGGCAAATACTCCCACCGTCTCCTGTAATATGGCGTCCGCCATTTTATAGGCTGTCTCCCGGCGCTGTTTTCGCGCTGATGTTAAGGAAGAAGCATCGGGTAAAAAGAGCGTTTGGGGGTCGCCCACCGGCTGCTTTTCGGCCGGCTCGCTTATCAAAGCAGAGAACAAGAAAGGAATGATCACTATGCAAACCATGAAACGACTTCTCGCCTTCGCCCTGGCTCTGACCATGGTCTTCGCGCTGGCAGCCTGCGGCGGCAAATCCGGCACCACCGACAGCACCGCGGCAGCCCCCACTGCGGCTGCCGTGACCGAGAACGCGGTTTACAGAACGCTGTACGCTTCCGAAGTCACTACGCTGAACTATCTGATCACCGGCCAGACCAACGAGCTGAACATCGCCGCCAACGTGGTGGATTGCCTGGTGGAATACGACTCCTACGGCAATGTAGAGCCTGCTCTGGCTACCAGCTGGGAGCAGAATGAGGACGCTACCGTCTGGACCTTCCACATCCGTGAGGGTGTGAACTGGGTCGATAAGGACGGCAACGTTGTTGCCCCCGTCACCGCCAATGACTGGGTTTCTTCCGCCCACTACGCCTGTGACGCCAACAACGACTCCGACACCTTCTATACCATGAGCGGCGTCATCGCGGGCGCCGACGCCTACTACGACTGGACCGCCTACCAGATGGCTCTGCCCGACGCTACCGACGGCACCGATAAAGATGGCAACGCCGTGAAGTTCATCACCAACGAGGACGGCGAGCAGGAAATTCTGGAAGAAGTCCCCGAGGCTTCCATTGACGATATCGGCGTCAAGGCGCTGGACGAATATACTCTGGAGTTCACGCTGGAGTCCTCCCGCCCCTACTTCCTGTCCATGGTTTCCTTCGGCCCCTATATGCCCGTGTACGGCCCCTTCCTTGCCGAGTGCGGCAGCAAGTTCGGCACCGACAACAGCACCCTGCTGTACTGCGGCGCGTTCATCCTGTCCACCTACGAGCCTCAGCAGCAGCGCGTTCTGACCAAGAACCCCACCTACTGGGATAAGGACAACGTATTCCTGGACGCCATCCAGATGACCTACAACGCCGAGGCTTCCTCCATCGCCACCACCATGTATCAGTCCGGCGAGGTCGATCAGGCGGATATCTCCTCCGACCTGCTGTCCGCCATGATGGCTGACCCCAACACCAAGGATCTGATCCATCCCTCCCGTGCCGATACCTCCTACGCTTACTGGTATCTGTTCAACTTTGACCCCAACTTCGACGCCGAGTACGAACCCGAAAACTGGAAGCTGGCCGTGAACAATGAGAACTTCCGGAAATCCATCGTCCACGCCTTCAACCGGATGCCCGCTCTGGCCACCAGCGACCGCATCGACCCCGAATCCCTGAAGAACAACACCATCACCCCCAACGCCTTTGCCTCCGCTTCCAAGGACTACACCTACTACGAAGGTCTGGCCGCCTACACCGATGGCGACAACTTCGACGAAGCCCTTGCCGAGGAATACAAGGCAGCGGCCATCGATGAGCTGACCGCCGCCGGAGCCACCTTCCCCATCAAGATGCTCATGTGCTACAACCCCACTTCCGCCAACTGGGCGCAGGAGTGTCAGGTCGTGGAGCAGCAGATCGAGAACGTTCTGGGCGCCGACTATGTGGACATCATCATCCAGGCAGGTCCTGAGACCGGCTTCCTGGGCGCCATCCGCCGCACCGGCAACTACGCCTTCATGAAGTGCAACTGGGGCGCTGACTACGCCGACCCCGAGACCTGGACCGATCCCTTCTCCGCGGATTCCAGCTACAGCTTCATCTTCAAGAGCACCGACCCCGAAACCCAGGCTCTGTATGCCGAGTACACCGAGCTGGTAGCTGCCGCCAAGGCCATCACCGACGACATGGACGCCCGGTATACCGCCTTTGCCAAGGCCGAGGCGTTCCTGCTGGATCACGCCTTTGCCGTCCCCTTCTCCATCAGCAACCGCAGCTATCAGATGTGCAATCTGAACGTCTTTGAAGGACAGTACGCCTCCTTCGGCTTGGCCAACCAGCGCTACAAGGATCAGCACCTGTATGACACCTCCATGGGTCTGGAGGAATATCAGGCCGCTTACGCCGAGTGGCAGTCCAAGAAGGCCGGTTAAGATTTAAGTTTTCATTTTGGCAGTTTATCACGAGAGAAGCCCTCATTTGGGGGCTTCTCTCAAAGCCGCATATATACGGTATTGCTCCACAGGCAATTTTTCGGAGCCTGTACCGGTGCTGCTACGGCGAAAGCAGCAGCGGTATCGGCTCTGATGCCAGTTTCGTTAAAACGGTTAAAAACCGTTTTAGCAGGCCGTTTTCCAAACGGCCAGCGGCGCAGCCGCAGAAAAGAAAGTCCATACATTTTCTGCCGCCTATGGCGGCCATCCACATCAGTGGATAAATAAAATGGTTTTACCATTTTATTGGGAAATCGTATGAAGGGAGAAAAACCCCAGGAGGACATCATATGGCCAGATATATAACCAAGCGCGTTCTGCGCTCCCTCATCACCATGTTTATCATTATCACGATTCTCTTTGCCCTGCTGCGGCTGATGCCCGTGGAAGGGTATTTCGAGAATTACGATAAAATGAGCTCCACCCAGATTCAGGTCAAGCTTCAGGCTCTTGGCGTGACTGCCCCCCTGCCCACCCAGCTGGTGCGCTTTTACAAGCAGGTGCTCCACGGGGACTTGGGAGAATCCAACGTCTACCGCAAGGGTGTCGCCATTACCGAGATCATTGCCGAGAAGATCCCCATCTCTCTGGAGCTGGGACTGATCTCCCTGTGCATTGCTCTGGCGCTGGGTCTTCCTCTGGGTGTCATCATGGCGCGAAGCACCCGTACCCGCTTCAAGATCGGCGACCGGCTGGGCACGGTGTTCATCGTGCTGGTGCAGGCCATGCCCTCGGCGGTGTATCACATTCTGATCCAGTTCCTCGGTTCCCAGACCTATGTCGGCAAGGACGTGCTGGGGCTTCCCATGCTGTTTGACGCAGCCAACCCCAAGAGCTATATCCTGCCTGTCATCTCCCTGTCCATCGGCAACATTGCCTACTATGCCATGTGGCTGCGGCGGTATATGGTGGACGAGTCCAATAAGGACTATATCCGTCTGGCCCGGGCGAAGGGCGTGCCAAACGGCAAAATCTCCTTCCGGCACGTGTTCCGCAATGCCTTTGTGCCGCTGGTACAGTACATCCCCAACTCCATTCTGTTTACCCTGATGGGTTCACTCTATGTGGAATCCCTGTACTCCGTCCCCGGCATGGGCGGCCTGCTGGTCACGGCCATCAAGCGTCAGGATAACACCTTGGTACAGGCGCTGGTGCTGATTTACGCCGTCATTTCCATTCTGGGTCTGCTTTTCGGCGACATTCTCATGGGAATCGTCGATCCCCGGATCAGCTTTGCCAAGAAGGAGGGTTCCCGCTGATGAAACGTCTTGGATTTCACACCCTGCGCGACAAGGCCACCGACACGCTGGGCGACAAGCTCTCCCGGCAGCTTCAGGAGGATGTCGCGCCGAAAATGAGCGACGAGGAAGCCTTCTCCTTTGCCGAATTCAACGCCGAGGACGCGGAGCGGGGCGGCTATTCCGATTATTCCTACTGGAAATCCACCCTCCGTGCGTTTTTCCAGAATAAGATCGCGGTCTTTTTCCTGTTCGTCATGGTTGCGGTGCTGCTGTTCACCTTTATCCAGCCCTACCTCCCCGGTCAGAAGGATCCCATTCTCATTCACAACGACCAGTGGGGTCTGCCTCTGAACAATATTCCCCCCAGCAAAGAATTCTGGTTCGGCACCAACTCCATTGGTCAGGATCTCTGGGCGCGTATCTGGGCGGGCACCCGCACTTCCCTGTTCATCGGCTTCTCTGTCGCTTTTGTGGAGGCCGTGGTGGGCATCCTCGTGGGCGTGCTGTGGGGCTATGTCCGCAAGCTGGACTTCTTTTTTACCGAGCTGTATAACGTTCTGGACAACATTCCCCAGACGCTGCTGCTGATTCTGATTTCCTACGTCTTAAAGCCCGGCGTTTCCACCATCATTTTCGCCCTGTCCTTAACGGGCTGGCTGGGCATGGCGCGGTTCATCCGCAACCAGATCATCATTATCCGCGACCGGGACTACAATCTGGCCTCCCGGTGTCTGGGCATTTCCACCGGGCGTATCATCGTCAAGAACCTGCTGCCCTATATGGTGTCCGTCATCACCATGCGCATGGCGCTTGCCATTCCCTCCGCCATCGGCAACGAGGTGTTCGTCACCTACATCGGCATCGGCCTTCCCGTGGACACGCCGTCTCTGGGCAATCTGATTCAGACCGGACGGTCGCTGATGACCGTGGCGTCCCTGCGCTACCAGCTGTTCTTCCCCGTAGCCGTGCTGGTGGTCATCACCGTTTCTTTCTACATCATCGGCAACGCCTTCGCCGACGCCGCCGACCCCAAGAATCACGTCAGATAAGGAGAGATCACAATGGAAGATAAAAAAGTTGTTCTCTCCGTCAAAGATCTGAATGTGAAATTCACCCTCCGCGGTCAGATTCTCCACGCCATCCGGGGCATTTCGCTGGACGTATATCAGGGCGAAAGCCTTGCCATCGTGGGCGAATCCGGCTCCGGTAAGTCCGTATTCGTCAAATGCGCCATGGGTCTTCTGGATGCCAACGGCTACATCGACGGCGGCTCCATCCTCTATAACGGCATGGACCTGACCAAATTCCAGACCGACAAGGACTGGCTGAAAATCCGGGGCAAGGAGATCGCCATGGTGTTTCAGGACCCCATGACCTCCCTGAACCCCCTGAAAACCATCGGCAAGCAGATTCAGGAGGCCGTGGAGCTGCATCAGGGTCTGAAAGGCAAGGATGCCTACAAGGCTGTGCTGGAAGTGCTGAGCGACGTGGGCATTGACGACCCCGAGCGGCGCTACAAGCAGTATCCCCACGAATTTTCCGGCGGTATGCGCCAGCGGGTGGTCATCGCCATCGCCGTCGCCTGCCGGCCGAAAATCCTCATCTGCGACGAGCCGACCACCGCTCTGGACGTGACCATTCAGGCACAGATTCTGGAGCTGATCAAGGCCATGCAGAAAAAGTATGACCTCACTACCATCTACATCACCCATGACCTTGGCGTGGTGGCCAACGTGGCCGACCGCATCGCCGTCATGTATGCGGGCGACATCGTGGAGCTTGGCACCTGTGACGAGGTGTTCTACGACCCCCGTCACCCCTACACCTGGGCGCTGCTGTCCAGCCTTCCCCAGCTGGGAACCAAGGATGAGCCGCTGTACTCCATTCAGGGTACGCCGCCCAACCTGTTCCACGAGGTCAAGGGCGACGCCTTTGCCCCCCGGAATCCCAAAGCACTGAAAATCGATTTTGTAGAGCGTCCTCCCTTCTTCGAGGTCACGCCTACCCACTATGCCCGCACCTGGCTGATGGATCCCCGCGCTCCCAAGGTGGAGCCGCCGGAGCATGTCCGCATTCTGCGGGAGAAGGGAGTGAACCGCGTTGACTGAAGACAGAAAGAAGCTGGTCGAGGTTCAGGATCTTGTCGTCCGGTTTGGTTCCCGGCGGCACGCCTTTACCGCGGTGGATGACGTATCCTTCCATATTTATCAGGGTGAGACCTTCGGTCTGGTCGGCGAATCCGGCTCCGGAAAGACCACCATCGGCCGCGCCATCATCCGCATTCACCCCACTGCCGGGGGTAAAATTCTCTTCGACGGCAAGCAGATCAACGGGCGCATCTCCAAGTCTCTTGACCGGGAGGTCACCCGGCGTATCCAGATGATCTTCCAGGATCCCATGTCCTCCCTGAATGAACGGGCCAAGGTGGATTATATTGTCAGCGAAGGCCTTTACGCGGGCGGGCATCACCTGTCCGAAAGCGAACGTCAGGCCAAAGTGGCAAGCGCCCTGTCCGACGTGGGTCTGCTGCCGGAATTTGCCAGCCGCTTCCCCCACGAGTTCTCCGGCGGTCAGCGTCAGCGCATCGGCATTGCCCGGGCGCTGATCATGGAACCGGACTTCATCATCGCAGACGAGCCGATCTCCGCGCTGGACGTTTCCATCCGCGCCCAAGTGCTGAACCTGCTGTCCAAGCTGCAAAAGGAGCGGAATCTGACCTACCTGTTCATTGCCCACGACCTTTCGGTGGTTCGCTTCATCTGCGACCGGATCGCCGTCATTCACAAGGGCAAGATCGTGGAGCTGGCGCAGAGCGAGGAGCTGTTCGCCCATCCCCTGCACCCCTACACCCGTGCGCTGCTGTCCGCCATCCCCCAGCCCGACCCCATAGCGGAGCGGCAAAAGAAGCTCATCGTCTACGACCCCGGCTGCCATCACTACAGCGAGACGAACCAGCCCGGCTGGCATGAGATCGTCCCCGGCCACTTCGTCCTGGCAAGTGAGCCTGAGCTGGAAGAATACCGCAAACAGTTTTGACATTCTGCAAGCAGAGCACGTACCCGTGTTCTGCTTGCGCCATATTTCTTTTCGAGGTGCCTGCCATGATCGATCCAAAGCCCCTTTTCCCCGGCGCCAGAGTGGCGCTGGTCGCCCCCGCCTCCGCCGTGCCGGAGGAAAAACTGCCCGGCGCTCTTGACCTCGTCCGTCGGCTGGGCATGGAGCCGGTGCTGTACCCCTCCTGCTATTTTGCCAACCGGGACGGCTATCTGGCCGCAACGGACGCCCAGCGGGCGGAGGACGTCAACCGCGCCTTCGGCGACGAAACCATCGACGGCGTGTGGTGCATCCGCGGCGGCTACGGCGGCCACCGCATTCTCCCCCTGCTGGACGCGGACGCTATCCGGAAGAACCCCAAGTGGTTCGGCGGCTATTCCGACGTCACCGCCCTGCACCTGTTTCTGAATCAGGTCTGCGGTCTCGCCACCTTCCACTGCACCATGCCATCTACCGAGCCGCACCCGGATACATACACACTCGACTATCTGAAAAAGGCCCTGTTCGGCGGTCTGAACGGCGCACTTTCCAATCCGGAAGGTCAGAGCATCCGCACGTTGGTTCCGGGTAAGGCGGAAGGCGTTCTCTGCGGCGGCAATCTGTCCCTGCTGGCGGCGTCTCTCGGCACGCCTTGGGAGGTCGATACCAAGGGCAAAATCCTGTTTCTGGAGGACATTGGGGAAAAGACCTATCGTCTGGACAGTATGCTCACCCAGCTGCGCAATGCCGGGAAATTCCGGGACTGCGCCGGCATCATTCTGGGCGCGTGGACGGACTGCGTGCCGGAAATGCCGGAGCGCACCCTGACGCTGGACGAGATCTTCACCCAGCTCATCGTCCCCGCCGGAAAGCCCGCCGTCATGGATTTGGCCTGCGGCCACTGCGCCACCACCCTGGCTCTGCCCATGGGCCGTATGTGCCGTCTGGACGCGGACGCGGGCAGCATCACATTGGAGGCGTGACCATGAACGATCTGGCTTCCCGGCTGAATGCCGTCATGGATGCGTTTCCCGCCAAAACCGCGTTATACTGCGTGGACTTGACCACCGGCACCCCCATCGCCGCCATTCGGGAGAACACCCGCGTGGTCTCCGCCTCCACCATCAAGGTATCCATTCTGTGCTGCGCTCTTCAGGACGTGATGGACGGGAAGCTGTCTCTTGACCAGCCCCTTGCCATTGCCCCGGCGGACTTTTGCAGCGACACCGAGGTTTTTGAACCCGGCTACCGGCAGGACGGCGCTTCCCTCTGGGAAATGCTGTACTGGATGATCGTTTCCAGCGACAACACCGCCACCAACACCGTCATTTCCCTGCTGGGCTACGACCACGTCAACCAGTATTGCCGGGCAATCGGCCTGACCCAGACCTCTCTCCAGCGGAAAATGCTGGACTTTCAGGCCATCGCCGAGGGGCGGAACAACTACACCTCCCCCGCCGACCTGTACCGGGTGTTTTCCCTGTTGTATCATGGAGAAATCCTGAATAAGCCGCTGCGGGAGGTCGCCTTCGACTTTCTTTCCCGCTGCCGCAGTACCGACGCATTGCAGCGGTACATCCCCGACGCCGTGACCGTGCTCCACAAGCCCGGCGGGCTGGATCACCTGAACCACGACGTGGGCATTTTCCTGACGGACGACCGCCCCTATTATCTTGGCATTTTTACATGGGACGGCCCCGCGCTGGACGGTCAACCCCAGCAAAACCGGCTCATCGGTCAGCTGTCCCGGATGATCTACGACGCTATGAAGGGAGAGAAATAAATGAAAGCCATTGTAACCGTCCCCATCTGCGCCCTGCTGGCCGCCCCCACCCGGGAAAGCACGCTGGAAGACGAGGTGCTGTACGGCATGGTAGTGGACATTCTGGAAGAGCCCGCCCCCGGCTGGTACCGCGTCCGCACCCATTACCGCTATGAGGGTATCGTCTCCGCCGATGATCTGATCGTCGGCGACGAAGCCGCTGACGCTTGGGCGGCTCTGTCCAAGAAAATCGTCCGCAATAAGAACTTCTGTGACGTTCTTTCCGCCCCCAAAGTTCAGGGGTGGATCATGGCAACCCTTCCCCGGGGCGGCATTCTCTCCCCGGTGGGTCAACCGGAAAAGGGCTGGCAGCAGGTGCGTCTGGCGGATGGCCGAGCGGGCTTCGTCCCGGAAAGCATCCTCGGAGAGTACTATACCGCGCCCCTGTCTCAGGACGAGGAAACCCTTCGTCAGGCACTGGTGGACGCCGCCATGCTCTATCAGGGCACCCATTACCGCTGGGGCGGCAAGTCCCCCATGGGCATTGACTGCTCCGGTCTGGTGTCCACGGCCTATATGCTCTGCGGCATTCTTATTTACCGGGACGCCCACATCATGGAGGACTTCCCCATCCACGAAATTTCTCTGGAACATGTAAAACCCGGCGATCTGCTGTTCTTCCCCGACCATGTCGCCATGTACTTAGGTCACGGCCGCTACTGCCACAGCACCGGCCGCAGCGGGGACAACGGCTTTGCCGTTAATTCCCTGAACCCCGATGACCCCGACTACCGGGCAGATCTGAAAGCCGCCATCACTCAGGTTGGCTCCTACTTTTGATTTAATAAGGAAAGCGAGAGAAAATAAATGAAAGTATTTTTAAGCGCCGATATGGAAGGCACCTGCGGCATCGTCTCGTGGCCGGAGACGGAGCGCACCACACCCTTTGACTACAGCCCCGCCCAAAAGCAGATGACCCGTGAGGTCGCCGCCGCCTGTCAGGGCGCGCTTTCCGCCGGTGCGGCGGAGGTTCTGGTGAAGGACGCCCACGACTCCGCCCGGAACATCGACCCTGCCGGACTTCCCCGGGGCATCCGCATGAACCGCAGCTGGTCTGGCGACCCCTTAAGCATGATGAGCGGTCTGAATCAGGAAAAATTTGACGCCGTGTTCTTCACCGGCTACCACGCCTGGGCAGGTTGCCCCGGCAATCCCCTGAGCCACACCATGAACGGCCGGAACAACCACGTTTTCCTCAACGGCACGCTGTGCAGTGAATTCCTCATCAATTCCTACACCGCCGGATATTACGGCGTCCCCGTGGCGCTGCTCACCGGCGACAAGGCGCTGTGCGACTTTGCCAAAACGCTGATTCCCGCCATCACCACCGTACCCGTGAACGAAGGCCGGGGCGGCAGTGTCACCTCCCTGCACCCCGACGAGGCGGTGGAGCGCATCGAAGCGGCGGCGAAGGAAGCGGTCGCCAAGGCGGCGCAGTGCGTCGTCCCCATGCCGGAGCATTTCCACATGGAGATCGATTTCGTCAAGCACCATGTGGCCTACTCCAAGAGCTTCTACCCCGGTGCGACCCTGAAAGATGACAAATTCGTCTGCTTCGATTCCGACGACTGGTACGAGGTTCTGCGCTTCTGCCACTTCGTTCTCAGCGACGGTTAATCCAAAAGCACGGCTCGAAAGCCGTGCTTTTGCCTTGCAAATTGCATTTTTTGTGCTATAGTAAAAGAAAAAAGGAGAAAGACAGATGAGCAAAGAATTCCTTTACACCCTGCTTGACAGCATGTCCGTTTCCGGCCACGAAATTCCGCTGCAAAAGAAGGTCATCGCCGAGATGACCCCCCACTGTGACAAGATCATCACAGATTATACCGGCAACGTCGTCTGCGTGCTGAACCCCGACGCGCCTTTCAAGGTGATGCTGGCCGCTCACATTGACGAGATCGGTCTGATCGTCACCCACATCCAGCCCGACGGCCTGCTTCGTGTGTCCAAGTCCGGCGGCATTTTCCCCGGCGTTTACCCCGGCCATCAGGTGGCCGTCCACGGCTATGCCCAGACCGTCTACGGCGCGGTCGTCCGCAGCAAGGACATGGACAAGGCCGACCTGAAAGCGGACGAGCTGTACATCGACATCGGCGCGAAGGACGCCGCTGACGCCCGGAAATACGTGCAGGAGGGCGACCCCGTCCACATGAACACCTACCACCGGGAAATGATCAACGGCTTCCTCTCCGCCCGGGGCATCGACGACCGGGGCTGCGCCTACATCATTCTGGAAGCCCTGAAACGGGCAAAGGCCATGGGCTGCTCTGTAGGCGTTTACGCCGCCACCACCGTGGGCGAAGAAACCACCGGCCGGGGTTCCTACTGGGTCGGCTCTGCCATCCGTCCCGACGTTGCCATCGTCACCGACGTCACTTTTGCCTCCGATTATCCCGGCGTGGATGCCAAGCAGTCCGGCGAGGTGAAGCTGGGCTGCGGCGGCGTGCTCTGCAACAGCTCCATCGGCAGCCGGAAGGTCAACGACCTAATGAAAGCCGTGGCGAAGGAGCATAACATCCCCTACCAAATCGAGTCCTACATGGGCAGAACCTACACCGACGCGGACAACCTCCACGTCACCGGCACCGGCGTGGTCACGGTGCTGCTGTCCCTGCCCCTGCGGTACATGCACTGCCCCTGCGAGGTGTGCCACATGGACGACATCGAAAACTGTATCGAGCTGCTGGCGCAGTTCCTGTGCCGCATCGATGAGCATATTGATCTCGACCCCTTTCACTGATCTCAAAATCTAAAACAGGGAGGAAACCATCATGACTTATCAGGAAGTTCTTGAAAACGCACGTGCGGTTCTCAGCAAAAACTGCAAGGCCTGCCCCGTCTGCAATGGCAAAGCCTGCGGCAACCACATTCCCGGCCCCGGCGCCAAGGGCGTGGGCGACACCGCCATCCGCAACTACGAAAAGTGGCAGGACATCCGCGTCAATATGGACACCATTCATCCCTATGTGACGCCGGATACCTCTCTGAATCTGTTCGGCAAAACCTTCCGCTATCCCTTCTTCGCAGGCCCCGTGGGCGCCGTCACCGTCCACTACAGCGACAAATATGACGACATGGCTTACAACAATATTCTCGTAAAAGCCTGTGCCGACAATGGCATTGCCGCCTTCACCGGCGACGGTCTGAACGGCGAGGTCATGAAGGTCGCCTGCAAGGCCATCGCCGCCTCCGGCGGCACCGCCATCCCCACGGTGAAGCCCTGGAACCTGGAGACCATTCAGGAAAAGCTGGGCTATTGCCGGGAATCCGGCTGCTTCGCCGTGGCTATGGACATTGACGCGGCGGGTCTGCCCTTCCTGAAAAACATGAATCCCCCGGCGGGCAGCAAGACCGTGGAGCAGCTGGCCGAGATTGCCGGAATGGTCGGAAAGCCCTTCATCGTCAAGGGCATCATGACCGTGGCAGGCGCGCTGAAGGCCAAAGAGGCCGGCGCTTCCGCCATCGTGGTCAGCAACCACGGCGGCCGCGTTCTGGATCAATGCGCCGCTACTGCCGAAGTTCTGGCGGACATCGTGGATGCCATGAAGGGCAGCGGTGTGAAGATCTTCGTGGACGGCGGCATCCGCAGCGGCGTTGACGTCTTCAAGGCGCTGGCGCTGGGCGCTGACGCGGTGCTCATCTGTCGCCCCTTCGTCCCCATGGTCTACGGCGGTGCCGAGGAAGGCGTGAAGCTTTACATTGAGAAGATCGGCGCGGAGCTGAGCGACACCATGGCCATGTGCGGCGCGGAGAATCTGGCGTCCATCAATCGGGATATGGTGCTTGTGAAGTAACATCGTCTGTGTTCCCTCTCCCGGCTACCGGAATACGGTATCCGGGAGGTTTTTCGCTGGATTCAAAGAAAAAATGCCCTTTCTTTTTTCTGAAATCTATGGTAAAATATACGGACTTTCTATAGGAGGCCGGGTTATGGCACATTTTTTGCTGCGTCTCTTTGTTAAAAACGCCGACCAGACCAGCGACCCCAAAGTGCGCGCCGCCGTGGGTACTCTGTCCGGGATCGTGGGCATTCTCTGCAATTTCTTCCTTTTCCTCGGGAAAGTCATTATCGGCACCCTGTCCGGCTCCGTTTCCATCACTGCCGACGCCATGAACAACCTGTCCGATGCGGCCAGCTCCATTGTGACGCTGGTTGGCTTCAAGCTGGCGGAGCAGCCCGCCGACGCGGAACACCCCTACGGCCACGCCCGGTTTGAATACCTGTCCGGTCTGGTGGTCTCCGCCATGATCGTCATTATCGGCTTCGAGCTGGCAAAGACCTCCGTGGGGAAAATCCTCTCCCCGGTGCCGGTGATGTTTTCCGCCCCGCTGGCGGCGGTGCTGGTGCTGTCCATCGCCGTCAAGCTGTGGCTGTGCCTGTTCAACCGGACGTTGGGCAGGAAAATCAACTCCACCACTTTGCTCGCAACCTCCGAGGACAGCCGCAACGACATCATCACCACCGCCGCCGTCCTGCTGGCCGCCGTCATCGAGGCCGTTTCCGGGCTGTCCATTGACGGCTTCGTGGGTCTGGCCGTGTCGCTGTTCATTCTCTACAGCGGTGCCAAGCTGGCGAAGGAGACCATCAGTCCCCTGCTTGGCGAAGCTGCCTCCCCCGAACTTCAATCGCGTATCGTGGACTACATCAGCGCCCAGCCCAAGGTTCTGGGATATCACGACCTGATGGTTCACGATTACGGCCCCGGCCAGCGCTTTGCCACCATCCACGTGGAAATGGACTGCAAGGAAGACCCCATGCAGTGCCACGAGCTGATCGACGACATGGAGCGGGAGTGTCTGAAAAGTCACAACATCCATCTGGTCATCCACTACGACCCCGTGGTAACGGACGACCCGGAGCTGACCCGGCTTCACATTCTCGTGGACGACTTGCTCAGCGAAATGGACGCCCGGCTGAAAACCCACGATTTCCGCATGGTGCCCGGCGGCGGACATACCAACCTCATTTTTGACATTGCCGTGCCTCAGGACACGAAATTTACAAAGCTTGAAATTCAGGATAAGCTTGAGGAAGCGCTTCGCGCCCGGGAGGGCAAGACCTACCACACCATCATCACCTTCGATCCCCTCGCCTTCAATCAGGAATCCTGTGAGCACCAATAACCGTCGATTTTCGGCAGATTTCAAATTTCTCGTCTTGCACTTTTCCAAAAAGCTGTTATAATATCTCTGCTGATAGAAAGAAGGTGCTCATTTGAACCAGACGAACAGAAACATGCTGGAAGGGCCTCTGTTTCCGAATATCATCCGGTTTACCATTCCCATTATTCTGACCAGCGTTTTACAGCTGCTTTTCAACGCGGCGGACCTCGTGGTGGTGGGGCAGTTCTGCGGCAGCGTGTACGTCGCCGCGGTGGGTGCTACCGGTTCCATTACCGGTCTGCTGGTCAATTTCTTCATCGGCCTGTCCGTAGGCGCGGGCGTGGCCGTCGCCCACGGCCTTGGCGGCCGGGAAAATGAGGTCGTTCACCGCACTGTGCATACCGCGCTGCCCACCGCCATCTTAAGCGGCGCGATCCTGACGGTCGCCGGCCTTACCTACTCCGAGACGTTTCTTATCATGATGGGGACACCTGATACCGTACTGCCCCTCTCCACCGTTTACATGCGGATCATCTTCTGCGGCGTCACCTTTAACATGGTGTACAATTTCTGTGCCTCCATTCTCCGCGCCGCCGGTGATACCAAAAGCCCGTTGGTCTTCCTGCTGTTCGCGGGCGTCCTGAACGTGATTTTGAATCTGGTTTTCGTCATCCAGTTCCAGATGAATGTGGCCGGTGTGGCGCTGGCGACCATCATTTCTCAGGCGGTTTCCGCCGTGCTGGTGGTCATCGCTCTGATGCGCAGAACCGACGCCTGCAAGCTATACCTTAACAAGCTGCGCTTTTACAAGCCCCAGCTGGCGAAAATTCTCCGCATCGGACTGCCTGCGGGCATCCAGAGCGCCCTGTTCGCCATTTCCAACGTGCTGATCCAGTCGTCGGTAAACTCCTTCGGTGATGTTTTCATGTCCGGCAACGCGGCGGCAAGCAACCTTGAGGGCTTCGTCTATGTCTGTCTCAATGCGTTCCACCAGTCCGCCGTCAATTTTGTCGGGCAGAACGCCGGCGCGAAGCAGTACCTCCGGGTGCGGCAGACCCTGTGGATCTGTCTGGGGTGCGTTACGGTGGTGGGACTGGTGCTTGGGTCGCTGGTCTACGTGTTCGGCCCCTCGCTGCTCTCCATTTACATCACCGACTCCCCGGAAGCCATCTCCTATGGCATGACCCGTCTGGCCTTCATCTGCCTGCCCTATTTCACATTCGGCATGATGGACGTGACCACCGGCGCGCTTCGGGGCATCGGCGCGTCCTTCGTTCCCATGATGATCTCCATTCTCGGCGTGTGCGGCTTGCGCATCGTCTGGATCTACACCATTTTCCAGATTCCCCAATACCACACGCCGCAGTGCCTGTATCTTTCCTATCTTGTCTCATGGGTCATCACCTTCATTGTCCAGCTGGCCGCTTTCTTGATCGTGTTCCGAAGGTATCTGAAAACAGCAGAATAATGCAGCATCGGCTTCCCGGCTTTTGATAGGCGTTCGTAAAACAATGAATGGGGCGTATCGGCACAGATACGCTCCATTTTTCAATCCAAAACGCGCACACTCCCTTGGCTCTCCCTCTCGGAGAGCTGTCTGATGCTCCCCGCCCATTGGCCGGGGAGCCATTTTTTCATTTTTCTGGAAAAATGGGCTTGACAATTCCCCGGTGCTGTGTTATTGTATTAATGCACTAATACAGTAGTACAAATCAGGAGGTGTCTATGAACTGGAAATTTGCCGGTGACCGTCCGGTATATCAGCAGATCATGGCAGCGATCCGCGGTGCGATCCTGAAAGGCGAGCTGCCCCCGGGAGGAAAAGTCCCCTCCGTCCGGGATCTGGCCGCTCAGGCGCAGGTAAACCCCAACACCATGCAGCGCGCCCTGACGGAGCTGGAGCGGGAGGGCCTTCTCGTCAGCGGCGGCACCAGCGGCCGCAGCGTCACGCAGGATGAAGCCGTTCTCGTCGCCATGCGGGAGCAGACGCTGGAGGAACTCGCCCGGGAATGTGCCGAGAAATTTATGACGTTCGGCGTAACGCCAACACAGGCGGCTCAGCTTTTACTGGGTCTGGAAACGAAGAAGGAGGAATAACATGGAACAAACTGTTCTGACCGCCAGCGGCCTTACCATGCGCTATCACAGCACGCTGGCTCTGGACAATCTGGATCTGACCCTGCCTCAGGGAAAGATCGTCGGTCTTCTTGGCCCCAACGGCAGCGGAAAGACCACCTTTATCAAGCTGGCCGCAGGTCTGCTGACCCCCACGGCGGGCGAGATCACCATTTGCGGCAACAAAATCGGCACGGCCACCAAGGCCGTGGTCTCCTATCTCCCTGACCGTCCCTATTTCAGCCGTCAGGTTCGGGTGGAGCAGCAGCTGGATTTCTTTCAGGATTTTTACGTGGACTTTGACCGGGCGCGGGCAGAGGAAATGCTCTCCGCGCTGAACATCTCCCTGAGCGCCAAATTCAAGGCGTTGTCCAAGGGCAATCAGGAAAAGGTTCAGCTGGTTCTGGTGATGTCCCGCCGGGCAAAGCTGTACCTGCTGGATGAACCCATCGGCGGCGTCGATCCCGCCGCACGGGATTACATCCTCAACACCATTATCACAAACTACGACCCCAGCGCCACGGTGCTGATCTCCACCCACCTGATTGCCGACGTGGAGCGGGTACTGGACGAGTATCTGTTCCTGTCCCAGGGCCGCATTTTACAGGGCGGAAACGTGGACGCCGTGCGGGAGGAAACCGGCAAGTCGCTGGATGAACTGTTCCGGGAGGTATTCAAATGTTTGCCAAATTGCTGAAAATGGAATTCCGTTCCACTTGGAACGTACTGGGCATTCTGTGCCTGAGTCTGGTGGGCGCCGGGCTGCTGGGCGGCGTCGCCATCCGGTATCTGGTGGGTGCCAGCGCTCCGAAGGAGTGGCTGGAGGTTTTGTGTACGCTGGCCATTACCGCGGCCGTGCTGTTCTTCGTCGTCTGCGGTGTGGCGGCGCTGATCGTGCAGATCGTCCGCTTCTACCGCAGCCGCTTCACCGATGAAGGCTATCTGACCTTCACCCTCCCCGTCACCACCCATCAGGTGCTGCTTTCCAGCTTCCTCACCAGCGCCGTCAACCTGATTGCCGTGGCCGCCGTCAGTGTCATTGGCCTGATTCTGATGGGGCTGTGCGTCGTGCCGGATTTTAAAGATCTTCGGGAGGGTATCCACGTTCTGTGGCAGGAGTTTCCCGAACTTTGGGCGCGGTTCACCCAGGCGGATGTGCTTCAGGCCTTCGGGCTTCTTCTTGTGAACGCAATCGTCGCTTTTTCCAATGAGCTGATTCTCATTATGCTTGCCGTGACCATCGGCTCCCTCGTTGCCAAAAAGCACAAGATTCTCGCCGCCGTCGCCTTCTATTACATCCTGCACGTCGTCGATCTTACCTTTACCGGCGTCAGCATGGTAAAGCTTGCGGAAAGTCCCAACAGTCTGCTGGGTCTTCTGGCGCTCGTCAATCTCATCATGGCGGTCGCCGGGTATTTCCTGATGTACTTCCTTGTGGACAAAAAACTGAATCTGAACTGACCCTTTTCCCCACATCCGAGCCTGTTTCAGGCTCGGATTTTGCATATTTTATCACATATATTTGTTCATCCTCAATAAAAAACGACTTCCCCCGATTTGCACACTGTGACAATTTGTCCACCAATCTTCAAAATTTCCTCACATTTTCTGGCATTATTTCATATTGTATTCTTAAGGGATCAATGGTATCATAGAAATAATATACATTTGTCTCCACAACATGGACGCTGTATAAAAGGAGAGAGGTTATGAAATACATTGTGATTCTGGGGGACGGCATGGCCGACGAACCCATCGATGCCCTCGGCGGAAAAACACCCCTTGCCTGCGCGGAAACGCCCGTAATGGATGAACTGGCATCCAAGGGCGAAATGGGCATGGTGCAGAATGTCCCCACCGGGATGGCTCCCGGCAGCGACGTGGCCAACCTGTCCGTTCTGGGCTACGATCCCGCCGTCTGTTACTCCGGACGATCTCCCCTGGAAGCACTGAGCGTAGGCGTCGCCATGGAACCGACGGACATCGTTTTGCGCTGCAACATCGTAACGCTGACCGAGGAAGAACCCTACGCCAAAAAGACCATTCTTGACCACAGCTCCGGCGAAATCTCCACCGCCGACGCTGACGTTTTGATGGACGCCATTCGGGAAGCCTTCAACAGCGACGAATTTCAGTACTACACCGGCACCAGCTACCGCCACATCACCATCTGGAAAAATGGCACCATGCCCCAGCTGGAGCCGCCTCATGACCATCTGACCCACGTCATCGGCCCCTATCTTCCTCAGGAAACCAAGCTGCGGGCCATGATGGAAAAGAGCTTTGACATTCTGAACACTCACCCCCTGAATCTGGAGCGGGCGGCCAAAGGCAAAAACAAGGCCAATTCCCTCTGGTTCTGGGGCGCGGGAACAAAACCCTCCCTGCAAAACTTTACTGAGAAAACCGGTCTGAAGGGCGCTATGGTGTCCGCCGTAGACCTGCTCAAGGGCATTGCCGTGGGCGCGGGGATGAAGGTTTATCAGGTTCCGGGTGCTACCGGCTCCATCGACACGAATTTTGAGGGCAAGGCGCAGGCCGCCATCGATGCCCTGACCAAGGACGGCTGCGATTTCGTCTACGTCCACGTGGAAGCCCCGGACGAAATGGGTCATCAGGGACTGCTGAAAGAGAAAATCCAGTCCATCGAGTATCTCGACCGCCGACTCATTGCCCCGATGAAGAAGGCCATGGAGGACGCGGGGGAGGATTTCCGGATGCTGGTGCTCCCCGACCATCCCACCCCAATCCGTCTGCGCACCCACACCGGCGACCCGGTACCCTACGTGCTGTACGACAGCACCCGCCAGCGCAAGTCCATCCAAAAATACACCGAAGCCGAAGCGGAAGCCACCGGCAATTTTGAGCCGAACGGCTACAGGCTCATCGAGCGGCTGCTGAGCAAGCCGGTTTAAGGGAGGAAGAAACAATGTCCAGAGTCTATAATTTTTCCGCAGGCCCCGCGGTCCTGCCGGAAAGCGTTTTGCAGGAAGCCGCCGCTGAAATGCTGGATTACCGGGGAACCGGCATGTCCGTCATGGAAATGAGCCACCGCTCCAAGACCTATCAGGCCATCATCGATCAGGCGGAGGCTGATCTGCGCACCCTCATGGGAATCCCCGACAATTACAAGGTCCTGTTCATGCAGGGCGGCGCAAGCCAGCAGTTCGCCATGGTGCCGATGAACCTGATGAAAAACAGGGTTGCCGATTACATCATCACCGGCCAGTGGGCGAAAAAGGCATGGCAGGAGGCCAAAATGTACGGCACCGCCAACGCGGTGGCCTCCTCCGCCGACAAGACCTTCTCCTATATTCCCGACTGCTCCGACCTGCCCATCGACGAGAACGCGGACTATGTCTACATCTGCGAAAACAACACCATTTACGGCACCAAATTCTGGCAGCTGCCCAACACCAAGGGCAAGCCGCTGGTCTCCGACGTTTCCTCCTGCTTCCTGTCCGAGCCGGTGGACGTGACCAAATACGGAATGCTCTACGGCGGCGTGCAGAAGAACATCGGCCCCGCCGGTGTGGTCATTGCCGTCATCCGTGAAGACCTGATTACCGAGGACGTGCTCCCCGGCACCCCCACCATGCTCCGCTACAAGACCCATGCGGACAACGGCTCCATGTACAACACGCCCCCCGCTTACGGCATTTACATCTGCGGCAAGGTGTTCCGGTGGCTGCTGTCCATGGGCGGTCTGGAAGCCATCCGGGAGCGCAACGTGGCAAAGGCCAAAGTCCTTTACGATTTTCTGGACGCCAGCCAGCTCTTTCACGGCACCGTGGTGAAAAAAGACCGTTCCCTCATGAACGTCCCCTTTGTCACCGGGAATGCGGAGCTGGACGCAAAATTTGTCAAGGCAGCGGAAGCCGCGGGCTTCGTCAGCCTGAAAGGCCACCGCACCGTCGGCGGTATGCGCGCCAGCATCTACAACGCCATGCCCATGGAAGGCGTCGTCAAGCTGGTGCAGTTCATGGAACGCTTTGAGAAGGAAAATCGCTGAAAAGAGGAAGAATATGTATCACATTCACTGCTTAAATAAGATTTCCCCCAAGGGCACCGCCCTTCTGACGGACAATTACGCCATCACGGACGACCGGAATCAGGCCGACGGCGTTCTGGTGCGCTCTGCCGACATGCACAATGTGGCTCTGCCGGAAAGCCTTCTGGCCGTCGCCCGCGCCGGTGCCGGCGTCAACAACATTCCCCTGTCCGACTGCGCCGAAGCTGGCGTCGTGGTGTTCAACACCCCCGGCGCCAACGCCAACTCCGTGATGGAGCTGGCGCTGTGCGGTATGCTTCTGAGCAGCCGGGACGTGGTGGGCGGCATCAACTGGGTACAGACCATCAAAGACGATCCCGATATCGCCAAACTGGTGGAAAAAGGCAAGTCCAAATTCGCCGGTCATGAAATTCGCCACAAGAATCTGGGCGTCATCGGCCTCGGCGCAGTGGGCGGCCCTCTGGCCAACGCCGCCAGAAATTTGGGCATGACCGTCTACGGCTGCGACCCCTTCATCTCCATTGAGGCGGCGTGGCACTTGGACAGCCACATCGTCCGTGTCAACAACCGGGATGAAATCTATTCCAAGTGCGACATCATTTCCCTCCACACTCCCCTGCTGGACGACACCCGGGGAATGATAAACGCCGAGGCCATCGCCAAGATGAAGGACGGCGTCATCATCCTGAACTTCGCCCGTGACCTGCTGGTGGACGACGACGCCATGGCGGCGGCGCTGGCCTCCGGCAAGGTCGCCCGGTACGTCACCGACTTCCCCAACGGGAAGACCGCCAATATGCCCGGCTGCATTGCCATCCCCCATCTGGGCGCTTCCACGGAGGAATCCGAGGACAACTGCGCCAAAATGGCGGTGCAGGAGCTGATGGACTACTTAGAAAATGGCAACATCAAAAATTCCGTCAACTATCCCAACTGCGACATGGGCATCTGCCGCGCCGAGGGGCGCATCACCCTGCTGCACCGGAACATTCCCAACTCTCTGGGTCGGTTCACCGCCGCCATTGCAGGCGAAAACATCAACATTGACGGTCTGATGAACAAGAGCCGGGGTGAATACGCCTACACCATGCTGGATCTTGATCGCCACCCCTCTGCGGATGTTGTAGAGCATCTGAAGCAGATCGATGGCGTTCTGAAAGTCCGGGTCATCAAGTAAAATAGTTTTCGGGAGGGGCTTTGCCCCTCCCGAATTTTTTATTGGGAATCCTTGTCTTCTTTTTCCCTCTGCATTTTCAGAGACTGCTCCTTCATTTTCTGTAAACGGCGGCGTTTTTTCCGCTCCCTGTTCTGCTTGAACCGGGATTGCAGTTCCGGCGGATGATCCTGTAACTTTTCCTCCGGGATGTTCCGCTGGGCAAGGCGCTTGTCCGTAAACTCCCGCGCCAGGGTGTACAGCACCGACGCCAGCGGGATCATCAGCAGCATACCGAACACGCCCATCAGCTCGCCGCCGATGGTGACCGCCACCAGCACCCACATACCGGGCAGGCCGATGGAGGTGCCCACTACTCTGGGGTAGATCAGGTTGTTTTCCAGCTGCTGCAAAATCAGGAACATTGCCACGAAAGTCAATGCTTGCAGCGGGTTATCCACCAGAATGAAGAACGCACCCAGCACGCAGCCCACAAACGCGCCCACCACCGGCACCAGCGCCGTCACCGCGATGATGACGCTGACCAGCGGAATGTAGGGCATCCGGAAAATCGCCATGGTCACGGCGAACAGGCCGCCCAGAATGCAGGCTTCCAGACACTGCCCGGAAATGAAGTTGGAGAAGGTGCTGTTGGTCAGCCGCAGAATCCGGATAATCTCATCGCCGGCTTTCTCCGGAATCAGGGAATAGAGAATCCTACGCCCCTGCCGCGCCAGAATTTCCTTCCGCGCCAGACAGTAAATGGCAAAGGCGATGCTGACCACCAGATTCACGATGCCGCTGGTCACGCTGCCGATCACGTTCACCGCGCTGCCCATCACCGTGGACATCTGGTTGCCCAGAAAGCCCATGGAATCCTTCAATATTTTCGTCCATTCCAGACTTTCCAGATTGGCAATGTCCATGATCCACGCCTTCATGTCCGGATTGTCGTCCATCAGCTGCATCAGCTTTGCCGACGTCTGCTCAATAAAGGTAGGGATGCGCTCCGTCAGGGCGGCAACCGTCACCTGAATCTGGGGCGCCAGCATCTCCACCACGAACATGATGACCAGCGCCAGCGCCGCGATGGTCAGCACAATGGACAATACCCTTCGCAGTCCCTCCTTGTGAATGCCGTCCAGCTGCCGCTCAATGGCGCGCATGGGCACGTTGAACACGAAGGCGATGACCGCGCCCGCCACAAACGGCGATATCAGATTCCACAGCGACTTCGCCGCGCTGCTCGCCTGCTCCGTATCCAGCAGAATCCACGCAAAAACGAGACACCCCGCCGCCAGAAGAAACAGCCTGCGCAGCAGCTTTTTGTCTATCTGCATTTTCAATACCCCCTTTTTGCTTAGTATACCGCAAAAATTTATAAATGTCCAGTAAATGTCCGGCGAAAGCTTTGCCGGAGCGGCATATTTATTCTTTTGGGCGCATATGGATGATGCGTAGCACACAGCATCGGAGGGGTAGCATATGACAGACACCATTGAGAAGCGAGCCTGTGAAGCGGCTGTGTACATGATCGAAACCGGTGCCACCGTCCGGGCCGCCGCCCGGCACCTCGGCATTTCCAAATCCACGGTGCATAAAGACCTGACCCAACGGCTGAAGCAGTACAATTATGCGCTGTACCTTCAGGTTCGGGAAATTCTGGACGAAAACAAACGGGAGCGCCACATCCGCGGCGGGATGGCCACAAAACGGAAGTATCAGCATCAATAGTGGGGAAATGCGGAATGCCAAATTATTGGGCATTCCGCATTTTTGTGATATAATGCTGTCAGGATTCCCGCCGCCAATTCGTATTATGGTCAGAGGCCTCAATAAGCGAAAGCACACAAAAGGACGGTGACACATTGATGGATGAATTTCACGCCAGACGACTGGTAGACCTTTATGCGGACACGATTCTTCGTATCAGCTACAGCTACCTGAAACAGACCTGCGACGCAGAGGATATCTGCCAGACTGTCTTTCTGAAATATCTCACCAACGATTGTACATTTGACAGCATCGACCACGAAAAAGCATGGATCATCCGAACCACCATCAACGCCTGCAAGGACTACCTGAAAAGCGCCCATTTCCGGCGCACCGTGGCGCTGGATGAGGCAGCGGCCGTAGCCGCGCCGCCGGTGCCGGACACGGAAGTTTTAGACGCGCTGAAGCGGCTGCCGGAGCAGTACCGGATATCCCTGTACCTGTTTTATTATGAAGAATATTCCGCAAGGGAGATCGCCCAGGTGATGGGCAAATCGGAAGCCAACATCACCCAGTACCTGTCCCGCGGGCGGCGGAAGCTGCGCACACTGCTGACAGAGGAAAGGAGCCAAGTCGTATGACCCACAATGTAAAATCGGAACTGCGGCGTTCCATGGACGCCATTCATTTTTCCGGAGACGATAAGGAGCGCATGGTGGCGCTTCTCATGTCCGCCGAAGCCCCGCGCCAGCGCCGGAGCGGGAAAAAGCTTCTGCTGCTGGCTCTGGCGGCCACGCTGGTGGTGGGCGCCCTCACCGGCGCGGCGGTGTTCACCCGCTGGTCAAGAAGCGCTCAGACGGCCTACAATCCGCCCCAGCAGGTCAAGGAGCAGGCCGAGAAAAGCGGCCTGTCCGTGATGCTGGAGGACAAGCAGAAGGAGGTAGCCCCCGGCGAGGTGCTCAGCGCCACCGATCAGGGCATCACCATCACAGCGGTGCAGTCCATTGTGGATAGTTACGGCGCTGATCTGTTCTTCCGGGTCGAGGGCTTTACCCTGCCGGAGGGTCAGACTCCCGAAATGTTCTGGGATAGGGACAAAGTGACCATCGACGGCTCCGCGGATTTTTACAGTTCTTTAACCGGCTGGTTCTATGACGGCACCACCCGCAATGAAGCCGGGGAATGGGTCTACGCCTCCAACGGCCAGCCCGTCGAATTCGGGAACGACAAATATCAGTCCGCCATTTACCAATGGGTGGCCGATGACGGAAGTCTGGAGTATCAGATGAATATCCGATTCCAGGATAACGGCGAAAGCTATTTGGGCAAGGAATTTTCCATTCACTTTAACGGCATTGGCACCGGAGCCGAAAAGGGCGGCATCATGGAGGAGCCGCTGGTATCCGGCAGCTGGGATCTGCACTGGACGCTGACCGGCGCGGACAGCACGAAAAACTCTGTCACCATCACCCCCAACATGGAGATCGGCGACAGCGGCCTGACCCTGTTGGAAGCGGAAATCGGTCAGAAAACCATCCGTGCGGTCTATCAGTCGGATCACGACTGGGACGGTTGGAAGCAGCTGGAGATGCTTTCCCCCGGCCTTTATCAAATCTGCATGAAAGACGGCAGTGCGGTTCGGGTTGTTCCCACTCAGGAGAATTATGCAAGATGGGAAGCAGAACGCATCTGCGAAGTTACATACGAAACCTTCGACGGAATTCTGGATGTCTCTGCGCTGGATTCTCTGGCCTACGACAAGGGTTCTGAGATTGGCGCCGACGGGAAACGAGTCCACACCTTTGACTACATTCCCATTTCATAAGTTGGCAAACCGGCAAAGAAATCGGGGCTTTGCCGTGAACCAAGCACCCCCTTATGTAGGTTTATCACTACATAAGGGGGTGTTTTTTCTATTGTCCGGCTTTACCGGTGCTGTTCACACTGTCAGAGAGTATTTTTATCATTTCCGAAGGAACTTCCCGGAATGTCCGCTCTTAAGCGTTCCACTCCGCCGCCCATTTCCGGAAGGCGGTTTTGCCGCTTTCCTGCCGCATCCGGGCGAGCCATGCCCCGCACTTTGCCTTGTCGCCCCGGTTCCGGGCATCCATGGCGAGGACCTGCAGAAGTTCCAGACTTCGGAGCTTGTAGCCCGCCCGGTTCAGCTGTTCCTCCAGCTGCTCCCAGTCAACGGGCTGTCCGGCGGCGGCGTCCCGGCGGGCTTCCAAAAGGGACAAGCTCTCCTGAAGATTTTTCCGAAGCGCCGCTTTTCCGCCGCTGAGGGCGATAATTCCCCGCAGCCCCTCCATCGCCTCGTCAGCATTCTCTCCCAGCGCCAGCTCCGCCCGAGCAAGGTCGGCATACCACACCCCCGCCACGGGGGCATCCGTATAGAAGCGGACGGGAAGCTCCCCCAGCACAGACTTTGCCTCAGCATAGCGGCCCGCCGCGAAATAGCTGTCGGAAAGATAAAACCGGCAGACCATACCGTCCCGGCTCTCCCCGGGGATCCGCCGGGCCACGGGCAGAAACTGATCCAGAAACGCCTCCGGGTCCAGATCCATATGCAGAATACCCAGCATTCCGGTACAGGCGACGGAAGCGGTGATGTTCCCCAGCAGCCGTGCGGCCGTGCAGCCGATGCCCAGCAGCAGTACGGAGGCAAGAACAGGAATGTACACCGCCCGCCCCCGGTTTCGCATCCACACAAAAACCGTCAGAGCCACGGTAAGAGCCAGCGTCACGCCCATGACGATCCGGCTTCGACGAAATCCTCGATACATATCCATTCCTCCTGTTTTCTCCGGCGCTCCACCGTCAAATTGCTGTCCAAGTCTCTGTGATCCAAGCTGTTTTCTGTTACAGATGCACAGTGATGGTATTATAACAGCCCCAGCAGGAAAAAGCAACGGCGGCCGGTGAAAATGCAGACCCAGCACAATAAGGTGTCGATTCCTGACGCGGATTTCAGGACAAGTCACAAATAATCCCTATTTCTTTTTTCGGCAATATGGTGTATAATGACAATAAATCAAGAAAACAGCAATCAAATTTATGCAAGACCATCAATAAATATGTATGAATTATGACCGAATGGAGGGCTGATATGGTACGGGTCACAGCACTGATGGATGACCACGCTTCGGAGCACAAAGCGCTGACTGCGGAGCACGGACTTTCTTACCTTGTGGAAATGCCGGAGCTGCGGCTGCTGTTCGACTGCGGTGCCTCGGCGGTTCCTATGGCCAACGCCCACAGGCTGGGGCTGAGCCTGAAGGAGCTGGACGCCGTGGTTCTGAGTCACAGTCACTACGACCACGCCGCCGGATACCGGGATCTCATTGAGGCGGGTCTTGGCTCCCGGCATCTTTATATAGGCCCCGGCTTCTTCCGGAAGAAGTTCGCCTTCGACGGCCTGCGCTACACGGATCTCTCCGCCGGGTTCGGCGAGGACTTTCTGCAAGATCACGGGATCACCGCCCATGTGACCGACGGCGTTTTGGAACTGGACTTCGGCGTATATCTGGTCTCGGGCTTCCCCCGGGTGACGCCCTTTGAGACGATCCCGGAGCGGTTCGTCTGTCTGACGGAAGACGGCTTCCGGCGGGATGATTTTCCAGACGAACAATGTCTGGTGCTGGAGCGGGGCGGAAAGCTGTACCTCTTTGTCGGCTGCTCTCACCCCGGCATTCTGAATATGGTGCGGCACGTCTTTTCGGTGCTGAATAAGCCCGTGGCTGCCGTGTTCGGCGGCACCCATCTGGTGGAAGCCGGAAAAGATCGGATCCTGAACACCGTGAACGTGCTGCGGGAGATGGGGATGGAGACACTGGGCCTGAGTCACTGTTCCGGCGACGCCGCCGAAGCATTGGCCAGAGACGTATCCGGCGTCCGGGTGTGCCATCTGGCCTGCGGAGACAGCATTTTCCTGGAGTAACGGCCTATGCTGCTGGAAGAATTGGCGGAAGATCTGGTCAGCGCCACCTCCGGGCTGCTGGACGGGCGGATCATCAATATCATGAATCCGGATGGTATCATCATCGCCTCCACCCAGCCGGAGCGGATCGGCACCTTCCACAAGGGTGCCCGGGACGCCGCCGTCAGCGGCAAGCCCGTCAGCATCCGCCCGGATCAGATTCAAGAGTACAGCGGCGCCCGGGAGGGCTACAACATGCCGCTGCGGGTAGGCGGAAATATCATCGGCGTGGTGGGTATCTACGGGGAACCGTCCGAGATCCGTTATCTTGCCCATCTGGTGGAGGTCTACACCGAAAAATATTATCAGCTGGAAGCGCTGATACGTCCCCAGTACGCGCAGGGCGCGCTGAAAAGCATTCTGCTTTCCAAGCTTCTGGAGGGCAGCGCAAAGAGCATCGCGGAGGCAGAGACCCTGATCAAGTCCCGGAACCTTACCCTGCGCTACCCCGTCCGGGTGGCTCTGCTGGCGGACAATGATGGGAAAAACCTCACGGCGCAGCAGGCGGAGGCGGAATTCCACCGCTGGGAAAGCGCCGGAGCGCTTTCGGGGACGGAAGATCTGTGGAGTCTCATCGACGGGCGTCTCATCCTGCTTCTTTCCGACAGACCGGGCCGCAAAGCGGAAGACGTCCAGACCGCCCTTCGGCTGAACCTGAGTCTTCCGGTTCAGGCTCCATGGGAAATCCAACGGGCCTATCAGCAGGTGCTTCTGCTGGACTCCTTCACGGACAGCGGCCGCAACCTTCTGAGCGATCCGGATACCCGGCTGCGGTACATGCTTCGCTGCACGGCGGTGGAGAATCAGGATTTCGCGGAGGAAATGCTGGCCCGGCTGGGCCGGAATTTCTCCCCCGCGGAACAGAAATCCCTGCTGTACACGGCGCAATGCTACTATGCCTGCGAAAAGAGCGTCACCCGGGCCGCTGCCCAGCTGTACGTCCACAAGAACACCCTGCTCTACCGGCTGCACAAGCTCTGGAGCACCCTCGGTGTGGACGACAGCGGCGAATTCCAGCAGGAGTTCACTGTGCGGCTGATCCTTGAATACTATCTTGGTAAACAAGGCCCTCGGGCCTTAAAATAAGGGCATTGGAAAAATGTCTAAAAGGAGGATACATTCATGCAAACCTTTTTCCTGTTCGCACTCATCATAGCGTCAGTCGGGCTGATGGTCATCGCCATTTCAAAATGGAAGATCCATCCTTTCATCGTTATGACGGTCATTGCGCTTCTGGTCGGTCTGATCTGGGGCGCCGTGTATCCGGAGTCTGAGCTGACCCCCGCCAAGGTCGTAAACAGCGTCAAGAGCGGCTTCGGCGACATTATGACGAGCATCGGCATCGTGATTCTCTGCGGTACCATCATCGGCACCATTCTGGAGAAGACCGGTGCCGCGCTGACCATGGCAAACGCCATCCTGAAACTGGTCGGCAAGAAAAGGAGCGTGGTCGCCATGGGCGCCATGGGCTATGTGACCGGTATTCCCGTATTCTGTGATTCCGGCTTCGTGGTCCTGTCCCCCATCAGCCGTGCTCTGGCTGCACAGTCCAACGTCTCTCTGGCCGTTATGGGCACCGCGCTTTCCGGCGGTCTGTACGCCACCCACTGTCTGGTTCCTCCCACCCCCGGCCCCATTGCCATGGCCGGTACGCTGAACGCGGATCTGGGCCTGACCATTCTTGTCGGTCTGGTGATCTCCATTCCCGCCGTTGTGGTTGCCGTCCTGTATGCCAAGCTGGTAGCCAGCAAGATCGACATCCCCGCCAACTCCGAGTATACGCTGGATGAGCTGAAGGAAAAGTACGGCAAGCTGCCCGGTACTCTGCACAGCTTCTCCCCCATTCTGCTGCCCATCGTGCTGATCGCCCTGTCCTCTGTGGCCGCCTTCCCCGGCAGCCCCTTCGGCACCGGCTTCCTGTACACCTTCATCACCTTCATCGGCAATCCCGTTGTGGCTCTGCTGCTGGGTGTGTTCCTTGCCATAACGCTGATCCCCGCGCAGGAAAAATCCCATACTCTGGAGTGGGTCACTCAGGGCGTTACGGACAGCGCTGCCATCCTCGCCATCACCGGTGCAGGCGGCTCCTTCGGCGCCATCCTGAAGCTCCTGCCCATCGCTGATTCCGTCGGCGGTCTTGTCAGCACCGGCATCGGCATTCTGATCCCCTTCATCATTGCCTCCATCCTGAAGCTGGCCATGGGCGCTTCCACTGTCGCGATGATCACCACCGCCGGTATGATGGCGCCTCTGATGGAGACCATGGGCTATACCTCCCCGCTGGCAAAGGTTCTGGTCGTTATGGCCATCGGCGCCGGCTCCATGGTTGCCTCCCATGCCAACGACTCCTACTTCTGGGTCGTGTCTCAGTTCTCCGACATGAAGACCGAAGAGGCCTACAAGTGCCAGACCGGTATGACCGCGGTCATGGGTATCACCATCATTATTCTGCTGTTCGTGATCTCTCTGTTCATCTGATCATACATCCCAAGCCGGGCCGCCGCTGCGGCGGCCCGGCACTTTTCTTTTTCTGAGGAAATCAGAAGCTCCGGCCATGCGGCATTAGAGGCCGCGCCGCCGGTTTTGTCCCTTCGGACTGAAAATTTGAATTACGACCCATTAAAGGAGCATGAACCATGCATATGGAAGACCAGAAAATCCGGGAGGACGCCCGGAAAATAATGGATGCGGCACTGCACGCGGCGCTGCCGGATACCGCCGTGGAGAAGGCGCTGGCGGAGATGCCCGACGCTTCGGGCAGACTCATCCTTGTGGCCGCGGGCAAGGCCGCGTGGCAGATGGCCGCCGCCGCGTACCGGATCCTTGGGGAAAGGATCGACGACGGCATCGTCATCACCAAACACGGCCACGCCATGGGCGCCATCGGCAATCTGACGATCCGGGAAGCCGGGCATCCGGTGCCCGACGCGGACTCCTACAACGCCACGGAAGCGGCCCTGACCATGACGGCCGGATTGAAGGTAACGGATACAGTCCTGTTTCTGCTGTCCGGCGGCGGCTCGGCGCTGTTTGAAAAGCCCCTGATCCCGCCGGAGGAAATGGATGACATCACCCGGCAGCTGCTGGCCTGCGGCGCGGACATTGTGGAGATCAACACCCTGCGCAAACGGCTGTCCGCCGTAAAGGGCGGTAAATTTGCCCAGCACGCAGCCCCCGCCCGGGTGTATTCTGTGGTTCTGTCGGACATTCTGGGAGACCCGCTGGACATGATCGCATCCGGCCCCGCCTATCCGGACAGTTCCACCGCCGAACAGGCCCGGGCCGTTGTAAAAAAGTACGGGCTGAAGCTTTCGGCAGCTGCTCTGGAGCTGCTGGACAGAGAAACCCCGAAGCAGTTGGACAATGTGACCACCCGCATCACCGGCTCCGTCCGGCAGCTGTGCGCCGCGGCGTCCGAAACCTGCCAGACGCTGGGCTATACCCCCGTTGTTCTGACGGCATCACTGGCCTGTGAGGCCCGGGAGGCCGGCGCGTTTCTGGGAGCCGTCGCCCAATACCATCAGGATTCGGCCCAGTCCCTCGCCTTTATAGCGGGCGGTGAGACCGTGGTGCATCTGACGGGAACCGGCAAGGGCGGACGAAATCAGGAAATCGCGCTGGCAGGGGCGAAGCTTCTGGACGGTCTTGCGGGCACGGCCCTGTTCTCCCTCGGCTCCGACGGCACCGACGGCCCCACTGACGCGGCAGGTGGTATCGTCACCGGAGAAACAGCCGGGGCACTGCGGGAAGCCGGTGTGGACATTGACCGTGTTCTGAAGGACAACGACGCCTACCACGCGCTGGCAAAGGCCGACGGCCTGATCTTTACCGGCCCCACCGGCACCAATGTCAACGACCTGACGGTGCTGCTGATTCGGCGATAAACCAAACCCGCACTTCTCAGGGCTGCCTTTGCAGGCAGCCCTTTTTTTGTAAAAAATGATTTCCCTGGAACGGACGTTATACGTTATAATAGCGCAAAATACCTTACAGACCGCACCCCTTCTGTCAAAAAAGGCCAACCGCCTTTTTGACAGTCTAAGCGGCGGGTTTCCCCGCCGCTGCCTTCGTCCTACAGATCGTCCGCGTCCTGCACCGGCTTTTCCTCCGGGTGCCTGACCAGCCCCGTGTAGCTGCCAAAGGGGTCGGTCACGATCTTCTCCTTTTTCGCCATGTTCTCACCTCCATGGCTATTGTCTGCCCATCGGCGGCAATTATGTTGCATTTCCCGTCCGGAAATGATAAACTGTAGAAAAAATGAAGGGAGATTTGCCATGTTCAGCATCACCCTGATCACCATGGGCAAGCTCAAGGAAAAATTCTACATTTCCGCCGCCGAGGAATACAAAAAGCGTCTGGGCGGATACTGCGCCTTTACGCTTCTCGAGCTGCCGGAAGCCAGACTTCCCGAAAATCCCTCCCCCGGCGAGATCGAGGCGGGGCTGGAAAAGGAGGCCGAGCTGATCTTCTCCAAAATTCCCAAGGGTTCGTGGTTCTGCGTCCTCACCCCCGAAGGGAAGGAGCTGTCCAGCGAAGCCTTCGCGGACAAGCTCCGGGACGTGAAAAATTCCGGCAAGTCCAGCGCCTGCTTTTTGATCGGCTCCTCCTTCGGCATGTCCCCCCATGTCAAGCAACGGGCGGATTTCCGCCTCTCCATGGGGGCGATGACCTTCCCCCACCATCTGGCGCGGATCATGGTTCTGGAACAGCTCTACCGGGCGGAAGCCATTCAGGCGGGAAGCAAGTATCATAAATAGACCTCTTTCAAGGCTCCACGCACAGGCGCGGAGCCTTTTCTGCGCCCAATGTGTTTCCTTTTCAGATTCCTGTATTTATTTTATATGAAGTACCTTGACAGATGAGGTACTTTATGTTATACTGCTCGCGTAAGGAGGGATGCCTGTGTCTATTGCCGGTGATTTGATACGGGGGCATACCGACGCCATCATTCTGGCGCGGCTGCTTCGCGGCGACAGCTACGGCTACGAGATCAACAAAGTCATTTCCACCCTCTCCAGCAACCGCTTTGAGCTGAAGGAAGCGACCCTTTACACGGCGTTCAAGCGGCTGGAGGAGCTGGGCTACATCGCCTCATACTGGGGCGACAGCGGCGCGGGCGCACGACGGCGCTACTACACCATCACATCCGCAGGACGGGAAGCCTGCCACCGTCTGCTGGGAGAATGGCAGGAAACGAAAGAAATTATGGATAAACTTCTGGAAGTGGAGGAGAAATTATGAGAGAGCAGCTGATTCAGTACGTGCAGCTCCTGTTCGCGGGAGCCGCGGATTGTGACGATACCCGGCAGGAGATCCTGCAAAACACCTTAGACCGCTACGACGATCTGATCGCCGCCGGAAAAACGCCGGAAGCCGCCTACCGTCTTGCCATCATGGGCATCGGCGATATCAATGAAATTCTGGGCAGAGCCCCCGGCGCAGCTTCCCTGCCCGCCCCGGCAGCCAAGCAGGAGGAGCATGACACCCCCGCAAAGAAGCTTCTCCGCGCCATCGCGATTGGACTGTACATTCTCTGCCCCATCCCGCTGTTCGTTCTGAGCGGTATGTGGAACATGGGAATTCCGGGTCTGTGCGGGACGCTGACCCTCGTGGCCGTCGCCACGGTGCTCATCATTCTGGGCGCTAAGAAGGAAACCGAAAATGCAGACGTCGAGCCGGGTACTCCCCAGTCGGCGCTTGCCAAGAGCATCAACGGCCTGATCTGGGCAATTGGCCTTGCGATCTATTTCATTGTCAGCTTCCTCACGGGCGCATGGTACATCACTTGGGTGATCTTCCCCATCACCGCCGCCGTGCAGGGGCTGGTCAAAGCCATTCTTGACCTGAAGGAAGGTAAATAAGATGAAAAGCAATGCAATCGTTCGCATCGTCATCTGGAGCGTTGTGATTCTGGTGCTGCTGGCAGTCCTCATTGCCGGACTGGCCAACAACCTCTTCACGATGTTCCACGGCAGCACCGATACGGTGTACCACAGCACCGATGTTGCAAACTCCGAGCCTCCGGCGGGTCAGTCCGATACTCCCATCGCAGAACGCTCTGTCTCCGTGGTATCGCAAACCAGTGTCTACACCATGCCAAACACCCAATCTGCTTCTGTCGGCGCACTGAATGTGGGCGACAATGTGGTCATTGACCGTTCCGAGGAGGTAGGCGGGGGCAGCTGGATTCACATCACCTCTCCGGTTGACGGGTGGGTTAATGCTGAGTGTCTCAAGCTGAACGGTGTCAACCAGACCGGTTCGGTCGGTTCCGCAGACCCCGCTGCCATCCGGGAAATCAAAATCGAATGGATTTCCGGTTCCGTCACCGTCGAGCCGGGGGACGTGCAGGAAATTACCTTTCTCGAATCCGGCAATGGCACCGACAAATATGAGATGGTCTGGAAGCAGTCCGGCGACGAACTGGTTATCCAATACAGCAAGGACAGCAGCATCGCCGGCTTCGGCCTTCACTTTGGCGACGGCAGCAAAGACCTGACCGTCACCGTTCCCCGGGGCTGGGTCTGTGATTCTCTGGAACTCGACACCGCTTCCACCGATCTGACCGTCCGCGACATGATCATCCGGGAAATGGAGATCGACTCCGCCAGCGGCACCGCCAAATTTGAAAACTGCACGGTCAGCAGTCTGGACGTGGACACCGCCTCCGGAGACGTCACGTTTTCCGGAAGCCTGAACGAGCTGGACTTCGAGGCCGCCTCCGCCAGCTTTACCGGCGTGCTGGAGAATGTTCCCGACAAGGTGAAAATGGACTCCATGTCCGGCGATCTGGCCCTCACCCTGCCCGAAGATGCGGGCTTTACCGTCAGTCTGGACGCCATGAGCAGCGACTTTTCCTCTGACTTCCCCACCGTAAAGAAAAACAAGAGCTACGTCTGCGGCGACGGACACTGCAAGATCGACGTGGACGCCATGAGCGGCGACGTGTCTATTCTCAAGCAGTCGGCAGATGCCGCCGTCAAGAAATAAATTCTGCCGGGGAACGGTTCAACTGTTCCCCGGCATTGTTTTATACTGAACTTCAATTAAAATCTTTAAAAAAGATTTTAATTGAAGTTCATATGCGACTTGTTTTGTGATTTCTTTCCTTATAAATCACAAAACCGGCAGCGCCATTAGGCGATGCCTTCCTGATTAAAATCAAAGATTTTAATCAGGAAATAGTATTAGAATTCGCCCGCGTCGTACATGACCGCAGACAGAGCACACAGCGGCGCTGTTTCGCATCGCAGAATCCGTTTTCCCAGCGTGCAGACCTGCAATCCGGTTTCCCTTGCCTGCCGGACTTCCTTTTCTTCCAGCCCGCCCTCCGGGCCGGTGAGCAGACTGACGGTCCGGTATTCGCCGCTGAGTGCCATTTTCAGCGTCACAGCCTGCTCGTTTTCGTAGAACATCAGCGCCTTGTCGGCTTCGGACGCCCGACTCAGCGCGGCGTGGAAGCTGTCCAGCACCAGCACTTGGGGAATCCTCCCCCGTCCGGACTGTTCCGCCGCGGATGCCGCAATTTTCTGCCAGCGTTCCAGCTTCTTTTTGAGGCTTTTTTCATCGGGTCTGGACACGCACCGGGCGGAAGGGAACGCTACGATCTCGTAAGCCCCCAACTCGGTGGCCTTCTGGATTACATGCTCCAGCTTGTCCGCCTTGGGAAAGGCCATGTACACACTGACCCGTACCGCCGCTTCCGACGTGGATTCCCGCCGCTTAAGCACATTCAGCTTCATTTCCCCGGCGTCCGTCACTTCGCAAAGGCACTCCGTCCCCTGCCCGTCGCAGACCAGAACCGTCTCCCCGGCCTTCAGCCGCAGCACCTTCGCATGCTGGGCATTCTCCCCGGTCAGCACGACGGTATCGGCTCGCAGTTCCTCGCCGTCCGCAAAAAAGCGCACCATACGCCCATTCCCCCTTTTTACAGTATAGTGTAGCAGAGCGAGCGCAAAGTTGCAAGGGTTTTGCGGAAAAACTATTGACAAATCCCGCAGTCAAGGTTATAATATTCAGGCAAGTTTGCGAGAGTGTTGGAATGGTAGACAAGCACGTTTGAGGTGCGTGTGGTTACGCCGTGGGGGTTCGAGTCCCCTCTCTCGCACCAAACAGAAAAAGCCCTAGAAACTTATTCTAGGGCTTTTTTATTGCTTTATCAGCTATATTCCCACGTTCTCCGAACTATTCTGCAAGAAAATATTGCCGCAGATTTTAATATTTTCCCGCGTGCGGTACGTTTTTAGGGTACAAATTGGCAACGGATTGGCAACGCGTCAGCAGCGTTTTCACACAGCCATGCTTTTTGATTTTCCTTCCGCTCGGAATAATACTCCGACACGGGCGGGATCTGATTAATGGCATTCACGATCTCGTGCATGGTCTGCGGAAGCTTCAGGGGATTGACCTTCGGCAGGTCGCTGACCTCGATCTTGTCCTTGCCGAGCAATGTCTTGAGCGCCACGTTGACCATACGAATGTCGTACTGCCCCTGAAACAGCGGCGTGATAGGACGGTCAAGGTGCAGCATCCGGTAGACGGCGATCATCGCCGTGCGGACGGAGGTTTCCACAGTGAACACCACATCACCCTCCAGCTCCACGAACGGGCCGATGAACGCGAGGTTCCTGTTGCCCGCTGGAATGACCTCCGGGCGGTCTTTCAGCTTGCGGGGCATGATCTCGTCGATCTTGTCCTCCAGACCGCAGTAATACAGGAACTCCCGCATGATCTCTTCGCCGGAGCACTGGGTCATGGGCTTTTTTTACACAGGTGCCGCAGTTATTTGCGTGCAGGCCGTAGAACCACATGAACCGGACGTTCTCCGGCTGGTCAGGAGCCACGGGCTGGAGCGGCACATTGTACGCTGAACGATATTGCTTTGGAAGTCAGCAAACTGCTTCAGCTGGAAGCTCAGGAGTTGTTCGGTGTCCGGTAAGCACTCGGTCAAACAACTTTTTCCAAAAAACACAGGAAATCCTGCACCCCGGAGGCGCATAATGAATCGAGATCTGACAAAAGGCTCCGTCACCAAATCCATGCTGCTGTTCGCGATCCCCATGATTCTGGGCGACCTGCTCCAGCAGTGCTATAATATTGCCGACACCCTGATCGTCGGGCAGTTTCTTGGGCGCAATGCTCTCGCGGCGGTGGGGTCATCCTTCACGCTGATGACCTTCCTCACCTCCATCATCCTTGGCCTGTGCATGGGAAGCGGCGCGCTGTTTTCCATCCGCTTCGGCCAGCGGGACGAGAACGGCCTTTGCGAGGATATCTGCGCGTCCTTCTATTCCATCGCCGCCGCGACGGTGCTTCTGAACGTCATTGCTTACCTCTGTCTGGACGCGCTTCGTGTATTTCTCCACGTCCCTGACGAGGTGTGGGGGGATATGCGCGCCTATCTGTTCGTGATTTTTATGGGAATCCCCGGGATTTTCCTGTACAATTTCTTTGCTTCTTTCCTGCGGTCGGTGGGAAATTCCGTCGTGCCGCTGGTATTTCTGGCCATTTCCGCCGTGGTGAATATCGTTCTGGATCTGTGGTTCATCATTGGGCTAAAGCGGGGCGTCGGGGGCGCTGCGGAGGCGACGGTGATCGCCCAGTACCTCTCCGGCATCGGCATTGCCGTCTACGCACTCCTGCGCTGCCCTCAGGTGCGCTCCATCCGGCGTCTTCGCAGTCTGCGATGGGCGCGGATTACCGAAATTCTCTCCTTCTCCACCCTGACCTGCGTTCAGCAGTCGGTGATGAATCTGGGCATTCTCACGGTGCAGGGACTGGTCAACAGCTTCGGCACGGTGGTCATGGCCGCGTTCGCCGCCGCCGTGAAGATCGACGCCTTTGCCTATATGCCGGTGCAGGACTTCGGCAACGCCTTTTCCACGTTTATCGCCCAGAACTATGGCGCAAGGGAGACCGGTCGAATCCGCTCCGGCCTGAAAAGCGCCGTGTGCATCTCCATGGCCTTCTGTCTGGTCGTATCCGCCCTTGTCTTCGTTTTTTCCCGTCCGCTTATGACGATTTTCGTGGAAGCCGGGGAGACAGAGATCATTCAGGCGGGCGTACAGTATCTGCGCATTGAAGGCGCGTTCTACTGCGGCATCGGCTGCCTGTTCCTGCTCTACGGGCTGTACCGGGCGCTGGAAAAGCCGGGGATGAGCGTGGTGCTGACCGTCATTTCTCTGGGCACCCGGGTGGCTCTGGCGTATCTTCTTTCCGCCATCCCCGCCGTCGGCGTGGTGGGCATCTGGTGGTCTGTCCCCATCGGCTGGTTTCTGGCGGATATGACAGGTCTGCTCTATTTCAAAATCCGGAAAAACAAGCTGCTGCCCTTGGACAAAGCATCCATCCGCTGAGCAACAGACGAGGCGGGCAAGTGCTTCATGCACTTACCCGCCTGCAATTATTTACGCTTTCACGAGAATATCGCTTATATCGGTCTGCTGTCCGCCTGCGGTAAAGGCTGCCGTCTTGCCGTCATGGGTGAGCTTGTAGGTTTCCCCCGCCGCGCCCTTTTCCAGCAAATCAGCGAGCCGGAACGCGGAGGTCGCGTCCTTGGTGACAAAGACGATTTTCTCCACGCCCTGCGCCTTGAGGGTGCTGATACCGCTGAGCTTTCCCGTCAGCACGGCAAAGTCGGCGTCCACGGTGACGGTCAGCACGCCGTCCTTCTGCTCGGCCATGTAGGCAATGTCCTTGCCGTCCTTATCGGTCACGCGGTAGAGGGGACTTTGCGGGGTATCCGCGTCGTCGGATTTCCCTTCCGGCACCACAAGCGTGCCGATCTGGAATTCGATCGTCTCGTCGCCCAGCCGCAGGACACAGGTGACGGGGTAGGTACCCGGTGCGGCGGGAACGGTCTCGCTTCTGTCATAGAGAATTTTTTCTACAGTACCCTCGCCGGACGCTGTCACGGTGAACTTGCCGTTTTCGCTGCGGATGTCCAGAGCGGTCAGGTTTTCCGGGTCGCCGTCGTGATTTTCGCCGCTCAGGCGCATGTTGATGTAGTCCTTCAGCTTCTCAATATCGCTGCCGTTCCGGCCGTTGATCGTCACATCCGGGCCGATTACGTAGTGACCGTAGCTGCTTTCATGGTAGGCATCCTGCCCGTCGCCGATGCGGCCGATGGCATTCTTATCCAGCGTGTATTCGATTTCCTTTGTCTTATAATTAAAGGCAACTTTGTCGTTCAAGAGCATACCCGTGGTAATGCGGGCGTTGCCGAGGATAAGAATGGTTCCGCGCATATCATCTTTGTCGTCGCTGCCGATGGCAGCGGCACTATCGCCCGCTATGGCGGTGACCTGCGCGTTGTCCTGGATGATGATCAGTCCGGCCATATGTTCACCATCACTGGCACCGATGCCCGCACCTTCATCCTCGCCGATCGCCGTCACCTTTGCACTGTCCCGGATGATGATTCTGCCGGTAGATGTGATGGAACCGTCATTTCCAGAGCCAATGCCTGCGCTTTCATCGTCACTTCCCGCAGTCACCCGAGCGTTGCCGCCGATGATGATGGTGCCGGATACGTCGCCATCCTCACCGGAGCCGATACCGGTGCCGCCTTCTTCACTCCACGCGGTTACCTTCGCGTTGCCGCCAATCGTAATCGTCCCGGACATCTCGCCCTTTTGGGGGTCATATGCTGATTCGCCGGCGCCAATTCCTGCACCGTCCCAGCCGCTTCCGGCCGTAACCTGCGCATTGTCGCTGATGGTGATGCTTCCGGACATATTGCCGTATTTGCCGGAGCCGATACCCGCACCGTCCTCATGGCTGAAGGCGTTGACCTTTGCGTTTCCGTCAATGGTGATGCTGCCGGACATATTGCCGTCTTCGCCGGAACCGATGCCCGCACCGTCACCACGGAAATCATCTTCCTCGTCATCTTCCGTGGTGACGGTGGCGCTGCCGGTAATATGGATTTTACCGGACATGTCTTCACCCTTGTGGCTGCCGATTATGGCGTTATCGTTTTCATTCTCTGTACTATCGCCGATTTCGGCCTCCAGCGAGCCGCTGCCGGTGATGGTCACATCGCCGTCGGAGACATGCAGGGCAGAGCCGCTTTCGGAGAAAATCTTGTTGTCTCCCTCCAGTGTGATGTTCGCGCTGGAGCTGCCCACGTCGATGGCGTCGCCTGTGCTGCTGATGTTGATATCCTGAATGGTGACATTTGCCGTTGCATTGTCAGAGGTGGATATGGTGATGGTGCTGTCCGTTGTCTTAGAGCTGTCGCGCTGCTTGATGACAGGAGCATTATCCGCAACGTCTGTGCTGCTTCCCTGGGACACCGTCTGGCCGCTGTCTCCGGCGCTGACGGTAATGTCGCCGTCCTCCAGATACCATTCCGCCGCAAACGCGGTCACAGACAGGTTCACGACCAGCAGCAGCGCGATGATCGCGGAAATCAGTCTTCTCATTTTCATTGGATGTACGTTCTCCTTTCTCGTCCTGACCCGTACCCGTCGGGCAGACAGTCGGGGATTGCATCGGGGTACCCCATTGTGAACTTTCCGAAGGCTATTCGGTGCATACACCAATGATAACAGATAAAGTCTTTCCTGTCAAGCATTCTCCCGGCGGACATTTTTTGCCCCGTCTGTGCCGTTGACTAAACCGTCAGGCTATGCTATAATGCCGCTCAAACAGCACGGCAAATATCGATTTGCCGCCATATAAGAAAGAGGGGTCATCCTTGATGAATGTACGGAAAGCACAAAAAGCTGACATTGACAGCATCGAAAAAATCTACGACCGCATTCATGACAGTGAGGAACAGGGGCTTTCCACCATCGGCTGGATTCGGGGCGTCTACCCCACCCGAAAAACGGCAGAAGCCGCTCTGGAGCAAGGCGATCTGTTCGTCATGTTGGATGACGGAAATGTAGTTGCCGCCGCCGTCATCAACCAGACGCAGGTGTACGAGTACAAAGACGCAGCATGGAAGCACGCCGCGGAAGACCGCGAGGTCATGGTGCTGCACTGCCTTGTGGTTGACCCTCTGGAGGGCGGAAAGGGATATGGCCGCGCTTTCGTCGCATACTATGAGGATTACGCAAAACAGCACGGCTGCCCCGCTCTGCGCATGGACACCAACGTGAAAAATAAGCGGGCGCGAAAGCTGTATCACACGCTGGGATACGAGGAAGTCGGCATCGTGAAGTGCGTCTTCAACGGCATTCCCAATGTGCAGCTTGTGTGTCTGGAAAAATATCTGGGATAAGAAAAAGCTCCCTTCCGACGGTCTTTCGCCTGTCGGAAGGGAGCCTGTTTTTAGTTTGCCGCTGTGTTGTCCTTATAGTAGTCCGTATCCAGAATCAGATTGTTGATCCGCACGAACTGCTGCACCTTTTGGGCCATTGCGTCAAGGGTCTCGCTGCTGGCCTCCGCTTCACCGCCGGTGATGCTGAGAACACGCTTTGTCCCCGCGTCGTAGGCGATATCTCCGGATATCCAGCTGCCGTCGGAGAACAGCGCGTAGCCCTCATAGGTGGGGTCAAAGGCGTCCCGGCCTATGTAATCATAGGGGCTGTCCACGCCCAGAAGATTCAGCATCGTGGGCAGGAGGTCAGAGGTGTTCAGCGTCTTGTCCACCTTCATGGGCTGCAAATCCGCGCTCCAGATGAAGCAGGGCGTCTTTTCCAGCAGCAGGGCGTCGTCCACCCCTGAAAGGGCGTACAGGGACGCTTCGTCCTTGTAGCCGTAGGTGTAGTGGTCAGTGACACCGATGATAACGGTGTTGTCAAGCTGCCCCTTGTCCTCCAGCTCCTGAAGCAGCCGGGCAAACAGATCGTCCACCAGCCTGGCCTTGAGATAGGCGCAGTCCGTCTCCTCGTTGCCTGTAAGCCCCCGAAATTCCGGGTACTTTTTCAGCGCCCAATAGCTCAGGACTTCATTGTACTTGTAGCTCAGATGGGCAGAACGGGTGATGATGAAGTTCAGGGCCGGCTGTCCCTCCCGGAAGAATTCGGCATTCAGGCCGGGATTGTCGAACAGCAGCTGATCGTCATACAGAAGGTCTTCCTCGTCCGCGCCGATGTAGTCCCCGTAGCAGACGTATTCCGAATACCCCATGGCGGGAGAGAACACGCCGCGGCTGTAGAAGCTGGGATCGTTATAGTGGAAGGTCTTGGCGGAATACCCCTCCTGCGTCAGCAGGCTGGCGAGGGACTGGCGGTAGGTGTTCGTGATGTAGTCGAAAGCATAGCCGCCCTGACTGCTCAGGAACGATCCGGTATTCACGCAGAACTCCGAATTGAAGGTGCGGATGCCGCCGTAGCCCGGCGTGTAGAAGTGGGTGAAAGAAATACCCTCGGACATGAGCCGTTCCAGCGTGGGGGTGTACTTCCCGATCATCCAGTCATCCATGGACTCCATGAGCACCAGAACCACGTTTTTCCCTTCCAGCAGGCCGGTCATTTCGTTGTCGCCGCCCACAGTCCGACCCGCAAAATAGGCGTTGATCTCCGCTTTCCCTGCCTTCTGCGCCGCGGCGTAGCTTGGCGTCAGGGGGTAGATGCCGTTTTTGTAGATGTCCTTTTCCAGCGTCTGGTACAGACCGCAGACCTGATACAGCCGGTGGGCATTGAACATATTGTCGTAGGCCGCCTCAGCGGACTGAACTCTGCCGTAATCGGAGGAGGCGTACCGGATGTCGCCGTCCTGCACAAACACCGCCTGCGGCAGGCAGACCGCTCCTACCGACGCGGCGATGACCACCGCCGCAGCCGCGATTCCGGTTGACCATTTCTGCTTCCACCTTGGGAATTTCGCCAGAATCACGATACCCTGCACCGCCAGCGCCGCCAGTCCCAGCCACCAGCCGATGGGGTAGCTCAGCAGGACGGAAAAATAGTCCGACCCCTCAGACGCATAGCGAAAATCCGACAGCCACATCATCTCGGAAAACAGATAAAAATACCCTGTCTGCACAGCGGCGTAGATCGCGGCGACGAAATACAAAATACCGTACACCACTCTACCCGCCTTGGCCGGGAACAGCCTGACAAAGCCGCTCAGAATCGCCGCCCACAAAGCGCCGAAAGCCAGCGGCCAGAGCTGCGCCAACCGGAACTCCTCCGTATTCAGGGATAAAAAGAGAAAGGCAAACACTTCCACCAGAAAGAAGGACAGCGGCAGGAAAAGAAAATGTATACGCCGCCGTGTTTTTTGTTTGCCCGAGGTCGTGCCCACTGTTCATCCGCTCCTTTATCGAAACTCATGGTATTGTATCACAAAATGCCGCAAATGTACACTTAAGAATTCCTTGTATCGATATTTTTCACAAAAAATTTATTTTCCTCTTGTAAAATCTTCCTAATTGACGTATACTTAATGCAACTTCGAAGAAATCGGCGATTGCTTTCGGTGATTTCTTCCTTATACTTTCTGCGAGAAAAGAGGACACCCATATGGATTTGATTACCGTCCGCGATCTGTTCAAAAACACCGAAAAATATGCCGGCGTCGAAGTGAACGTCGGCGGCTGGGTGCGAAACCGCCGGGGCAGCAAGCAGTTTGGCTTCATCGTCCTGAACGACGGTACTTATTTCACCCCCGTGCAGGTGGTGTATAACGACACTCTGGAAAATTTTCAGGAAATTTCCAAAATCAACATCGGCGCCGCTCTGATCATTCGCGGCACGCTGGTTCTCACCCCGGACTCCAAGCAGCCCTTTGAGATTCAGGCCGAGAGCATTACCGTGGAAGGCCCCTCCACCGGCGACTACCCCCTGCAGCCCAAGCGCCACTCCATGGAGTTCCTGCGCACCATCAACCATCTGCGTCCCCGCACCAACACCTTTCAGGCGGTGTTCCGCGTCCGCAGCCTTGCCGCTATGGCCATCCACCAGTTCTTCCAGGATCGGGACTTTGTGTATGTCCACACGCCCCTGATCACCGGCTCCGACTGCGAGGGCGCGGGCGAAATGTTCCAGGTCACCACCCTTGACCTGAACAACGTCCCCAAGACCGAGGACGGCAAGGTCGATTATACGCAGGACTTCTTCGGCAAGCCCACCAACCTGACCGTTTCCGGCCAGCTTAACGGCGAAACTTTTGCCATGGCTTTCCGCAACATCTACACCTTCGGCCCCACCTTCCGGGCGGAGAACTCCAACACCACCCGCCATGCCGCCGAATTCTGGATGATCGAGCCGGAGATCGCCTTCGCCGATCTGGAGGATGATATGGAGCTGGCCGAGGACATGATCAAGTATATCATCTCTTACGTTCTGGAGCACGCCCCCGAGGAAATGAACTTCTTCAACGAGTTCATCGACAAGGGACTGCTTGACCGTCTTCACAACGTCCTGCACAACGAATTCGGCCGCATCACCTACACCGACGCCGTGGCGCTGCTGGAAAAGCACAACGATGAATTTGAGTACCCCGTCCACTGGGGCAGCGACCTGCAGACCGAACACGAGCGCTTCCTAACGGAAAAGGTGTTCAAGAAGCCCGTCTTCGTCACGGATTACCCCAAGGAGATCAAGGCGTTCTATATGAAGCTGAATCCCGACGGCAAGACCGTGGCCGCTATGGACTGTCTGGTTCCCGGCATCGGCGAGATCATCGGCGGCAGCCAGCGTGAGGACAACTTCGACATCCTGAAGAACCGCATCGAAGAACTTGGCATGAAGCCTGAGGACTATGCCTTCTATCTCGACCTGCGCAAGTACGGCTCCGCCCGTCACGCGGGCTACGGTCTGGGCTTTGAGCGCTGCGTCATGTACCTCACCGGCATGGGCAACATCCGGGACGTGCTTCCCTTCCCCAGAACCGTCGGCAACTGCGACCTGTAATTGCAGCACCATCGATTGCAAAAGGCGAACCGTTTCCTACGGTTCGCCTTTTTTGATGGAAATCATCCGGCCAGGAAACGGAAAACCGCCCGAAAGAAGCAAGCTTCTTTCGGGCGGAAATTCATTTTTGCATTCTTAATTACACAGCCAGGAAGAACTTCACCAGGAACAGAGCGGAGATCACGTAGGTCAGGACGGAAACTTCCTTGGCCTTGCCGCCGAAGATCTTCATGATGGTGTAGGAAATCAGACCCAGGCCGATGGCGTGGCCGATGGAGCCGGAGATGGGCATACCGATGAGCATCAGCGCCACGGGAACCATCTGATCCATATCGTCGAAGTCGACCCGCTTCAGACCCTGGAGCATCAGGATGCCCACGTAGATCAGAGCAGCGGAGGTGGCAGCGGCGGGGATGATGGCAGCGATGGGGGCGATGAAGATGCAGGCCAGGAACAGCAGGCCGGTGACGACAGCAGTCAGACCGGTGCGGCCGCCGGCCTCAACGCCGGAAGCGGACTCGATGAAGGTGGTGATGGTGGAAGTACCGGTGCAGGCGCCGGCGATGGTGCCGATGGCGTCGGACAGCAGGGCTTCCTTCATGTTGGGCATATCGCCCTTCTCGTCCACCATGCCGGCACGGGAGGCGGTGCCCACCAAAGTGCCGATGGTGTCGAACATGTCAATGATGCAGAAGGTGATAATCAGGGTGATGGCGGTGAACCAGCCGATTTCCATGAAGCCAGCGAAGTTGAACTTGAACAGGGTAACCTTGGCCATATCGGCGAAGGGAGGCAGGAAGGAAGCGGTAGCCAGGGAGGCGAAGGGGTTGGTGTGCAGGAAGGCGAAGGAGCCGATCCAGTAAATCACGGAAGCGACGAGCATACCGTACAGCACGGAACCCTTGATGCCCTTCTTGGACATCGCCAGGATGACAAACAGGCCGACAAACATGGTCACGACGGTCAGGATCATGGTGGCGAAACCGGTGTCGCCCATGTTATTCTGCAGGTAGCTGGGAGTCAGTGCGCCAAAGAAGTCGCGCATGACATAGAAGGGAGTGGTGAAGCCGTTGCCCTCTGCATAGACACCCACGTTGGAGCCAAGGCCGATATTCATCAGCATCAGGCCGATAGCGGGAGAGATGCCCAGACGGATGCCGAGGGGAATGGCCTCCACGATCTTCTCGCGGACGTTGAAGATGGACAGGACAACGAAGACGATGCCCTCCAGCAGGATGATGACCAGAGCGGCCTGGAAGGAAGCCACGTAGGTCATGCCGGTCATGGCAACGATGTTGCCGACGACCACGGCAAAGAAGCTGTTCAGACCCATACCGGGAGCCATTGCGAAGGGCTTGTTGGCCAGGAACGCCATGCAGAACGTACCGATGGCAGACGCGATGCAGGTTGCCAGGAACACGCCGTTCCACAGATCCTGTCCGGCGGCGCCGAAGCCGGTGAGCAGGTTCGGGTTCAACGCGATGATGTAGGCCATCGTCATGAACGTCGTGAGGCCAGCCACGACCTCAGTCTTGACGGTGGTCTTGTTCTCGGAGAGCTTGAAAACTTTCTCTAACATAGTATCGACCTTTCTTTTTAGTTTTCCGGCTAAGCCGGTGGAAAAGTACAGTTCCATTGTAACATTTTACAAAAATAATACAATACAGAAGACAGCACAAACTTGTGAACAAATTATGTCCTGTTTTCGTCGTTTTGACAAATTACCGCTTTTCCCGGTGTTTTTTGCGGCGATTCCTTTGGATTTTCACCCGTTTTGGAAACGTATCTATGAACATCGCTCTGAATCGTACCGGAATAAGTATCGATATTTAAGGGGCTTCCTCAATTTTGGGAGGAAGCCCCTTACTGTTAAAGTCCTGTTTTTGATTGCTTTTACTGCTTCGGCGCGCGTTTCCGGCAGAGATAGATGTCCAGCTTTTCCTTCATGTTCTCCGGCATCTCCCGGGCTACGGGGCACCGGGCAGCGTTCGCCATGCGCTCCGCAAAGGCAATGAGGAAATCCGTATCCAGCACCATCTGCTCGCCCTTCATCAGCGCCATGGTGTCATAGCGGTTGTGAATGGTGGCAGTATTGGGGGGCGCGATGCGGGCGAAGGACACCGCCGGGACGCCCTTGTCGGCGAAGGGCGTGGAGTCGCTGGAATACACGTCCTGCTTCACCTCCACCGGGAAGCCCAGCTCGTCGCCCAGATAGGAAATATAATGGCACAGCTTTTCCTCGCCGGTGACGCAGGAGATAAACTTGCCCATAATGCAGCCGATCATGTCCAGATTGATGTTCAGCACGCAGTTTTTGAGCTTCTCCTCGTCGGCGCAGTACGCCTTGGAGCCCAGCAGTCCCCGCTCCTCACTGCCGCACCAGATGAAGCGCAGGCCGTAACGGTGGGGGTGCGCCGCGAAATGCTCCGCGATACCCAGAATTCCCAGAGAGCCGGACATATTGTCATAAGCGCCCTGTGACAGGGACGTGGAATCGTAGTGGGCGGTGAAGGCAATATACTCGTCCACCTGCCCCGGCATGTCCAGAACGACGTTGTGGGACTGGCCGGTATACTCCTCCTGCTTCAGCGTGATCTTCGCCGTGGAAGCCCCTCTGCGGATCAGCTCCACCGCATCTTTTGCGTTGATGTTCACGCCGGGAATTCGGTTTCCGTTGTGGACGTAAGAGCGCAGCTCCCGCTGGTCGATGTCCCGGTCGGCGTAATTGGTGTTTCCGTCATAGGTGACGAAGCCCACCGCGCCGTTTTCCAGCAGATCGTGGTAGACCCAGTAGCCCAGATAGCCGTCGATCATCACGATTTTCCCCCGGCACTTGCTCAGCGCGTAGGGGCTGGAATCCCGCAGATAATAGAAAGGCGCTTTCACCTCCCCGCTTCCTGCGCACAGGTAGCCCTTGCAGGTCACTTCCACGCCGCCCACCTGCAAAACCGCCTCCTGTATTCTGGACATCGGCACGTCGAGCGGCACGATCTCGGCTTTCAGCCCCAGCCCGGCAATCTTATCCTGCAAATACTGTGCCGTGCGCAGCTCCTCCGGGCTGCCGCCGGTGCGGATATAGGCCGTATCCGCAAATATTTTCATAATCTGTTCCGCGTTCATGGCGTTTCCTCCTTTTTTATATTCTATATAGTAATCCATCCGTGCCAAATTTGCAAGTCCCGGACGGCATCAATATTTTGCTCCACTTTCCAAAGAAATCGCTTGACATGCGTCTGGTTCGATGCTATAATATCACCCGTGGTGATTGAATGCACCCGTGATTTTCATGGGCCTTTAGCTCAGTTGGTCAGAGCCTCCGGCTCATAACCGGATCGTCCCGGGTTCAAATCCCTGAAGGCCCACCAGATTTTTCAGGTCTTCCGCCTTCAAATATAAATACATAGGGGTATAGCTCAATTGGTAGAGCGGCGGTCTCCAAAACCGTAGGCTCTGGGTTCAAGTCCTAGTGCCCCTGCCAGGAATGGGAATTCTCAGTGTCTGCTGAGAATTCCCATTCTTTTTGTATTCAGTTGATTTTTCGGGGTTATTCCCGGTATTTGCGGGATTCCGTAATCCAGTCATCCAGAAACCGCATCTGCTCGTCCGTGTGGAACCAATGCTCGCCGCCGGGCATGACAGTCAGTACCGCGCCGGTTTTCTCCGCAAAGGCCGATATGGTCTCCAGCGAGGTCAGATTGTCATGCTCTCCGTACAAAATGCGGGTGGGAACGCGCCATGAAATCGGATGCTCCCGCACATAGCACAGGTACTTCCACGACAGCGTTTCCCCGAAATCCGTTGGAATCTCCAACTTTTCTGCAAGCTCCTGTTCGGTCACGTCTGCCCACAGCATCATATTTTCAATCAACTTTTCCATATCCACAACGGGAGAAATCAGGCAGGCACTATCAACCAGCGCTCCATCCAGCGAGGACAGCGAGAAAAACGCGCCGATGCTGTTCGCTACCAGTGTGAGACGATCGCAGTGCTTCCGCTGCTGGGCGAAAAACTCCGGGAATTCTTCCTTGGCCTCCCACGGGGTTTGTGCGTGGTAATCAAAGCCGATCACTTCACTGTCCGGGAACAGCTGTCTGTAATGCTCGGCTTCCGCCGCAGAGCCGCCCTTTCCGTGGACATAAATCACAATATTCTTCATAAAAACTCCTTAATCAGACATTTCCGTTGACAATTTTATACTGAACTCCAATTAAAATCTTTAGAAAAGATTTTAATTGCCCGAAGGGCAAGGAGTTCATATGAGACTTGTTTTGTGATTTCTTTCCTTATAAATCACAAAACTGGCAGCGCCATTAGGCGATGCCTTCCTGATTAAAATCAAAGATTTTAATCAGGAAATAGTATTAATCTTTTTCGGCCATAGCAAATGGTCTGCCGCAAAATCTGCGGCAGACCGTTTGGTTATCCCCTGTTGTCTGACTCAGCGTCCGATCTTGATACCGGTCAAACGCTCGTAATACTTGGCGATGGCGCTGTGGTCGTTGCCGCCGCAGTCATTGTTGTGCAGCCACTGCAGAATTTCCTGAACGGAGGCGGTCATGGGGACGGGCGCACCTACAGCATGGGCGCAGTCCAAAGCGTTGTTCAAATCCTTGATGTGCAGGTCGATCTTGAAGCCGGGCTTGTCGTTGCCCGCGATCATCATGGGACCCTTGGCATCCATAACCGTGGAACCGGCGAGGCCGCCGCGGATGGCGCGGTAGACCACCTCAGGGTCAACACCGGCCTTCTGCGCCAGCGTGAAGGCCTCGGCCACCGCCTGAATGTTGCAGGCAACGATGATCTGGTTGGCAAGCTTTGTGGTATTGCCCGCGCCCACATCGCCGCAGAGGGTCACGGAAGCGCCCATCGCGGCGAGGATGTCCTTGCAGGCGTCGAAGACCTCCTGCTTACCGCCCACCATGAAGCTCAGCGTGCCGTCAATGGCCTTTGGCTCGCCGCCGGAAACGGGGGCGTCCAGCATTTCGACGCCTTTCTCCGCCAGAACCGCGGCGATCTCCTTGGAGACCACGGGGCTGATGGAGCTGCAGTCGATGAATATCTGACCAGCGTGCATGTAGTTGACCACATCCCCCAGCATGACCTCCTTGACCTGCGGGCCGTTGGGCAGCATGGTGATGATGATTTCGGCATTTTCCGCCAGCTCCTGACGGGAGACGGCATGGGCGCCGTCCTTCGCCAGCTCCTCCATGGGAGCCTTGCTGCGGTTGTTTACCCAGACCTCATGGCCTGCTTTCAGTAGGTTTCTGACCATAGGCTTGCCCATGATACCAAGACCAATAAATCCGATTTTCATGTAACATTACCTCCCGGAAGAATACGCCGCCGCGCGGCTTTTCTTTATTATCACGCAGTTTTCAGCTACCTGCCTACATTGTAGCAGATGAAACAAATTCTGTCTATTCGTGGAATGTCCAAATCTGACGTGCAAAAATCAGGTAAACTGTGAATTCTGGAAAAGACCTGCTGTCCAAGGGTATTTTACTGGCAGACATCTAAAGATGTATTGAATAATCTGGCATCTGCATCAAATGCCCTGCCGCCCCTGAAGGGGCAATGTATTTTTTATTCTAAGGCAACACCGCACAATTGCGTCTGCAAGTCTCAGCCGTCTTTTTGCTCCACTTCCGCAGTTCCGAAAATGGGAAATACATACAGTATTCCTCCATTTTCGGAACTTTGAATTGGAACAAAAATCCTGTCTGAGACTTCTTGCCGAATTGTACGGTGCTGCCATAACATTTCTGTAGACGATACTGCCCTTAATTGTCGGTTGAAATCCCTCTCTACTGTAGATGTGTGGTTGGCAAACCATTTCTGCTCTATTGATACTATTTCCTGATTAAAATCTTAATTTTAATCAGGAAATAGTATGAAACGCGATGTTGACGGACGCCCTGTCCCTCGCCATCAGGCACACCGCCGCGCACAGGCCGCCGCCCGCGCTTTCCCCGCCGACCATGATCTGATCCCGCCGGATGCCCAGCTCCCGGGCATGGTTTTTCATATAGATCAGCGCCGAATAACAGTCCTCGGCCGCGGCAGGATAGGGGCGCTGAACCGCCAGCCGATAACCGGGGGAAACGACCACCGCGCCGAACTTTTTGACAAGGTCTACCGCGCGGGACGCATGAACCATTTCCTTCATTCCCGCAATGTACCCGCCGCCGTGAATCCACAGGACTCCGGCGGCATTTTCCGCGCCCGTCTTCGGGGCAAGCACCAGCGCCGGGATCGACCCACCAACAGTTGGAATCCAAATCGTGGACACGGAAATTTCCTTATCCGGCTTCATCGGCCGCATCGTCATTCACCTCGTACTCTGTCATATCGGCGTAACCGTCTTCATTCAGGCAAAAGAATTTTCCGCACCTGATAATCTTTTCCATCCACCGTCAGAACCGCAAGACTGATCTCCTGCCCGAACCGCCGCTTTCCACAGCTGCCGGGATTGAGCCAGAGCCTGCCGTCGATCACCTGCTCAAAATACTTATGGGAGTGGCCGAAAATGACAATATCCGCATCTTCCGGAAGGTTTTCGATTTCCTTCCGGTTATGCACCATGAAGATTTTCCATCCCTCTATCTGCACCGTCAGGTCATGGGGCAGTTGCTCCGCCCACTCCCTGTCGTTGTTGCCCCGAACCACATAGACCGGCGCGATTTTTCCCAGCGCATCCAGAACGCCTTGGTTGTTGATATCCCCGCCGTGAAAAATGCAGTCGCAGTCCCGCAGGATTTCCAGAACTTCCTCCCGAAGCAGCCCATGGGTATCCGAAATGACGCCGATTTTCACCATGCGCACTCCCTACTCGACCGGAAAGTGCGCCGTTTTCCAGCTCAGGAACGCTTCGGAAGGATTTTTTGCACGTTTTTGAAGCTGGATCATATGGAGATCGTACAGCTCCTTTTCCCCGCCGAGTACATCTCTGTCCAGTTTTTCCACCACCTCCTGGCAATCGCTGCAGAGCTTGACCTCCCTGCTTCCTTCAACCGAATAGAAAATCTCCAAAAAACCTTTCTTTGTGCCGCAGCAGCTGCAAACCATAAAAATACCCCTTTCAAACTTTCTCCATAACAAAATTTACTAGGGTCTATCTGAAAACCGGGAATATGACCAACAGCGAGGGATTTTTCGCCTGCTGAAGCCATTTTTCCGCAGGAATACTTTGTGTATTACAAGGGAAAATGGTGCACAGCAGGCGGAAAAGACCCGCTGTTTGGGCATGTTGACGGTTTTCAGATAGGCCCTAAAGCGTCCTCGTGTTTAGGTCGATTTTCCGCCGTCCAGTTCTTCGGGTTGGTGTCGTCCGGCGCCAGCCCTGCGAGAATGGCTTCATAGTGCGCCACTTTATCATCCATGTACCTTGCGGTAGCCTTCGCTTCCTCCACACGCTTATAGGCTTCTTCCCGCTGCTTCCGAATGATGGCATAGCGTGCGCGCAGATTTTCCTCGGATTCCTCCATCAGGCACAGGCGGCAGTACTCCCGAATGTCCTCGATGGAGGCCCCGCACCCCTTCAGGCACATAATGCCCTGCATCCAGTTGACGGATTCCTCGTCGAACACCCGTCGGTTGCCGCTGTCCCGCGTGCAGGGCAGCACCGAACAATTCGGCAAGAAGTCTCAGGCAGGATTTTTGTTCCAATTCAAAGTTCCGAAAATGGAGGAATACTGTATGTATTTCCCATTTTCGGAACTGCGGAAGTGGAGCAAAAAGACGGCTGAGACTCGCAGACGCAATTGTGCGGTGTTGCCATAGACATTATTTCACGTTGATCTGGCAGCAGCGCATGGTCGCGAGGGCTGCCTCATGGGTCGCCGGGGTGACGCCCGCGCAGCAGGCGCTGTCCACAGAAATCTCCATCTCCGGGAAATTCGCTTTCAGCATCAGGGCGTTGGACACCACGCAGATGTCCGTACACAGCCCTACCAGTTCCATGGTGAACGTCTCCCCTGCCGCTGCCTGATACAGCAGTCTCGGCAACAGCACAGAACCGAAGGTCAGCTTCTCCACCGGCGTGTATCCCTTCTGTTCCAGCGCAGCGGCTACGCCGCTGTCCAGCATCCAGCCGGGCGTTCCCTTGATACAGTGGGGCACCGGCAATTTTTTGCCTTCGGCGGTGTCCAGATAGTTTTCCCGGTGGGTGTCCAGCGTGACAAAAATCTGACCGTCAAAACCAAGAATTTTGTCCATGACCTTTCCCACAATGGCCTGCGCCTCAGGCGTCCCCAGCGCGCCGTCCACAAAATCCTTCTGCATGTCCACAACAATCAAAAAATGCTTCATGACGATTCTTCCTTCCCCGATCTCAGATGCTTCTATTCTGACACAGAAACGTTAAATCGTCAATAGTTCCGTTTCCTTTTTGTGGGTTCAGCAACGATCAGCCATCCACAATCTCAGGCTCCGCGTTTTCGGCAAGGCGAATCCACTTCAGAAGCTTTTTGCGCAGTTCCTGCTTGACCTGCGTGTATGCGGGATCGTCGATCAGATTGTTCAGCTCATAGGGGTCTTTTTTCAGGTCGTAGAAGAAATCGTCCGCGTAAAGGTCCGCCGCGGGCTGCGCGCCGCCGTTGATACCGGGGGCGTAGACGGAGTAGGCATAGTCGGCCGTGCGGATGGCACGCCCTACCCGGCTCTCGGAGATCTGGGCAAAGACCTCGTTGGGGCGGTCGGGATCGGTTTTGTGCAAAACATCGGCAAAGTCTTCGCCGATCATTTTGTCGCCCACATCCACACCGGCAATGCCCAGAATGGTCTTGGGCAGTCCAGCGGTGCTGATCAGGTCTGTCACCACACCGCCGCCGGTAAACTCGCCGCCGGTCACCACCAGCGGAACCCGCAGACAGGCGTCGTGCATGGAGCGCTTGTAGTCGTCATAGCCGTTGAGATGGGCGTCCTGATTGCGGGTCATGAAATGGCTGCCATGGTCGGCAAGGTAAATGATGACCGTATCCTCGTAGATGCCCATTTCCTTCAGCTTGTTCACCAGCCGCCCCAGATTCTTGTCCAGAGACGCGCACTGACCCAGATAGTCGGGGTATTCTTCCCTGTGATTGCCGCCCAGCACCTCCAGATCTTTGGGCGAGGTGAAATTCGCATACTTTTCTTTGGAGCCGATGGGGCCTTCATAGTGGTGATGGTCGTTCTGGTGGTGGGGTTCAATATGGGAGACGGTCATGAAGAAGGGCTTCTCCCCCCTGTACTGCTCCAGAAATTCCAACGCGAAGTCCGTGATGCAGTCTACACGGTATCCCGTGAAATCAATGCGGTTGTCGTTCTCGTCAAACACAAAGCCGTCGTAGCCGTGGCTGGTGAATTCCAGAACGTCACTGGTGCGCCAGAAGCCGGTATAGCCGCCCCGCAGCTCCCGGGGGATGGCGGTGACGGTATGGTCGATGGTGGGCTTCTTTTCCAGCTCGCCGTCGGACGCCAGGTGCCACTTGCCGACGTAGGCTGTTTCGTAACCGGCCTCCTCCATATACGCCCCCAGAGGCTTTACATTGGCCGGGAGCATGATATTATTCCGGAAACAGCCGATATCCGTCGCCCATTTGCCGGTCTGGAACATGGCGCGGCAGGGGCCGCAGACGGGCTGAGGGGTGAAGGCCAGATCAAACCGGGTGCCTTCCGCAGCCAGCTGATCCAGAACAGGCGTAATGGGAAGCTCCTGACCGTAGCAGCCGCAGGTATCCGCCCGCTGCTGGTCGGTAAAGTACAGCAGAATGTTCTTCTTTTTCATACCTTTTCTCCTTTTCCTGAGATTCCATAATAATTTTGATACCGCTTTTCACCGCAGTCGGCGTGCGGCTGCCCTGAAAAACGGTTCAGGGCAACCGGGTAACCCCGATTGCCCTTTCCCGTTAAATTTGATTTTGATTACCGATTACAGGACGTGATCCTTGTAGTTGGTGGGATCGACCATGACGGCGGGAGTAGCGTACTCCATGGGGATCTCGGTGCCGTTGACCAGATGCTCAACCACGGCAACGATGGCTTCCTTACCGACGACCTTGCCGGAGAAGTAAGCGGCGGAGCGGATGACGGCGTAGTTGCCCTCTTCCCAGTGACCGGTGGTCTCGTCACAGCCCAGCGTCACGACGCAGGAGGTATCAGCCAGGCCGGCGTTCTCAATGGCGGAAGCAACGCCCAGAGCGCCCTGCTCGGAAGCGACCATAACCAGCCAGGACTTGATTTCGGGATGACCGGCGATCATGGCGGAAGCACCGTTGTAAGCGTCTTCCATGGTGGTCACGTAGTCAACCTCGTAGGTGCGGTTGTCGAACGCGCCGCTGAGCTTGTCAGCCATCGCCTGCTTCTCGCCCTCGGTACGGGGGACGCAGGAGGAGGTGGTGTTCATGGTCATGTACAGAACGCCAACGGTCTCGTCTTCAGTCATATTGTTCTCGGTGGCGTAGTCAGCCATCCACTCACCGGCAGCGTAGCCGATGTTGTAGGCGTCGATGCCGAACCAGGGAGCCAGCTTGTTGTTGTCGCCGTCCTTCAGAGGATCGTCGCAGGCAACGATCAGGACACCGGCAGCCTCGCACTTGGCGACGACAGCCTCGGACATGGTCTGGTCGGGGATGCAGGTAACGATGGCATCGGCGTTGTCCGCGATGGCAGTATCGATCTGGGTCATGTACTTTTCTGCGTCACCGTCGCAGTTCAGGAAGTGCCAAGTGACCTCGATGCCGTACTCAGCGCCCTTGTCGTTCAGAGCCTTCTCAATGGAAGCGGCTTCGTTGACGAAGTAGGGGGACTCGGACTTGTAGATACCATAAATGTTCAGAGAAGTGGGGGCAGCGGGAGCTTCTTCGACAGGAGCTTTGGTCTCGACAGGAGCAGCGGCCTCAGGAGCCTTGGTTTCGGGGGTAGTTTCCTTTGCGCCACAGGCAGCCAGAGACAGAACCATCACCAGAGCCAGAAGCAGAGCGGTCAGCTTTTTCATTGTGTTTCCTCCATTTTTTGATTTTTATATGTTTTTCGGCACAACAGCCGCAAACATCGTAGAATTACAGATTCTTCATGCTGTCAGCCAGCAGCTTCTTCTGACGGTTTCTCTGACGGTAGAAGTCAATGGCCAGAGAGCCGAACAGCAGGGCCGCACGGGCGACATACTGCCAGTACTGGGACACGCCTGCCATGTTCAGACCGGAGTTGAATGCCTGAACCAGAATCACGCCCAGCGCCACGCTGGGGATGGAGCCGACGCCGCCCACCATGGATACACCGGCCAGATTGCAGGCGGTGATGGCGTCGAAGTGCAGGTTGGGGCTGGCGGCAGGCTGACCGGAGAACATCCGGGAGGCCAGAATAATACCAGCCATAGCCGCGAACACGGAAGTCATCACATAGCAGATGATCTTGATGCGGTTGGAGTTGATGCCTGCCAGCCGGGCAGCCTCCGCATTGCCGCCGATGGCAAAAATGCTGCGGCCAAACTTGGTGCTGGACAGGACAAAGGCGAAGACCGCAAACAGGAGAATGGTCATGATAACAGGATAAGGAACGCTGCCGAATACCATGCCGTTGCCAAGGCTCTTCAGTCCCGCGTCGCTGATGGCGATGGGGCGGCCGTCACACAGCAGATAGGCGCAGCCACGCCACAGGGACTGAGAAACCAGGGTCGCAATAAAGGGAACGATGTTCAGCCGGGTGACCATCAGGCCGTTGATGATGCCTGCGACGGAGGACGCCGCCAGAACGATCAGCGCCAGCAGCACCCAGTTCATGCTGGTATTTTTCAGACCCCATGCGATGAACACGCCGCCGAAGGCCGCCACGGAGCCAGCGGACAGGTCGCTGCCGCCGGTCATGATCAGGAAGGTCATGCCGATGGCGGTCAGTCCGATCAGCGTGGAGGAAACCAGAATGTTGATGAAGTTTCCGTATGTAAAGTAGTTGGGGTTCAGCGCCGAGAAAATCGCGGTCACCAGAACCAGTGCAATCAGAAGCACCAGCGCGTTGCCGGAAATCGGCAGCTTGAAGCCTTTCTTCTCCAGGGTCTTCCCCTGTGCGGTATTGTTTGCCATATTATGCCTCCTCCATCATAGCCATGCTCAGGAGCTTTTCTTCCGTTGCGTCCTTTGCAGAAATCTCACCGACGATCCGGCGTCCCCTCATTACAATGATCCGGTCGGACAGGCCGATGACCTCAGGCAGCTCCGAGGAAATCAGGATCACCGCCAAGCCCTCCTTGGCAAATTCGCAGATCATGTTGTAAAATTCCGACTTTGCGCCGACATCGATGCCCTTGGTCGGCTCGTCCAGAATCAGGACCTCCGGCTTGGTGCTCATCCAGCGGGCGACGATCGCCTTCTGCTGGTTGCCGCCGGAAAGCTCTACGATGGGCTTTTCCAGATCGGGGGTCTTGATGTTGAAATTGGCCTTGCCTTCCAGTCCGATCTGCTCCTCCCGGCGGGTATTGACAAAGCCCAGCCGGTTGGTGATCTGATCCAGTGAGCCGATGGAAATATTCCGGCCAACACTCATCCGGGGAATGATGCCCTGAAGCTTCCGGTCTTCCGGAACCATGACCACACCGTTGACAATGGCGTCATGGGGTGTCCGGCAGTTCAGGGGCTTTCCGTTCAGGAAGACCTTGCCGCCGGTTCTGGGGTCGGCGCCGATGATGGCGCGAACCACCTCCGTGCGGCCTGCACCGACAAGTCCCGAGAAGCCCACGACTTCACCGGCGCGAACCTGAAAGGAAGCATCCTTCAGGAATGGCGAGGACAGGTTTTTGACCTCCAGCACCACATCGCCGACAGTCTTATTCCGATCCAGACCGGAGAACACGTCGCCCAAGTCCCGGCCGACCATCTTCTTCACCAGTTCCTTATCGGTAATGGCGTCCATGGGAGAGTCGCCCACGAACCGGCCGTCCTTGAAGATGGCCACCCGGTCGGCGATCTGCCGGATCTCCGCCATCCGGTGGGAAACGTAGATGATGACCTTGCCTTCCGCTTTCAGCTTGCGGATGATCCGGAACAGCGAGTCGATCTCCGAATCCGACAGGGATGCGGTCGGCTCGTCAAAGGCGATCATTTTCAGGTTTTCCCGGCTGTAGGCCTTCATGATCTCCACCATCTGCTGATAGGCGACGGAAAGATCCTTGACCTTGTCGGTGGATTTCATATCCAGACCGAATTCATCGATGATGGCCTGCGCTCTGCTGTGAACCTCGCGCATTTTGATTCTTCCCATGAAACCGGTGGGAAGACGGCCGAGGAAAATATTTTCACCGACAGTCAGCTCCAGCATGATCTGCCGTTCCTGATAGATCACGCCGATACCGGCGGCCACGGCCTCCCGGGGGCTGTTAAAGTGGCACGGCTCTCCGTTGACCAGATATTCACCGGAGGTCTGCTGATAGTCGCCGTTGAGCACCTTCAGCAATGTGGATTTGCCTGCGCCGTTTTCGCCCATCAGCGCCAGCACCTCGCCGCCGTTGGCGGTAAAACTGATGTCGTCCAGAGCTTTCACACCGGGGAAATATTTGGTGATATTCCGAAACTCAATTACATTTCCCATTTTCTGCTCCCTTCTGATCTGTATGCTGCATCTCACATGACAATTGTTTCTACTGAAATTATATCGAAACGATTCCCGGATGGGAAGTCTAATTTCTGTGTTGAAAAACTGGAGATTTTAGACGTTCTGTTGTTTTTGCATGAAATATACGCAATGTTTTTATGTACAATGCACAATTCCGTGATGACAACAGAATTCTGCTGACAAGCCGCTTTCTCCTAAGGCAGATATTCCCGCAGCAGCCGGATCAGATCCCGGCGGTCAGCCGCCTCCGCAGTGCCGATCATTTTCTTCACCCGGTACTTGATGGTGCTGACAGTCACGAAGCAGCTTTCGGAAATGCTGTCGTAGGATTCTTCCCGCAGCAGGCACTCGATGATCTCCCTGTCCAGACTGTCGCATTCATTGAGCATCCGCTCCAGCCGCAGCATACCGGACAGCTCGGTATCCTGATAGAAGATGTCCCGTGATTCCGGGATGGAAGCCGGGCTGCTGTCCCTCGCACCGCCGTCCAGCTTCCGCAGGGAGGTCAAAGGGCTGAAATCCCACCGGATGGACATAACGGCATGGGAAAGATAGGGATTGCGTTTCAGATTTTCCAGAAGGGTCACCGCGGCTTTGCCGTATTCCTGAAAATTGACCCGGATGGAGAGAATATAAGGACTGTAATACTCCGTCAGACAGGTTTCGGCGCAGCCGATGATCAGCAGCCGCTCCAGCTCCTGCGGGTAGGCGGCAAGAAGATTGCGTACCAGCGAAATAGCCGTAAAATCATTCGCGCAGATCACGGCATCATAGTCCGCCATGGTTCCCTGAAAGCTTCGGAAGCACCGCTCCATGGAGCCGTCATTGATGTAAACATCCCGCTGGTCCTCCTGCCCGATAGCGTAATAAAAGGCTTTCTTCCGGCTTTCGTCGGACACGGAGTGGGGATTGGTGCCGTACAGGGCAATGCGGGTGCGCCCCGTGGCAATCAGGGTGTCCACCAGATGGTGCATGGAGCCGTTGGTATCGGAGCAGACCGTGCTGTAGCGCACGTCCAGCTCGTGAAACGCCTGATTGCACAATAGAATTGGGTAAATTCCCACCCGGTTGGCGTCCTTCAGCACCGTCCGTATCCAGCCGGTGGATGAGCCGATCACATAGATGTAGCCGCTGCTCTGGTTCATTTCTTCAATGGAGTGGATGAAACGGAACGCCATCCGCTTCATTTTCAGCTCTGATACCAGTCCGTCCACCAGGTCCTGACACCAGCCGCTGTGAGAATAGGTGTCTTCCACAAAAATCAGAATCATATGTTTCGCCTCCATAGGGGTATGCCCGAATCGCTTTGGGCGGGTTGCTCCCTATTATATACCAATAATGCACAAACCGCAAGATGCGGCAAAAAGGGCAAATGTGGAAAAAGTACAAAATCACCCCGGCGAATCCCGAACTTTTTAGTCTTGCCCCCGGTTCGTTCCTCCATTACAATGGATTCAGTAAGCAAGGGAAGCTCTGATTCCCAAAGAATATGCTACAGGAGGCTGCTATTTATGCCAGAAAACGTCACCGCTCGCAGGGAACAGCAGGTGATCCCCACCTATATCCCCAAAGAGCCAAACGCCATGCCCATGTTCTTCGAGAAGAAGCCCTATCAGGGGGCATCCGGCAGACTTTACCCCCTGCCCTATTCCGACGGCATCACCGACGAAAAGAAGGATGTATCCTACGAGGTCTACACTCTGGAAAACGAATATATTCAGACGCAGGTTCTGCCTGCCATCGGCGGCAAGATCCTCTCCGGCTATGACAAGATCGGCCATTACGACTTTATCTACCGCAACCGGGTCATCAAGCCCGCACTGGTGGGTCTGGCCGGCGCATGGATCTCCGGTGGCATCGAGTTCAACTGGCCCCAGCATCACCGCCCCACCACCTTCCTGCCTCTGGAGGCGTCTCTGGAAGAAAATCCCGACGGCAGCAAGACCCTGTGGACCGGCGAGGTGGACCCCTTTTATCGGATGAAGGGCATGGCCGGTATCACCGTGGAACCGGGCCGCAGCTACATCAAGGCAAAAATTCGGGTGTACAACCGCACCAACCTGCCTCAGATTTTCATGTGGTGGGCCAATCTGGCAGTGGCGGTGAACGAATCCTACCGCACCATTTTCCCGCCGGACGTGGAATGGGTCAACGACCACGACCGCCGCGCGGTGCTGCAATGGCCCATCGCCAAGGGCGTTTACAAGTCCGCAAGGCCCTTTGACTACGGCGATGGCACCGACCTTTCCCTGTACGACTCCGTGAAGGTGCCCTCCTCTTTCCTGATTTCTCAGGGTCAGTCCGATATGGACTTTGTGGCCGGTTATGACGGCGGCCTGCAAAAGGGCATTGCCACCGTCGCCGACCACCACATTGCCCCCGGCAAGAAAATGTGGACATGGGGACACGGCGATTTCGGCGAAATGTGGTGCTCCAACCTCACCGACGAGGACGGCCCCTATATTGAGCTGATGACCGGCGTCTACACCGACAACCAGCCGGACTTTACATGGATCGCCCCCTTTGAAACCAAGGAATTCGAGCAGTACTGGTATCCCATCCGGGATATCGGCGATGTCAAGAATGCCACCATCGACGCCGCCATGAATCTGGAGCAGCGGGGCGAAATGGTATTTCTGGGCTTCAATGTCACCGGATCTTTCCCCAATGCCAGAATCACCGTGCGCAAGGGCGAAGAAGTTCTCTTTACCGAGACTGCCGATATGACTCCCGCGGCCAGCTGGTGCAAAGAGCTGGCTCTGAATGAGGATGCTGCCAACCTGACCGCCACCCTTACCGACGAGAATGGCAGTGTTCTGGTATCCTACAAGCCCTACGTCCGGGGACATAAGCAGCCCATCGAGGTTCGCACCCCCGTAAAACGCCCCTGCGAGTATGACACAGTGGAGGAGCTGTACATCAACGGCTTCCATCTGGAGCAGTACAAGCAGCACAACTTTGACCCCCGCGACTACTATCTGGAAGCGCTGAAGCGGGACCCCGGCGACATCCGCTGCAATACCTCCATGGGGCGTCTGGCGCTGAAGGACGGAAAGTTCCGGGAATGTGTCGCCTACTGTGACACTGCCATCGCCCGGCTCACCAGCCGCAACCAGCATCCCGCCGACACGGAAGCCTTCTATCTGAAGGGTCTGGCCTTGCAGTATCTGGGCGAGTACGACGAAGCCTACGACGTTCTTTACCGTGCCGCGTGGAACTATCCCCACCGCAGCGCCGCCTACTTCCAGCTGGCCACGCTGGACTGCCGCAAGGGCGAATATCCGGACGCTCTGGAAAAGCTGGAAATTTCTCTGGGACTGAATGCCGGTCACAGCCGTGCCGTGAACCTGAAAACCGCGATCCTGCGCCATCTGGGGCGGGACGAGGAAGCTCGAAAGCTGGCAAACGCTTCCGTTTCCGCCGATCTGCTGGATCTGTGGGCAAGAGTGGAGCTGAGCCATTATGAGGACAACGGCGATGCCATCCGGGAAATGTTCGGCCAGAAGCCGGAAAACTATCTGGATGTGGTCTGCGATTACTTGGAAGCCGGTCTTACCGAGGACGCTCTGTATGTAATAGAGCTGAGCGGGAGCCATTATCCCCTGCTGCATTACTATCGGGGCTACTGCCGGCACCTGCTGGGTCAGGACGGAAGCGAAGCGCTTGCCTTTGCCGCTTCTCTGGATACCGGTCTGTGCTTCCCTGCACGGCTGGAGGACATTGCCGTTCTGAAATACGCCATCGAAAACAATCCTGCCGATGCCAATGCCTGCTATTATCTGGGCTGCCTGTACTACGACCGCTTCCGCTATGACGAAGCCGTGGCGATGTGGGAGCAGTGCATCTCCCGGGACTGCACCCATGCCAAGGCGCTTCGGAATCTGGCGCTGGCCTATTTCGACAAGCGGGGCGATGCCGCCTCCGCACGTGTCTGCATGGAACGGGCGCTGAAATACCGGAAGGATCCCCGTCTGCTGTTTGAATACCAGCAGCTGCTGAAAAACACCAACGTTTCCGTGGCGGAACGTCTGGATGTATACGGCCGTTACCCCGAGCTGTTGGCGCAGCGGGATGACTGCTATCTGGATCGGATCGTGCTGCTCTGCCAGCAGGGCCGCTACGCCGAAGCCATCCATGCCGCCAAGATCAAGCGGTTCCACATCTACGAGGGCGGCGAGGGCAATCTGACCAAGCAGCACGCATGGATGCATGTGCTTTACGCCAATGAGCTTGCCTCTGCCGGAAAAGCCGCGGAAGCCTATCAGGTTTACATGAACGGCGTAAATATGCCCAAATCCTACGGCGAAGCCAAAACATGGTTCAATCAGGAAGCCCACATTTTCTACTATCTGGGCACTCTGCTGGAATCTCTTGGAAAAACCAAGGAAGCGGCAAATGCCTTCGAGGAAGCCTCCGTCTACAAGGCGGCCGTTTCCGAGCTGTCCATGTTCCGGGCGCTGGCTCTGCGCAAGCTGATGCGGTTCAGTCAGGCGCAGCAGGTCCTGATGGAAATGCTGGAATCCGGCGACAATCTGCTGAAGAACAAAGATTTGCGCAGCTATTACGGCGTCGGCTCTCCCACGCCCATGCCCTTCGAGTATGATATCGTGAAGATCAACTCCGTCAACGGCCACATTCTCCGGGGCTACGCGCTGCTGGGTCTGGGACGCAGGGACGAGGCGGAAGCAGAGATCGCACAGGCTGCCACGTACAGCCCCAACGATTTCCGCATTTACGCCTTCCATCAGGTCAAGGATACCTTCTAATTTCCCATCGGAACGCCGCCCAAAAGGGCGGCGTTCTTGATGTTTTTCTTCCGTTATGCTATGATAGCGACATCAACAGAAACGAGGAATGCTTATGCCGCCGCTGTCCATTATGCTCAAGCCCGCCAGTTCTCTGTGCAATCTGCGCTGTCAATACTGTTTTTATGCCGACGAGGCCGCTCACCGGGAACAGGCTTCCTATGGCATGATGTCAGAGGATACTCTGGAAGCCATTCTGAAACGGACGCTGGCCTTTGCGGAGGGCAGCTGCACCATTGTCTATCAGGGCGGAGAGCCGACTCTGGCGGGGCTGGACTTTTTCCGCAGAGCCATGGAGCTGGAACAGAAATGGAACGTCAACGGTGTCGTCATCCATCATTCCATTCAGACCAACGGCATGGTGCTGGATCGGGAATGGGCGGCATTTTTCGGAGAACACCGCTTTCTTGTGGGGCTGTCATTGGACGGGAACCGGAAAGTCCACGATGCCAACCGTTTAGACCCCACGGGTCAGGGAACCTTTGGCCGGGTCATGGAGTCGCTGAACCTGCTGAAGGAATACAAGGTGGAATTCAATGTGCTGACGGTGGTTACCCGCCAGACCGTGCCCCAGATCAAACAGATTTATCAGTTTTTCTCAAGGCTCGGCGTGGAATACCAGCAGTATATCCCCTGTCTGGACCCGCTGGAAGCGGTGCCGGGAAAGCAGGGCTATTCTCTTGACGAAGAATCGTATCTGCAATTTCTGGAAAATCTGTTTGACTGCTGGTACCCGGAAGCAAAGCAGGGGCATCTTCGGTATGTGCGCTATTTTATCGGCCTGATGAATCTTCTTGCAGGCAACCCTCCGGGCGTCTGCGAGATGAACGGCGTGTGCAGCCGGCAGTACGTGGTAGAGGCAGACGGAAGCGTCTATCCCTGTGATTTCTATATGCTGGATGACTGGCGTCTGGGCAATCTGACCACGGATTCTTTCCCGGAACTGGAACGCAGGCGGCAGGCGCTGGGCTTCATTGAGGCTTCCCGCATATACCCCCCGCAATGCCGCAGCTGCAAGTGGGCGCCCCTCTGCCGGGGCGGGTGCCGCCGGGACAGGCTGGCAATGCCGGACGGCAGTCTGGGCGTGAACCGCTATTGCGGCGCATTCCGGAGCTTCTTTGAATACGCCGTCCCGAAGCTGATGGAGCTGGTGCGGCAATACAGTAGACAATAATAAGGAAAAGAGGTGCGCTGCCTTCCATCGGCAGCGCACCTCTTATGTTTCATAGAATATTCCGTATCAGCTCCGTCAGCTCTTCCCGATTGTACGCACCGCAGAGCTTCTGCATCTTCTTTACCCGGTATTTTGCCGCGGTTTCGGAAATGAAGCACTGCTGCGCCATAACGGAATAGGACAGCTCCTGCGGCAGCAGATGCAGCAGCATGAAGTCCGTTTCGTCGCACTCATTGAACATGGTTTCCATATTGGCCAGCTTGGTAAACTCCATATCCCCGAAAAAGCGGTTCTCCGGAATCGGTACCGGCACGACCGGGCGGCTGTCCGGAAGATAGGGTCTATTTTCCGTCGTCTCCCGGATATGCAGACGGCTCTTGAGCTTCACGCTGACGACCGAGAACGCGTCGTTTTTCTCCATCATGGCGCAGATGGCCAGCGCCGCTTTTCCAAAGCTCTCATAGTCGTCGGAAATGGACGTAATGGACGGCCGGAACAGTCTGGACAGGAACATATCCCCATAACCGACAACATAAAGCTTCTCCGGGATAGCATAGTTCTTTTCCCGAAGCCTGCCCACCAGACTGACGGCAGCGTAGTCGCTGGCGCAGATCACCCCATCGTAGCGGTGGATTTTTTCGTAAAACTGGTCGAAAATCTCGTTGACGGAGGAACCCAGAAAGAAAACATCCCCTTCCCGCCCGGTCAGCTCCCCAAAGCGTCTGGCGCGCCAGAGGTCGGAGGACGCGCTGGGATTGACCCCGAACAGCGCCAGTCTTTCCCTGTCCAGCGTCCTCAGATAGTCCACCGCCAGTTCCATGGAGCTGTGAATGTCCATCTTAACCGAGCTGACACTGAGCCCGGAGGAATTGGTCTCCCGGTTGGACAGGACAATGGGATGAAGCCCCAGACTGCCTGCCCCGCGGGCAGTCTGATTGATCCATTCTTCGGAAGCGCCTACCAGAAGCACGCAGGAGCGCTCCTCCGCCCCACCGGGAAGCTCGCTGACCTCCTGAACATGGATGCGGCGCTTCCGCACTTCCTCGAAGATACCCCGGATGGTGCGCTGACACCATGGGTATTTCGCAAACTGCTGCTCCACCATCAGATATACCATCGCTGAGACCTCCTTTTGGTTTTCCCCTATGATAGCACAGTTTTCACAAATAAGTCAATCCGGGGCTTTCGTCTAAAAAACGCTGTAGAATTTTCCGGATTTTGGACTTCTCTATTTGTGGAATATGCAGTATCATGGTAGTAATGAATGACCCGAAACTGTCATGTATACATAAAAGGAGGATTCCCATGTCCAACGCATCCATCCGCATTGAACAGCTTATGCTCCCCACCTACCCGGAGCCGGGGAAGGAAGAAATGCCGCTGTTTTCCGAGCATCGGGTTCACCAGCGTTCCACCGGCCGTCCCTATCCCAACAAGGTCGTTCTGGAAGTAAACCGGGAACGGAAAATCGAGCGCAGCTACACCGTCGTCCATCTGGAAAACGAGTATCTGGACGTGCTGGTTCTGCCGGAGATCGGCGGCCGGATTTTTGCCGCACGGGACAAAGTCACCGATTACGATTTCTTCTACCGCCAGCATGTCATCAAGCCCGGTCTCATCGGGGCGCTCGGCTCCTGGATCTCCGGCGGCGTGGAGTTCAACTGGCCCTACCACCACCGGCCTTCCGGCTTCCTGCCCTGCGATTTTGAAACGGAGGAATGCGGCGACGGCAGCGTCATCTGCTGGCTGTCCGAGCATGACCCCATCGACCGGATGAAGGGCATGGTGGGCATCGTCCTGCGCCCCGGCTGTGCTTATCTGGAAACCCGCGTGAAGCTGTGCAACCGCACCCCCGTGACAAAGAGCTTCCTGTGGTGGGAAAACGCCGCAGTTCCCGTGAACGAAAGCTACCAGATCTTCTTCCCCAAAGACGTCACCTATGTGAATTTCCATTATCTGGACTCCCGGATCTCCTACCCCATTGCCGGGGACGCCACCTTCAACGGCATCGATATGACCACCGCCCGGGACATCTCCTGGCACAAGAACACAAAGGATGCCACCTCCTATTTTGCCTGTGCTTCCCAGTATGATTTCTTCGGCGGCTATGACCACGGTCTGGACTGCGGCGTCGTCCACATCGGCGACCATCACATTTCCCCCGGCAAGAAGATGTTCACTTGGGCGTACAATCAGCTGTCCAAGACATGGGAGAATACTCTGACCGATACCGACGGCCAGTATGCTGAGCTGATGGCAGGCTCCTACACCGACAACCAGCCCAATTTTGCATGGCTGGAACCCTACGAGACCAAGGAATTTTCCCAGTACTGGTATCCCATTCAGAAGATCGGCACGCCGGACTACGCGAACCTGAAATGCGCCCTGTCGCTGCAAGCGGAGCATGTCTGGATTCAGGCTACGGAAACCTTTGGTGACGCCCATGTTGAGATCGCCTGCGGCAATAAGACCATCCTGTCGGAGCAGGTGACGCTAAACGCGGCATCTCCCGTTATGCTCTCTTGGGCCCGCCCTGAGGGCTGCGTTGCCATTTCCGTCACCGCCGGCGGAAAAACGATTGCCTGTTACCGGGAGGAAAAGCCGGATAACCTGAAAAAGCCGCCCGTCAAAGATCCCATGCCGCTGGCATCCGAGGTTCGCAGTGCTGACGAGCTGTATCTCGCCGGTGTCCATGTGGAGCAATACCGTGACCCGGCTGTCATGCCGGACGCCTACTGGCTGGAAGGATTGAAGCGCGACCCCTACCATGCAGACTGCCTGCTGGGCATGGCAAAATACTGCTGCCAGATGGGGCGTCTGTCCGAGGCGGAACGCTATGCCCGGAAGGGTCTTGATTCCCTGACAAAATTTAATATGCACACCCAGTCCGGCGACCCATACTATCTTCTGGGTCTGATTCTGGAAGCACAGGAGCGCACCACGGAAGCCTACGATCAGTACCGCAAGGCCGCATGGAACGGCAGTGCCGTTGCCAAAGCCATGGTGCGAGCCGCCTGTATTGCCCTGAAGCAGGGCGACGCGGAAACCGCTCTGGCTCACGCCCGGCTGGCTCTGAGCCGGGATGCCCAGCATCCGCTGGCGCCGGTGGTCATGGCTCTGGCCTACCGGGATTTGGGGAACAAAAAAGCGGCTCAGGATGTTCTCGACCGTGTCATGGCCGAGGATCGCATGAACAATCTGGTTCGCTGGCTGGGCGGCGTGGAGGAAGCGCACTTCTTCGCCAAGCTGGATTCCGCCCCCGACCAGACTGTGCTGGATATGGTTTTCGATCTGGAATCCATGGGACAGTATGCCCTTGCCGCCAGACTGCTGGAACAGTTCGGCAAGTACCACACCCACACCACCATGACCCTGTATACTCTGGCGTACCTGCGCCGCAAGCAGGGCATGGACTATGAAGAAACCCTCCGTCTGGCAGATGCTGCCGAAATCAGGGACACCTACCCCGCCCGTCTGGCTGAGATTCGGGTCCTGACCTTTGCCCGGGAACAGAATGCCGTGAAAGCCCCCTTCCTGCTGGGCTGCCTGCTGTATGATAAGCGCCAGTACGAAGCCGCGGCCAAGCTTTTTGTGGAAAGCACGGAAGCGGAGCCGGGAAATTACATGACCTACCGCTCTCTGGCCATCGCCTGCTTCACCCATCTGAACCGGAAGGACGAGGCCGTGAAGCTGATGGAGAAAGCCCGCAGCCTCAACTGCTCGCAGCAGGTGCTGTATGAATCCGCGATTCTGATGGATTTGATGGGTGCGCCCGCCGCGGAAAAAATCGCGCTGCTGGAACCTCACGCCAGCAACTTCCGCCGGGACGACCTGTTTGTGGAGCTGGCGAAGGCTTACAACCAGAATTTCCAGCCGGAAAAGGCATTGCAGCTTCTGCTGAGCCATGTGTTCGTGGCCTGCGAAGGCGGCGAGCACGCCATTGCGGATCAGTATATGTACGCATGGTTCCAGCTGGGCATGGCAAAGAAAGCCGCCGGTGACTGGGCAGGCTGTTACGAGCTGCTGGAAAAGGCGCTTACCCTGCCAAAGAGCCTCGGCTCCGGCATCTGGAACCGCTGCAAGTACGTCCCCTATCAGTTCCATATGGCCGAGTGTCTGGAGCATATGGGGAAGAAAGAGGATGCCCAGTCCATTTATCGGATGATTCTGGATATCGAAGTTGAGTTCTTCAGCAACATGCACCTGCGGGAGCTGCCCTACTATCAGGCGCTCTGTGCCGAAGCCCTTGGCCTGCAGCAAAAGGCATGGAACATCATGGCCCGCGCCAAGCGGGACTGGAGCTTCAACCTCGATCGGAAAGGCAACGGCTTCTTCTCCACCACGCCTTTCTTCATTTCCTTTGCTCAGGGCCCCGCCATTGCCCGTCGGGCCTACTACCAGTACCTGCTGGGTCTGGTAAAGCTCTACGAAGGCGACCGGGAAAGAGCGAAAGCGCTGTTCCAGGAAAGCTACGCTGGAAACTCCGACAGTCTCTTCTGTCATTATTACGCGCATCTCTAACCATCCGCCCCCCCCGGCAAATGATTGAACCGCCCCAGATTGTGCAGACAGTACAAAAAGCCTCCATGTAGGATATTGAGTTTAATGCTTATCGACTTAACTCAGCACGCTACAAGATGTAGCGACAGCTCTGGTCAAGCGCAGGAATATCTGATTGCCCGTCATGCGGCGGTTGAAACGGAAACAGTACTCGTCCAGATATGCCTGGAGCTTGGTGCACCTTCCGTGATATGTTCCCTGAAGGAATGCTTTCAGATTACTGATTGCCTTGTGTACCCAATGCAGATCATCTGTTTCGTATTTCTTTGCGTTCAGTTCCACACCTTCCAGATTCAGGTAGCTTCTGCTTGACGATTTCAGCCTGTTCCAGCACAATTACCAACTCTCCGGAATCACTCGTCCCATATCCGTAAAGCCTGCTGACTGGAGAATTCACTCTGCCTTCCTTCATCGCCTGTTTTTTGCCCCATCAGACATCGGCAAGACCTCCCCGGGTACTCGCACGTTCTTCCCCTCTTTACCTGCTGCATTTACCGTAAATGATTCTGTGTAGCTACTGGGCTTTGTTTTGTTATGCAAACTCACCCTCATTTACGGCCTTGCATGCGATTCCTGTTCATCAAGCCAGAGTTTTGCCCATTAGGGGACTTTTCAACTCCTAAAATCCGGCTTCCTTCAGATTCCGCCTCACGATGGACACCCCTGCCTTTGGCTAAATCTTCCCGCTACCGGGCGACTTCGGGACTTTCACCCTAGAGAATGTGCGCTCACCGGACGCACATAAAATGCAGGCCCAGCTCGGTGATGAACCGAGCTGGGCTTGCGACATTATAGAGGATTTTCGTGTTTTGTTTTTCCAGACAAACGCAATCCCTTACAAGACTCCCATAGCGGATAATATCGTGATCCACAGTGTCAGGGTGACTGAAACGCACAGGGTGGTTGCTGTCAGAATGTGGATGGCAAGTGGTTCGTCGCATTTCAGTTCCTGCGCCATAACGGTGCTTGTCGTTGCCGTCGAGACTCCGGCCATTGCCAGAATGGAAAATAGGGTTATGCCCCTATATCCCAGCAAATATCCGCCGGTCAGCGCCAGCAGAGGCATGATGATCAATTTCGTGCCCACTGCCGCGGCAATCAAACCTATGTCGGTGCGAAAGCTTGCGATCTCAAACCCGCCGCCTGCAGCAATCAGAGAAACCACCACTGCCGCTCCACCCAGGCTGGAAAACGTTTTTTCCAGCACTGGTGGAAAACGAACCTGCGTCAGAGCACACACAAGTCCCAGCGCAATTCCCCAGATGATCGGGTTGCGCAGGATTTCTCTGCATACACGAAGCACCGTCTTTTCGCCGCCCGATTCACCGCAGCATGTCAGGATCACCGTGGAAAGCACGTTGTAGCTTACCATGGCTACCCCCAGCATTAGCGGCATAGGCCCTTGCTGGTCACCGTAGATGCTTTGCGCTACGGCAAGGCCGATCACAGCGGTATTTCCCCGAAAGGCACCCTGAATAAAGCTTCCCAGTTTTTTCCTATTTGGGATGAATCGCGACGATATCAGCCACAGCCCCGCGACATATATCATCAGAAACGCTGCGCAATAGCACAGGAAGCCGACATCGAAGTAGCTCAGGAAGTCACTGCTGCGCATATTGTTGAAAAGCATCACCGGAAGCAGAAGCCGAAAGGTCAGCCGGTTGGAACCTGAAACATATGCCCCGTCGATCACTTTTGCCTGTCGCAGCAGATATCCGATGGCAAGTATCGCGAATACGGGCAGTGTGACATTTACACTGTAAACCAGGTTCTCCATATCACACGAAGGGCTTGTTTTCCCGGTCACACCACAGCACGCCGCCGTGTGCAAGAGAATCCTCGCTGAGTTCGTGAAGTACGATGGAAATTCTGTCTTTGGAGATGCCAAGGGTATCGGACATGGTGTCCGTTACGTTTTTTACCAGTTCCCGCTTCTTTTCCAGACTTCTGCCCTCGACCATCTGAATGATTACTCTCGGCATAGATCCCCTCCGCTGTTATTTCAGCATGTCCTTGACCCAGCCTGGGGTCAGATCCGGAAGTTCCTTTCCCTCGGCTTTGCACTTACGGTAGTTGGCAATGGTCTCCACGCGCTTGGCCTCGTAGGCGATCTTCTCCTCTGCCTTGGTAAGCACATCGGCAATCAGCTCTCTGGGGACGCAGACGATACCATCTGCATCCGCGACGATCAGGTCGCCGGGCTTCACGGACACCTTGCCGCATTCTACCTCGGTGTTGATGGCACCGGGACCAATCTTGGAGGGGCTGGAAGGCTTGTAGCCCCGGCTGAACATGGGCATGCCGTTCTCGGCAAGGCCCAGCTTGTCCCGAATATATCCGTCTACAATGATCCCGCCGAGACCAATGGCGGCAGCAGCGCCGCCCATCAGATCGCCCATGTACGCACGATCTTCTGCGGCCTTACCGGCAACCACCAGGCAGTAGCCGGGCTTGCAGTTGTAAATGCCTACGTGAATCGGCAGGTTGTCTCCGTCCTTGGTATCCACCGTAGATGCGGTCGCTACAATTTTCATGCTGTCACAAACGGGCTTGATGGCAGCATCCATGGTATAATTCACGGGGTTCAGCTTCAGCTTTGTCAGACCGTCGCAGATGTTCGGAGAGCTGAGCTTTTCCGCTCTCACCAGGAGCTCCTCCGGAATCAGTTCCGGCAGAGGACGATAATCGTATTCCATAAATAAAATTCCTTTCTTTCCAAAGAGTGTTTTCAAAGAAATGACAGCTTTCCTGCTCTCGCGTTACGCCTTCTGCGCGGGGGCCGCCTTTTTGTTCTTCAGGTACAGCCAGACGATCACAGCAGCAGCCAGCACGGCGCCCACGATATTCAGCCAGAAAATTGCGGAGTTGATCAGCATAACACCGGCTGCCAACAGCAGCAGTCTTGTGACCACGTTCAGCTTCTGCAGCATCCAGCCGGAAACCGCCATGGAAAGGATGATGCAGCCCAGGAAGGCAGTCACCACAGCGAAAACGATCCCGCCGACAGGCCCGATCAGCAAAAGACTGTTGTCAAGGGCAAAAATGAAGGGGATGATGAAGCCGGTGGAGGCCAGCTTGATGGCATCCCAGCCTGTTTCCCACACACCGGCACCGGAAATGCCGCATGCGGCGAACACCGACAGCGCCACAGGAGGCGTGATAGTGGACAGTGCGCCGAAGTACAGCAGGAACAAATGCGCAGCCATTTTGGAGACGCCCATGTCGATCAGCGCGGGGGCGACCAGGACGGCAAGGACCATGTAAGCGGCAGAGGTAGGCAGACCCATGCCCAGCAGAACGCTGGCGAACATGGCAAGCAGCAGGGTAAACAACAGGTTACCGCCGGAGATCTGCTCGATCAGGCTACTGATCTTCAGGCCAAAGCCGGTAAGAGACATGGAACCCATGATAATGCCTGCCAGGATGCAGGCCGCAGCCACGGGGGCAATGCTTTTCACCGTGCTCTCAAAAGCTTTTAGAATATTCCTGACTGTCATCTCTTTTCGATTCATAATGAAACCTACTGCCAAAGTGACCCAGATGCTGTAGAAGGCGGACATCTGCACGCTGAAGCCGAGAACGATCAGGGCAACCAGGACAACCAGCGGAATGGCGTAGGGCCAGCCGGTTTTGAATACTTGCCACAGCGGCTGTATCTCATCAGGGTCTGCGGCGGCAATGTTGTCCCGGCGGGCGATAAAGTAGACGGAGATGGAAAGAGTAGCATAGTAAAGAAGCGCCGGAACCAGTGCCGCCAGAGCGATGCTGGAGTATTCAATGCCTGTCATTTCCGCCATCAGGAAGGCCACAGCGCCCATAACAGGCGGCATGATCTGTCCACCGGAAGAGGCGACGGCTTCCACGGCACCGGCGGTGCTGGGCTTCAGCCCGATCTTCTTCATCAGAGGAATGGTGAAGGTACCGGTGGTGACCACGTTGGCCGCGCCGGAACCATTGATGGTACCCATCAGCATGCTGGAATACACGGCTGCCTGGGCGGGACCGCCTCTGGACTTGCCGACCGCTGCATAGGCCAGGTCTACGAACCACTTACCAGCACCGGTGAGCTCCAGAATACTGCCGAAGAGAATAAACAGGAAGATGTACTTGGCGCTGACATAAAGGGTCTGTCCGAACAGACCGTCGCTGGACGTGTAGATAAATACAGCGATTCGCTTGACCGCAAACCGGGCGGTTTTCAGAAGCCCCGGCACATAATGACCAAAATAGCAGTAGCCTAAAAACAGAATACAGATGATTGGCAGAATTTTTCCCACAGAGCGGCGGCCAATCTCCAGAACCAGCAGAATGGCGACGATGCCAACGACCACATCCATGTTGGTATAAAATCCGGCAGACATGACCATGCGCTCCTGCATCTGGATCTGATAGATGCAGATGAATACCGTTGCCGCGATCATCAGCCAGTCAATAACAGGGCCAGCGCCCTTGAGCTTGGTGGGATTGCGAAGAATAATATAGCTTCCAATCACGCCCCAGTGGACGGCGGACAGCACGAAAGACGACCATGTGCCAAAGGATGCAGAATACAGCTGGAATATGCACAGGCCAGAAGCGATGACCAGGGCGATGATGTCCACGATTTTCTGATACTTGCTTTTCGTTTGTTCCATTTTGCACCTCACATATTGTGTCATTTTCACCCACAGGCGCAAGGGAATGGCGGTAGCGTCCTACAGGCACTCCCTTACGCCCGTGGGGCGGAGCTGGGGCTTGATGCCCCGGCTCCGTGGGTACAGCTTGCTTACTGGATCAGACCGGCTTCTCGATAATAACGTTCCGCGCCGGGATGAAGCTGCGCGGAGGACTGGCAGGCAGTCTCGCCGTTGATCTCCTGACAGGCGACATGGGCGTCTACATAGGTGCTGGTATTTTCAACAGCGGCCTTTACGAACTGGTAAACGGCTTCATCCGGAACACTGGCGCCGCAGACGATCTCTGTGTAGATCTTCAGGGTGTTTACCGTGTTCATGGTGGGGTAAGCGCCTTCCTTTGTCGTTGTCACAGAGTAGTAGGGATACGTTTCAACGACCTTGTTCAGAATTTCGGGATCGGCATCCACAAACTTCAGCGCGGTGGTCGCGGCCTGGCTGGTAAGGCCGGAAGCGGGGGCGCTGGCTACGAAGAAGGTGGCGTCGATAACGCCGTCGGCCAGTTTTTCCAGGCCTTCTGCGATGGAGTAATAGCTGGCTTCAATGTCCTTCTCTACGTCAATTCCGTAGGCTTCCAGAATCGCGATGGACATGGCGGGGATGGTGGAGCTGGGGGGACCCAGGCAGACCTTCTTGCCGACCAGGTCGGCATAGCTGTTGATGCTGGAATTTGCCGTGGTGATCATGTGACCCTGGCTTTCGTACAGGCGCATAACGCCTCTTACATCACCGGGATTGGCATAGCTGGAATAAAAACCGGAACCGCCGCCGTAGCAGGACCAGTAGGCTGCGTCAGCATTGGTAAAGCCCATTTCCATGTCGCCGGAGAGGATCAGGTTGATGTTTTCCACACCGCCGTTGGTAGCCTGGGCGACTACGGTCAGGTTGGGAGCCACGTTGTTGACAGCGTTGGCGATGGCTGCGCCTACCACATAGTAGGTACCGGTGGTACCGGCAGTACCCAAGGTGATGTCATAATGCTTATTGGAGACGGTTTTTTCTGCAGTTCCCGGAGCAGCGTTGGCGATGGTTTCGGTGGTTCCGCCGGAGCCGCAGGCGGCCAGGGACAGTGCCATGGCGGCGGCGAGGATCAGTGCGAACAGTTTCTTCGTTGCTTTCATTTTCAGATATCCTTCTTTCTTTTTTATTTTCAATTATAGAGTTCTTTTTACAAAGGAGCTACAGGAATCCTCTTCCAGTTCTTGGAACGTTAATTTCGCTGTTTTTTAATACAACTCGTCCCCCACCACGGGGAAGAAGTTGGAAAAGCACTCGGCGTACTTGCAGCTCTGGTTTCCGGAAATTCTGCGGGCGTGGTTGCCGCGCAGAAATGCCCGGTCGGTATAGTACTGGATCAGATGGCTCTGTGCCTTGAAGCACTTCATAGCGGCCACTTTCTGCTCATAGGTCTCGGTAATGTCCACGAAGGAGCCGGGAACAAATTTGGACAGCTCCGTTTGGTGTGGCTCGAAGCCATACAGCCGCATTTGTGTGGTGTTGGACAGGCCCTCCGTACGGACGCCGGCGGAATTTGCAAGGATACTGCATTGGAACACCCACTGACTTACATGATTGTGATCGGGGTTCAGCACATCCGCCCCCATTCGGTCGTGGGTCAGGATAATGTCCGGGCGTACCAAACGGATTTTTCCTACCAGCCGGTCAGTCAATGCGTCGTCGGTCACGATGGGGTAATCCTGCAAATCCCAGAATTCGATATTTTTGATTCCAAGGATATCCGCCGCTGCCTCAGTTTCCGCCCTGCGTACTGCTTTCACGGACTCCGCTGTGGCGCCCGGTTGCTTCCATAGGTCATTGGATTCGCCCCGGCCGCCAAAGCTCAGGACGACCAGGTGTACTTCAGCTCCATGCTTGATGTATTTTGCGATGGTTCCGCCGGCACGCCACACATAGTCTGCGGCGTGGGCACTTACCACCAGCATTTTTTTCCCGTTGATCATAGAGTCAATCCTTTCCCAGAAGCTTGCGCTGGTTGTATACGGTCATCTGCCGCACCTGCTCCGCGGTAAAGCCATCCTGATACAGAGCTGTCGCGAAAGCCTCCATGCCCTCATCCGGATAAAGCCCTGTGGGCTGGCCAAGGTCGGTAGAGACTACAACATGCTCCGGCCCCATGGCCCGAATCATTTCCAGAGTGGTAGCGTAATCCACCTTTTTGGTGGCGTACGTGGTGTAGCAATGCTCCATGTGGGCACCGTAGTCTGCCAGTTTTTTCTGATCTTCCACAGTGTAATAGGTGGTAGGGAAGTCCACATGGGTAATTATGATGTTTTTTACATTGTGTTCTTCTGCCGCTGCCTTAACAAGAGCAAATGTTTCCTCGTGGGAAATATGCCCTGTGGTGAGGATCATATTGTATTTGGCAATGATGTCCAGAACCTTGTGGGTAGCTTCCGTCAGCTGCCCGTCTTCATCCAGAATGCTGATAGGCGGCGCGCTGATGCCTTCCTCCTTCATGGCCAACACGATGCCAGCCCAGAAGGGTAGCTTCTTATTGGGATCGCCCGTAAAGGTATGCGCCTGCTCGTAGGCTCCGTCACAGGTGGGGAACCACAGCAGTTTTGCGCCTGCCCGGGCAGCCATCTCTACTGCCATGGGATTGATGCCGCCCACAGAGCCGTTCAGTGTGATAGTCCCGATGGAATCACATCCGGGACAGATCTTTCTGGAGAGCGTTGCCCGTTCTGCGGTGCAGAAATAATGGGATTTTAGGGCGTATCCAGCCATCCCGGAAGCCACGATCCGCTGCGCCATCTCCAGATCATCCATTTTCCTGGGCATGACATCCGGCGCCGAATGGACATGCAAATCATATGCCCCCTGGATCAGTTCTTTCATTTCACTGCCTCCTTTGCACGCTTTCCCACTGGCAGCTGCTCTTCCGGATTTCCATGCAGCAGTTGGGACGCATGGAAACCACCCGGAAACCGCTGGCTCGCATATTTCCGATTTTAATGAAGGTTGCCAGCACAGAGGTCTTGCCGCCCAGGCCGATGGGGCCGATACCCGCGGCGTTTACCGCATCGGTAATCTTCTTCTCCATCTCGTTCTGCACATCATAACGCCCGTCCTTCATCGCTTCCAGGGAAAGGGAGGACGCCTCGCAGGCTGTGCGCCCTAAGCCAAAGGACAGTGTGCAGGGCTGACAGCCAAGCGCTGCAACCTGGGGGATCGCCCACTGGATCATCTCATCCACTACATGGTCGACCGAGTGCATATGGAAGATCGGCTGGGTCTTGCTCCGGATCTCGGGACCGCCGCCGAGCATCAGAATGGTGAAGCGGATCTTGTTTCCCGGAATCCGGCGGATCTGCGTCGGTGCCGGGAGGAGCATACCGGGTTCTTCATACAGACCCTGACTTTGGTCGATCCGTTCCAGGTCGTTGCCCTTCACGCCCATAGGACGTGTGGGTACCCGATCCATACCCAGACGGATGCCGGCTTCCATGGCCTGGAGAAAGCCGGCCGGGACTACCGCTTCGTCGCCGATCTCCAGGAAGGGGTGGGGCGTGCCGGTATCATCGCACAGTGCAGAGTGGTGCAGATCTGCGGCTTCGGCATTGCGAAGAAAATTGTCCATTGCCCAGCGCGCACTTTCCTGGGTTTCCTTCTGCGCGGCACATGCCCAGCAGGCCTTCTGATCCTCCCGCCAGTGGGAACTGGCCTTCACAACTGCCTGGGCAACATCTTCTATGATTTGTTCTGTCGTCAGCATTTATCTGTTCCTCACTTTGCGAAAATGGTCTCGCCATCCGCAGCAGCAACGATGGCGGGGAAATCCTTCACCTGAATCTTATAAAAGCCCTCCATACCGTACTCCGGATGAAAAACGCATTTGCATTCTGTCATCTGAGCTGTCAGCAGCGCTGCTACCGGCGGCGTGACCAGAAAATAGGAGCCTTCCTTCTTCATGCCGTCCACGGTCTCCTGGGAAACCAGGCCTTTGCCAAGATGGAACAGCGCGCCATGTCTGGACAGAGGAATAATGGAACCCTGAATCTCTGGCTTGCTGCTGGTGGTTGGGGCGATGCCCGCGCAGCTGACCGCTGTGTGGAAGATCACCGCACCTTCCATATCAATGTCGTGCTGAGAAAGCGTGCCGTTTTCGGCAGCTTCGACTACCTTCGGCAGTACCATATCCCGGCCGCAGTAAATGGTACCGGTGAACTCCACCAGGTCTCCGGCTTTCAGGTTCAGCTTCGGGCCGTGGTATGGAACATCAATTTTTATCATCGTCTATTCCTCCGTTATACTTCCCACACGTCCAGGACGCTGCGGAAGTCTCTGGGAACACCGTTCGGGAAGAGGTCCTTCACGTGATGATCGTCGATCCACTTCAGCTTCTCGCGGGTGGCATCGGCCATGTTGTAAGGCAGCCCCTCGCTCTTGAGAAAGTCCACCACGTTTTCCATTTCGTGCTCCCGGCGGTTGGCGTGCAGTACAGCACCGGAAATATAGCCATCCATTATTTTCTGGAAGCCGGGGCCGAAGGAATCCAGGAAGGAATCCTGGATGGTATCCACTACGCCGAACTTCTGGGCGGCCTGGAAGGATTCGATCAACAGGCAGCTCAGCCCTTTTGCGGTGATGCTGCGGATGAACTTAATGCTGGTAGCGGTGCCGGGTTCTCCCTGCACCACAGTCAACCGCATGTGGTAAGGATCCATTGCCTGCTTAAAGGCATCGGCGCCGCTTCCGCACAGCAGCATTGGGACCTTGTGCCGGTCTTTCAGAAGTGTACCCATCATTGCTCCGTCTACGAAGGATGCGCCTTTTGCCTCGAGAATTTCCGCCATCTGTTTTTTATCTTTGGGCGTTGCGGTTGACACATCAATGTAGATGAGTCCTTTGTGCGCCCCATGGCTGGCCTGCTCCGCTGCACCCAGAGCGAATGAGGAAGGCGTGCCGGAAATCACGATGTCCGCCGATTGACAGACCATCGCAGAACTCTCCATCTGCTTTGCTCCGCAGGAATCCGCTTTCTGGGCGATCTTGTCCCGGAAACGAGGATCTGCCTGCATGGCGTCAAAGCAGATGATTTCGGAAAGCCCCTCTTCCCGCAGGCCCTGGGCAATGGAAGAGTTCGCTTCGCCGAACCCAACGAAACCAATAACCATTTTTATTACCTCCTGGTTTATTTGCACAAAGATTTTTTATTCGCTTTTACGATATTGATTATATTACACATCGACATAAAAGAAAAGCATGAATTTATTTGTTGATTTTTCAAGTAAATACTTGTATAATGATTTTCGGGAGGGCAGAATCAACAAGAAAGAGAAGTGATATTTGTGAATATGTCGGATATCCATTGTTTCTTTGCTGTCGTCGCCTGCGGCAGCTTTTCCAAGGCTTCCGAATCGCTGTACATCTCCCAGCAGGCGGTAAGCCTGCACATCAAGCACCTGGAGGAAACTTACAATACCGTTCTCTTTGAACGCAAACCGGCACTGAAGCTGACCCCCGCGGGAAAAATCCTGTTGGATGCTGCAAACGAGATTATTCAGAGGGAACAGGTGCTTGTAGATGCTTTGGAGAATTCCCGCACTAATTACACTGGTGAGCTTTCCATCGGCCTACCTGCTAACCGATCCATTGCTTTTGCCAACGAGTTTATCCCTCAGTTTTCTTCGCTCTACCCCAATATGTCCATCAATCTGCGGGAAGAATATTCCTCTAATCTTACCAGGGAGTTGATCCGCAACCGGATTGACCTAGCTCTGCCGCTGGTGTCCGACACAACAGCCAAGCTGGATACCAACCTTCTGGAAGTGCAGCAGATAGAGGCAGAGACGCTCTATGTTGTCATTTCCAATGATCTGCTTCGTCAGACCGTGCCGGATGAGTACCCGGAGTGCAAGGAACGCTATCGCTCTGGCGTGTCCCTGTATCAGTTCGCACATCTTCCGCTATTTCTTCATCCCTCCAACAGTGCGTTCCATCTGGAGTTACAGAACGCCATCAAAGCCCACGGGATTACGCCATTTATCCGGGTCAAAACCTCTCTTACTAGTTCCCTTGTAGACCTGTGCGCCAAGAGCTATGGTATCTTCTTCAGCCCCTCTATGCTGCTGAAATACATGTTTGAAAGCCAGCACAACTATTTCCAGACCCTAAATATCTTTCCCATTCTGGAATATCAGGGGGCAAGACAGACCTCTCTTGCGTACCATAAACAAAAGCAGCTTACCAAGCCCCTGCAGGACGCCATACGGATCATTAAACAGGTCTATGCCGACCACCATGTCTTCGATAATTACATCCAGCGTACCAGGATAGGCTGACTGTATTTCCCGGGACGCAAAGGCGAAGATTCTGGATGTTCCCCTGGAACCGGAATCCGGCGCATAAGATAACGCGTTTGGAAAACGCCGCCAGCTTTTACCGTTCCTTTCTTCCCGAACATCCTCTTTTTCAGGCAAAATGCAGACGCCTGTCTAGCGCCGGCTTGATGAGGTCTGCATTTTTCTGTTATATCAGATCGTCCGCATTTGCAGACGAAACGGCCAAACCAGCGAATACCTGGGACAGCAGTTTATGCTGTTATTCATACGGCAAGGTGGTTTTTGGAAGTCTGATGTCCGTATTCAAATTACCGATTTGATCAGCGGCACCCTGGCCTATATTTATGATAGTCACAAGTGTTCTGCCGATGCGCCAGATTACCTCAAGATATTACACAACAAAATAATCAGAGTTGAACTTTACTCTGAAACATACAAAACCTATACCCTTGAAAACAGTGCCATTGCAGATGACTACGATGAGGATATTGCACAGTTGTGTTTTGCACAAGCCGTGAAGTTCGTTGAGCATAATGCCGATAGTCCTGATCCGGAAATTCAAGCTCAAATTGCTGTCTTACAACACCTCTTATTTCGTTTCATGAACAATGATACCCGAGGCTATACTTATACGTACGAGCTTAAGCAACATTATTGGTATCCACATACTTATTACATGCTTCCTCTTGTTTCTGAATCTTACTCGCAACAGATGATATATCCGTTTCTATTTCCTCTACTCTTTTTTCTATCTGTACTTGATGGCCAAACAAAATAATCGACCCAAGTCCGTCGCGCTGAAGCTTAATATTATCCGAAATATAGCTCTCATCGAAAACATGGATTCTTTCCGGTTTTCCACCAGGTGTTAGCTTTATCTGATTAGCTCCAGCCATCGGGACAACATCCACTGTCCTAGGAATTGTTGAACCTGCATACTCCCTAAATCCTTGCGCTAATGTACTCTTCCCACTCCCGTTAGTTCCATACAGCAATGCGACCCTATTCCGCTTGGATGATGTCCCACTTTTTGAAATATCAGGGAATAGTTCCAAGGTCTTAAGATCACTAAAAAATGGTGATTTGATTTGAACGCCAGTCATGTTTTCGATTACTGTTGCCATTCTAATCTCTCTCCTTTTATTCCGCTGTATCGAGCATATATATAAATTTTAGCACAATTTTCAATCAAATACAAGCTGCTCCCCAATGGAATCAAAAACAAAAAAAGGAGAATGTGCCAGACCAAAGGACGCTCATTGTCAAACTATATTGAGATGAAAGAAAAAGAGGAGTTCTTTCCGGTTATTTTCCAGCCGCAGATCATCGTGAATCCCCAACATCGTCGTCTCCCCTCTCTCAGTGTCCTCACCCTGTACATGACCTTTGGAATTATAAATCGGATTTCACCTACCATGTAGCGATAATCGATAATACCCAGATGACTTATTGTTTCTTCCTCCACTGCAGACGAGCAATCTGCTTCAGAAATTGTGAGGGCAATTGTTTCATAAGCATTGTCCGCGATTTTTTGTGTCAACTCCACTTTAGACCAGCAAAACTGCGTGGCAGCTTTCAGATACCATGCTCGTAGCTCCGTGGATAACCCCGATTCCAGAATCACAACATTCTGTGTCCAGCCGAGCTCCATCGCCAAGGACAGCAGTGCGGGTTGACCCTGATAAGTCCGATAGAACTCCCTCATCCGACGAAGGTTCCGAGGGGAAAATCCCTGAACATCCGGGTATTGTCTGCTCAGATATGCAGCTGCCGCAACCGCCGCTCCTTTTTCCGTTCTCCGGCATACAGCTTTGCCAATCTTGCAGTATAGCTCCATTTGGGGTATATCTGCTGCCATGGCCTTGTCAAGCTCTGCGTACATTTCGCTATAGTCTATATTCTTACGGATATTCATCGGGTTCCCTCCTTGTTCAAATTGACCTTGCAATATTGATAACATGAAGCCCTTCTCTCCGGGCATAGTCAACGGTATAAGCTGTTCCACCTGAATCCCTTGTCAAATAGCAGATACAGGTTCCACTGTGATCCACCAAATGGCGGTTCCGCCTGTGCATACAGTTCGGGGTATATTCTCTGGACACATACACGACCTTATCACTCCTACGCTTAATATCCTCATAAACTGCAATATCCTCACTTCGCCATCCTCTGGTCTGATCTTCACAAGGCAGCACCAGAATCAGGCGAAGCTGGGGATATTCTTTTTTCATATCCAGCACCGTCTGCGCCGCCAGAGTGTCAAATCCCAGTGCGCCTCCCACACCATAAAACACAATGCCCTGCTTTACAAGCTCCTTAATAGCTTTTCGTAGACGAACAGCCACTTTTAACTTTTCTGCCCCGCTCAGGCTCCTATGCCCGGTGAAGCAGCAGGTTTTCGCTCTCATATCCATATCTTTCTTCCTCCCGTTTTACGATATATCGCATATTCTACCACATATGCCGCAGAATTGCGATATATCCCACACGATATATCCCGACTTTTTATAAAATATAGTCAACGATATATCGTACAGGAGGATGATGTTTTATGAATGCGAAAGAAGCTGTCGCAGCTAGGATTCTGGCTTTGTGCGACGAAAGAGGTATCGCCATCAATGCCCTTGCCAGCAGTTCCGGGGTGGCCCCCTCCACCGTTTACAGCATGCTCAACGCCAAGAGTCAGAATCCCGGCGTGGTTTCTCTGCAAAAGCTCTGCGATGGGCTGGGAATTTCCCTCAGAGAATTCTTTGATGATGACCTCTTTGACAACATTGAGCAAGAAATCAAATAAGCAGAAGGAGCGCCGGTTTCATTCCGATCCCGGTGCTCCTGATTTCTATTTGCCGAATGACGATTACAAGCCAGACTCGCCTCCTGCGCCCAGTTTGTAGGGCAATTGCAATTCCCCGCATAACGTATTCCACGCAGGGGATCGCCACACTGTTGCCCAGGGCTTTGTAACGGGCAGAATCTGACGCCCCTGGGAGTTTGTCCAACCGTCTGGGAAACCCTGCAAGCGCTCGCACTCAAAGGGCGTCAGACGGCGAATCAGGTTATGGCTCTCCACAATGCACTTATCGTCGCCGACATACTGATTGCTGATGCCCTTATGGTCTGACCGAACCAGCGTGTCAACCGCATCCTGATAAGGCTGCGCCACCAGATCTGTGGCATCCTTGTGCTGCCGGGTGCTTTCCGTGCTGACCACTTCATTCTCTGTGAACACATCCACCCGTTGGCGGCTGAAGACTGCGTGGTGATCTGTTGCCGTCAGGGTGTAGGCAATGTCTTTCTGATACCCGATCCCATTACCGCCGTTCTGTGGCTGACGGTCAATGGCATTGCCAACGATACAGTAAACGGATGTATCCTGCTCCACAAGAGGGACATTGTTTCCTCCAGTGCCATACCGTGCGGACATGGTAGGTGCCACCCTGTGAGGGCCGGTATAGCGGGCATCTATGCCGTGGTTCTCGTAGACCAGCGGCTGGTGTCCATGCTCCTGAGCACGGAGCGTCCCGCTCACGTCTTCGGAACAATCCATGACGCTGCCGCCCTGATCGTTTAGGCATAAGACGCTCGGTACCATATTCGTGCCGCTGTCAGACGCCTTTAGGGTTGGTGCGCATTCCTTCTGATAGCCAACGCCCCCGGCTTTGCTCCCCTGCCCCGCGGAGAAGCCAGCCGCAATAAATGTCTGCTGCTTCATCCCCGGCTGCGCACCCAGTGCCCCGGCAACATCGTGCAAATCCCGGACTTCGTCTCTCTGATTCGCTGCGAACGCAATGGGCTGAATTGCTCCGTCGCAGTCTTCATTCTCCTCCCCATCCGGCTGGGTGATAAAGGTCTGCATCTGCATATTGCTAGTCGCCATCAACGCTCCGGATACGCCGTGAAGGTCGATCCCCTCGTCCCTCTGGTTGATATGGTAGGCTTCCAGTTTCGTGGGTCTGCCATCCGGCAGAACGAGACCAGCTTGAATCTCCAGCGCCCGCTTCAGCTTTTCAGGAAGTTCCTTTCCCCGTTCAACAGCTCTACGCAGGATACCCAAGCAAGCTTTCCTGGTCAAATAGTATCTTTTCGGCGGATCTTCCTGCAAAATCCGCGACAAGGAAGATCCGTTTTCTTCTCTGGGGGACACCCCAGTATTGAGCGTCGAGGCATCTCCACGCCAGGGAGAAATTAGCTCCCAGTATGATTCGCCCAGCAGATTGCCATGGCCAGGGGTAAGGTCGAGGGATTGAAACACCACCGACCTTAATTCGGGCGATCTCCTCGAGAACACACCGGAAGTCTTCTCCTTTTGGTGTTCCGCTGGAGAAGGCTCCGGGAACATTTTCCCACACCATGAATCGGGGTCGTATATCGATAGCTGTTCTGCCTCGTAATTCGTCTGCATTTCTCATCTCCTTTGCAAGTCTGACCTGTTCCATAAAAAGGCCGGAGCGCGCACCGGCCAGACCGGCTCTGGCTCCGGCCACTGAGAGATCCTGACATGGGCTGCCCCCACATATGATATTTACTGGCGGCAGCTCCGCTCCGTTTAGTTTTGTGATATCCCCAGCATGAACCATGTTGGGAAACCGCAGCTTTGTCACCTCGATAGGAAAAGCTTCAATCTCACTTGCCCATACCGGACGGATGCCATTCCGCACCGCCGCCAGAGGAAAGCCGCCGATCCCATCGAACAAGCTGCCCATAGTTAATTCGTTTGTCTCCTGATTCGCTATACACCTCCTCCAAAGCAAAAAGCCAACCGCAAAAAACAGCTGGCATATCGAAAATATGTTTTGACTTCTATGTCACATTTTGGTAGAATAAATGTGGTTCTTTCGAGAACCGGGCGCTGCCATAACACGGTAGGCGGTTATCCCCCTCTTTCAGGGGGTGATCCTTCTTTACCCCCTGTCCTGACTGGAAGGGGGTGGTAGATGTGAATGTTGTTACATATGAGGAACTGTTCCAGCTGCTCATGGTTCTCATCACCTTTGCCAGTTTGATCATTACGATCATAAAAAAGAAGTAAACCGCCCCAGCCCCAACTAGTGCGGTTTACTTCTTGTAATCAACTAGGGGGCTAACCGTCTATCGGCAGCGCCCTTTCTTATGCTCATTATACCACAATTCCGCCGTCTGTCAAGGGTTGACTGTCTGATCAATTTCCGTTCCGTCATACAGGTACCGCCTTCACATTGCCGGAGTTCACCATCCGGTCGATTTTTGCTTTGATCTTCATGTCGCACCTCAGAAACAGTA